>Ga0213919_1000417_pt1 | contig 18818 bp, 9 predicted proteins | sample McNCre317MG_FD_161056 | JGI IMG/M metagenome (GOLD analysis project Ga0213919, IMG submission 161056) | Freshwater microbial communities from McNutts Creek, Athens, Georgia, United States - 3-17 MG | ecosystem: Environmental > Aquatic > Freshwater > Creek | place: USA: Georgia | collected 2017-06-12 | reverse complement strand
AAATACAGTGTGAGATCTCAACATCTCCTCGTCTTACTTCCCAGCCTATAAATAAAGGTGGATGGTTTTCATTGTGGCTCTCATACACAGTCAATTGAAAATTAATTTTAGCTCTCTCAAAAAAAAAGTCATGATCACGTATACCACGACCTTCTTTTGCTACGCCCTGACGATGATCTGTAGAATGGTTCAGTAGGTAATCCCAGTCCCATTGGAAATCTTCGAGTGCAACCTTGATATCACATAACAGTGAACATGCATCCTCCATTCGCTGCCGTATCTGCTCATCTGTCTCATCCCCGGGTAAACGTGGACCTTTATCTGGTTTTAGCATGTTTTTGAAAACAGTAAAATTACTGATATCTATTGGCCTAAAAGTGAAAACCTTTGGCATTAGTTGAGGGTGTCAGAGTGTGCTTAGTTGATGGTGTCAGAGTGTGCTTAGTTGAGGGTGTCAGAGTGTGCTTGAATTTAGTACTAGTATACATTGATATCTTAAATACAAAATGTACATTAACTAAGTTAAAAATAAAAAGATTTTGTAATTCCAATTAGTGACGTCTAGTAAGCACACCAGTCCTAGTATCCCTGATAACACTGAAACCAATTTAGCTTTTCTGGGAACCATGGATTGTCCTATGATGCACTCATATTCAAAACAAATACCTTCTAAAAAGTATGTTAAAGTCGCAACAATAATAAGATCACAACTAGGATGACAACCTGCTGCTAGTCTTACTGTGCCATAAGTAGCAAGCCAGTACGCCAGTAACCTACGTATAATAGGATTATTTATATCTTCCATATCAGAAAACATAGAAGGATGTAACTTGGAAAGCAGTCCTACCACTGGTATATGTGAGAAAAATAGTATACTACACGCACATAGTAGGTCATATATGCCATTTACTATAAGAATTAAGTTTACCAAAAATGCATGTTTTAAGAGGGAAAATTTTAAGGGTAATAAATAATAATTTAATTTATTTTAAGACATATAAGTAATAGTATCAGTGATGTTCTGCATCCTGTCAGTGATAAAGTTTTGGGTGCCAGAGATGGTATTAGCCCCCCAGATGATGATCATGATAAAGACCAGCCTGACAATGACATCCCAGATCCACACGATATAGCTGCAGGTGATGAGGACATACCTGTCACTGCCTCCCAACTGCTTGAAGGCAACTGCAATGTGCGAGATGAGACGGATGGCCTCTGGGATGAGGTACCACAAGAAGAGCATGGCATAGATAAGGGAGAACTCTGAAAGCATGATATTGCTATTAGTGAGGATGTACCAGACCATGACCAGCGCCACAGCTGCTGAGAGGTGCATAAACATTGCCTGCATCCGGATGGAGTAGACTATATTGTTGTTGCCTCCTCCCAAATTGAACTTGCTTGGGGATTCATCTGGATTGGTGATGTATCCAGCATACAATAGGCGAGCCACTGACGTGTGGGCCAGGCGATAGGTAAAAATAGCCAGAAAAAGCTGGTATGCCAGGGCAGTGGAGAGTTGATGGGTGGCGCCAATAACTCCCAGAGCAATGATGGGGTCGAGCATGTAGGCATCCGCCCATGCCAGGGTCAGCGCGGGGTAGTAGGTGGTCATCAAGCCGTACCACTGCTGTTGTTCTTGGTTTCTCTTGCCATCCTTGTTTGGGTTAAAGTAAGTATGAGGCAAGTGATTGTGAGATTGGAGCATGGGTCCCTGTGGAGTCATGATCATCACCTGTGACTGGAGCATTGCCTGCTGCTCTGGCAAATCCTTGTCCTTCTTGGTATTCATGTAAGGTGCCCACATCTCCAAGAATTCAGTGAGAAAGTAGACAAAAACAATGAGGGTGGCAGGCAGAATGACATTGTTGGTGGCCACTGAGTTGGACAGGGGGTAGTTGGAGCCAAACGCGTTATTGTTAGACAGCCTGTAAGCATTCATGAGGAAGTAGGCAAAGAAGATGAGGGAGAATCCAGCACACACTGCAGTGATGCTGTAGGAGAGTGGGCCATTGCCCTTGGGCATATTAGTTGTTCTGTCAATCTGGGGGTTCTCAGCATAGAGCACAAATCCTCCAGTGTACAAGACAAAGCAAGAAAACAAAGCAAACCCAATGGACAAGAAAGTCATCCAGTTGTAGGAGCCCAAAAAGTACCAAGAGTCTACATTTTCTGGGGATTCATACAAGGGCCAGATGTTTGTGCGAAGACAGACTTTAAGGCCATTGATACTTTCCCTGCTTGGTTTGAGCTGGTTGTTGATGCACTGGGTATAGGTATTCAATGAAGGAGAGATATAATCAGGATTATTAGTATTTGCACACAAGGTCAGCTGAGTACTAAACTTTGAGTTGACACAAGTCTTGTATTCATTAATAGTGTTGTTGTTGCAGCGATCATTGACAATGCCAGCTGCATACCAGCACTCAAAATAGTGGTTGAATTTGTTGTCTGCTGGAGTATTAGACTTGGAGATTTCACTCCATGACTGGGCCTGTACTTGCCAGCTATCAATATTATATTTATCAGTAGATGTTAAAAAGGTGGTGGTTTGGTATCCGCTTCTATACTTGTTATCTACAAATAACATAGTGGACACCCAAATAACAGACAAAATTACGCATAAAAGTCCTAAAAAGGACACAATCTTGGTAGCCATGAAAAAGAACCAGTCCTGGTCTTTTCCTGTCCTAGTGTATGGTTTATCTAGATTAGTTTGGGGTGCTTGAAGTACTGTAAAATGATTCTGAGGATATGCTATTTGCTGTGTAGGCTGAAACATATAAAATTATTGTACACTATTTTTAGTTGGTGTATAATGACCTAAATAGTTTTCATTAGTGTTCAAAAATTATCAATTAAACTCTAATCTTTCTTCTTGAGATCAGTTTGGATAGGTACTACAAAGCGGGTTCTCCCCTTGAGTTTTGGAGGTACCCTAGATTCAACAATAATGTCTGTGGGGTATAGAATCTCTACAAAGATGTAGACAAAAGGGATAATGCCAATACTAGTGAATACTAGCCATGACCAGGTAATAATCTGTAGGTCAAACAGATTCCAGATAATTGTGATGATATAGCATCCTATCAGGCCTATAGTGAGGAAATTCCACATGAGTCTGGTTTTACTAGAGGCTTGTGTGAACCCCTGTACTATGCCAGCTGCAGAGAAGCAGAATACATAAAATATGAGTAGAGTGGATAAATTCCAAGTGATGTTGTCGAATATGTAGATGGTGGTGTCTGGACATGGTTTTGTAATGTAGTTTAAAAATTTGATTGCTGTGAAGAAGCTAGAAGTACTCAGAAAGGCATAGCCAATGGTTGCTCCAGGCCACAAGGTATGCTGGGTATTTGCAAGGGCAGCTGCTGATATAATGAGATGCAGGGTTTGCACAGCTTGGGTGATGGCCATGGGGGCCAGGAAAAGTTGGAATCCAGCAAAGAAAAAGTGTCTATTCCACTCAATTAAGTCATGATTGGGGCAGCATGTTTGTTTTGTACTGTTTTTCATTGTAAAGTTTCTTGGGATGCTGGAATTCTGGCCAGGGTTAAAGTGTAGTGGGTATAAGCTGTCTGCGCTGCAGTAGATGCCTAATGTCCAGTGTATTAAATTAATGATAAAGTATGCTCTGCTTGCTTGTCGTTTGTCTATCTGTAGGGATAATAATATGATATTGAGAGTTGCTGTGAATGCCTGCCCATAAAGTAGATATTCTTCTAGAAAAGACCTATTGTTAAAAACGGTTCTGCATGAGAGCCAGACTAGACCCACCATGCTCATAATCCATGCTTCAATGGCGTAGATCATGACAGTCATTTGGTTATTTTGGATTATCTTGGTGTATATGTATATATAGATTTGTATGGTGTGTGTGAGATATCATGACAGAGCCCACTTTAGATGCTGTAGAAGCAGAGGATAAGCCTATTATCACTGATATTATAGGAGTGATTGAAACTCTTAAATTGTGTAGTACCTGGACTGTGAATGTGGTGCCCAAGGGGTATGAGATACAGGCGTGGCTCAATGCCAAGGAGGATACCATGATTACGCTGGAGGATCTGGATTTGATCCAGCAGGTGAATAGACTCAGAGTACAAATGGCTGGGGTCAAGGTGTACCCCACCAAGGCCTGTGTGAGGGTTATGGTGATTTCACACAAAGAGCCAGTGATGCTACAGGAGCAGGCTATAGTGAGAATTCACAAGAGGAAAAGGTGGGCTTGAATATAAAGGTGGAAATCAATGGGTAAGTATATATATATACATATTTTTTAAAAGAGGAGTAATTATTTTTTATTTGTCATGTCTGATGAAATTCATGATTTAGACAGGGAGTTTGAAGGATTGGAAGTGAGTCTTAATACTTTATTGCATGGCACTGAAAATAATTTATTTCATAAAACTTTGATGGATGTGCATAAGCAGGCATCTCCAGAATTACTTGATTCTTTAAAAGCACAGATAAACAAGATCAGGACACAGTATCCTGTATCACATGTAAATCAATGTATGACTGCCTTGGAAAAATCTCCTAGAATCCTTGATGTGTTGGTTGTATGTTATATGCTTAATGGGGGTATTTTTTTGAAACATGAAGAAGAGGAAGATATTGAATTAGATGAGAGTTTTTTGAGTAGTCTAGATTGGAATCAATTTAAAGAAAAATTAGAAAAATAAAAATTAAAAAAAAATATTGAATTAGAATTGTCTTGTTTGACTAGAACCTATTTTTACTAGAATATTATGGAAAAAGAGCAAGTCACTTTTGGGAGAAAAAAAGCAAGGCTGTGGACAGAGAGTATAGACCAGAGTGCACATGATGTCTTCCAATCAGTGACTACTGACTCCAGCTTAAAGAATAATATTGAGAGAAAACTACATCAAACACGTAATGTCTCTGAGCAAGAGTTGGACTTGGATCACATTTTATCGCATGTTCCTTACAGGTCTCTCCTGGAAAACTTGTTTGCTAATGTGGATGCCAGTGATGATACAGTTTTACCTATTATTTCTAAATCCTATGAAGAGTCTTTTATGAGACAGCCTAGGCATAATGAGAACCCCTGTGTCTTTGGGGCATTGTGTGAATGTCAGTTTATTGACCCTTGTGCAGCCTTTACAGCTGTGGAATTTAGATTATTCAATGACCCTCCCAAACCCCAAATGTGTGTTTTGTGTTCTCGAAAGACTACACAAAAGCTGTTTTATGACATGTGCTTCTCTGGCAAAGCTACTAATTGTGTGATTCAGCGGTATGGCAATATCTTTGGCCAGCCTGGGGAATATTCCAGTGAGTGCATGCTTTCCTGTCCTCATGGGTTCAACTTGCATTGCATGCCATTACCCATAATGTCTCATCAAAGGAACAAATATACAGTCTTGTCAGCTGGCGGGCTCAAGTATCTCCAACAACACCGGGTTTCCTATGAGCATTTTTGTTCCCCTTCGGATACAACACAGGGTTGAGAATCAGGCCGTTGTGTAATGGAGTAGAGTTTCATACTATTCCTAATGTACCCGAAGGGGTTCCAGAATTTACTGATTCCTTATTGGATGAACTTCCTCAAAGTGTGAAGCACACCATTGCTTGGCTACACATATGGGGAAAGACTGGAAAGTTGCCCTTGCATGTGGTGGAGCATACCTTGAATACGTATCTGGCTGTTCCTGGGTTAGTAAAGGAGCATCCTGTTATGCAGAGAAAGCCCTGGCTGGGAATAATGTTTGCTAGTGACGCGCCCTGTCTTGAGAATATTCCTGATTTATGGGGAATAATGCGGGATACCTTGAAGTTTATCCAGACCCCCAGGAAAAAGAATGCAATCAAGAATATGCTGCATGTCTTGTTTATGCAAGCTTTACCCTGCTTTCACCAGACATGTAGGCATGTAGAGGTGGATGAGCATGTTACAGTGGCCCTAAATGTATTATTGGCATGTATGTTTGGACTTTATAGAAATGTAAATAGGAAGCCGCATTTTATGATTAGGGTAAAGCTGTTTGAAAAGGTTCATAAATTAATGACTAGTACACAAAGCAAGCAACAAGCTTTTTTTAATAGACACCCCTGTTTGTTTATGTTGGCCTTTATGGAGTACATTGCTCAAGTAACTCCCCTGTACTGGCCAGTAGAGTATGCTTTTCTTTTACAAGAGAATAATCTCCAGTTTTTCTTTGACAAAATCCCGTTAATCTGTGACGAGTTTAGGATCATGGATATTAGTCAATTGTCATGGGATGAATTGGAGAAGAGTGCAGACGCCAAAATTCACAAGTGTTCCAGGGCCAGGCGGATTAACAAAAATACACTAGTGCCAGTTAAGAGAAAAAAAGCATTTTGTGACGTGTCTGTATTTCTGGATTGTCCAGTGTTGATGGGTAGTTGCTTGCAGACTAGTGAGTTATCCTTGTTGGCACATGCCTTCCAGATTCCCCTGCAGGTGTTACAGAGTGGACATATGTTAATCCAAGTGCATAAATTGCCAGAGAATATCAGGAAGATCCAGTATGACAAGCTGATTGCGTGTTATCCTTGTATTAGAACTAGGTTCTTGTGTTCCAGACTGTTTTTGTGTGTAAAGTGTGTGTATAATAAGAGGAGCATTCATAGCAAGTTTCGACTGAATATGCATACTGAAAAATTAGTATGTTCAGAGTGTCTAAACCCGGATGTGATTTCAGTAGATGTCTTGGGAAGATGTGTGATTGTACAACAGAATACCTATATTGTATGCCCCAGTTGTTGTAAAGTGCATGTATACTCTGGGGAGAATAGTAACTGGATTAATAATTGTTGTCTCAAATCAGTGAGTACTGAGAGGCCCATGCATAGTTCATATAGCAAGAAGATTTGTGAAGTGTGTGAGGATACGAATTGTTATGGACCAATGTGTGAGCGGGTAAACCACTTGACAGGCGAGATGCAGTGTGTGTATTTCTGTTATAAGCATTATCCCAACAGTCATATCTTGAAGGATTGTGTGAATGTACAACAAATCAAGAATTTGGAGATTAAAAAGTCTTCCTGGATGAAGAGGGACACCAAAAAATTGTACAATTATTAAAATGTTATAATATATAAAATCTTGTTGTTAATTTTATAAATAAAATAAAATGAATATAAAACACTCTTTTCCTTGTATGAAAAATAAAGGAAAGTGGATAGGTGTGGCCTTTCGCTATGGGGATTGGTATAATCCTTATGAGGCATTAATTATGGGTAGTACACTAGGGAGTCTAGTGCATTGTGAGTTGATTATAGGAGAAAACTCACAGGGGAATGTTTATTCTTCATATAATAATGAACATGTGAATTCTGGATGTACCAGATCAATAGAAAATTTTAATACTCCTAAATGGTTGTTGCTCACACAGCAAGTAATAGATACTACTAAATCGCAAGCCCATATTTTAACTATGTTGGAGAATAAATTGCAGTACAATGTAAGGGACTTGTGGCAGTGCTGTGTTAAGACCATGCTACCTTTTGAGCAAGAATTAGACTGTGATATGGTGGAGACTTGGAAGCCCCATGGAGTTTTCTGTTCTCAAATGTGTTTGTTGTTTTTGCGGCATGCTGCTAGAGTGGGTGAATTGCCAGTTACTGTCCATCTAAAGCATAATTTGGAGAATGTGCATAGCAGGGGTTGTTCTCCTAATTTGTTGTATCATATTTTAAGTCCATTTTTTGTAAAGTCTGTATAATAGAAAATTATCTAAAAAAGGTATTTACATCCCAAATATATTCCTGTTTCTGTGGATTGTATCTACCTCCATTTCCAACATATACTCTACTCTTTTTCCTTTCCATGCTGAGCATGTTGGTCTCGTCAATGTAGACTATAAGCATAACTATACTTAATGCCACTGGAAAAATGGAGAGTAAATAAAATAAATCGAAAGTGGATGTGCTCATTTGGTTTTTAATGAGTATAAAAAAAGTGTATATATGTGTTGCCTGCTTGGTTTTCTATTGTACGCTATCTGGAGTACACCTGTGGTTTCTGGCTATTCTTGCACTAATGAAGTGGCACAGATTGGTCAAGCAACATCAGAGTGTTATGCATTTCATGAGACAAGCGAGTGTGTCGGTTTTCCTGGCACTTCTGAATCTAAGTTTTGGGAGCAGCTCTGTCAGCTTACAACTGACTATTTTTTATGCACTTATGCAGTTTTTAACTGTACACCTGTTTCCCTTCCAAGATTGTATGATAGGGCAGGAAATTGCGGATCCTTCGCTTGTATAGCTGGATATAATCTAGATGCCACTGGATCGGCGTGTGTTATTATTCCAACTTCTAGTGCTAGTACATCCTGGTTTCCAGTTGAGTTGATGGGATTCTGGTTGCTTGGATTTTTACTTTATTAAAAAAAGTTTTATTATTTGTGGATGCTTGTATAATATCTGTGTGTGTATATATATAGATTTTTATCTTTTATTAGATAAAAAATGCAGAAATTATATTTGTGCATTTTTATTTTTGTGGGGATATTGGATGTAGTTTGGGGACAGTGTTCTCCTAATTATTGGCTTCAGGGTTCTAATTGCATTCGATGTACCATTTGTACAAAACCTTCATATATTTTTCAAACTTGTAATTTTGTGTCTATTTATCAAGACTCAACAATTTGTAGACCATGCCCAGCTGGTTTCTTTTGTGATAGAGATGATTTGCTAGCTAATGCTCTAACCAATGGTGTAATGTATGATTATTGGTCTATAAAACCATGTATAGTTTCAGCTGGTTTTTGGACTGGAACCCAGGGAGTCGGATATTACAGTCTTGGCAATTCTGTTGGGTGTACCCCCTGTTCAACCTGTGGTGCCAATTCTGTTACTGTATCTAGCTGTAATCCAGCTGGTATTAATACACAAGATACAGTGTGTTCTTGTAATGTTGGATATGTTCTAATCTCTGGGAATTGCGTGACTTGTCCAGTGAATACTGTAATTGACAGTGCTGGAACAAGTTGTATATCATGTATACCCAGTTGTGCTAGTGGTACCTATACTACCAGTTGTATATCTGATAGTACTGCTAGAACAGCATTTGTGAGTGGTGGCAGTTGTACAGGATGTGCTGGAGGTTCCTATAATTCTGGAGTGGGTATGACTGTGTGTAATGCTTGTAGTGCTGGATCCTTTTCTACTGCTTTAAGAGCTACCAGTATTTCTACATGTGTCTTTTGTGGTACTAGTACTTTTACTTTGGTATTAGGTGCTACTACTTGTACTAGTTGTACAGCTGGAACCTATTTCACTGGCTCTGGGGGTGCTGACGTGAATGCCTGTTTGGCTTGTAATGTGGGAACATTTTCTACTGCTCAAAGGGCTACTACTTGTACCTCTTGTGTAGCTGGCACTTATGGATTATGGAGTGGTGCAAGTACTTGTGTGGGGTGTTCTAGTGGTACATTTTCTACTGGCATTGGGTTTCTCTCTGCAATTATTTCAATGTCATTGGGTAGTATCTCTCAAAGTTCTATTTGGAATAATAATGCCATATATGCAGCTTCTAATGCAGTGGATGGGAATCCTAGTACTTTTATTCAGACCAGTACTTCTGGGCTTTTTAGACGCTGGAGAATTGTATTTGCAACTAATCAGTATTTTTCTGAATTTGTGTTTATTAATAATCCATCTATTTCATCAGATGTGAATTTTTATATTGACAATTTGAATGATTACAGTAACTACAATTATTTTGCTACACAACTTGATATTGATAACTACCTGGGTGGAATCAGTTATCAGTGTGGATACCCTCAATACTTTTCAAATAGTTCTTCTGGGAGGGTACTCACATGTAATCAAAATAGTCCATATAGTTTCAAATATATCAATATTATTACATTTGATACTGGAAAAAGTCTCAGTTTCTCTGAAATAGCTCTTTTAGTAAATCCTGGTGTGTGTACAGCTTGCACATTTGGAGTAAATTACGCATCAAGTATTGGAAGTACGTCTTGTTTGCCATGTAGTACCTGTGCTGCTGGTGTCCCCCAACTCAAAGCTTGTACTTTAACATCTAATACTGTGTGTGATGCATGTACAGATAGTTGTCCAGCCAATTATTATATTATTACACGCTGTACTAAAAGTACACCTAGTGTATGTAGTCCCTGTTCTACCACTTGTAGTGCTGGTACCTTTAGAGTTTCAGCTTGTTACTCCATTTATAATATCCAATGTGACCCTTGTACCCCCTCTCCTTTAGTTGGCAATTACATTAGTACAGCCTGTACTACCAGTAGTAATATTGTGCAATCCCCCTGTAGCACCTGTACCTCTGGAGCCGTTGTGCAGACAGTCTGTGGTATTAGTTCCAATACAGTGTGCGCGTGTGGACCCGGCTATACCGGAAGTGCTACTGCTTGTACTAGCTGTGCAGCTGGAACCTTCAAGTCTATCATGGGATCACAGGTGTGCACTCAATGTCAGGCTGGGTCTTATAATACTGGTTCTACCATGTCTGCCTGTGATTCTTGTTTTGCTGGAAGATATTCTACAAGTCTTGCTGGTCTGAGTTCTGGAGTTTGTCTTGCTTGCCAAGGTGGTAGTTATTCTAGCATTGTAGGGGCTTCTCTAGTGTCTGTCTGTTTATCCTGTGGTGCTGGTAAATACTCTAGCTCTCTGGCTGCAACCAGTGCTACTAGCTGCCTCTCTTGTTCTATTGGTACCTATTCTACGAATGTTATAGCGCTCTTGCCTTCTACCTGCCTCAACTGTGGCGCTGGGACATACTCAAGTTCTCTGGGTGCTAATAATTTGATTGCCTGTACCTCCTGTGTAGCTGGTTCCTTTAGTACAGCACTGGCTACTTCTAGTTGTAGCTTGTGTGCTAGTGGTACTTTTACAAGCTCTGTTAAAAGCACTACTTGTACTAGTTGTTCAGTTTGTAGTGTGAATGCACAATTGATTACCAGCTGTTCCACTGGGGCTACATCTAATTCTCTGTGTGGGTGTAATACTGGATATACAGGCAGTGGAATTAGTTGTACCATATGTGCAGCTGGCACTTTTAAAAATACTATAGGATCTGCTGCTTGTACATCATGTACTCTTTATACAACTTATCAGCCTAATGCTGGACAAAGCTTATGCCTCCCTTGTACTTCTAGTTGTGCTTCTGGACAATACATATCTCCTAGATGTTCACTTACTGCAGATATTACATGTAATGATTGTACACCTTGCAATACTCCTGGTTATTTTTTGACACAGGCTTGTGGGGTTGATTATAATGCCATATGTGCATTATGCACATGTCCTGCTGGATCTTATAGATCTAGAACTTGTGTTACATCAATTACAGATGGATGTCTGTCTTGTTCTACATATACTTTTAAAACAAATTATATATCACAAGTTTGTACAGCTACATCAAATGCAGTATTATCTCCATGTACTGTATGTGCAACTGGATTCTATATGTCAACTGAATGTGGTCAATATAATGATAGAGTTTGTACTAGGTGTACTACTTCTTGTAATGCTGGATACTATCTTGGTAGTTGTTTGTCTAATCAAGATGCACAATGTTTTGCTTGTACAACATGTGCAGCTGGATCTTTTATTGTAAATTGTGGTAATTGGGCTTTACCCCAGTGTCAGACTTGTGCTGCTTATACTCCACTTACGAATTATATATCTAAAAATTGTACCTCTGTAGCTGATAATGTACTGACTCCATGTACTGTGTGTGCATCTGGATTTTATGTGACTAGAGAATGTGGTAAATTTAATGACAGAGTGTGTACCCCTTGTTCTACTAGCTGCAATACTGGATTTTATTATACTGGTGTTTGTAATACATATGGAGGTGCATGTGCAGCTTGTTCAGTATGTGGAGCTGGATCTTTTACAGTTACTAAATGTGATATTGGACAAGGATGTGTTTCTTGTTCTGGATGTGGAAGTGGATCTTACACAGCTAGTGCTTGTACACCTGCTAGTAATACTCTGTGTTGTGGTAATTGCCCCAGTGGATATTATAAATATAATGATTGTACATCTATTCAAAATACTGAATGTTGGCAATGTGGTACTCATTGTTGGTATAATTACTACATTAGTGGTCCTTGTCTTGGTAATCCTAGTTTAGTTGCATGTACCAAATGTAAAATTTGTCCTGCTGGATTTAAAAATTATGGCGCTTGTGAAGGTTTTGATACCACTGATGTTGTAACATGTATACCTTGTCCTGCTGGAACTATTTGTCTTGGCAATAATAATAATTATTATTGTGTAAATAACCAATGGCCACAGCCTTACTTTAGTCCAACTGGATGGTATAGTCTAGCAGGAGCTACCACTTGCACAGAATGTACTCCTTGTGATCCCAATGTTTATCCTTATGCAGATGATGGATATTCTGCACTTTGTACTGGACGTATTGGTGGCTATACATATGGGGATCCTTCACAAAATTCTGTTTGTAGGTGTTTAGCTGGTTATTCTGGAACTGGAACTACATGTACTCTATGTACTGCTGGAACATTTAAATCATCCTATGGAAATTATGCTTGTTCAGCTTGTTCAGCTGGAACCTTTGCATTAGCTGGATCAACAGTATGTTCTACTTGTTCTGTATGTAATGCTGGTTTTTATCCCTCTACTACATGTACTCTCACAACCAATACTGTTTGTTCTGCTTGTGATAGTGGGTATTATAAAACACAGGCTGGAAATAGTATGTGTACTCAATGTACTAGTTGTCCACTCTCAAGCTTTAGTCCAGTGCAATGTACTAGTACTACGAATAGAGTTTGTAATACTTGTACTATTTGTCAAGCTGGTATGTATATTTCTACCCAATGTGCTGGTTCTCAGAATACAAATTGTAGTAGTTGCTTAGTTGGAACATTTAATACAGGAATATCAGCATCAGTGTGTCTTTCATGTGCAGCTGGAACATATTCTACTGCTCTTGCTGCAGTCAATTGTTTGAATTGTGTAGCTGGCTCTTATAATACAGTATCTAGATCTACTGCATGTACCCTGTGTGCAGTTGGATCTTATTCCAATACCATGGCAAGTACTTGCACTGCTTGTAAAGTTTGTCATTCAGCAGCCACTTCTTTTGGTTCATGTCCAGCCGGTTCTTCGTCTGATGTTATAAATTGTACTTGCAATGCAGGATATGAAGGTTCTGGCACTTTGTGTACATTGTGCCCTTATGCATATTATAAAACCAGTATAGGAAATTATGGGTGTAATGCATGTCCTGTTGGAACCTATTCTGTTAACTATCAAGGTGCCACTACTTGTCGTAATTGTCCTGCTGGTACTTATCAGTCAATTACAGGTTTAATAGATGTCGCTGGGTGTTTGATGTGTGTTGCTGGTACTTATGGTTCCCAAACGGGTTTATCTATATGTCTAAATTGTCCAGTTGGTCAATATGCCAACACTCCTCCTTATAGTATATATAATGGTCTAGGTTTCACTGCTTGTATACAATGCACAGTGTGTAGTGCCAGTGCTACTAGTTCTGGTGCGTGTTTTAGTGTAACTAACTCTGTATCTGATAATGTATGCAACTGTAATGTTGGTTTTACTGGAAATGGACAAACTTGTACACCTTGTGCTGCTGGATCTTTTAAATCTGTATCTGGAGCACAAGCATGTACTCAATGTAGTGTTGGAACATATAATTCTGGACTGGGAATGACCATGTGTTCTCTTTGTCCAAGTGGTACTTATTCTTCATTATTGACAGCAACGACTTGTATTTCTTGTAGTCCTGGTACATTTAATACAGCTCAAGGTGCATCTGTGTGTTCCTTGTGTGATAGTGGAACTTATACTAGTATACAAGCAAGTACTTCTTGTATAGCATGTTTAGCTGTTTGTCCTGTAAATGCAGTACAGACTAGATCTTGTGCAATAGGTTCCTCATCACCAACTATTTGTGAGTGCAATGTTGGATTTACTGGGGATGCACTCGAGTGTGTTGGATGTAATGCTGGATTCTTTAAATCTACCATTGGATCTGTTAGTTGTAGTACATGTTCTATAGGTACATATAGTACAGGACTGTCAATGACTGATTGTATGAGTTGTGTTGGTGGCACCTTTTCTACTAGTATAGCTGGTATTACTTCATCAGTGTGTATTTCCTGTGGTGTTGGTAGTTACAGCTCTGGATTGGGAGTTACTAGTTGTTTAAATTGTATTGCTGGTTTGTATACATCTAATCAAACTTCTACTAATTGTTCAGTGTGTGATATTGGGACTTTTAGTAGTATGGTAGCAGCTAGTAATTGCTTGTCTTGTGCTAGTGGATTTTATCAGTCTGGCACAGCTAGTACCTTTTGTACTTTATGTGCAACTGGTACATATTCTACTATGTTTAAATCTACTGGATCTCAAAATTGCTTAATATGCTCTGGGGGTTCCTATCAATCTGGAAGTGGTAATTCTGCTTGTGATAAATGTAGTCCTGGTACCTATGCAACTATACTTGCTGCATTAGATAGTAGTGTGTGTATTTCTTGTGTTGGTGGTTCCTATCAGTCTGCTCTGGGTAGTACGGCTTGTATAGCTTGTACAGCTGGTACATACTCTACAATAAGTAAGGCTGTGAATTCCTCTGTATGTCTTGATTGTGTTGGAGGCTCTTATCAATCTGGGGTGGGCAATATTGCTTGTATATCCTGTGATATTGGACGATATTCTACTACTTTAAAAGCTGCTAGTTCTGCTGTATGTATAGTTTGTGGTAGAGGACAATACCAATCTGCATTAGGTAGTACTGTATGTGATAAATGTAATGCTGGAACTTTTTCTACTGGGTTTAGAATCAGTAGTTCATGCCCAGCTTGTGTGGGGGGTTCTTATCAGACTGGAATTGGTGGTTCTACTTGTATAAGCTGTACAGCTGGAACATATTCTACTGTACTCACTGCTACCAGTGCTGCAGTGTGTCTAAATTGTGTTGGTGGCTCCTATCAGTCTGCAGTGGGTAGTACGGCTTGTCTGGGATGTATAGCTGGAACCTTTTCTACTGCTAGTATGGCTACAAATTTATCAATATGTCTATCTTGTGTTGGTGGTTCGTATCAGTCTGCAATGGGTAGTACGGCTTGTCTAAGGTGTACAGCTGGAACATACTCTACAATAAGTAATGCTGTAAATTCCTCTGTATGTCTAAATTGTGTTGGTGGTTCTTATCAGTCTGCTCTTGGTAGTACTGCTTGTATTAGTTGTACAGCCGGAACATACTCCACTACATTAATTGCTACTAATGCCACAGTATGTCTAAATTGTGTTGGTGGTTCTTATCAGTCTGCAGTGGGTAGTACTGCTTGTATAAGCTGTACAGCTGGAACATACTCTACTACATTGATTGCTACTAGTGCAACAGTGTGTCTAAATTGTGTTGGTGGTTCTTATCAGTCTGCAATGGGTAGTACAGCTTGTCTAAGATGTATAGCTGGAACATACTCTACTTCATTGATTGCTACTAGTGCAACTGTGTGTCTAAATTGTGTTGGTGGTTCTTATCAGTCTGCTATTGGTAGTATAGCTTGTATAAGCTGTACAGCAGGAACATACTCTACTACATTGATTGCTACAAGTGCAACAGTATGTCTAAATTGTGTTGGTGGATCTTATCAGTCTGCTCTTGGTAGTACGGCTTGTATAAGCTGTACAGTAGGAACATACTCTACTACACTTATTGCTACTAGTGCCACAGTGTGTCTAAATTGTGTTGGTGGTTATTATCAGTCTGCTCTTGGTAGTATAGTATGTATAGCATGTACAGCTGGATTATACTCTACTACAGTAAGGGCTACAAGTTCTTCTGTGTGCCTAGATTGTGTTGGGGGTTCTTACCAGTCTGGTGTTGCTAGCACATTTTGTTTCTCTTGTGATGCTGGTTTTTACTCTACAGCCCTTGATGCCACTAGTTCTCAAACATGCCTATCTTGTATTGGTGGTTTTTATCAATCTGGAATAAGTAGTACTGCTTGTATATCTTGTACAGCTGGATCATACTCTACTACAAGTAGAGCTACAAATTCGTCAGTGTGTCTTGATTGTGTTGGTGGTTCCTATCAATCAGGGATAGCAAGTACATTTTGTTTCTCTTGTGCTGCTGGTTTTTTCTCTACAGCCCTTGATGCCAACAGTTCCCAGACATGCCAAATGTGTATGGGTGGTTCCTATCAGACTGGTATAACCAGTACCTCTTGTATTTCCTGTAATGCTGGTTTCTACTCCACAGCTAGCAATGCTAATAGTTCCCAGACATGTCAAACGTGTATGGGTGGTTCCTATCAGACTGGTATAACCAGTACCTCTTGTATGTCCTATAATGCTGGTTTCTACTCCACAGCTAGCAATGCTAATAGTTCCCAGACATGTCAAACGTGTATGGGTGGTTCCTATCAGACTGGTATAATTAGCACCTCTTGTATTTCCTGTAATGCTGGTTTCTACTCCACAGCTAGCAATGCTAATAATCCCCAGACATGTCAGGTGTGTGCTAGTGGTTCTTATCAGTCTGGGGTATCCAGCACGACTTGTGTAGGATGTAAAGTTGGATTTTATGCTACAGCTATAGGTGCTACCAGCGTACAAACATGTAAAACTTGTGCATTAGGTTCTTATCAGTCTGGAATAGGTTGTACAGGCTGTGTACAATGTAATGCTGGATTCTATTCTAAAGCTAGTGGTGCTAGCAGTGAAGCATCATGTCTAGCTTGTGCTAGTGGTTCCTATCAGTCTGCACTGGGTAGTACAGTTTGTGTTAAATGTAATGCTGGATCTTATTCTACAGCTAGTGGTGCTAGTAATATATTGATATGTCAAGCTTGTGCTGGTGGTTCTTATCAGTCTGGGATAGCAAGTACAACCTGTTTAGGATGTAATGCAGGATCCTATTCTACCATGAGTGGTGCTAGCGATGCACAAATGTGTTTGATTTGTGCTGGTGGTTCCTATCAGTCTGGGATAGCTAGCACAACTTGTACAGGTTGTACAGCTGGTTTTTACTCTACTTCTCTTAATGCTGTCAATTCTCAAGTTTGTCTTGCTTGCGCTGGTGGTTCTTATCAGCCTGGGGTGGCTAGTACAGCTTGTATAGGATGTATTGCTGGGACTTATTCTATTAGTTTAAATGCCACCAGTTTATCAGTGTGTTTGTCTTGTAGTGCTGGCTTGTATCAGACAGGGGTTGGTAGTACGGCCTGTGTGGGATGTTTAGCTGGATTTTATTCTACTTCCCTGAGTGCTACTAACTCTCAAGCATGTCTCATGTGTGTGGCTGGATCTTATCAGACTGGGGTTGCTAGTACAGCTTGTTTGGGGTGTAATGCTGGATCGTATTCTATAGCTGGTAATGCTCCAAGTTCAGCAGTGTGTCTAGCTTGTGCTAGTGGTTCTTACCAGACTGGGGTAGGTGGTACAGCTTGTATGGTGTGTACACCTGGAACCTATTCTACAGCTGGTAATGCTCAAACTTCAGCAGTTTGTCTGGCTTGTGCTAGTGGTTCCTACCAGACTGGAGTAGGTAGTACAGCTTGTATATTTTGCACTGCTGGATCCTATTCTACAACAATTAATGCCATGAGTTCATCCAATTGTCTTTTTTGTGCTAGTGGTTCCTATCAGAGTGGGTTAGCTAGTACTACTTGTATAGCCTGTATTGCTGGATCCTATTCTACTGTGAGTAATGCTATAAGTTCATCAGTGTGTCTATCTTGTGCTGGGGGTTCTTATCAGTCTGGAATTGGTGGTACTACTTGTATAGGATGTTTAGCAGGATCCTATTCTACTACAATCAAGGCTACCAACTCTTCAGTGTGTTTAAATTGTGTGGGTGGTTCCTATCAGTCTGGAGTGGCTAGTACAGCTTGTTTAGGATGTATAGCTGGATCCTATTCTACTATACCCAATGCTCTAAGCTCATCAGTGTGTCTTGATTGTGTTGCTGGTAGATATCAGTCTGGGGTGGCAAGTACTGTTTGTATAGCTTGTACAGCTGGATCCTATTCTACTGTGAGTAAAGGCATTAGTTCATCAGTGTGTTTAAATTGTGCTGGTGGTTCCTATCAATCTGGGGTAGGCAGTACAACCTGTATAGCCTGTTTAGCAGGATCTTATTCCACAGTGGGTAGTGCCCCAAGTTCATCAGTGTGTTTAAATTGTGTTGGTGGCTCTTACCAGACTGGAGTGGCTAGTACAACCTGTATAGGATGCACGACTGGAACCTATTCTACTGTCCCCAATGCAGTGAGCTCCTCAGTGTGTCTTGATTGTGTTGCTGGTAGATATCAGTCTGGGGTGGCTAGTATTGGTTGTATAGCTTGTACAGCTGGATCTTATTCTACTGTAAGTAGAGCTACCAATTCATCTGTGTGTTTAAATTGTGCTGGTGGATCTTATCAAAGTGGGATAGCTAGTATTACTTGTATAGCTTGTTCCATTGGATCCTATTCTACAGTGAGCAGTGGCACCAGTGCATCAGTATGTATTAGTTGTGCAAGTGGTTCCTATCAGACTGGAGTGGCTAGTACTGCTTGTATAGCATGTTCACCAGGATTTTATTCTACTTCTCAAGCTGTTACTCAATGTCTCATGTGCTCAAGTGGGTTTTATCAGACTGGAATGGCTAGTACCTCTTGTTTAGGGTGTAGTGCTGGTTCATTTCAAACTGGTCAAGCTAGTACAACTTGTATATCCTGTACATTTGGATTTTATTCTACTTCTCTAGCTGTTACTCAATGTCTCATGTGCTCAAGTGGGTTTTATCAGACTGGAGTGGCTAGTACCTCTTGTTTAGGGTGTAGTGCTGGTTCATT
>Ga0213919_1000416_pt1 | contig 18852 bp, 11 predicted proteins | sample McNCre317MG_FD_161056 | JGI IMG/M metagenome (GOLD analysis project Ga0213919, IMG submission 161056) | Freshwater microbial communities from McNutts Creek, Athens, Georgia, United States - 3-17 MG | ecosystem: Environmental > Aquatic > Freshwater > Creek | place: USA: Georgia | collected... | reverse complement strand
GGTTGTATCGTCCTCGTCGGCATGCCCGGCTCGGGCAAGACCACCGTCGGCCGAGAGCTCGCCAAACGCCTCGGCCGGCGTTTTGTCGACTGTGACCACGAGATTGAGGCGCGCACCGGCGTCAAGATTCCGACCATCTTCGAGATTGAAGGGGAGGAAGGTTTTCGCCGCCGTGAGACCCAGACGCTCGAGGCGCTGATGGACGAATCCGGGCTGGTGCTGGCCACCGGCGGCGGTGCGGTCACCCGTGCCGAAAACCGCGCGCTGCTGTCCGAGCGCGGCGTGGTCGTTTACCTGAACGTCACGCCCCACATCCTGTGGGAGCGCACCCGTCACGACCGCAGCCGTCCGCTGCTGCAGGTGCCCGATCCGAAGGGGCGGCTGCAGGACTTGTATGTCGCACGGGATCCGCTCTATCGCGAGGTGGCCCATGTCGTCGTCGAGGGGGGGCGGGGTACGCCCCACGCGATGGTGCGCCTGATCGAAAAGGAATTGATGGCCTTATGCGCACTCTGAACGTCGAACTGGCCGAACGCAGCTACCCGATCCGCATCGGCGCCGGGCTGCTCGCCGATCCCGGCCTGATCCTGCCCTGGCTCAAGACCCGGCGCGTCGCCGTCATCACCAATGACGTGGTCGGCCCGCTCTACCTGGCGCCCTTCGTCGCCGGCCTGGCAGCGCAGGGCGTGCGCGTCACCCCGATCGTGCTGCCGGACGGGGAGGCGCACAAGGATTGGACGACCCTCAACCTGATCTTCGACGGTCTGCTTGCCGACCGCTGTGACCGCAGCACGACCCTCATTGCGCTGGGCGGCGGGGTGGTCGGCGACATGGTTGGTTTCGCGGCCGCCACCTATCAACGCGGCGTGCCCTTCATCCAGGTGCCGACCACGCTGCTGTCCCAGGTCGATTCATCGGTCGGTGGCAAGACGGCGATCAATCACCCCCTCGGCAAGAACATGATCGGGGCCTTTTACCAGCCCAGGCTGGTGCTGGCCGACATCGCCACCCTCGACACCCTGCCGGACCGGGAGCTCAAGGCCGGTCTCGCCGAAGTCATCAAGTACGGGCTGATCCGCGACCTGCCCTTCCTCGACTGGATCGAAGCCACTCTCGACCGTCTGCTCGCCCGCGACCGCGAAGCCCTGGTCGAGGCGGTCGAGCGTTCGTGCCGCAACAAGGCCGAAGTCGTCGCCGCCGACGAAACCGAGCAGGGCGAGCGGGCAACGCTGAACCTCGGCCACACCTTCGGCCATGCGATCGAGACCGGCCTGGGCTACGGCGCGTGGCTGCACGGCGAGGCCGTTGCCGCCGGCGCCATCATGGCCGCCGACCTGTCGCGCCGCCTCGGCTGGCTGTCGGATGCCGACGTCGAGCGCGTCCGCGCCATCCATGCCCGTGCCGGCCTGCCGGTGAAGGGGGCGCCGCTGGGGGCTGACCGCTATCTGGAGCTGATGGCCCACGACAAGAAGGTCAGCGATGGCACCCTGCGCCTCGTGCTCCTGAAGGCGCTTGGCCGGGCGGTGATCACGTCCGAAGCGGGCGCCGACGCGATCCGTGCCAGCATCAACGCGTGCTGCTGATGAGCGCGTCCGCACCCGCACTGCCATGAGCGAACTCGCGCCCTACGCGGTCACCGCCGCCAATTCCCGCGGCCGCCGGATCGCCGAGCCGGCGCCGCGGGCGCGGGGCGAGTTCCAGCGCGACCGCGACCGCATCGTGCATTGCACGGCCTTCCGACGGCTCGAATACAAGACCCAGGTCTTTGTCAATCATGAAGGCGACCTGTTCCGCACGCGGCTGACCCACAGCATCGAGGTGGCCCAGATCACCCGGTCGATTGCCCGCGCGCTGAAGCTCAACGAGGATCTGGCCGAGGCGGTGGCGTTGTCCCACGATCTGGGCCACACGCCCTTCGGCCACGCCGGGCAGGACGCGCTCAACGGCTGCATGAAGGACTACGGCGGCTTCGAGCACAACCTGCAGTCCCTGCGTACCGTCGATCTGCTGGAAGAGAGCTACGCCGAATTCAACGGCCTCAACCTGATGCACGAGACCCGCGAAGGCATCCTCAAGCATTGTTCGCCGCGCAACGCCGAAGCACTTGGCGATGTCGGCCGGCGTTTTCTCGAAGGGCATCAGCCGTCCCTCGAGGCCCAGCTGGCCAACCTCGCCGACGAGATCGCCTATAACAATCACGATGTGGATGACGGTCTGCGCTCGGGCCTGATCACCCTGGAGCAACTTGACGAGGTGCCGGTCTTTGCCCGCAACCGGCAGGTCGTCGAAGCGGCCTATCCCGGTCTCGCGGGCCGCCGGCTGATTCACGAAACCATCCGGCGCATGATCAACCTGATGGTCGTCGATCTGATCGAGCAGACCCGGGACTCCATCGCTGCGGCAGGCGTCAGCTCCCTCGACGAAGTCCGTGCGGCGCCGCGTCTCGTGGCCTACAGCGCCGGCCTGCAGCCTGATCTGCGTGTGCTCAAGACCTTTCTGCGCGACAACCTCTACCACCACTACCAGGTGCTGCGCATGACCGACAAGGCCCGGCGCATCATTCAGGACCTCTTCGCGGCCTTCATGAACGACCCCCGCCTGCTGCCGCCGCAGTACCAGCAGATGGCGCGACGCGACAAACCGCGGGCAATCGCCGACTACATCGCCGGCATGACCGATCGTTACGCGATGAAGGAGCACCGCCGGCTGTTCGCGGTCGGCGAAATTTGAAGAAGTGTGGCCCGCCTTTCTGCGGCGCAAAAAATTCTTGAAGGGCAGGCAGCAGCAGCGGTATATTCGACCTTCGCCCAATGTGTTTGAACGGTCTCCTCGTCGGGATCACGCGTAGCCGGCCGGCCCTACTGCCGGCTTTTTCACGGTTCGGACGGGGCGATTCCCGCAGTTTGAAGGTCCGGCACCACAGAAATACGGTGCCGGTGTGTGTTGTGTCGAGGAAAAAACGAGATGGATCTTCCCCTGGAGCAGGGCCTTTACGACCCCGCCAACGAACATGACGCCTGTGGTGTCGGCTTCATCGCACATATCAAGGGCAGCAAGACTCACGAGATCGTCCTGCAAGGTCTCGAAATCCTGAAGAACCTGGATCACCGGGGCGCTGTCGGTGCAGACCCGCTGCAGGGCGACGGCGCGGGCATCCTGATCCAGATCCCGGATACCCTGTTCCGCGAAGAAATGGCCAGGCAGGGCGTGAATCTGCCGCCTGCCGGCGACTACGGGGTTGGCATGGTGTTCCTGCCCAAGGAGCACGCCTCCCGCCTCGCCTGTGAGGAAGAAATCGAGCGTGCGGTGCGCGCCGAAGGCCAGGTGGTGCTCGGCTGGCGCGACGTGCCCACCGATCCGGCGATGCCGATGTCGCCGACCGTCAAGGCCAAGGAGCCGGTGATCCGCCAGGTCTTCATCGGTCGCGGTCCCGACGTGATGGTCACCGACGCGCTGGAGCGCAAACTGTACGTGATCCGCCGCCGCGCTGCCAATGCCATCGCCGGCCTCGAGCTGAAGCACTCCAAGGAGTTCTACACGCCGTCGATGTCGGCGCGGACCATCAACTACAAGGGTCTGCTGCTCGCCGACCAGGTCGGCCAGTATTACCTCGACCTGCAGGACCCGCGCTGCGTGTCGGCGCTGTCGCTGGTGCACCAGCGCTTCTCGACCAACACCTTCCCGACCTGGCATCTCGCCCACCCCTTCCGCTACATCGCCCACAACGGCGAGATCAACACCGTTCGCGGCAACTACAACTGGATGCGCGCCCGCGAGAAGGGTACGCATTCCCCGCTGCTCGGCGAAGACCTGCAGAAACTGTGGCCGTTGATCTACCCGGGCCAGTCCGATTCGGCGTCCTTCGACAACGCCCTCGAACTGCTGGTGATGAGCGGTTATTCGCTGGCCCACGCGATGATGATGATGATTCCCGAAGCCTGGGAATCCCACACGCTGATGGACCCGAAGCGTCGCGCCTTCTACGAATACCACGCGGCGATGATGGAGCCCTGGGACGGTCCGGCCGCGGTGGCCTTCACCGACGGCCGCCAGATCGGCGCCACCCTCGACCGCAATGGCCTGCGTCCGGCGCGTTACCTGGTCACCGACGACGATTACGTGGTGATGGCCTCCGAGTCCGGCGTGCTGCCGATTCCCGACGAGAAGATCGTCAAGAAGTGGCGCCTGCAGCCCGGCAAGATGTTCCTGATCGACATGGAGCAGGGCCGCATCATCGACGACAAGGAGCTGAAGGAATCGCTGGCCGCCGCCAAGCCCTACCAGGAATGGCTGTCGCGCATCAACATCAAGCTGGACACCTGCGCCGAACCCGAGTGGGCCGGTGCGCCGGAATGCGCGGCGTCGATGCTGGACCGTCAGCAGGCCTTCGGCTACACCCAGGAGGACGTCAAGTTCATCCTCGAGCCGATGGCCAAGAGCGGCGAGGAATCCACCGGCTCGATGGGCAACGACAGCCCGCTGGCCGTGCTGTCCGCGCGCGCCAAGCCGCTCTACAACTACTTCCGCCAGCTCTTTGCGCAGGTCACCAACCCGCCGATCGACCCGATCCGCGAACAGCTGGTCATGTCGCTGGTGTCCTTCGTCGGCCCGCGCCCGAACCTGCTCGGCATCAACGAGATCAACCCGCCCTACCGCCTGGAAGTCACCCAGCCGGTGCTGACCTTCGCCGACATGGCGAAGCTGCGCGAGATCGCCCGTTACACCGAGAACAAGTTCCGCTCCTCCGAACTCGACATCTGCTACCCGCTGGCCTGGGGCAAGGAAGGCGTCGAAGCGCGCCTCGCCTCCCTGTGCGCGGAAGCCGAGGATGCGGTGCTCAACGGCACCAACATCCTGATCGTTTCCGACCGCAAGATCGATGCGCAGAGCGTGGCGATCCCGGCGCTGCTCGCCACCTCGGCGATTCACCAGCACCTCGTCACCAAGGGCCTGCGCACGCGCACCGGCCTGGTCGTCGAGACCGGCTCGGCCCGTGAGACCCACCATTTCGCGGTGCTCGCCGGCTATGGCGCCGAGGCCGTGCATCCCTATCTCGCCCTCGAGACGCTCACCGAGCTCGCCAAGGGCGATGCGGCGACCGCCGACAAGTACATCAAGCACTTCATCAAGGGCGTCGGCAAGGGCCTGATGAAGGTGATGTCCAAGATGGGCATCTCGACCTTCATGTCCTACACCGGCGCGCAGATCTTCGAAGCCGTCGGCCTGCAGAAGTCGCTGATCGAGAAGTACTTCACCGGTACCTCCTCGCAGGTCGAGGGGATCAGCGTGTTCGAAGTGATGGAGGAGGCGATCCGCCTGCATCAGCAGGCCTTCAGCGCCGACCCGGTGCTCGCCGGCATGCTCGATGCCGGTGGCGAATACGCCTACCGCATCCGCGGCGACGAGCACATGTGGACGCCCGACGCGATCGCCAAGCTGCAGCACTCGACCCGCTCCGGCCAGTACGACACCTACAAGGAATACGCCAGGATCATCAACGATCAGGGCAAGCGTCACATGACGCTGCGCGGCCTGTTCGAGCTCAAGCCGGCCGCTGCCCCGGTGCCGCTGGATGAGGTCGAGTCCGCGAAGGAGATCGTCAAGCGCTTTGCCACCGGCGCGATGTCCCTCGGCTCGATCTCCACCGAAGCTCACTCGACCCTCGCCATCGCGATGAACCGCATCGGCGGCCGTTCCAACACCGGCGAGGGCGGCGAGGATCCGAAGCGTTTCATCCCGATCGCCAAGCCGACCAGGCTGTCCGAGCTCCTCGGCGCCAGCCGTGTCGAGCGTGACCTCGAGCTGCAGGCCGGCGACAGCCTGCGTTCCTCGATCAAGCAGGTCGCCTCGGGCCGTTTCGGCGTGACCACCGAGTACCTGGTGAACGCCGACCAGATCCAGATCAAGATGGCCCAGGGCGCCAAGCCCGGCGAAGGCGGCCAGCTGCCCGGCCACAAGGTGTCCGAATACATCGGCTTCCTGCGTCACTCGGTGCCGGGCGTCGGCCTGATCTCTCCGCCGCCGCACCACGACATCTACTCGATCGAGGATCTGGCCCAGCTGATCCACGACCTGAAGAACACCAATCCGGTCGCTGACATCTCCGTCAAGCTGGTGTCCGAAGTGGGCGTCGGCACTGTTGCGGCCGGTGTGGCCAAGGCCAAGGCCGACCACGTGGTGATCGCCGGTCACGACGGCGGCACCGGCGCCTCGCCGTGGTCGTCGATCAAGCACGCCGGCTCGCCGTGGGAGCTCGGCCTCGCCGAAACCCAGCAGACCCTGGTGCTCAACCGCCTGCGTGGCCGCATCCGCGTGCAGGTCGATGGCCAGATCAAGACCGGCCGTGACGTCGTGATCGGCGCGCTGCTGGGGGCCGACGAATTCGGCTTCGCCACCGCACCGCTGGTCGTCGAAGGCTGCATCATGATGCGCAAGTGCCACCTCAACACCTGTCCGGTGGGCGTTGCGACGCAGGATCCGACCCTGCGCAAGCGCTTCTCCGGCCAGCCCGAGCACGTGGTCAACTACTTCTTCTTCGTCGCCGAGGAAGTGCGCGAGCTGATGGCCCAGCTGGGGATCCGCAAGTTCGACGAGCTGATCGGCCGCGCCGACCTGCTCGACATGCGTGCCGGCATCGAGCACTGGAAGGCACGTGGCCTCGACTACAGCCGCATCTTCCACCTGCCCAATGTGCCCGCCGACGTGCCGCGCATCCACACCGAGACCCAGGACCACAACCTTGCCAAGGCGCTCGATCACCAGCTCATCGAGCTGGCCCGGCCGGCCCTCGAAAACGGCGGGAAGGTGTCGATCGAACTGCCGGTCCGCAACGTCAACCGCACCGTCGGGGCGATGCTGTCAGGCAAGTTCGCGGCCAAGTACGGCCACGCCGGACTGCCGGATGACACCGTGCATATTCGCCTCAACGGTACGGCCGGCCAGAGCTTCGGCGCTTTCCTGAGCCGTGGCCTGACCCTGGAACTGGTCGGCGAAGGCAACGACTACGTCGGCAAGGGCCTCTCCGGCGGCCGCATCGTCGTGCGTCCGGCTGACGGCTTCAGGGGCGAGACCCCGTCCAACATCATCATCGGCAACACCGTGCTGTACGGCGCCACCGAAGGCGAGGCCTACTTCGCCGGCGTTGGCGGCGAGCGCTTCGCGGTGCGTAACTCCGGTGCGACGACGGTCGTCGAAGGGGTGGGCGACCACGGCTGCGAGTACATGACCGGCGGCACCGTGGTGGTCCTCGGCATGACCGGCCGCAACTTCGCGGCGGGCATGTCCGGTGGCGTCGCCTACGTGTACGACGAAGACGGCACTTTCGAGTCGCGCTGCAACATGGCCCAGGTGGCCCTGGAGCCGGTCGAAGATGAACTCGAAGCCCGCAAGGGTTCCGAGTCCGGCGATGAACTCGAATCCCATGGCCGCGTCGACGTGCGTCACCTCGGCATGGCCGATGAGGCCCTGCTGAAGATGCTGATCGACCGCCATGCCACCTACACCGGCAGCGAACGCGCCAAGGCCATCCTGGCCGACTGGCCGGCCTACCGCTGCAAGTTCGTGAAGGTGATGCCGCACGAATACCGTCGCGCGCTGGCCGAAATGGCCGCGCAACAACAGCAAGAACTGGAGGCCGCGTAATTATGGGCAAGCCCACTGGATTCCTCGAATACGAGCGCCTCTCCGAGGCCTACGCGCCGGTCGAGGAACGTCTGAAGCATTACAAGGAGTTCGTCGTCACGCTGAGCGACGAGGACGCCGCCAAGCAGGGCGCCCGCTGCATGGACTGCGGCATTCCGTTCTGCAACAACGGCTGCCCGGTGAACAACATCATTCCCGACTGGAACGATCTCGTTTACCGCGGCAACTGGAAGGAAGCGATCGAGGTGCTGCACTCGACCAACAACTTCCCCGATTTCACCGGGCGGATCTGCCCGGCGCCCTGTGAGGCGGCGTGCACGCTGACCATCAACACCGAGGCGGTGGGCATCAAGTCGATCGAGCACGCGATCATCGACAAGGCCTGGGAAAACGGCTGGGTCCGGCCGCAGCCGTCGGCGACGAAAACCGGCAGAAAGGTTGCTGTCGTCGGTTCCGGCCCGGCCGGCCTGGCGGCGGCGCAGCAGCTTGCCCGCGTCGGCCACGACGTGACGGTGTTCGAAAAGAGCTCCCGACTCGGCGGCCTGCTGCGTTACGGCATTCCGGACTTCAAGATGGAGAAGTCCCACATCGACCGCCGCATCGCGCAGATGGAGGCCGAAGGGGTCAGTTTCCGCACCAAGGTCTGTGTCGGCGTGCAGCCGGGTCTCACCGGCATCAACGACGATGCCGTCGAAGTGGTCAGCGCGGAGCAGCTCAAATCCGAATTCGATGCGGTGATCCTGGCCGCCGGTTCGGAAGTCCCGCGTGATCTGCCGGTGCCGGGCCGTGCCCTGTCCGGCATCCACTTTGCGCTGGAATTCCTGGTCCCGCAGAACAAGGAAGTCGCCGGCGACGACAAGAATCCGATCTCGGCGACCGGCAAGCACGTGGTCGTGATCGGCGGCGGCGACACCGGCTCCGACTGCGTCGGCACCTCCAACCGCCACGGCGCCGCGTCCGTCACCCAGTTCGAGGTGATGGCGGAGCCGCCGAAGGAGGAGAATCGCCCGCTGACCTGGCCTTACTGGCCGATCAAGCTGCGTACCTCGTCGTCCCACGACGAGGGCTGCACCCGCGAGTTCGCGATCTCGACCAAGGAGTTCGTCGGCGAGAACGGCCGGGTGAAGGCGCTGCGGACCGTCGAACTCGAGTGGAGGGACGGCAAGCCCTCCGAGGTGGCCGGTTCCGAGCGCGAACTGCCGGCCGACCTGGTGCTGTTCGCAATGGGCTTCACCAATCCGGTCGCGTCCCTGCTCGAGGCTTTCGGCGTCGACAAGGACGGCCGCGGCAACGCCAAGGCGAGTACCGACGGGGCGGGCTGCTATGCGACCAACGTGGCCAAGGTCTTTGCTGCGGGCGACGTGCGCCGTGGTCAGTCGCTGGTGGTCTGGGCGATCCGTGAAGGCCGCCAGGCTGCCCGCGAGGTCGACGCCTTCCTGATGGGGTCCACCGTGCTGCCGCGCTGATTTCCTCATCGACGCAGGACATGACAAAGGCCCGGGATTCCCGGGCCTTTGTCCTTCGTGGGGCGGTGGATCGGGGCCGGGCGCCATCCCGGCCGCGGCACCTCAGTCCAGCCTCAGGAGATTCACCGCGTGGTGAGCGATCATCCATTCCTCGTTGGTCGGCACGACCAGCACTTCGACCGCGCTGTCCTTCGCATGGATGCGCGTGGCGTGGCGATCGTTGGCGGCGGGGTAGAGGCGCAGCCCGGTCCACGCCAGCCACGCGGTGATCCGCGCGCGGATCGGTGCCGCGTGTTCGCCGATGCCGCCGGTGAACACCAGCGTCTCGAGACCGCCGGCGGCCATCGACAGCTGACCGACCATGCAGGCGGCGCGGTAGCAGAACAGTTCGATCGCCTCGCGGGCGGCGCTTTCGTCCGATTCGAGGAGGGTCCGCATGTCCTGGCTGAGGCCGGATACGCCGAGCAGACCGGACTGTTTGTAGAGCAGATTGCTGAGCGCCTTGGCATCCATGCCTTTCTGCTCGACCAGATGCAGGATCACGCCGGGGTCCAGGCTCCCGGTGCGGGTGCCCATCATCAGGCCGTCCACCGCGGTAAAGCCCATGCTGGTGTCGCGGGACAGGCCATCGCGCAGCGCACACATGCTGGCCCCGTTGCCGAGGTGGGCGATCACGATGGCGCCGCGGGCTTTTTCCTCGCCGAGCAGGTCCGGCAGCTGGCGTGACACGTACTCGTAGGACAGACCGTGGAAACCGTAGCGCTTGATGCCCTCGTCGAACAGTGCCCGGGGCAGCGGGAAGCGCTCGGCGACCGGCAGCCGGGTACGGTGGAAGGCGGTGTCGAAACAGCCGACCTGGGGCACATCGGGCATCAGCGTGAACAGTAGCTTGATTGCCCGCAGGTTGTGGGGCTGGTGCAGCGGCGCGAGGGGGATCAGGGTCTCGAGTTCGCTGACGACCGCCGGGTTCAGCACTACCGGTGCGCCGTAGCGGTCGCCGCCATGCACGATGCGATGGCCGGCGGCGACGATCTCGATGCCGGGGCTGTGGCGGTTGATCCACTCGAAGATGAATTCCAGCGCGACCCGGTGCTGACCGTTCTGGTCGGTGCCCTCCGGAATGCTCAGGGCTTCGGTGAAGCGCTCGCCGCTGTGGCCGTCGAGGGCACGCATGACGGGTTCGGCGCCGATGCCTTCCACCTGACCGGACAGACGGGCGGTTTCGGCCAGCCAGCCGGTGGCCATCGGGAAGAGGGCGAACTTGAGGCTCGACGAGCCGGCGTTGAGGATGAGGACAGCTTTCACAGGCGGACTCCCTGGCGACGTTTGTGGGCCATCAACTGTGCGATCGCGCAGGAGGCGGTGCGGGTTTCGGCGGTATCGGCACGGCTGGTCAGCACGATGGGCACACGGGTGCCGAGCACCACGCCAGCCATCAGTGCGTCGGCCAGATATTCGAGCTGCTTGGCCATCATGTTGCCGGATTCGAGGTCCGGCACCACCAGGATGTCGGCCTGGCCGGCCACGGCCGAGCGGATGCCCTTGGTCTTGGCGGCGACCAGCGATACCGCGTTGTCGAAGGCCAGCGGGCCGTCGAGCAGGCCGCCCTTGATCTGGCCGCGGTCGGCCATCTTGCACAGCGCGGCGGCGTCGATCGTCGAGCGGATCTTGACGTTGACGGTTTCGACCGCGGAGAGGATCGCCACTTTGGGCTCCGGCACGCCCATCATGATCGCCAGTTCGATGGCGTTCTGGATGATGTGCACCTTGTCCTCAAGGGTCGGTTCGATGTTGATCGCCGCGTCGGTGATCAAAAGCGGGTGGGGGTAGGTCGGTACGTCAGCCATGAACACGTGGGACATGCGCCGCGAGGTGCGCAGCCCGGTTTCCTTGGCGACCACCTCGCTCATCAGCTCGTCGGTATGCAGCGAGCCCTTCATCAGCGCCTCGACCTCGCCGCTGCGGGCGAGGCGCACGGCGGTTTCCGCCGCGGCGTGGCTGTGCGGTACGTCCACGATGCGGACGCCGCGCAGGTCGAGGCCCTCCCGTTCCGCCACCTCGCGGATCTTGCTTTCGGGGCCGACCAGCACCGGGATGACGAGGCCGGCATCGCGGGCCTGAATCGGACCGCGCAGGGATTCGGTGTCGCAGGGGTGGGCCACGGCGATGGGGATGGGCTCCATGCCCTTGGTCATCTCGAGCACGTGGAGGTAGCGCTGCTGGCGGTCGGAGATGGTGATTTCCGGCAGCGCCACGCGCGGGCGCTTGATCTTCTCACTGGGTGCCATCACCTCGGCGGTGCCGTCGATGACCTTCAGGCCATCCTGATTCACGCACATGCATTCGAGCAGCAGGTGGTGGTTGTGCTCGAAGCGCTGGATGCAGGTGATGGTGACGGTGAGCGTGTCGCCGATGGTGATCGGACGCCAGAACTTGAGGGTCTGGCCGACATAGACGGTGCCGGGGCCGGGGAATTCGGTGCCGAGGATCGACGAGATCAGCACGCTGCCCCACATCGAGTGGCCGACCACCTCGCGGAACTGGCTCGATCGCGCGAATTCGGGGTCTACGTGAGTGGGGTTGAAGTCCCCCGACAGCACCGCAAACAGGTGGATGTCCTCGGGCAGCAGGGTGCGGACGAGCTGAGCGGAGTCGCCGACGGCGATTTCGTCGAAAGTCCGGTTCTGGATGAAATCGCGATTTTGCTTGGTCATGGTATTTTCCAGGTTTTGCGATGCAGCAAGATCATTCTACGGGAAGGCCGGAATCGAACTTTAGTATTAGATCAAAGGAATGTTGCGGTGCGTCAGGGGGCGGGGAAGCGACGCGACCGAGAACTGCGCCGCAATGACGCGAAATTCGAGCATGCTAGAATCGTCGCCCATTCGAATCAAATTCAAACCGCATCAAGGGAAATTCATGGAAGTGATCGTTCTCGCCGCAGGACAGGGCAAGCGCATGCGTTCGGTGTTGCCCAAGGTGTTGCAGCCGCTGGCCGCCAAGCCGCTGCTGGCGCACGTGCTGGACACCGCCAGGGCCTTGCTGGCGCGGCGCATCGTGGTGGTGTATGGCCACGGTGGCGAAGTGGTGCGAGAAAGCCTCGATGCCCCCGATCTGGCCTGGGCCCGGCAGGATCCGCCCCAGGGCACCGGCCATGCGGTGCAGCAGGCGATGCCGCTGGTCGAGGATGGCGACACCGCGCTGATCCTGTATGGCGACGTGCCGCTGATCGGCGTGCCGACGCTGCAACGCCTGATGGCCGCCGCGGGTGACGGCGGGATGGCCCTGCTCACCGTCGACATGGCCGACCCCACCGGCTATGGCCGCATCCTGCGCGATGCCGATGGCAAGGTGGTGAGCATCGTCGAGGAAAAGGATGCGACGCCGGTGCAGCGGGCGGTGCGCGAGGTCAATACCGGCATTCTCGCCGCTCCGGTCGGGCGCCTGCGCCACTGGCTGGCCAATCTGACGAACGACAACGCCCAGGGCGAGTATTACCTCACCGACGTCATCGCGATGGCGGTCGCCGAGGGCATCGAGGTGGTCACCACCCAGCCCGACGCCGTCGAGGAAACCCTCGGCGTCAATAACAAGACCCAACTCGCCGAACTGGAGCGCATCCACCAGCGCAACATCGCGCGCGGTCTCACCGATGCCGGCGTCACCGTCATCGACCCGGCCCGCCTCGACGTGCGTGGCGAGTTGATCTGCGGTCGAGACGTCGAAATCGACGTCAACTGCGTGTTCGCGGGCCGGGTCGAACTCGGCGACGGCGTGCGCATCGGCGCCAACTGTGTGGTGACCAACGCGAAGATCGGCGCCGGCACGAGGATCGCGCCCTTCTCCCACATCGAGGACACCGAGATGGGCGGCGCCTGCGTGATCGGCCCCTACGCTCGCACCCGCCCTGGCACCGTGCTCGGCGAGGACGTGCATCTCGGCAACTTCGTCGAGGTCAAGAACAGCACGATCTCCAACCACTCCAAGGCCAACCATCTCGCCTACGTGGGTGATGCGGACATCGGCCAGCGGGTCAATGTCGGTGCCGGCACCATCACCTGCAACTACGACGGTGCCAACAAGTTCCGCACCATCATCGAGGACGACGTGTTCATCGGCTCCGACACCCAGCTCGTCGCGCCGGTCCGTGTCGGTCGCGGCGCCACGCTCGGCGCCGGCACCACCCTCGCGAAGGACGCCCCGGCCGAGCAGCTCACCGTGTCGCGTGCCAAGCAGATTTCGATTCCGGGCTGGAAGCGCCCGGTCAAAGTCAAGAAAGCCTGATCTCCCCATTCCGTCCGGCCCGGCCATGCAAGGCCGGGACTTTTCGAAAGGTTTCCGCTCATGTGTGGCATCGTTACCGCCATTGCCCGTCGCAACATCGTCCCCGTGCTGCTCGAAGGGCTGCGCAAGCTCGAATACCGTGGCTACGATTCCGCCGGCCTGGCCGTGCTGAAGACTGAAGGCGCCCCGCAACTGCAGCGCCTGCGCGCCGTCGGCCGCGTCGCCGAACTGGCCTCCCAGGCCGATGCCACCGGTCTTGCTGCCAGCATCGGCATTGCCCACACCCGCTGGGCCACCCACGGCGTGCCCTCCGAGCGCAACGCCCACCCGCACATCTCCGGCGGCCTGGCGGTGGTTCATAACGGCATCATCGAGAATTTCGAGGAGCTGCGCAGCCAGCTGCAGGCCAAGGGCTATCAGTTCACGTCCGAAACCGATACCGAGGCGATCGCCCACCTGCTCCACGACAAGCTGAAGACCACGCCCGATCTCTTCGACGCGGTGCGCGCCACCATCGCCGAGCTGATCGGCGCTTACGCCATCGGTGTGGTCAGCGAGGCCGAGCCGAACCGTGCGATCGTCGCCCGCAAGGGTTCGCCGCTGCTGCTGGGCATCGGTGAGGATGGCCACTACGCCGCCTCCGACACCGCCGCGCTGCTGCAGGTCACCCGCAAGGTGGTCTACCTCGAGGATGGCGACGTGGCGGAACTCACCCTTGACGGCTACCGGGTCACCCTGTCGGACGGCACCCCGGTCGAGCGCCCGGTGAATATCTCCAGCCTGTCGGCCGACGCGGTCGAACTGGGCAAATACCGCCATTACATGCAGAAGGAAATCTTCGAGCAGCCCCAGGCCCTCGCCAACACCCTCGAGATGATCGCCGGCGGCGGCGGCATCTCCCCGCAGCTGTTCGGTTCCGATGCCATCGACGTGTTTGGCGCGACCCGCCGCGTGCTGATCCTCGCCTGCGGCACCAGTTACCACGCCGGCCTCGTCGCCCGCTACTGGATCGAAGCCGTCGCCAAGCTGCCGTGCTCGGTCGAGATTGCCAGCGAATACCGCTACCGTGAATCGGTGGCCGACCCCGAAACCCTGGTGGTCGTGATCTCCCAGTCCGGTGAAACCGCCGATACCCTGGCCGCCCTCAAGTTCGCCAAGAGCCTAGGCATGACCAAGACCCTGGCCATCTGCAACGTGCCCGAGTCGGCCATCGTCCGCGAAACCGCGCTGCGCTTCGTCACCCGCGCCGGTCCCGAGATCGGCGTCGCGTCCACCAAGGCCTTCACGACCCAGCTCGCCGCGCTGGCGCTGCTGACCCTGGCCCTCGCCAAGGTCAACGGTCACCTTGGCGAAGAGGCCGAAGCCGCCCACCTCAGCAACCTGCGTCACCTGCCGGTGGCCGTCGCCAAGGTCGTCGAACTCGAGCCGGAAATCGAACGCTGGGCCCAGCGCTTCGCCGGCAAGCACCATGCGCTCTTCCTCGGCCGCGGCGAGCACTACCCGATCGCCCTCGAAGGTGCGCTGAAGCTCAAGGAAATCTCCTACATCCACGCCGAAGCCTACCCCGCCGGCGAACTCAAGCACGGCCCGCTGGCGCTGGTGGACAAGGAAATGCCGGTCATCTCCGTCGCCCCCAACGACAGCCTGCTCGAAAAGCTCAAGTCCAACCTGCAGGAAGTGAAGGCCCGTGGTGGCGAGCTCTATGTCTTCGCCGACGCCGGCAGCGAGATTCCCGAGTCCGAAGGCGTGCATATCCTGCACCTGCCCGAGCACTACGGCATGCTGTCGCCGATCCTCCACGTGATCCCGCTGCAACTCCTCAGCTACCACGCCGCGCTGGTGAAGGGCACCGACGTGGACAAGCCGCGCAACCTCGCAAAGTCGGTGACGGTGGAGTAAGGGGGTTCGAAAGACCTGACGTTTGTTGCTCTGACCAATCCAGGTCCAAAACTTGATGGTTTCTTGCAAACACCCGGCTTGCCGGGTGTTTGCACTTCGAAGTGCCACGGCATCGATAGGTGATGGAGGCGGTTCAGGATGTGTTGCTCCCCCTCGAACGCTACCTGAGCCGCGTCAAGGTCACTGTGGATTTTCCCGCGGAGGGCGAGCTCGGATTGGTGAGCGTCATCGAATCGCCTTCCACCTTGATGAAGCGCTTCTGATCGCCCCCGATCCAGTTCGGGAACGAGCTGCCGAGCACGTGCAGTCCGACCTCGCCACGCTTCGCGTCGACCAGCGTCCATTTCCCGAAATAGCCGATGGAGCCCTGCGCCATTGCGACGTTCTCTTCCGTTGTCGCCTTGAGGCGGTTGTTCGCCGCGACCTTCGGTACGTCAGGGCGCATGAACTGCCCCGAGAAGTGGCCGCTCGGCCCGAAGCTGAGATAACCCAGGGGAGACGGCCCATAGGGTTCGATCCGCCCGTCGGCAGTATCGGTGACCAGTGTGACCACGGACCAGTCTCCGACCAGTTGATCGGCGGTCGTCTGCGCCTGCACCATCGGCATGGCGGCGAACAGGGTCAATGCAAGGCCGAAGCGGAGGTGTGTTCTCATTCTTTGCTCCTTGGAAAATCGAGGTTTGGGTAAGGCAGGGGCATGAATCCTGACTGTCTTGGCATGGCGCGGCAAGGCCTCGTCGAGGTCGTTCTCGCCGCCCGCGCGGGTCTTCAGTTTTCAGCATTATGCAATCGTCTTCAAGGCGAGCCCGACGCGAGCGTGGCTGCCCTGCCCGGAGGTGAGCTACCTGGGGTGGATGCGCTGGGGCATGGTCAAGCGCATGTATGGCAACCCGATGTTCAGGCGTCATTGCCGCGACATCGCGCGGCAGGTCTGTGACCAGATTCAGACCTATCGCGACAATGGTCATGAGATCAAAGGAGTCGTCATGGGCGATGGCAGCCCGACCTGCGGGCTCAAGTGCGCTGCGGTCGAGGCGGACAACGGGCAGGTCTGGGGCGGCATGGTCTGGCATGCCAGTCCCCTGCAGCGCTTCAGCCTTCCGGTTTCAGCGCCCCGCGGCGGATCTGGTCGCGCTCCAGGGATTCGAACAAGGCCTTGAAGTTGCCTTCGCCGAAGCCGTCGTCAGCCTTGCGCTGGATGAACTCGAAGAACACCGGGCCGAGCAGGGGCTCGGAAAAAATCTGCAGCAGCAGGCGCTTCCGCCCGCCCGCGGTGGATCCGTCGAGCAGGATGCCGCGGGCCTGCAGGTCGGGCACCGGCTCGCCGTGGCCGGGAAGGCGCTCCTCGAGCATCGCGTAGTAGATGTCGTTGGGGGCGGCCATCAGCGCTACGCCGGCGCTGCGCAGCGCGTCCACGCTGGCCAGGAGGTCGTCGGTGAGAAGGGCCACGTGCTGGATGCCCTCGCCGTTGAACTTCATCAGAAACTCTTCGATCTGGCCGGCGCCCTTGCCGGCCTCCTCGTTGAGCGGAATGCGGATCAGGCCGTCGGGTGCGATCATCGCCCGGGAGATCAGTCCGGTGTGATCGCCCTTGATCTCGAAGTAGCGCAGTTCGCGGAAGTTGAACAGCTTTTCGTAGAAATGGCTCCAAAACGCCATGCGGCCGTGATAGACGTTATGGGTGAGGTGGTCCACGATCCTGAAACCGTGCCCTTTCGGGTGGCGGTCCACATCGGGCAGGAACTCGAAGTCGATGTCGTAAATGGACTTGCCATCCTCGAACCGGTCGATCAGGTAAAGCGGCGCGCCGCCGATGCCGCGGATTGCCGGCAGGCGCAGCTCCATCGGGCCGGGGGGAATCTCGATCGGCTGGGCGCCCAGTTCGAGCGCGCGAGCGTAGGCCTTGTGCGAGTCCTGCACGCGGAAGGCCAGGCCGCAGGCCGAGGGGCCGTGCTCCGCGGCGAAATAGCCGGCCACGCTGCGGGGTTCGCGGTTGACGATGAAGTTGATGTGGCCCTGCCGAAACAGCACGGCGTCTTTCGAGCGATGCCGCGCGACGAGCGTGAAGCCCATCTTCTCGAACAGCGGCTCCAGCAGGCCGGGGATGGGGGAAGCGAATTCGACGAATTCGAAACCCATGAGCCCCATCGGGTTGTCAGCAAGGTTGGCCATGCTTGTCCTCCGTACGGAACCGGAAGGGCCGCGCCGGCGGGGCGCGAAGCGCTGGCCCCTGTTCCGGGTGCCATCGATTCCAGTCTAGGCGGTCAGCGGGATCCGCCAAGCGGATCCTTGCGCGGGACGCTCACCCTGCGGTCCGGGGCAGGCTTGGCCGCAGCCTGCCTGCTCAGCCCCGGCCGTGGGGACGCTCCAGGTCGAGCAGCGGACCGGTCGGGACGATGCCGTTCGGATTGATCGTCCCGTGGCTCCGGTAGTAGTGCTCCTTGATGTGCCCGAGGTTCACCGTCGCGGCGATGCCGGGCCACTGATACAGCTCACGGGTGTGGCCCCACAGGTTGGGGTAGTCGGCGAGGCGGCGCAGATTGCACTTGAAATGGCCGTGGTACACCGGGTCGAAGCGCAGCAGCGTGGTGAACAGGCGCCAGTCCGCTTCGGTGATGCGCTCGCCCAGCAGATAGCGCTGGCCGGACAGCCGCGCCTCGAGCGCGTCGAGGGAGGCGAACACGGCCGCCACTTCGCGGTCATAGACCTGCTGGTCGGTGGCGAAGCCGGCTTTGTACACCCCGTTGTTGAGGGTGTCGTAGATATGGGTGTTGATCGCGTCGATCTGCGGCAGCAGTTCGGCAGGCGCGTAGTCGCCAGGCAGGGCGCCGACCCCGTCGAAGGCCGAGTTCAGCATGCGGATGATCTCGGACGATTCGTTGCTGACGATGGTGTCGCGCTGCCTGTCCCACAGCACCGGCACCGTGACCCGGCCGCTGTAGTCGGATCGCGCCCGCAGGTACACCTCGTAGAGGTAGCGTGCGCCGCCGACCGGATCGGGCACCACCCCGGCGGCCGGCGCGAAGGTCCAGCCGTGTGCGGCCATGTGGGGATTGACAACGGACACGCCGATCGCGGCGTCGAGGCCTTTCAGCGCCCGGAAGATCAGCGTGCGGTGGGCCCATGGGCAGGCCAGCGATACGTAGAGGTGGTAGCGCCCCGGCTCGGCGGCAAAGCCGCCTTCGCCGCTCGGCCCCGGGCGGCCGTCGGGGGTGATCCAGTTGCGGAACTGGGCCGTGCTGCGGACGAAGTTGCCGCCGCTGCGGGTGGTGTCGTACCACTGGTCGACCCAGGTACCGTTATCGAGCAAGCCCATGTCCGTGTCTCCGGGTTCAAGTGTTGGGGACGGCTGTGTCGGGGCGGGATACGCCCCTGGCGGACGTATCCCGGTCAGGCTTGTCAGGCGATCAGTTCGCCGATCCGCGCATCCGCTTCGGTGAACGCGGAGTCGGCCGACTCGGCGCCCATCGCCAGGCCTTCGGCGTAGATGAACTCCACGTCGGTCATGCCGAGAAAGCCCAGCACGCCCTTCAGGTAGGGCACCTGGGAGTCGGCCGGGGTG
>Ga0213919_1000414_pt1 | contig 18953 bp, 28 predicted proteins | sample McNCre317MG_FD_161056 | JGI IMG/M metagenome (GOLD analysis project Ga0213919, IMG submission 161056) | Freshwater microbial communities from McNutts Creek, Athens, Georgia, United States - 3-17 MG | ecosystem: Environmental > Aquatic > Freshwater > Creek | place: USA: Georgia | collected... | reverse complement strand
AATACGTTGCTTTTATATCCTGTAGAGCCGTCGATTATCTTTAGCTTTTCTGTCAAAGCTTTTACTATACTTGTTCTACGACTCATGCTAAGACGGCCCTCATTCTATTAGCTACTTGCGTAGCTGCGATTTCTCTAATTGATTTGCTTATCAGCAGTTTAGGGTCTCTAGAGGTTGGTACACTTTGAGCACCACCCGCAGAGAATGTACCGTATGGATTACGCATATAAGTATAGAATGCAGTAATCATACCAGCACGGCTTTCTGATAGTTTCTCTACTTTTGCAGATTCGGCTAAACGGCCTGTACGATAGTTAAGAACATCCCGTCTACTACCTGTACCCATATTCTTTTCAATCTGGGCTGCTAAGTTAGCGTTTATTAGGTTTTGTAAAGCTGTTAGTGATACTTGTGAGGTAGTATCTGGTAAAGGTACTTTCTTTGTCTGTTTACTTAAAGAATTGCGTAGCTTTTTCGCTACTTCTATTTTCTTTTTGTTAGACTCTTTTTGTATCTTATTTACTTTTTTAGATACTAATTTAGGTTTCTCTACGTAAACTTTAGTAGAAAGTTGTTTACCTGCTAATGTATCTGCAATATCCTGGGAAAGTATATCTAGATAACTTGGTGAACCTTTTGTGGTTAAAAGTGCCTCACCTAATCCAGGGGAATTTTTTACAATAGCTTCTAAATCTTTTGCGGAAACGCTGAATATTTCTCGTAATTCTTTAATAATAGGCTGAGCGGCACTACCTGCCTCTATATTACCTACCCTATGCTGAATTTCTACTAAGTACTTATTACGGGACTTTATATATCCTGCATATAATTCTTGGTTGACTGCATCGGGTAAGTTTGCTGTAGCTAAGTCATCTTTTTCCAGCTTAGCTATGTATTTATCTAATACTTCCAAAAGAACTTTTTGTTCTTTTAGTGCTTTATCTTCAGCTGTTTTTATTAAAGTTTCTAAATCTTCTCTGAACTGTTTTGCAAGATTCGTTGCTACACCTATAACGTGGCCTTTATTAAAGTATCCGCCAAAAGTACCTCTTTCCGCCTTAGCTTTTTTCTCTAAAGCATCTAATAGTTTTTGTTTACCACTACCAGTAGCTTTCTTATATTCTGCAGATGCTTTTAAATTAGGCAGTTCTTGCTCATAGTATTTTTGAGTAGCAGTTAAAAACGCTTCTTCTACTTCTGGTGAAACATCAAGCAATATTTCATTTATTTTAGTAGAAATAGTATCAAAGCCAATACTTTCAAAAAATACTGCAGGTCTTCCATTGACAGAAATTTTCTTGCCTTGTATCGATCCAGTCTTACCAGATAATGGCATTACTAATTCCTGCATAAATAGCTGCACTTCTTCGCTAGCAATTTTCTTACCAGTTATAGTAAAGAAAATATCTTCAACAGTATCTTTAGTTATATAAAAACTAGTTTTAGCTGCAGTTTGTTCTTTTGCACGTAACTTTTCAGAACTAGCAGTAATAATATTTTTGTCTAGTTTTTCTAGCCAATCTTTGTATACTTTACTTTGCAATGCTGCAGTAAACTGATCTATACTCATATATAATACGCTGTATGAAGATCAAGAACACGTCTAATGTGTGCTGGTAGACTAGTATTAGTAATATACTCAATCTGCACTGTATTAGAACCGATAGCCTTATGTGAGTGAATAGCTGAATCATTACGAATGTAATAACCAACTAAGTCAAATACGGCTAGCTTTAAATCTTCGGGTATTTCTTCGTATCCCGCATTGTAAGTAACCTTAAATGCGTTTGTACGTTTATAATCTACATAAGGATATGCAATTAATTCAACCGCATCATTATCCTGATCAATAACATAGTCTGTAAACTCTGTTAAGGCTGTGTATGTTTTTCCGTAATCGTCCGAATATTCTACCGATGCTACTTGTAGTATTGGAGTCTCTTTTAGTAAGATTCTATTAGAACCACCAGAACTAATGTCTACCTTGTATTCATCTACATAATCAAGGAAGGTTCTACGGCAAATATTCTTTACTAAATGACTAACCTTAGCAACTAGGATGGCGATAGTGGCATCCTGATTGGTACTAGAAATATTAGCATAGGCCTTATATTCAGCGACTGTTACTAAGTCTGGAGTAGCCATATAAGTTTCCTTTATCTTTTATAAGCCCACAAAATGAGCTTATAAAAGATGGGGAACCGAAGTTCCCCATCAATCGTTAGATTAGCTCCAACGTAGAGTCTGTACGCCACCACCAAGGTTGGTTGTAACTTGAGTCATACCAGTACGCAGAGAAGCGACTAGAACACGACGTTGAGTTTCAACTAGTTCTTGAGTATCGAAACGTAGACCACGCTGATTACCTGCTAAGAAGTTACCTGGTGCGAAGCAGATCGCGCCAATGTTGGTGGAAGCAGTTGCTGCACCACCGGCCTTAGATGGGAATTCAGCAGATACGATAACTGGAGAGTTACCGATGCTACCAACTTGACCAGTTAACAGAGTAGCTTGTGGACCAACTTGGTTCATGGTCTGGAAGCTTGTATCGTCTAATAGGTCGTAGTAAACTTCAGTAGAAACTACGTAAACGATTTCAGCTGGGTCAAGACCCCAAGCACCTAGACCCTTACGTAAGCTACGTAGGTTAGCGATTGTTGCAACGCCAGTGTTGGTAGGAACAACTGTAGAAGTTGCGTGATATAGAGCCAGACCCTTAACAGGATCAGCACCAGCACCAGCACCTAGCAGGTATGCCTTATCAACAGAACGTGCTAGACGACGGATCATGGCATCGCGAACGATAGGCATGATAACTAGCAGCGAATCTTCTTCTTCTTCGTAGTTCAGGTATTCATTGGTTGCTACCTTGTACGCATTTAGGGTGATTTCCTTTAATGCGTGTGGAGAACCAGCAGCAGTTGTACCGCCAGGACCTGCAGTAGAGGTACCGCCAGCAGATGTAGAAGTACCAAACTGAGCGTTAGTTACCCAACTTGCTAGACCAGCTTCTGGGTTTACAGGCATGGTCATAACGTTGGTCTTCATGCTTACTGCGCGTAGCAGAGGAGCAACAACTAGACGACGGCGAACTTCGGCTTCCATGTTGGTAGAAACTTCTAGTTCCCATGTAGCGCTAGGCATGTGCTGACCAGTCTTTTGCAGGATTTCCTGACCGAACTTGGTGCTTTCAATTGACTTGCCACTTACACGTGCTAATAGATAAGCCTTTTCGCGTTCTTCATAAGTAGAACCATTTGCACCTTGCTTATCAGCAAACTGCATCTTGCTAGAGCTCATCTTAGCGATTTCATCAGCCTTCTCACGAATGCTGGCTTCTAGGCCTTCTAGAATTGTCTTAGACTTTACAGTCTCGTCTTCTAGACGCTTTGTAACATCAGCTAGTAGGCGTTCTGCACCTGTGCTAACTGTTTGGATGTTTGTTTCAACAGCCTTTTGGATACGGGCTTCTAGATCAGCAGCAGCCTTTTCAGCAGCAGCCTTTTCAGCAGCTTCCTTGCGCTGAGCTTCGACTAGAGCGGCAGTGGCTTCAAGAGCAGCTTTCTTGCTAGCTTCTTCAAGCATTTTTTGTAGTTCTTCTGGAGTCATATTCCATTCTTCCTTTGATGGTGTGCGATTTGCTTCCGAATTGGACTCTAGCCCTTTAGCTGTGTCGGCCTTAGGTGCGGCAAATTGCTGTTTAAAATTGCGATAATCGTCAGCATTTGAAAATGCTTTTGATAAATCAAATAGAGTATTTTGATTGCAGGGAACCGATACTACCGAAATCTCGATAAGCTCAATATCCTTAATTAAGAATACCTCTGCAGCCGAATTATATTCAGCATCAATGATTTTGAAACCAATGCTGAACGCTGTTACAACCTTGTCTTTGACAAGATTGAAAATTTCAGCCGCAGCTGAAATACGGGCTTTAACCCATAAACCTTTACTGTCTATCTTATGTTCCACCATTCGGCCACACGGATCATCATAATCGTGATTAGCTAAGATGATAGGATTCTTAAGATAATTCGTCATGGCGCGTTCCCAGACAGTTGCAGATACTACGTCACCGGCTCTATCTACGTCATTGGTACTTGCGTAACCTTCAATATAAATAGAGTCGATTGTATCTGAAGTTGCTGGAGTAGCGTCTTTAACAGTAAAAGCACTATTTAAATATAGTACTTTATTTTTATCCATGTACTTCCTTACTCAATTGCTTTACCACCTTGAGGCTTCTTTGGTGGTGCCCCGCCTTCACTAGGATTTGCTGCCGAACCTGCAATATTTGCTGGTATTCTTAGGTCATCATTTCCAGGTTTTGGTTCGTAACGAAGTTCAACACGAGCTTCATTTGGAGCTAATACACCGCCATTAACTAACGTCGTATAGTACGCTGCTACATCTTTCATTTCAGGCTGCAGGGCAGACACATTAGAAGTAATAGGTTCTACATCATATCCGAAGAAACGTTCCACGGCGGAAACATACTTAGTGACAATTGGTATAACTGTTTCTAAGTAGAATAATCTTAAATTAGGGCTAATATTTGCGTTATTGCCACCTTCTAAAAGGATAGGAGGTACACCTAGCGATTTTAATATTTTAGTATCGTGTGTCTTAATGGAAGTATCAAAGTCCATCTCTTGGAAGGAGTCTGATAAACCTGCAACAGGTTTTAAACCTGAGTCTAAAATCATTGGCTTACGTGCACCGTTCTTAGGACTGTACTTTGCTTGCCAATTTGCGATTGTCTTGTCTTTAGCTTGCTGACTTAACGTATTTTCTGATGTTAGGATTAATCCTGTAACAGCCCCGTTATCGAAGAACTGTTCCTGGAATACTTGCATCTTGTATAGAATCTTGATATTTCTATCTGCTGAAGCTAATCTACTGGTACCACGATAAATGGAGGTAGATGATAAATCTTTTATATGTATGATCTGATCAGGATTAAAAACTATAGTAGTATTATAACGATAATGAGCTACGAAAGTTTTAGGGTCTGTCTCAATCTGTACCCTAGAAGCGGGCAGATGGTACATGTGTACGCCATCATAGTAGATGAATATATTGCCTTCTAGTAGGAAGTCTGTAAATATATTGCATCGAAATTCTTGCGCTGATTGGTATGGGTTTGGAACATAGTTCAATAGTGTATTCAGCGTCTTTTGTCTTACACCTACTACAACCCCATCCAATTTTTTGTCTTTAATATCGAAGTCTAAGCTAGCACATCCGCTAACTATCATATTGACTCCGCGATTAACTGTCTCTAATTTTTCAAAGGCTTGATTGTAACTAATAAAAGCATCTGTGTTAATATAAACACCTTGCTCTCTACTAATCATTACCTGTGCTGGGTTCAGTTTTTCTTCATTATCCTGAAACCAACTCATGGGATTATACCAACTCATAACTGTTCCTTAGTAAAACTTGGCAAAAGAAGCCAATTCGGAACGTACAACTGGTTTTACGTCTCCGCTAGCATACTTAGCCTTTTGTCTTTCAATCCAAGTACCTTGTTTACTTGCGGAAGCTAGAGATGGTGCTTTACCGTAGACAGCGTGTAAAGCTACATGATGCTTATTACATAGTGTATAAACGTCATCATAGATTTCCTTACGATGTTCAGCAATAAATTCATCTCGTACTGCTAGAATTCCATCATCCGTGGATATATCATAACCCATTTTAGATGCCCAATTCATTAGCAACAATGTAATGGAGTGAGTATGATGTAGTTCTAGGTCCTGGCTTGTACCACAGACAGCACAGGAATCCTTCTTTTCATAAGCTGCCTTAGCTTTATCACGTACCCACTTAACTGCAATTCTCTGATTGCCTGTATTTTTAGCCACTATGTAATACCCAACCTTTGGAATGCTTACTTATTCCATTAAATACTTTGCGTAAGTTAGACCTATCTAATCCGTGCTCTTCACAAAACTGTTTAAGATTAGTAATATTACTAAAAATGATTCCTTCAGGAGAGATCAGGCGCGGGTATTCTATTCCACGTTTTTCAGCCGTTTTAGGATTTTTTCTACGTCCTAGCAGCGACCGCATTTTAGTATATTCTAGTGGGATAATAGAGTGTATCCAATTATGTGTCTTGCCGCTAGCAATATCGTGGATTTTATCTACAGGTACGCCTAACGTATCACTAATATATTTTGCAGTATTTGTTTGCACTGTTAGTAGTTTTACTACCTCTATAGCTAGATCGTCTGGAACTATACTACGAGGATGGCTTTCTCCATATAACGCTGTCGGGGTTTGTAAAGCACTGCTGTTAATATTTAAGCCATTTTTTACACTATCAAATATATTGATAGCTTCATCTTCTGTAGTATCTAATTCAGATATACCACATTCAACTAAGACCTCTAAGGAAGGTATTCCATACTTTTCATAAGCCTCTTGTACTTTATAATTATAGTGCTTATTGCTTTGTAGTGCAAGTAGATGCTGCTTATAGCGTGACTCAATATTAATACTTTGTCCTATATAGTACTGATCTAATCCAGTAAAAATAAGTCTATAAATACCTATCGTCATGTAAAGTTATACCTACCAAAATCTAATTATCCTAATTATAGCATGTAAGCACCTGTATGTCAATATGTATTTTTTCGAAGGTGCAAATGCTGGGCACGAAAAAACCGCTAGCTGGTTAGGCTAGCGGTCCTTCAGGTTAGAAAATTCGCTTCCACCAAGGCTTATTAAGCTCTAGGTAGGCGTCATGCAGCAATTCACGTAAATAGATGTTCTGTTTGTACACCGTATTAATATTTTCATCTAATGCGGATAGCATTTCGACTACTTCTGCTGGCATCATGATAGGATGCTTTGCTAGACCAATAACCTTTGAGTTTTTATAGATACCGGAGTTCATACTGTAAATGTATATAAAGCATACCGCATAGCATCAGCCATGTGGCTGGTTATGTCGTGTTCAGGTTTTTCTTTTACTAACGCTTCGTTCTTATCCCACTGGTACTGATCTAACATTAGTAATGTATGTTCACAGTGTGGTGAGACAAATAAACGTCCTTGTTCAACAAGTGTTTGTACGAAGGCAATTCCTTCTAACAATTGTTTCTTTGCTTTAATAGTCGCAATGTCGTAAGTATAGGCTAAGTCAGCTGCGAACTGAGCTGCGGCATGGTCAATGAATATGGGATCTACGCCCCATTTATCTGCTAATGCGCGAATAGCCTCTGCGTGACCAGACGTAACATTTTCGGACATCTGGTACTCATCTACTACATGGAAAGTTTCCGTTCTAGGATTGTATGCTATAACTATAAAAGCTGTAGGGTCACGGTACCCAGGGTCTAAGCCCCCGATATATTCGCAACCATCCTCTGGAACGAAATCTTTAATATGATTCTCTTGATCAAATTTGAAAATCTGACCCTCGAATATATTAAAGCTGGCCAAGTATTCTTGCTCGAATTCGGCCTTAGACATTGATTTTCTAGCTTCTTCAACGTCAGAGGCGCTCATGCGTTCATTTTCTGTGTAATCTGCGTGTAGTGAAATCCATTCTTTATAGTCTGAGCTGAACCCGCGGTTCCAGAACTTACTGAACCAGTTGTTCTTACCACGAGGTGTAGAGATGAAAATAGCTTTTGAGTTTGGCTTATCTAGGGTAGGGCGTAGTGATACGTTGAAAGCGTTTTCAGCATCTGCTCCTAGCGCTGCTTCGTCGAAAATGATTAAATCGTAACTTCTACCCACACAACTATCTACCGTAGAGATAGACCCCATTCTAATTGTACTACCATTCGCGAGTTCGATAACCTTATCTTTAAGGTTATCTTTCTCAACTTCTAGGTCGAAATATTTAACAAATTTACGTTGTAATTCAAAACTAATAGAAGATAGCGAAAAGTTAGGTGACATAATAAGAACATTGCAACCAGGCACTAGTGCTACTAGCTGACCTATAATGTTCGCGATGAATGTCTTACCTAGACGTCTTGATAGTGCTGCACAGATAAATCTGTACTTAGGACTATTGACTGCATTAATTAATGCAATTTGGGGTCTATTTAGCTGGTCATATACTGTATCAGTACCATACTTAAGTAACTTTAAGTAGTTCTCAATCGGTAGTTTAATGAATCGCTCTTCTGGACGAAACTCAGTAATTGTCTCATAGCTAATATCATCTCTAGATACTACGAGCATGGCTTACAAATAATATTGTGCGATGCGTAGTTCTTATCCCAAACGTTTCGCTTACAATCAAAGAAGTTAACTTCTCTATACAACGTAGGCTTATGTTCAGTAATATCGTATCCTAGGGAGTAAATATACTCGCGCAGTGCTCTAGACTTCTCATAACGATCGTCTTCAATGTACATTACTGGCTTGCATCTAGCGATAGTCTCAGCAGCACCTTTAAGCACTTCTAGCTCAAAGCCTTCAACGTCAATCTTCATGAATCCTACGTTCTCGAATCCGTAGGAGTCTAAAGGCTCGACTGGAACTTCATAAGTACCTAGTCTTGATTGCATTCCAATACCTAGGCCACCTACGTTATTACGTTCTGAGTAGTGTACCTTAGGCATTTTAGCAGTACCAAAACTACTACCTAGCGCAACATTATGTACGCTAAACTCACCACCAGCCGCTAACATATTTGCGGTTAAAACTTTGGAAACTTCTGGCTGTGGTTCAAATGCATGTACTCTAAAGCCACTCTTCAACAGAGCCTGTGAGATACATCCAATATTAGCTCCGATATCTAAGCATAACCCACTAGCTAAAGATAAAATCATTTCCGTTTCATCAGGATTGTATTCGCCGTAGTAGTACATTGACTTTCCTACGTATTCATCTTTACCGAAGAACGTAGTAGTTCCCCAACGTCCTTGTACTGTCTTATACATTAGCAGCCTTTATAACTTGTTCACAATGCTTCATAATCTTCTCAGTTTTCAATCTACTAAGTTCCGCATCTAGTTTCTTATACACTTTATCAAACGTTTTATCCCATGACCCAGGATTTCTAATCACTTTTACTGAGTCATACCAAACGTTTGATTCGCCCATCTTATCAGTACCCCATCTAAAGTCAGTTTCCTTTAGTGGCTGTACCATCCAACATTCTTTTCCTAATGATCCGCACAAATGCACTAGTGAAGTATCAATACTAATTACCAGATCCAGACCATTTACGTATTCTGCAGTCTCACCCCAGTTCTTAGGATTTAACGCTTTTATCCCCGGAATATCCTTAGCACCTGGTTTTAAGCTAAACAAATTCCCATACTTAGACAATGCGCGAATATAGTTAACAGTAACACTTCTATTACGATCGTTAGCGTGAGTAGGTGATCCAACCCATTCAACTCCGATATTCAAGTTCATCGAGTTATCTAGAGACAGAGTACGGGCCCCAAACTTTCCTTTCAACCAATCACCGGGTATGAGCCCAAATCTTCCTGCCAAGGAACAAATTGGCACACCTACAGCGTCACCCTCAATTGCAAAGGAAGTGCAAGTTTCAAACTCAGCAAATATCTGTTCCATTCCAGGAGGACACTGTACAACCAGCCTAGAACAGTACTCTTTCAACTTAGAAATATATCTGCCCCACATCAGCTTATCGCCTAACCCTTGTTCAGCTAAAACGACGATCACCTCATGCTTGCTAATACCATCCCAAATCGGCAGAGTTCTATCAATTATAACGGCGTTGGAGCGTAAGAAGCGATACTCGTAAAGTTTCCAACCTATTCCTTCATCTCCACCACTACAAAGTCCGTTACGTAACTCAGCACTAGCATAATTCCAAAGTGCATCATAGTGCTTAGGATTTAGCTTAATAGCGCGCTCATACAATGCAATAGCATCTGCATCGCGACCATACATATATCGCATCAACCCTAAATTGGATAAAGCTAGATCATATTCGCCATATCGTCCATCTACAAATGGTAATCTAGGATCATTAGCCTTCTCATAACATCTAATAGCTTCTTTATCATTACCTAGAAGTCTATAAGCGTTACCCATATTTAAGTATAGCTCTTTGAACTCTTTTAAAGGTACTTGCTTCTTGAAAAATTGTAGTGCTTTAGCGGCATTACCAGCCACTAAATATTTAGTCCCGCGGTTGTACATTAACTAGTCTTTCGATTAAATTACCGTAATTGGTGCCACCACCATCATTGATTTGAACATTAACTTGAGAACGTGGCGCATTGCCGCCGCGAATCTTCTCGAGCTGGATTTCTTTATCTAGCGCATCCATAGTCATTTTATGCGATAGTGCTAGAATTTCTAAAATATCTTTACTAGAACCTATATCTGCCTCATCCATTTCCTGAAGTTTTTTCTTAATCAGGATGTCCATAACTTCGCGCAACCTAAAGCGGTTATTAAATCCGACTTCAAAGAACACTTGGTTAATATAAGATTTTACCTCGCGGCGGGCTAGGATTTGGGCAACTAAGTCTGTTGAAACACCTAGGGCATTTGAAACCTCTTCTATAGATTGGTTCTGTAGATAACAGTTGGCCACTTCTAGGGCCTCGGGGCTTATTTCTATCACCTCAGCAGGGTGAGCAGTTGGTAAGTTTTTGGTCATAGGTAATCTGCGAAGTAATAAGATATTATAGCACTGTGGGGAACTTTTGGCAAGTTAAAAAATTTGTGTGTATTTGTGTGAGGTTTTGTGAGGTTTGTACGAGGTTTGGCACCGAAAGATTTGTGGAATTTTATATAGGTTCGGCACCGAAAGGTTTATGGAATTTTACCTAAAGTTGGCCGTGTGGGTGGGTCCTATAGCATCAGTTAATAGGCTAGTTTAATAACCGCCCCAGTATACCATAGTCTCCCCTCCCGCGTCAAGCGCGTGGAATGTAAAGTTATGTAAAGATTTGTAAAGAAATGTAAAGACATTTGCTTTAGCTCCTGGGCACGCTATAATTAATCCATAGCAACAAGGAACACAAAATGAAAGTATATCTGGCGGTGCAAGACGTGGCGTATGAGGGACGCGGTCTCCTGGGCGTGTACGCTACGCGAGAAGAAGCTATGCAACGCTTGACAGCACATGATGGTTATAAAGCCGGTTGGTCTCCGTATTCCTTTGGGGTACTTGAGGCTGAGGTGGGTCAAGCTCTGGACATATTGGCAGACGTGGATTGGCTAGAATAACCTTATAGTTGTGTCGGGTACTAAAAACCGATACAATTAATCCATAGCAACAAGGAAACGTAAATGCTTAATACCCTCGCAATCGTCAAGGCCTACGGGCCTAGGCATCAAACCTCGCAACAAGCCTTGCAAGACTGGCGCGAGGGTAAGGATTTCCGTATTGTGGGAACCTCTACTTATATGAGCATCCGTGATGCCCACCGTTTCGGGGTTCTTGACAACATCATGATTCTGGCTGCCGATGGTGGCACGTTTTGTATGCTCTGCGGGAGGCTTGCATGAAAGTTCTTTGGTTTGTATTTGTTGGCATGTTCTTTGCTTTTGGCCTGACTTATCTGGTACTGATTAAGGCATGGCCACATCTTGTGTTTACCGGGGTTAACGCTGCGGTGATTGTGTGGATGTCTTATGATGACGTGCTTAGCTGGTGGGAGGATGCATGAAAGCAGGTTTTCTGGTACAATCGGGTGGGGTGTGGATTGGCATACACTATAGCCCGTACAATCGACGATTCTGCATCAACCTCATCCCATGCCTGACGGTTTGGATTATGCTGCCGGGCGGCAAGACTCCACATTGTGCAACTAAGTAAAGGTACTGAAAAAATGGATACTCCTCAAATCATCTTTCTCATGTTGATTGGCGTTGGTCTTGGCATGCATCTTGTCAAGCATGGCGAGCCGCGTGAGCGCTATAACTTTTGGGTGTTCTCATTTGCTGCAGGGCTGGAAGTTGCTCTCCTGTATTGGGGCGGTTTCTTCAAATAATACCCGACCAAAGCCAGGGGGCTTTGGTGCGCCAATATTATACCACAATATTGGCGGCCGCGTCAACAAAAGAATTGTAAAGATATGTAAAGATATGTAAAGATGCTTGCCACACACCTGGAGCGAGCTATAATAAATGCATGGAAACGAAATTCAAGCACAACAAGGTTCGGCTTACCGGCAAGCGTAAGGCTGTGCTGATGGCTGCTATGTACCATGCTAAGGCGCTGGGCATTGATAAGACTGCCTGGACTATCCGCATCAACTTCATCAAGGGCTTTTCCAAGACTGAAGGCAACATGGCTAACTGTGGCATTGATGGTAAACTGACTATCGGTATTGCCATTGATTGCGACTTGCCCGGATACGTGCTGCAAAATACCATTGCGCATGAGATGGTTCACGCGAAGCAATGGATCATGGGTGAGCTGTCCACTAAGGGCGGTTTCATGCGCTGGAATGGCAAGAAGGTTTCTTCCAAGCTGGCATACCATGAAACGCCTTGGGAGCGTGAGGCTATGGCTAGCGAGGTTCTCATGGCTCACGGATTCATCCACTTTTTGGAAAGCATGAAATGAAAACATATGCATACACTATGTTTTTGCATGGTGAAATTTGTGGACAGGGCTTTTTGGTAGCGTACCGTGAATGCAGCATTGTAAGCAAACTGCAAAAGATTTACGGTAGACGCAAACAAGGCTAATCATACCAGATTAAAATGGTATAACCCTATACCCTACCAAGGGTATTTTGCGCCAAAATTATATCATATAATTTTCCCCCGCGTCAACAAAAAGATTGTAACAACCTGTAACTTGTATGGTTATTGTTGACTGTTACCTGGAATTGTGGTAGACACTGCCTGGGCCTGGATAGCCTGAAGCTATTGCCCCGATAGTTATTTTCAATTAGCTTTCCTGGGCGCTGGCGCTATAATTCATACATCAACAACGAAAGGCAAACGAAATGAACCTCAAGCAAATCAACGAGATCCGTGCGCAGATCGGTCTGTCTCCGCTGCCCGTTGACCGTTCCAAGGTGGAAGCGAAGCGTCGCAATGAGCGTAACCGCGTTGCACGTGGTGAGGAATCCCGTAACCTGCGTGACCGTCGCACATCGGGCAAGCGCTAAAATAAGGGCTTGACAGTTTACTGAAAAGCCTCTATAATTAACCCATAAACAAACGGAGGACAACGGAAAAACAAGCATGATGCAAAGGCTTAGACAATGCATCCGTCCACCGTCAGGTTACGTTAACATCTGACACAACCCCTAGTTTTCTGGAGAAATTGAAATGACTGCAAAGACCGAAAAGACTGTGAACTATACGCCGGAACAAACGGCTAAGATGGTTGCCGATTACGCTGCGGGTGTGACGGTGGAAGCCCTTGCCGCTGAACTGGGCAAGACTGTACGCTCTATTGTGGCGAAGCTCTCGCGTGAGAAGGTTTATAAGGCAAAGGAATACGTTTCCAAGACTGGCGAAAAGCCTGTGAAGAAGGACGAGCACGCCGATTATATCGGTCAAGCTCTTGCGCTGAGCGAAAACGATACGGATTCGCTGACGAAGGCTAATAAGGTAGCTCTTAAGGCTATCGCCGACTTCATCCGTGCGGAGAAGTCGGAGCCGGCGGAAGCCGAGTAAACTGTAGGGGCTTTGCCCCTACTTTCCCCAAACTGTGCGATAATTGTTTTTTAACTGAGGAACTGAAAATGACTGCAACGAAACTGAGCGATTTCCAAAAGGCTAACCGCAAGGCGATGATGGAACACCGCAAGGCTAACGGATGGGAGGTGCATAGCTTCCCCGAACATCGCGCTACTGTGGCGATTCGCCGCACGGGTTCGGCTATGGGCAAATTCACTCTGAGCATTGCAAGCCCGGATGAACCGAAGTTTAAGCGCAAGGTGGGGGAATTTCATGCCCTGCAACGCATTGACGATGGTGCAGTTTTGCCGGTGGCAATGGTGCCGGGCGATACTCTTGAGGGTATTGCTGAGCATTTGGCATCTTCGCTTGGCGTCCCGACTTGGTGAGCTGACGGCCAGGAATGGCCGTTTTGCCAATAACCCTACGCTTGCCAGGGTTATTGGCGCCAATTATACTATATAATTGGCGGCCGCGTCAACAAAAAGATTGTAACAACCTGTAATTTATGGGGATATTTGAATTGTAAAGATTTGTAAAGATGCTTGCACACCTGGGCGCAGGCACTATAATTGACACATGACAACGAAGGAATGCATCATGACTGCCAAGCAAAAACAACAAATTACCGCGTATCTGCGCACTAGCGATTATACCGTGCGTTATGGTAACGGTAATCTGTGGGTTACTGTCAAGGGCATTTCCTGTTATTTCTACTTTGACGCTAACGATACGCTGATTGATGTAATCGTGGACTAGAAATGGCGTACATTTGTGCTATAATGGTTTGGCTGGTGGCAGGGATGCCGCTTATCATCATCAAGATACTGGAAAGAATTTCCAATGACAAGAAAGCTCCCCGAATTTGACACTGTGCCAGAATTGGATCTGGTGCAGGAAATGGAATGGGAAGATCATGCCGAATTCCTGACGCTGGAGGAAGCAGGGTTGGAAAACTGGGATAAAGATACCGTTAATGGCGCTTTGGCCGAATACTTCAAGGATGAACAATGAATCGACTGCTTGAGCTGGAAAAGCTTTTGAGGGTTTATGACTCTTGCGAAACTGTAGCACATCTTAAAGGTGCTGCCACTTATGCTTATCTGATGTATAAGCACTGGGCTAGGGTTTGTCCTGATATGCTTGCTGGACCCGCTCTAGCTGTAATTGTTGACAAAGCCCAGGAAACGTGTTTGCGTCTACAGGCTAGCTGAAATAATAACCCTGCTTCTGCCAGGGTTATTTGCGCCAAAATTATACCACAATTTTGGCCGCCCGCGCAAGAAAAAATGTGTAACAACCTGTAACTTGTAGGGTTATTGTTGACTATATCCTGGATCTATGTTAGCGATTGTAATATCCGACTAATTTACTAAGTTCTCCTGGTGCGTTGAAAATTCGTGCTATAATAAACCCATCAACACAGACAAGGATTCAAGAAATGGCTAAAATCACCCGCGTTGCAATCTATGACATGGACGGTACGATTGTCGATTCTTCGCATCGTTACCGTACTATTGTGGATGACGCTGGCGAACGTATTGATCTGCAATACTGGCGCGATAATCAATTCCGTGCAATGGATGATTCTTTGCTGCCTATGGCAGAGCAATACCGTGCAGATTTGCGCGATGAAAATTGCTATGTCATCATTGCCACCGCGCGGGTAATGAATGCACCGGACTGGCAATTTGTAAAGGAAATTTTGGGCGAACCCGACTATTTCATTTCCCGTAATGAAGGCGATGCGCAATCGGGCAAAACCCTGAAAATCAATGGGCTTGCAAAGTTTTTTAATCTTATCCCGTTTCAGGGTGCGGATTTTGTGTTTTACGAAGATAACGTAGATTATCTGAAAGCAGTTTGTGATCGTTTTGGCATTCGGGGTGTTTATATCCCTAGCAAGCAAGGTCATTAATGCAATAGGGCTTAACCCCTATTGAAAAAAGCCGGACCGTATGCTTTAGTTAACTTATTTGTTAACTAACCGCTAACTTCTCGCGCTTTCAAAACCCGCCTAGGCGGGTTTTGTTTTGTCAAGAAAACCTTATATTCGACCAGGATATAGGGTTGATTTTGCGCCAAAATTATATCATATAATTTTGGGCCCGATCAAGCAAAAATGTGTAACAACCTATAACTTGTAGGGCTATTGTTGACCTAGGCCTGGAGCTGTGGTAGCGGACGGAATACCCGACTAAATTATTAAGTTTTCCTGGTGCGCGTAGATTTGTGTTATACTCCAGACTGTTATGCGATACAGCGTAACCCGCGAATTCCGGCGGTCCCGGTAACTAGGTAAATATGGCAAAAAAGCAGTTTTTCGCAATTCTGGATACTGAAACGACAATGATTAATACTGTGGCAGATTTTGCCATTGTAATCTGTGACCGTAACGGTGAGATTTTTAATCAATGTGCTGTTTTGGTTGATGGTCATTATGGCATTAGCGAATTGTTCCATGATAAAAACGCTAATGATATTTGGGGTTATGCAGGTTTGGAACGTCGCAAGGAAGCATATCGTAATATGCTAGATTCTGGTTCGCGTATGCTGGCATCCGTTAATGCAATTAATAATTGGATTAATCGTGCAATTGGCAAATATAATCCCGATTTGACTGCTTATAATCTGGCATTCGATTTGGATAAATGTCAAAACACCGGAATTGATCTTTCGGGTTTCAAGAATCAATTTTGCCTTTGGCAAGCATCTGTCGGCAATATCTGCAACACGAAGCAATATAAAAAGTTTGTGCTGGAAAATCACGGCTTTAATAATGCGACGAAATTCGGCAATATGACCCTGAAAACTAATGCCGAGATGGTTTGTGGCTTCATTAATGGTGAATTCAAAGATGAGCCGCATACTGCATTGGAAGATGCGCGAGATTTTGAATTGCCGATTTTGCGCGAAATTCTCAAAAAGAAGAATTGGCGCGAAAAGGTAACACCCTATAATTGGCGTGCTTTTCAGGTCAAGGATCATTTTCAACCCGTTTAAAGGAAATAAGGGCGAAAGCCCTTATTTAATACAATGGATTCAATCGGCTGGATTGGTTCAATTCTTTTAGCCTTCTGTGGTTTGCCGCAAGCATGGGAATCATTTAAGACTAAAAAATCGGACGGGCTTACATGGGGGTTTCTGTTAATGTGGGGAATCGGGGAAATATTCACCATCATTTACATTATCCCTAAATGGCATTGGCCCTTGATATTCAACTATACCGCCAATATACTATTTATTTCCGTGATTGTATTTTATAAAATCAAGCCCGGAAAATAAATATAGCATACCCCCAGGGGTATGCGGGCGCCAATTATACACTGTATAATTGGGCCGTGTCAAGGGAAAGCCCCTATAACCTACTAGGATATAGGGTTGACCTGGGCAACGCGAACTGTGGTATAATCCGATCATGACGAAAACCGAAATGCAAAAAATCTTTCAGGCGCGCACGGTCGCGCTTTGGGATTCCTATTGCGAGATTTTCCCCGCGCTGGTCAAGTTCGATCCGCCTAAGATTGTGATTAATAACCGGTTCACAAAAACCGCTGGCTGTAACCATACCGAATCCAACATCATTGAAATGGGCGGTAAGTTTATTCTCGCCCATTACGATACTATGATTCGCGTGATTCTCCCGCATGAGATTGCCCATCAAATTGAGTTTGATATTAATGGGTGGTATGATCGCAAACCCCATCACGGTAAACAATGGCAAAGCATTATGCTTGCAATTGGTCAAGAGCCTAACCCATATCATTCAATGGTGCTTTAAATGACAAAGATTCTGGAAACTCTTGGAACGATTTGCGGCATTATTGGCGCTTTTCTCGTGGCAATGAAATTCGGCCAATTCGGTTATCCGTTTTTCTTTGTTTCTTCCCTTTGCCTTTTGATTAGCGCATTTCGGCTAAAGCAAAGGAATTTCATTGCATTGCAAGGTGTTTTCTTTGCTGCAAATGTTTTGGGTTTGTTTAACTATCTGTGAGGATTTAAAATGCATAAATTTGTTGATAGCATCTGGGCTATTTTCCTAATTCTTTTTCTGGGGGGAATTGGCCCTTTTATTATCTACGCGAATAATTCGCGTAATGAGGAATGTATTCAACAAGGTGGACAAATTATCCGACATAATACCAAAATCGGAGATTCCTGTATTTTGCCCGTAGGCAAAAAGTAAATAAAACCCGCATTCTAGCGGGTTTTATTTTGCCAGGAAACCCGACAAATTTACTAGGGAATGGTTGACGTGGCCAGGAATTCGTGCTATAATTAAAGCGCGGGCGCGCCAAAAATTGGTACACGTGTGTACCAATTTGCGCCAAAATTATATCATAATTTTCTCGCCCGTGTCAATACATTTCCTGGTAAAATAGTTGGGTATTGTGATAGACCTGGACTATGGCACCGATAGAAATTTTCAATTGTTCCTGGTGCTCAAAATCTGTATAATTGAACACATAGCAGGCAGAAACGGAAAACAAACAAAACCCCCACAAAACACTAGGGTATTGCAAAGATCACAAAAACCGGCTATAATTGATCCCATCAACAAACGAAAGGAAACGCAAAATGGCTGCAAAGACTGAAAAGACTGTGAACTACACCCCCGAGCAAACTGCACTTCTGGTGCAGAAGTATTCTGAAGGCGTGACCGTGGAGGCTCTGGCGGCCGAATTCGGCAAGACTGTCCGGTCCATAGTAGCCAAGCTGTCACGTGAAAAGGTTTACAAGGCAAAGGAATACGTCAATAAGAATGGTGAAAAGCCTGTGCGCAAGAATGCACATGCTGAAGCTATCGGTGCGATTCTCAAGCTGTCCGATGGCGAAGTTGATTCGCTGACAAAAGCGAATAAGACTGCACTGGAAAAGATTTTCACGGCACTGGCGAATTCGGTTCCGTTGACTCCGGAGAATGATCCAGTTTAATCAAGGGCGAAAGCCCTTTGGTATGGTATAATGCCATACCAAAGGATTTTTAACTGAAAGGAAAACTAATATGGCAATTCTCGCTGTCGGCTTTGATGAAATGGGCGGTATTAGTGAGTTTAACGGTATGACCGTTAATCACGCTGAAAGCGCGATTATCAATAAAGCTGGGGATTTTCTGGAAAACGGTAAATTCAACGGTATTGAGCTAGAATCCCTGATTAACTGGGATAAAAGCAAAGTTGATTTTGTCACTAGGTGCGTTTTGATTTATATTGAATTGCGCACCTTGCATTAAAATAAACCCGCCTCGGCGGGTTTTGTTTTGCCAGGAAAACCCTATAACCTGGTCGGGAATAGGGTTTTCGGTGCGCCAAAATTATATCATAATTTTGGCGGCCGTGTCAAGCTTTTTCGTA
>Ga0213919_1000412_pt1 | contig 18983 bp, 32 predicted proteins | sample McNCre317MG_FD_161056 | JGI IMG/M metagenome (GOLD analysis project Ga0213919, IMG submission 161056) | Freshwater microbial communities from McNutts Creek, Athens, Georgia, United States - 3-17 MG | ecosystem: Environmental > Aquatic > Freshwater > Creek | place: USA: Georgia | collected... | reverse complement strand
GTACAATATATCCTTCTGCAGTAGAGAGGCGACACATTGCAATTGGCTCTCCTTGGGAAAGAATGGCTTGATTCATTCCTGAGAGAGATGAGCATCCGGAAAGAAGGGCCGCGAGGAACACGAGAGGTTTATTCATTGGAATTCCTAAGGAAAAAGAAAGAAGGAAAGAGCGGAGGGAATGAGGGAATTATAGGGGAAGAATGGTAAGGAACAAGAGAGGGATCGTGTTTTGAAAACTTTAGGAAAATTAGAGAGGAGGTTTAGGACCCCACGCGATTCCCAATCTGAAAAAAGGTCCATACCCCCTGGGGTATTTTTCCTGTAGCCCAGATTTCGCATGGTGAGAGTGGATTCCATAATGGGAAGTGTAATAGATTGTGTCCTGAATGAGCTGGGATGGATGGATTGCCTAGGCAAGGAATGATTCTTGCTTCCCTTTTGGATGGAATGATGGATGCGTGGGAACTGTGGATAACCTGTGGATAATTATGATAGGGATTTCACATTATGAGATGACAATTTATGTGATGGGAGTGACACTTTTTTGGAGAGAGTGACATTCTTCGCTCCCCCTTTTTTCGTAATGTGGAAAATTCGGGGGAAATTAGGTGAAAATAGGCTGGCACACGGATTGCAATAGTATTGATACCTCAACCCTGCATTCCTAGAGAATGCGTTTACTTGGAGTTAGCACCATGTCGAATGTTTCGGATCGTCATAACGTGAATGTTTTCGAGGCTGGAAAATCTCAGGCTCTCACTGGGCAAAGGCTTGCGAAAGTTGGCTATAAGCTCACGGAGAAAATGAAGAAAGATGGAATTAAGGAAGTCCCGAAGAGCATCTGTGTCTCCATCCCAAAAATCGAACAACCGATTCGAGAGGATCAGCTCGAAAAACTCATGCCGCATCTGATTCAGATTCTGGAGAATGCGCAAGATGGCATCATCAGGGCCATTTACGAGAATGATCGGAATGTCTCTAGCGTCTCGGATGCTGAAATTTCCATTGAAGCATGCATTGCTTTCATGGAAGAAATTGAGACTGGCGGACGGCTTACTGTAGAGAAGCTGGGAGAATGGTTCGGTTCGTTCCTTCTCTCCCCTCTTTCGGAATTTCTCAAGATTCAGGGTGGGAAGAAACTCTCGGGAACTGAACTGGATAAGGCAGTTTCCCAATCCATCGCAGGTTACAAGGGAATGATTACTGGCCTGAGTGGTGGAAAGACTCATTACGATGCAAAGCAACGGGAAAAGCTTCTCGTGATTCTCGGAATGGTGGAAGATGGCGGAGAAGAAATTGGGGAGAAGCTTTGCAAGCGGTTGGAAGCAATGGAGAAGAAAGATAAGAAAATTGCGGAAGATCTCGGGCTGATTGACTTTTCCTGATTCTTTCCCTCTCCCTCTTTAGGAGGGGCATATTTAGGGCACTGTGACAGAGTGCCTTGTAATATGGATCATTTGGAATCCATAGATTGAGATAGGAGAAACTAAGATCATGGCTGCCTATTTTGACTTTCATTCCGAAGATACTCAATTCGGGGAACTCCACGTTAATTGTCCTCACTCTGTGCGGGATAATTTGCACTCCCGTTGGCAAGACTGCATTGCAGTGCAAGTTGATGGAGATGAATTGACTCTTGCACTTGCAATTCTCGGAAGAAAGGAAGTCCCTCATCGGGTTTTTACCTTCATTCTGGAAGAGGCACAAATGATTTGCGTGAATTGGAAATAAAGAAAAGGAATGAACCGAGCCAGTGGGCTATTAGGCGAATAGGGGAATATCCTATGGGTACCCCTCCCCTCCTAGCCCCTTGCCTCTCTCCCCTAACTATCATCTCCTATATTTCCTCCTATCCTATTCTATCTAATATGCAAGGGTATAGAGAATATAGGAGAGTGTAGTAAAAAACTAAAATGTTTTCTTTTTTTCTTTAAAAATTCTACTGGGGTCGAAAATACCCCCGTTCAGATGCACTTCCCTACGGGAAGGAAGGATTGATAATATAGGGAAGGATGGTAATAAGGGATAGATTAGATTAGACTATGCACTGCCCCTTGACAGGGGGTGCCCTTAGCGTAGGATATTCCCCTATTCGCCTATTGTCCTACTGCCTATTTCTAAACTCTTTTTCTTTTCATTCATCATAGGAGTTTCCTAATCATGACTATTTCCAGAATCTCTCCCTCTATTTCTGAATTCATTCGGGAATACGGAGTTTCTCTTGCTCTTCAGAAGCATAAAGAATTCTATTCTCAGTGGAGTTACAAGAGGCAGTTTTATCAGGTTCATCCTCATCTCATGAGTGGTTGGATTCTCTTTTTCCAAAATCATCCTTATTCTCACAATAGGATGCTTAGGGAATCCACCGCTAGGCCTTGCATTCCGAATACGAAATTCGGATGTGCTAAGATTCTCGGTTACAGGGAAGATTATCCTTTCTTGGAACTGGTACATTGATTTCCTTTCTTTTTTCATAGGAGAACTAAGATCATGAAACTAATCCATTCTCCTCCTAGAATCATCTATGAACCCGGGGATATTGCTAAACTCCCCTGGAAAGAGATAAGAACTCTTGCTTCAAAATACCTCCGATATGATCAACTCCTTATGCTTAAAGAGGATCTCTTTCCTAAGGAACTTCTGCTTCAAAAACTAGAAAATACAATTCTAGCTTGTCAGGAATTTGAAAATCTGTGGGCGGAATCTATTCCTACTAAAAAAGAAAAAGGAGGAAAGAAATCATGAGTGGAAATCCTCATCAAAAATATCGTCCTTATCTTTCTCTCTTCCAAATGAAGCGAATCCTCGCCTATATTGGACAAGGGAAAGATGATGCAGATGAAGAAATCATCTCTACTCTAAAACTCCAAATCTTTAAAGCTGAAAATTCCCTCTCAGTTCCTGCATCTAAACCTCTTCTATCTCGGCTCGGATTAGGAGAGGATGAGTTCCCTGAACCAAAGATGCCCATTCCTCCTATTCCTTCTATTTCCCCTCCATTAAGGGAAACTCTCACGGAAACTGAAGAGGATGAGATTATGAAGCAACTCATGAATCCTATGAATTCCCCTAAATCAGGAGAATCCTAAATGAAAGTTCTATGCTCAATCTCTTCCGTCGAATTCTCTTGTGATTACTTCCCAGGTTCTCTTTATTCCAGGGAAATCTCTCATCCAGTCTTTTTCCTCCCACAAAAGAAACTCCTCTCTTACCTAGGAAAATGGGCTGGAAATGAACTTACAGAAACTGATTCTTATCTCCTCTTCCTAGCTCTATTAAACTCCAGTGAACTCATTGATTTCCGAACTCCTGTTTTCCGAAATGAGAAAACTCCCGCAATCATCGCGGCCAATATGGAGCATCTTGCAAAGAGTCTTTGCCAAATCAACACAGTTTCCACCCCATCTTTTAATTTCCCTCGATTCGCTGTAACTCCCGGGAATAATTACCTAACCAATGTGCATCATTGGATTGAAGCATGGGATGAGGCATTTAAGAATTTCAAAGATGGCTATAGAAGCGCCCATGAAAACCAAAAGCTAATCCGAAGAGAACTTGCTCTAGAACGCCTCATTAAGAATCCTCATAAGAAATCATCCTATGGAACTGCACTTGCAGAGTGGGCTTCTCAGGCAGGATCATTTCCTACTTTCCTCATAAACGACCCATTCTCTTCCACTCCCTCTCTTCATAAAATCAGTGTAGGTGATTACTGGAAAGCAATCATCATCAAAGCTTGTTCTGAAGATCAGGTTTATGGAATCAATCGCAATGATCTAATCGAACTCCTAGAGCATTGTGAAGAGAATATTTCCATCGGTAGCATTTTCGGCCACGCTCTTTTCAAAACGCTCCGAACAGCGCTAGAAAAGCAAAAGAATTATCTCGGAATGGGAGACATTACCCTTACTAATGGAAACTATTCTTTCGTATCCGGGGACATTACAGAAGCAGCTAATATGCAAGCAATGATTCAAAAGGCACCATCTGAAGAACCTAAACGGAAGGACTTTGATAAGATGATTGACTATCTTAAAGCTAAGATGCGCTGGGAAATGGCGAAGGCTTCTAAGGAAGATCGTGATTCTCTCTCTCTCTTCTCCTGATTCAGAAATCTAGAAAGGAAAAAGGCGGAAAAACTATGAATATTTTCTTTCTCCATGAAGATCCTAAGATCGCAGCTTCAATGCACTGTGATCAACATCTTCATAAGATGATCCTAGAAAGCGCACAAATGCTTTCTACTGTAGCTCGCCACTATGCTCCGTGGCGTAGAAAGTGGGATGATGTTTATAAACCTACGCATCTAAATCATCCTTGCAATCTATGGCTTCAACAAGCACCAGAAAATGCACTCTGGCTTACTTCTCTTGCATCTAATCTTAATTCTATCCGAATGTCTCTTGGTTCAGATTCTCACGCTTCAATGAGAGTAATTGAACTTACTTCTACAATCATTGAGGCTGTAATTTTCTTCAAAAAACCTGAAAATAATCTAGAATATTATGAAGCAAAGAATCCAATTTTCTGTGGAGATTCCTTAATCTCCCTAACCCCTACTCTCACTGTTCCTGAGAAATATCAGCGTTATTACATCCTAAAGCTAAAACAATGGCTTGACAAGGGTAAGCCTATGAGTTATAAAGGGCGCCCTATCCCTGAATTTCTTCTTCCCTATGCAAAGGATATCATTCAATGAATCTCTCCTATGCGACTGCTCAAATTATGGCATTCAGATCTATCTTTAAAAAAGAATTCTATGCAATGAGTTACGGACATTTTAAATCCTGGGAATTCTTTAATGAGGATTTTACTGCAACCTATAACATGGGAAATGAACTATGAACCCAAAAATGCAAGCACTTCTAGAAAAGATTCGAGCCAATCGAGAACTTGAATCTACCTTCCTTAATTCTGCGAAAAAGAACTTTCCCTCTTCCACCTCTTCAGATGCAATCGAATCCACCGATCGCTTCGGAAAAGCTATTTTCCTTAATGAAAAGCAATCTAAAGCAGTTACTCTCGCTAGCAGTGGAAAATCCTGCGTAATCATCGGAGCGGCCGGTACTGGTAAAACTACCTCACAAAAAGAATCCGTAACAAGGCTTATTCAAAACGGAATCGCTGGAATCTTAGATGCTCAGGATCATAAACACCTCATCTCTGGAACTCCAGGTATCGTAGTTTGTGCCTATACTCGCCGGGCTGTTGCTAATATCCGAAAGAACATGCCCGCAGATATGGCATCTAATTGCATTACTATCCATAAGCTCCTAGAATACCAACCAGTCTATTATGAAACTCCAGATGAGAATGGAGACATGAAGACTAAGATGGTATTTGAAGCAACCAGAAATTCCCATAATCCTCTCCCTCCTTCCATTCATACTATCATCTTTGAAGAAACTAGTATGCTTGGAACTGATCTTTATAAGGAAGTAATTGATGCCTGTCCACATAAACCGCAGCTTATCTTTCTTGGGGATATTCAGCAACTTCCACCGGTATTCGGTCCAGCGATCCTTGGGTTTAAGTTATTGGAACTTCCAGTCGTTGAACTTACCGAAGTCTATCGTCAGGCGTTGGAAAGTCCAATTATCTCTTTGGCACATCGGGTTCTCAGTGGTAATCCAATTCAGAAGGAAGAAATTCCCCAATGGAAAAAACCCGGACTAACCATTTCTCTTTGGCCTAAGAAAGTTCATCCTGATAAGGCAATGGATTCACTCGCGCTTTCCTTTAAGAACCTCTATGAGAAAGGAGCTTATGATCCAGAAGAAGATATAATCCTCATTCCTTTTAACAAAGCCTGTGGAACTGATGAACTGAATAAGCATATCGGTAATTTCCTAGCTCGGAAATATAATAGGGAAGTTTTTGAGGTAATCGCTGGATTCAATCGGATCTATCTTGCACCGGGCGAAAAGGTTCTTTATGACAAAGAGGATGCAATCATTCGGAAGATCGAAACTAACCCTGCCTATTCTGGTGCTAAGCCTCTTCCCAGTTCTACTACTCTGGATTATTGGGGCTATGATCCTGTTCGGCATGAAAGTAAGGAAAATGATCTTTCAGATGAAGCAGTAGATTTCATGCTTCAACAAGTTGCATCTCAGGGAGAAGATCGCGTCCGACAATGTTCTCACATTCTTACTCTCGAAATGGTAGATTCTGAACAAATCATTCGGGTAGATAAGGCCGCAGATATCAATTCTCTTCTCCTAGGTTATTGCCTTACTGTGCACAAAGCACAAGGTTCTGAGTGGAGGAAAGTATTCTTCGTCCTTCATAATTCCCACGCAACCATGGTTCAGAGAGAACTTCTCTATACTGGAATCACCCGAGCAAAAGAAGAACTCATTCTTATCTGTGAAGAGGATACTCTTGTAAAGGGTATTCAATCGCAACGAGTTAAAGGAGATACTATTGAAGAGAAGGCGGAATTCTTTAAAGGAAAGATTGATGCTGGATTTGATTTGAAAGGGTATTAAGATGAACTTTCTATCCGAAATCTCAATCGCAAAGGATTCCACTGATGTTCTTCCATCAGATTTCCGGGGGATTAAAGGATTCCCGCATCTGAGGATCTGTAAATTCTCAATCTATTGCAAGACTTGCATGCTTTCTTTTCGATTCAAGCTAACTGATGATACTATGGATCAAGCTAGAAAGTATGCAAATAATCACACTCACTATCCTCTTCCTGGGGATACCATTACAGGAGACCTTGTATGAGCTCTATGAATCCTTCTATGAATCTTAATCCGAAAGATACTGTTGGAACTGTAGATGGTTTTATTCAATGTCGTGAGCCCGCCGTAAGATTCGTATCTTCTGGGGAGTATTTTGATTACATACTCAAGAATTCAATCCATAAAGGATTCACTATCGAAGATCGTATTCTCACAGGACTAGATACTTTCTTTTGTCCAGAAATTAGAGAGAGGCTTCTAAAAGGAGCACATACTCGCCTATGTTATGAAGCAGGCATAGTTCTAGATCTAGAAACTAAGTATCTTCTCCGGACGCTTGCAAAGATTCTCCGAATGGAACTTGCCTTCCTTAAGAAAGAAGAGGAACTATCCTAACAAGCCTTTATTCCAAAAATCATAGAGGCTAGAAAAGATAAAAATCCCCTCTTGACAGCGATCCCCATATCCCGTACCATCGGGGTTCCGGTTTGGGAAACACCGTACCAAAGTTTCCTAACTCTCTTTTCCATCCTTTCCATCCTAATCAAAGGAAAATATCATGAGTGACGCTACTGTTGTCGTTAACGCAACTCTCCCGACCGCCGTTTATCCGGAATCTTTCTCGTTCCGTTTTAAGAAAGATGACACTGGTAATCAGCGTGCTAAGGTTGAACTGAAGGCTGAAGTTGCTAGCCTGGTTGGTATTAAGAACATTCTCGAACTTCCTACTGTTGCTCCGGAAGGTGCGACTGACGAAGAAAAGAAGGTTTATGCAGCTAATAAGGCTGAACAAGATCTTCTGCTCGAATCGATGTATGATGTTTATCGAGATGTCATTGGTGACTGGGTTGGTTCTGATCCGGCTAATGGTCAGGATAATTTCAAGCAAGAATCGTTTACGTGGCGTGCAATCGCTACGATGCCTAAGGAAGATCGTCGTTCTAGTTCCATTCCTAAGGAACAGTGGGACGCTTTTGCTAAGGAATACGCTGAAGTTATGATGGCTGTTGCCAATCGTACTAAGGATCAAGTTGCGGCGGCCCTTCTGATTCTCACTAAGAAGTTCAATCCGATTAAGACCAATAAGCCTGCAATCAAGTTCATGCAAGGTCAACTGGGTCTGTTCATTGATAACACCAAGAATGGTGAACAGTTCAGTGATATCCTGACTGTCCTGGTTACGAAGGCTGAAGAACTTCTGAAGGATAAGAGCTCGGAAGATCTGGTTGGTAATCTGGGTATGTAAGAAGCTCTGGATATAATCATTCCTGACTGATTAGGCCCCTTGAGGGAACTGTGGTGGAATGGTTATTATCCGGACTTCCTGGGCATGAAGAGAAAAGGCCCACGTCTCTTTTCCTTTCTCAGTTACTATACTTCTAACTAAGGATCTAAAAAGGTCCTTACTTATGAGACAGTACGAACCAATTTGGAATCGTTTAAAGTCTCTTCCTAAAGATGAGGCTAAAACAAAAGGAGTTTCAATTACAGCTCCGGCACAGCTACATCGTAGAATTATTAAAGCAGTGATTAAAGAAAAAGATATTGACCTTGGGTATAAGTTATTACTCAAGGAGAATGAAGATAGAACTGCTAAGTTAGTAATCCTCCGTCGTGGAGGTTTTGTCACATTTAAACTTGAATTTTCAATCGGACTAAAGGACCTGTGAAATCATGGAAACTCAGATTAATATTCTCTTTGCACTCTGCGCGATCAATGGACTTGCTAATATTGTTCTTGCCTATCTTTGTATTCATCTCGATAAGAAGAAGATGGATTGGGAAGAATGAGAAGGAGTAATAAAGTGGCTGATCCAACTTACCGAATCAAAGGAACCATTCTTAGGACCACTGATAAGGCAGTTCAATTTCTTACCAGTGAAATTAATGGTTGCCCATTAGATGCGGACCAAACTGAATGGTTTCCTGAATCTCAGATTCGTCAGAAGTTCTATAAGAAAGATGGAACTGGTGATGATGAACTAGTAGTTACTGAATGGATTTGCAGACAGAAAGGATTGGTTTAAATCATGACTAATTTCCTTAACTATGAATTTAATTCTCCAGAACAAAAAGCCTATAACGAGGGTTACGATAAGGCTATTGAAAATACTTTTGATCCTGTAAGTAAATCTACTGTAAAAACTATTGCATCTGAAATTGCTGCAGTTCTTGATAGGGCCTCGATTCTAAAAGTATCTGCACAAGTGCTTTATTGCATGCTCATGTTTCATGCAGATCAAATGATGGGAGCTATTAGAGAAGATGCTGCAGATCGTATAGCTTTTAAGGATAAAGGAGATAAAGATCATGACTGAGCAAGCAACTAATACCTATCTCTTCATGGAAAAGGTAGCTGAACTTCGGAAGCTGATGCTAGAAAAGCATCCTAAGATGCCTACGCTTCTTCGTGAAATTCACACCGCCATTCTTAAGAACCCTGAGCAAGTTACTATTCTTTCCGAACCTGAATTGGAAGATGTAATTAATGGAGTTGTTCAGGGGCTTGAAATTCATACGAATACTAAGCTAGTTGAGGCAGCTACTTCTACTAAAAATTCTTCTGTGTCTAAGAAACTTAAAGTTGATCCACTCGCGGCCCTTGGAGGCTGAAATGCCTACTCTAGTTACGATTCTAGTTTTCTTTGGAAATAGAAACGCCCGAGAAGCTTATCGTTCTAGAATGATACTCTCTAAGAGTACTATTACTAAAAATACTAGAGATTGTATCATCATTGCAGATTTAGTTCGTTTGGATCTTAAGGTAGTAACTGATAATATCCGAGGACTCCGAGCTAATATGATTTGTTTAGATGATACAGTAGCTCATGAATCATGTGCGAACTCCCATGAAATGCTAGAATTCTACAAAAACCGAAACCACATTCTCAAACCTTAAAGGAATATCATGCCCTCAATTCATACTCCTGAACGTCTCGAAGGTGAATCTTTTGAGAATTATAAGCTTCGTAGGAAAGTTTCTAAAGAAGTAATTGATGAGGTCATTAAAGGAATCTTTCGGAAAAATCCTCACGGTCCTGGGAAACCCAAAGATACAAAGCACACTAGGAATTATTCCTCTAAACGAAAAGGCGCTCTTTAAGAAACTCCCGCTCCGGCGGGATTTCCTATTTATATGGAGCCTCTTTCTATTGATGCTGCTCTGATTTGCCTGGCAATAAAATATTCCCTACCTTATTCTAAATATAAGATTCTACGGGAATGGCTTAATCCTAATGCAGAACATAGGGCTATCTATCCACTAGATTCTAAACTCCTAATCAATATCATATCATGCTTTCCACCTCAGACCCAATCAGTAGCTTTATCACAGCTAACGTCACAGGCGGGACTAATGATCCAGACACTTTCCCCGACGGAACAACAATCGGTGAATTTGTGGATAATGATGAACATGGAGCTATTGATTACAGAATTCGCCAACTCTCCTATTCATCGCTCCTTACCCTACATTCCTGTCCCCGAAAGTTCCAGCTCTATAAGCTCAAAACCAAGTTCAAAGATCCAGAATCTGAGGAATCGAATATCACGTTTGCTTACGGACACGTAGTCGGACAAGGTATTCAAGACATTCTTTCTGGTCTCTCCATGAGAGAAGTTCTGTGGAAACTCTTTCTTGGCTGGCACGCGGATTTTGCAGCGGAAGATAGTAAGAATAAATCAATCACCTCCGCAATCATTGCTCTTATGAAATTCAAGAGCATGCGGGATCAGGGATTCTTGAGTGATTGGGAGGTTGTAATTTATAATGGAAAGCCTGCCTGTGAGCTTTCCTTTTGTATTAATCTCCCAGATGGATTCCGACTTCGTGGTTACGTTGACGTAGTTCTTAGGAATAAAGTCACGGGCGCCGTAATGGTTCTGGAACTCAAGACTACTGGAAAAGCATCTTTCTCCCCTTCAGAATATAAGAACAGTGCTCAGGCTATTGGTTATTCCATTGTCCTTGATGTTCTGTTCCCAGAAATCTCTTCCTATGAAGTCCTATATCTAATCTATCAGAGCAAGTCTCAAGAATACACTCCAATTACTTTCTCTAAATCTTATCTCCAACGCGCTCTCTGGATTAAGGAACTTCTCCTTGACATTGAGATGATTAAGCTCTATGAGAAGAGTGAGTGCTATCCCATGCGTGGAGAGAGTTGCTTTAATTACTATAGAGATTGTACTTATATCAATTCATGCCAGATGAGTACTGATATTCTAACTGGACCTCTCACTGTAAAGGATGTTGATGTTACGGAATATCAAATTAATCTATCTCTTCTTGATCTAGTTAATGCACAACTTTCTAAAGTAGGAGAATGATCATGTGTGCTACTTATCCGAATGAGAAATTCTGTATTGAATGTGTTCATCATAAGACTGGAGATTCTACATATACTCAGTTTGGTGAACACCGTTGTCATGCTCCTAAGAATGGTCTTAATGTAGTGACTAAGCAACCAATCACTCCTTCCTGTGCTTTTGCAAGAAGTCTCTCAGGAAAGTGTGGTCCTACTGCTACTCTTTATAACCCTATTTCGGAACCTGAAAGGATCAGTAATGAATAACCTTTTCAATACTTATGATAATCTAATCCTCTTTCTCGATTTCGTAGAAAGTACTAAGAAACATTCACAGCTCAGTGCCTCAAAACAGAACGTGATTAATGCTTTCATCGCGGCCGGATTCATGGAACTTGATGAGGATGATTACGTAAAGATGACATCAAATGGTGAAGCTCTTCATGAGGAAGTGTTATTTAGATTTGAGCAAACAGCTAGACTTCTTGCTTATTACCTATGAAATTATCTAAAATCTCAGCCAGTAATATTCATCACGTCTTAATCTATGGACCTCCTAAAGTTGGGAAGACTCAGCTTGCAGGAACTCTAGCATCTAAGTATAATCTAATCTGGTTTGATCTGGAGAATGGTGTTGAGACACTTCTTAAGCTTCCCGAGGAACAGAAGGAACGTATTGAAGTCATCCGTATTCCAGACACACGCAGCTTTCCTATTGCAATTGAGACAATGCTCAAGGTCATTAAGGGAGGAAAGTTCCGCATCTGTGAGAAGCATGGAAAAATTGCTTGTAGCGCCTGTGCAAAAGAAGGTCTTGACATTACAGACGTTAATCTCATCGACGTTCCGAACGATACAGTAATTGTAGTAGATTCCCTTACGCAGCTTACTAATTCAGCTATTGCTCACATCACTAAAGCGCAACCTGATGATTACAAACTTCTTCAGGATGACTGGGGTAATCTGGGAAAGCTGATGGATATCTTTCTTTCTCATGTTCAGAACGCGCCCTTTAATGTAGTTTGCATTTCTCATGAAACAGAAGCGGAGATGGAAGATGGAAAAAACAAACTTGTCCCGACTGCCGGCACCAGAAACTTTTCGAGAAACAGTGCTAGATATTTTGGAGAAGTTGTCTACTGTGAGGTCAAAAATAAGCGTCACATCGCTGCATCATCCACAACTTACGCAAACAATATTCTTACTGGATCAAGGACAGGCGTTTCTCTCGAAGGCCTATCAGAAACTTCCCTTCTCGGAATCTTCGATCCTACCTACATCGCAAGTTCAGTTAGTAAAGAAATCGCCCCAAGTCCGGCGCAAAAAGCAGTAGGAGGTATGGATGAATTGAAGAAGAGATTGCTTGGGAAATGAAATAGGCTATTTATGCGGTGTAATTGTGAAGCTTGTAGAGTGTTTAGATTTAGAACTAAAGAACTTTTATTCGGAAACGAACCTATTGAAATGAATATCCAAGATACTTTAAATGAGCGGCAGAAAACGCATGGGGAATTCAAAACCAATGCAACAGTTGCACAAGTTCTTAAAGCTATCTTTCGTGAACAAAAGAATTGGGCCTTCCTTTCTGTAATTCAGAAGGAAGCTCTGGATTTTACTGCATCTAAAATTGGTCGGATCTTTTCAGGTAATGCTGACGAACCAGATCATTGGAAAGATATTGCAGGGTACAATACTCTTGTTGTTAACAATCTTACGACTGGAAGGAGTTATGTAAATGAAGAAGTAGGTAAAAATCCCTCGAAGTAACTAAGTTCTCACATTCATTTTTTCATAAGGAAACATCATGTCCGATTTCAATATGGCTTCTCTGCTCGAAGGTACTCTGGAAGATCTGGCGGATGCGCCTAGTTTTGAACCTTTCAAGCCCGGTGCGCATCTGATTACTATTCAAAGCTGGGAAGGTTTGGACGGGAAGCTGAAGATCTCTAACCATCCTGCCATTAAGATCAATCTCCGCCTGGATGAAACCAAGGAATTGAATGATCCGAATGACACTGCACAAGCTCCGGGTTCGGAAACCGGTATTGTCTTTATGATGGATAATGAATACGGTCAAGGTTCTTTGAAGAAGATTCTTGCAGCTCTGAGTTCTCACTTTGGTTCGAAGACTAATGGGGAAACCTTTGAGGCTTCGACCGGTGCTCAATGTCTGGCAATCACGGATCTTCAGAGCAATAAGGAGAAGACTAAGTTCTATACGAACATTAAGGAAATCTCGGTCATTTGATAAAATAAAGTGATCTAGTTTCAAGGAGCTTGGAGTTCAAAAGATTCCAGGCTCTTTTCACTAGGACATTAATTACTAGTTTTCTTCAGTCCCCGGATGGTGAAACAGGTATACACAGGAGACTTAAAATCTCCCGACGAAAGTCATATCGGTTCGAGTCCGATTCCGGGGACCATCTTTCTTTCTCCACTCTAGGAGTTATAAATGCTGAAAGGATTCTATTACAATGACGAGCTCTATATTCGTCTCATTCCTGCTAAATCACTTTTCAAATCTACAATGGTACATGAAGTTGTTACTCGCGGGGATGTTTTTGGGCTTCGCTGTTCTGATTCTCAATTTACTATTATACCCGCTACTGCGCAGGTAGTTCATGTAGATATTCATCCTATGGTTATGAACACTGAACTTCCTGAGGCTGAGAAGAAATGAGCAGAAAAGCTCTCTTCCTTGGAACCTTTGAGGATAAGAACTACCTTCCGCATCTTAAACAGATGTTCGGAGATATGAGTGTTTATGTCCTCACCGCGGGCATTGATAATCTAACTCACCTGGAGATGTATTGTGAACAACGAGGAATTACAAGTGTCGTATCCACAGACACTAACATCCTTACTAGACTTGTTGCCAAACTCAGATCGTCCTCCTCAGGAACAAAAGATCCGAGTCTCAATGACTATGCCGGTTCCCTCTTTTCCCACAAAGGAATTGACATTGTATTTGTGGATCCCCTTAAACAACTTATCACGGTTCCTTATGGAAAATTCATCACATCTAGATTTGTCTCGAAAATTTCAGCTCCACACCTTTGGGCCGAACCCACTAGATTTTCCTTTGAAGTAATTGATACTCCCTCTAAGCAATTAGAAGCTTTAAAGGATCTTACTAATGCAGTGGCTATTGCTTACGATATTGAGACTATTCGTCATAATCTCGCTATACGCTGCATTGGGTTTACTGGGATCTTTACTGATTCATCTGGTGTTCTCATTACCAGATCCTATTGTCTCCCTCTCCGCGATACTTTCGATCTTACAATGATGCGAAAGATTCTGGATCTTCCTAATGAGAAGATCTTCCAGAATGGGAAATACGATAATGCCTACCTATTGCGATATAATTCTCCTGCAAGGAACTGGCTGTGGGATACGGCTAACTTCATGCACTGTCAGTATTCCGAGCTACCAAAGGATCTTGGCTTTCTTAATGCCTTCTTTCTACGGAAAGTGGTATTTTGGAAAGATCTTGCAGAGACAACTGATCTTTACGAGTATTATAAGTACAACGCTCTTGATACCTGGGCTACTGCAAACGTATGGATACAACAGATCCTTACGGCTCCTGAATATGCAAGAAGAAACTATTATCTGGAATTTCCACTAAACTTCCCTCTCCTTCTCAGTGAAATGACTGGGCTTAAGAGGGATACTGAGAAACTTCAAGAAGCTCGGAAGGAAATCGATGAAGAGATTTCTTCTACTCAGGGCAGTCTTGATCGTATGCTTGGAGTTTCTCTTAATTCAAATAGCCCACCTCAGGTTAAGAATCTCCTTAAAGTATTGGGATGCGGTGATCTTGAATCTTCGGATGAAAAGAATCTGGAGAAGGCTTCTCTTCGCCATCCTATCAATCGAATCATCCTTGATAAGATTAAAAAGATTCGTGAGCTAAGAAAAGCTAAGGGTACTTATCTCCGCACGGATGAAGATCTTAAACTTAAGAAAGATGGTACACCTTATGCAAACGCTAATGGCTCCAAGGATTACAAAGGATTTGTTCTTTATTCGCTTAACTCTACGACAGACACTGGAAGATTGGCTTCTGGAGAACATCAATTTTGGTGCGGTGCCAACATACAAAATACTCCAACAGGAGTTAGGATCAAACAAACAATTGTCCCTTTCTCCGGACATAGATTCGGTGAAGTTGATCTTGAACAAGCAGAGTCGAGAGATACAGCGTTTATTGCTGGAAGCGAACCGCTCATTGCGGCAGTTACTAGCGATCGAGATTTCCACTCAGTTAATGCAAGCTCTTTCTTTGGCGTTGCCTACGATAGTATCTACGATTCCAAACTTAGAAAAACTATCAACAAAAAACTTCGTGACCTCGCCAAACGTGTCAACCATGGAGCTAACTATAATATGGGTCCTGGAGTACTAGTAGATACTATGGGAGAACAGAACATTTGGGAGGCGGCCGCTCTTTTAAAACTTCCGAAGGGTTGGAATACAAAACAGATCGCGGAATATCTTCTTGAGTGTTTCCACAAAACGTATCCAGAACTTAAAAGGGATTATTATGCTAGTGTCATACGGGAGGTTGCAACTACGCGAAGACTTACTAGTAGAGCTTGTCATATCTTGCCCGGAGACAGGCTTCAATCCGAATCCAATTCTGAAAAATGGATTGCAGATGGAGATTGGACTCGATACACTTTTGGTAATCCAGGTGAAAACAAACGAGATCTTAATTCATACGTTGCCCACTGCCCCCAATCCCTTAACTCCAGAACACTTAATGAAGCTTACCTAAGGGTGTTTTATGAAATTGCGTTACCGGAAGCGCATGATTTTAAATTACATGCGCAGATCCATGATTCGATCTTCTTCTCGTTTAAAGAAGGACGTACAGATCTTTGCGAGAAAGTTAAGGAACTCATGGAAATCCCTGTTAAAATTAAAAGTGTCGACGGGAAGTTTAGAACTTTCACAGTTCCGGCGGCTATCAAAGCTGGAAGAGATGGTCAGGGCGCACTTAGATGGAGTGAAACGGAGTAATTAATGGATACGGACTATAAGCAACTTTCCCCAGAACATCAGCTTATTGAAGAGTGTTCTGAAGTTATTAAATCGTTGTGTAAATTAATGCGGTTTGGTGTCACAGCCACGGATTTCAAAACTGGAAAAGTTTATAATAACTTACAGGACTGTAGAAATGAAATTAAAGATATTGAAGCAGCTATTGCCGCATTTGAAAATAAGTGGAGTGAAACGGAATGAACAATCCTGAAGCTTATATTTATTTTCATTTTTATAAGGAATTAAAATCTTGGGCAGTGTATTTTTCTATCACTACACGAAATGCCTCTATTCAAATCTTTCCTTTCTGGGTATCAATTAGATTTCCTTGGAGTAAATACTAATGAACCAATCAATTGAACTAAAGCTCGGAATGCCTACTGTTACCGCTGAAGATGTTATGCCTCTTCCTATTGAGGTTCGTATTAATGGAAGGAACACTTGGTGGAAGACTGAAGTTACTAGAGAATCTCTGGCAACAATCATGAATTCTTCTAGTCCTTTTTATGACAATCAGGACATTCAAGAAATCTGCCTTTGTACTATGGAAGGTGAGGAATGTTCCATGCGTTATATCTATTCTTTTGTGAACAAAGCTTGGAGGTTTGAATGATTATCAAATGTTACTCTGGGATAGATAAGCCTAGCTTTACTATGGATCTTTTGGATGCTGAGGCTATCACTTCCTTTAAAACCATCCTAAACCGTGCATTGAATTGTTGGCCGGACGCGCCGCCAGAATGGAAAGATTTGGCTGATCGTTTGGAATTCGGGAAGCCTTTGCAAAACTACTATCCTCCTGAAAAGAAGGATTAATTCCCCTCATGGCACATTCTGATTTCCTCAGCGAGTATCTGGATTATACTCATGAAACAGAGTGCCCTGTTATCTACTCTCGGTGGGTTGCGATTGCTGGAATCGGGGCGCTCCTAGGAAGGCAGCTCTCATTACAACATGGACATTTTACGCATTACCCAAATCATTACTGCATGCTAGTAGGTACTGCCGGAGCTAGAAAAGATTCCTCAATTAATATTTTTAAGAAACTACTAATCGCAGCTGGGTATCATAAGTTCAGCCCGAATAAGATTAAACCTGAAACCTTTCTTAAAATCTTAGGAGAAAATAATGTCGGAGAATCCGAAAAAGACCTTGGAACGGTTGAAGATTTCCTTTGGAAGGATGTTAGTTCAACTCCGGAATCTTCAGAAATTTTCGTCGCTGCAGGAGAGTTCAACAACTTCATTGGTGCGGGGAATCTCGATTTTATGTCAATCCTTGGAGAACTTTGGGATTTCCATGGGGAATATAAAAATCCACTTATCTCAAGAAAATCAGTACTTATCCAAAATCCAATGGTTAGCATCCTTGGAGGAAACACTCCAACTGGAATACATGAAGCATTTCCTACTGCCGCAATTGGTCAAGGATTCTTCTCTCGGCTCCTTTTCATCTACGGGGAACCAAGAGGAAAAAGAATCGCATTCCCCGAGCCCCCAAATCCAGAACAAACTGAGTGGCTTGTTTCAAAACTTAAACTTATTAGAGAGCGAGAACAAGGTAGTATTAAAATCTCTGAAGGTGCAAGAAGAGTGCTTACAGAATTGTATCACAATTTCAAAGGAATTGAGGACGCTAGATTCGATGCCTATAACACAAGGCGGTTTACTCACCTCCTTAAACTCTGTATTATCATCTATGTCTCAAGGTTCTCAGGCACCCTCATCCTTGAGGAGCAGGATGTCATCTATGCAAACACGATACTTCTCTTCACTGAACGCTATATGCCAAAAGCTCTGGGAGAATTTGGAAAATCTAAATATTCTGAAGTCTCGCACAGAGTAGCTTCCATCATTGCTAACTCAGAAGGAGTAGTTACACTTAAAGAAATTTGGAAACATGTTCATGCTGATTTAGAGAAGATGAGTACGTTGGGAGAGATTCTTCAGAATTTAGTTCAGGCAGATAAGATTCAAGTTGTTTCACAAGTGAATGGATTCTTGCCAAAGAAAAAGATTCTTGATGATTCTCTAAATAAGTTTGTTGATTTCTCCCTATTAACCGCTGAAGAAAGGCAAATGCCATTATGACCTCCGCCGCTGATACTAGTTTTGATACCTATGCTTATTTCGTAAAGTCCCGAGCTAAGAAACTCCTTACTGCTGAAATGGACATGCTTCATGCAGCTGTAGGTTGTGCTACTGAAGCAGGTGAGTTTCTGGATACGATGAAAAAGATTTGGGTGTATTCCCAGAAATTTGAAGACCTGAATAAAGAAGGCAAGACGCATCTAGAGAATATCCAGGAAGAGCTTGGAGATATGCTATTCTATATCCAGGCCGCCGCAAATGTTATTGGCCTGAACATTGAAGATCTCATTCTCCAGAATATTGCTAAACTCGCTAAGAGGTACCCAAATGGCTATTCCGATTCCGCTGCGAAAGAACGTGCAGACAAGGTTGAATCAGAAGGCAGTGTTGGAAGCGGAGGCACATCCGCGGGATCATAATAAGAATTCTTTCGCTATTAAGTTTGCAGAACTCACTTATGTTCTAAATCAGGGTTCTTTTACTAGGAAACAGTTAATCCAAAAAACAGGTCTTAATCAAGGTACCATCATGCGGTATCTTAGAATCCTGAGAAGGGCAAATAAGAAACAAGTAATGATCTGTGATTGGAGAAAGAAACCTGTAGGTCAAGGAAAACCTGAAGCCGTATTCTGTTGGGGAGATGAACCTGATAAGAAGCGGCCGGCGAAAAAATCTCAATCTCAGATGAGTTCTGAATCTAGGAAGCGGAAGAAACTTGGACTGCTTCTTTCTTCTCATCAACACCAAGGATTTCCAGAATGAAAGCAATCGTAATTTATCATGCTAATTGCATGGATGGATTTGGAGCAGCTTGGGCTTTTCATACCCTAGCTGAATCTGCATAT
>Ga0213919_1000411_pt1 | contig 19016 bp, 15 predicted proteins | sample McNCre317MG_FD_161056 | JGI IMG/M metagenome (GOLD analysis project Ga0213919, IMG submission 161056) | Freshwater microbial communities from McNutts Creek, Athens, Georgia, United States - 3-17 MG | ecosystem: Environmental > Aquatic > Freshwater > Creek | place: USA: Georgia | collected... | reverse complement strand
AAGGCACTTTTGAAAATTAAACTATCTAATCCATCTATTGTTAATGCTTTGGTCTGCGTTGATAGTAGCTTTGGAGAATTTAATAATATAATCAAAAAAAAATCAAAACTAACCGCCGTTGAGTTATTAGGAAATGTAAAAAAAAGTATAGGCTTGATTAAAAAAAAGAAGATGGATAAAACACTAATCGGGCGAGCGATGAGAAAAAAAGACATTGATTTTTGTGTCAAACGAGATATCAATGCCCATCAAAACGATCCAACAAGTCGAATGAATGAACGCTTTAGTATGCCTGATGCCTTTAAATTTAGTCGGCCCTTTTATAAAAATTTAGTTAAAAAAAAACAAGTCATCGTTGCAGAAAAGAAAATAAAAAATAAAAAAAGAATCTTGGGGGCCATAGGTTTTTTTGTCAATGAAGATGAACGTATGGGCTTAGTGGCCTCTATTTATGTAGATCACTTATATCAAAATCAAGGTGTCGGAACTTTTCTGTATCTTAGTGTTCTTAAAAAGTTTGATCAATTAAAGCTTGTGCAATTTATTGGCAGCTCGACAACTTCATCAGTGTTAATGATGGCCAATTCTATAGGTAGAAAAGAAGTAGGAAGAGTATGGATTTTGAAATCTTGAAATTATTGTCCAAGATTTTTTCTAGATTGGTTGACATCATTTCTTAATCGCTCTCGATAATCCTCTAAACGTCTTGCGAGCGATTCGTCTTGAAGCGAGAGAATTTGAATGGCCAAGAGTGCTCCATTGGTGGCATTTCCAATAGCTACTGTGGCAACTGGAATCCCCTTGGGCATTTGGACAATAGAATAGAGGCTATCAAGTCCGTTAAGGCTCTGAGATAAAATAGGAACTCCAATCACTGGAAGAGTTGTATAAGAGGCGGTCATTCCTGGAAGGTGAGCGGCTCCACCTGCTCCAGCAATGATGACTTTGATTCCATTTTTTCTTGCTTGCAAGGAAAACTCTCTCATATCATCGGGAGTTCGGTGAGCAGAGAGAATGTGAGTTTCAAAGTTAACATTAAATTCTTCTAGTATGGCACAAGCTTCTTTCATCGTTGGATAATCCGACTGGCTTCCCATGATGACAGCGACTAAATTAGGGGATTCATTTTTCATAAAGTATAACTCTCTTTAAGTTGTTTTAAGGTCGTTAGTATTTCGCCTGGCTCATTTCCCAATACGGTGAAGTGTCCCATTTTTCGACCAGGTTTAGATTTTGATTTTCCATAGAGATGTAAAAAACCTTCTTTAACTTTTAAAAAAGATTCCATTGGCTCAAGCCTGGCCTCTCCCACTTTGGTCCCTAGCAAATTAAGCATCAAGGCGTGGGGAGCACGCATGTGAGAAGGGCCAAGAGGAAGATTCATGACAGCTCTTACGTGGTTATCGAATTGAGAAGTCTCGCATGCTTCGATTGAATAGTGACCACTGTTGTGAGGACGGGGAGCCGATTCATTTAAATAAATATCTTTATTTTTTGTGATAAAAAATTCAAAAGCAAAAATGCCAACGGCATCAAGAGATTTCATGGCACGAAGAGCGTACTCTTTAATTTGCTCTTCACTTTTTTTATCGATTGGTGCTGGTACGCTGACGAAGTGACAAATATGATTTTCTTGAATAGTGTGTGCAATGGGGTAAGTGACACATTCTCCGGCGTGATTTCTCGCAACCAGGATGGCGCATTCCATGTCGTAAGGGATAAAGGCTTCGATGAGAAGCTCTCCTTTAAGCAGATGAAATTTTTCATAGACGTCGTTATCATTTCTTAAAGTGAGATTTCCATAACCATCATATCCACCTTTAGAAGTTTTTAAGACGAGAGGATAAGAATGTTTTTTTGCAAACTCTATGACTTCTTTTGGATTTAAAACTTTTAGAAAGGGAGCGACAGGTATTCCCATTTCTTTAAAATGATTTTTTTCACTTATCTTATCGCCAGTGAGTTTAAAGGTTTTTGAACTTGGAAAAAGGCAATTTGGTTTATTTTCATCTAAATATTCAAGACAGCGAAGAGAAATAAATTCATTTTCTAAAGTGACAAAGTCACAGAGTGAAGCGAAAATTAAAAGAGCGACCTTGTCATCAAAATGTCCTTTGAAAGTTTTTGTGGCCACCAATTCTGCTGGACTGACATCAGGCGCATTGCAATAGATATACACTTCATAGCCTAGTCTCTTTGCAGCAATTGCACTCATGCGCGCGAGCTGGCCACTACCTAAAATGCCTAAAATTTTAAATTGTTTGTTCACTAAAATTTCATCCTTCAAAAAAGAAAATGAAAAAAATCAAAGATTTTCATGTACAGGACGATTAAATATAATTAGTCTGCCTTTGTCTACTATTAGTAATTCTTATCAAGGGTATTAGTTAATGTGTGGCGTTGTCGGAATTTTTGGAACACCTTTTTCTTCTCAAGAAGCTTATCAAGGACTACTTCTTTTACAACATCGAGGGCAAGATGCCGCGGGCATTTTAAGTTTTGATGATAAGACGCAAGAGTTTCATCACCACAAAGACTTGGGTCTGGTCAGCGATGTTTTTAAGCCAGAAATCCTTGCAGGATTTATGGGCCACATGAGTATAGGTCATACTCGTTACGCGACAGTTGGTCCTAAAAATGCCATTGATTCTAAAAGAGATATTCAGCCTATGACTATTAATTATCCTCATGGGATAGGGATGGTTCACAATGGAAATATCGTTAATTATTTTGAATTAAAAAAATATGTTCAAGAAGAAAAACGTCGCCATCTTTTCACCAACAATGATTTAGAAGTTTTACTCAATATTTTATCAGATGGAATTAAGGAAAAAAATGTAGCGAACTCATTTGAGCAGTTTCAAAATGCCGTAAAGTTTCTCTTTGAAAAAGCCCACGGTGGATATTCGGTGATTGGAATTCTCGCAGACAAAGGTCTCTTTGCTTTTAGAGATCCCCATGGATTAAGACCTTTGATTCTCGGGGAAAGACCATTAACTGATGAAGAAAAAGCATTGCAATTAAATCATTTTGGAAAGAGTTATTGTTTAAGTTCTGAATCAAATGCTCTCAATTTTTTAGGATATGATGTCGTTCGTGACTTAAACCCAGGTGAAATTGTTTTCATTGATAAGTCGGGAGAAATATTTTCTTCTAACGATTATTCAATTAAAAAAGATGTTCCTCAAAAATCGTGCATGTTTGAATGGGTTTATTTCGCAAACCCTGAGAGTGTCTTAGAAGAAAGAAGTGTTTATTCGACCAGGCTAGAGTTTGGAGTAAATCTAGGCTTAGAAGTACAAGCATTAATTGATAAAGGAGAAATCGCTCCAGATATTGTTGTTCCTATTCCTGAAACAAGTCGGGTAGCAGCGATAAGTTTAAGTGAAACCTTAAGGATTCCATTTAGAGAAGTGTTAATTAAAAATCGCTATATTCAAAGAAGTTTTATTTTAAATACACAAGAAAGTCGCAATCGAGCAGTGCAGTTAAAGCTCACGGCCATCGCCAGTGAAATACGTGAAAAAAATATTTTACTTTTAGATGATAGTATCGTGAGAGGAACAACATCAAAGCGAATTATTGAAATGGTTAAAGAGGCCGGTGCTAAAGAAGTGTACTTTGCGACGACCTGTCCTCCAATTAAGTTTCCTTGCTATTATGGAATTGATTTTCCTGACCCAAAAGAGCTCGTTGCAAGCGCCAGAACTGAAGAGGAAGTGAGAGAGTATTTAGGTGCTGATAAACTGATCTACCTTTCTATAAAAGCCACTAAAAAAAGTATTGGGAAAGAATCGCTTTGCATGAGTTGCATCGATGGCTGTTATCCCGTTGATATTGGTGGTGCTAAAAAATTTCAAGATATGAGACATCTGCATAGGGAGTAATTATGAATACAATTCCACCTATTTTATACCGAGGCTCGGTTAAAAATGTGAGGGGAGTCGTGTCTGATCCAAATCTTCTCTTTGAATTTTCTGATCGATTTTCTGTTTTTGATTGGGGAGAAATGCCTGATCAATTAGAAGATAAAGGAGTTTCCCTTGCGATTATGGGAAAGTGCTTTTTTAAACATTTTGAAAATACGGACTTTTGGAAAAAGCTTTCTCAATCAAAAGTTTTGGAAGAAAAATTTGATCCACATTTTTTAAGAACACTATGGAAGAGTCCTTTATATGAACAATTTTCAAAAAATGGACTTAAGCACCATGCGGTTTTAAATGGTGATGATAAAGACATTTGGAAATCGCCTCATCTTGAAGTTAAAAATATAAACATTTATAAACCCAAAGAAGCAAAGGATGGCTTAGATTATTCTTTTTATAAGTCTAGACCAGTTGATAGCTTAGTTCCTCTTGAAATTATATTTAGGCTAGGGCTCGTTCCTGGGAATTCATTAAGTAAAAGGATTGGAAGTGATTTCGTCGCTTGGAATAATCATGGCTTTGATGAAATTCCTAAGCTTGGATTTTTAAATAAACCCTACATTGATTTTTCTACCAAACTAGAAAAAGGAGATCGCTATCTTTCAAAAGATGAGGCCATCAACCTTTCAGGCTTAAGCTTTAGTGAGCACACAGAACTCACCATTTTCACTCAACTCCTTTCTTTAAATCTTTATTTATTTCACAAGGAATTAAATTTAGAGTTGTGGGATGGAAAAATAGAAGTAGCTTTTATTAAAGATCAAAACAAACCTGACAGCATTGATAGATGCTTTATGTTAGTGGATTCTGTTGGGATAGATGAGTTAAGACTTAGGTATAACGACAAAAGTTTTTCAAAAGAATTTTTAAGAGAAGTTTATAAAACATCAAAATGGTTTAAAGACTTAGAAGCTTCAAAAACTGAAGCACAAAGTACTGGAGGGGATTTTAAACTTATTTGTCAAAACAAGTTTCAGTCATGGCCATTACCATTATCACCAGAAGTGAAGAAAAAAGCAGAGGCCCTTTATCGAAGTTTTGCCAATGAAGTATCCGAAAAAGTTATTGGTGAGAGATTTTTTGGTGAAGAGTATAACTTAAAGACTTATAGCGAGAGGTATTTGTGAAAGTCTTAATTATTGGAAGTGGTGGAAGGGAGCATGCTTTATCTTTAAAGATTAGCCAATCACCATTAATAAAAGAACTCTTTTGTGCTCCTGGAAATCCTGGAATATTTTCAAGTCTAAAAGACTTAAAAAGAGTGGATATAGAAACTCATGAGATAGAAAAACTTTTAAAGTTTTCATTAGATAAGCAAATTGACCTCACCATCGTAGGCCCTGAAGTTCCTCTCTCCTTAGGCATAGTGGATTTATTTTTAGCAAATGGATTAAAAATTGTTGGACCAACAAAAAATGCCAGTAAGCTTGAAAGCTCTAAGTCTTTTGCCAAAAATATTATGGAAAAAGGTAGAGTGCCTACAGCTTCCTTTAAAAGTTTTTTTAAAGTCTCAGAGGCCTTAGATTTTATCAAGGATTCAGATCAAAATTGCTTTGTCGTTAAATGTGATGGACTCGCTCAAGGCAAAGGCGTTGTTGTTTGCCAGACTAAAAATGAGGCTTATAAAGCTGTTAAAGATTTCATGAGCGAGGCCGTATTAGGTTTTATTGTTGACCATCTCATAATTGAAGAAATGCTTGTGGGCCTCGAATTTTCAGCGTTCGCTCTTTGTGACGGATTAGATTTTGTTTTTTTGGGAAGCGCTTGCGATCATAAAAGATTGCGAGATGATGACCACGGTCCCAATACGGGAGGCATGGGAGCCTATGCTCCAGCAAATTTTTTAAGTCTTGATGACATTGAAAAAATTAAAGAGACCATTTTTAAGCCGATGCTTGGGGCCATGAATAATGAAGGAACTCCTTTTTCAGGAATTTTATTTGCGGGTCTTATGAAAACCAATCAAGGGTTTCGTGTCATAGAGTTTAATGTGAGGCTGGGAGATCCAGAGACTCAAGTGATTTTGCCCTTATTTGAAGATGATTTACTTCCTTGGTTTTTTGCTTCATCAGAAGGGAAAATAAGTGAATTAAAGAATCAAAGTAAATCTCCATTAAAAATGATGAATATGAAAGCTCTTCATGTGGTGATGACTTCATTTGGTTATCCTGGAACAGAAGGTGTAAAAATTCGTTTGGGAGACGAACTTACTTTTGATGAGAGTTTTCATCTTTCACCAAATGATTATTTGTTTTTTGCAGGTGTAAAAAATAAGGATGAAAAGTTTTATTCAAATGGTGGGAGAGTTTTGGGAGTGACAAGTGTTGCCGAAACTTATTTGCATGCAAGGGCAAGAGCCTATGACTATATGTCGAAAATAAAACTTCAAGATGGTCATTATCGATTGGATATTGGCAGAGGACTTAGTTGATTGAAAAAAATACGCTTGGCCATATTAGCTTCAGGTTCAGGATCAAATGCAGATTCAATAATGTTTTGGGCAAAAGATCAAACTGATTTAGAAGTGGTCTGTGTTGTAAGTGATAAGAAAAAAGCTTTTGTTTTAGAGAGAGCACTGGCCTGCAATGTAAAGTCTCAGTATGTTCAAAAAAATAAATCACTTTCAAAAGAAGAGTATGATTTAAAATTATGTCAAACTCTTGAAAGTTTTTCAGTAGATTTTGTTATTTTGGCCGGTTTCATGAGAATTTTAAGCAAAACGTTTCTAGATTATTTTCCAAACAAGGTTATTAATATTCATCCCTCACTCCTACCAAAATATCCTGGCAAGAGTGCTTATGAAAAGTCTTATGCTTCAAACGATGAAGAGTATGGCTGCACTATTCATTTTGTCGAAGAAGGTATGGATACAGGGAAAATTATTAGACAAGAAAAGCTCTTACGAAATAGAGAAGATAGTTTTTTAGAGTTTAAAAAGAAGGGGCTAGAACTTGAAAATAAACTTTATCCAATCGTCATTGGTGAAGTGGTGAGAGATTTAAAAAAGAAGGGAATGTTATGAGTTATACTTACCGTTTTGAAATATACCCTAAAATTTGGGGGCAAGATAATGAAAATAATAATGAATCTCAAAGTGAAAGGTCGCTTAAAAAATGGCTTTTAAACTATATGGATTTAAAGGTTGATAAAATCAGTGAAATTCGATTTTTTCTTTTAGAGTCAAGTGAGAAAATTGACAATATTTCTGAAATAGCTTCTGAAATTTTTTGTGATGATGTCCTTGAAACGCTCTTGTTTTCGGCCGATTCCAGTGAACCTTTATCCACTCAAAGATGGCTAAAAAATAAAGGTTATATCAACCCATACCTTATCGAACGATATTTCAGGGCGGGAGTTACGGATAATTCCGCTCATGCTGCTCTAGAGGCATTAAAACTTATTCCCAGTTTAAATCATGCAGATCTCATTGTGTCTTCTGGGCTCATGTATTTTATTGAAGGAGAGAATCTTACGAGTGAGATACTTTTAAATGTGAGCTATGAAAAGTTTGCTAATTTTCTTCTTCATAAAGTTCAAATCACCAAACCAAGCGAGCTTATATTAAATAAGCGTTTATACGATATTCAAATTCCTAAGGTGCAAATAAGTGCCTCGGAGGTAAAGTTTATAAATCTCAATCAAAGTGATGAAAACTTACTAGAGATGAATCAACAGAACTGCTGGGCCTTTTCACTTTCTGAGCTTCATCATATTCGAGCATATTTTAAAAAACTAGGAAAAACTCCTACGGATGTTGAAATAGAGATTTTGGCACAGACTTGGAGTGAGCATTGTAAACATAAAATTTTTTCCTCAGAGATCAATTACTCTGAAGGAGCATTGCCAAAAGGAGCTAAAGAGTTGGGAAGCCTTAAGGTTGAAGGTCTTTTTAAGACTTTCATCAGGGGATCTACTTTAAAAATAAAAAATGAACGTAGTCTTCCTTGGCTCATTTCCATTTTTCATGACAATGCTGGAATTGTTCGTTTTGATGAGACTGTCGATGTTTGTATAAAAGTTGAAACGCATAATTCACCGAGCGCTCTCGATCCATATGGTGGAGCTTTGACAGGCATATTAGGAGTGAACAGAGATATTTATGGCGTAGGACTTGGAGCCAAACCAATTGCTAACACCAATGTTTTTTGCCTTGCTGAAAATGACTATTTTAAAAAACATAATCAAGCCTTACCACTACTTTTAAAAAATCCTGATCGCATTAAAGAAGGAGTTCACCTAGGTGTTCAAGATGGTGGAAATAAAAGCGGAATACCAACAGTCAATGGTGCCTTTGTTTTTGATCGCGACTTTGTGGGGAAGCCTTTAGTGTTTTGTGGGACGATTGGGGTGATTCCTCAAAAAGAAAATAACTATGCCACTTCACTCAAAGGACAAAAGCCCGGAGACCTCATCGTCATGTCAGGTGGACGCATTGGTAAGGATGGCATCCATGGTGCGACTTTTAGTTCCATGGAACTTTTTGATGGAGTTCCATCATCAGTTGTGCAAATTGGAGATCCCATCACCCAAAAGAGGCTTGGAGATTTTTTAATAGAGGCGAGGACCTTGGGACTTTTTACCAGTGTCACTGACAATGGAGCTGGAGGATTAAGTTCTAGCGTTGGAGAAATGGCCCAAGGAACCAATGGTGCAATAGTTGATTTAGAAAAAGCGTTAGTGAAGTATCCAGGATTATCACCCTTTGAACTAATGGTGAGTGAAAGTCAGGAACGCATGACATTTTCAGTGCATCCGACTAAGATTGATCACTTTTTAGCACTCTCGAAAAAAAGAAATGTAGAGTCTTGTGTGATTGGCGAGTTCACAGTTTCTGGACAATTAGTTGTTCGCTACAATAAGGAAGTTGTAGCCGATTTAAGCTTAAGTTTCTTACATGAGTCTTTAAAACCAATGAAGCTAGAGGCTCATTTTGACTTAGAGACGAAAGCCCCTCATTGGATGAAGGACAAAAAATTTGAGAGGAAATTGCCGAAAGGAGATTTTAAAAAAATTATTCTGGATCTTTTTAAAAGCTCAAATATCAGAAGCCAAGAACATTTAATCAGACGATACGATCATGAAGTTAAAGGAGCAACGATTGTTAAACCTTTTACTGGTGAAGCCCATTTAGGTTTTCATGCTCCCAGTGATGCAGGAGTTATTTGGATGAAACCTCATGGGGGAAATAGTGACACGGCCCTGGCCATCTCATCTGGTATAGCTTCAAAAATTTCACGCTATGACACTTATTCCATGGCAGAGTTTGCTTTGGATGAAGCTGTAAGAAATGCAGTTTCTACGGGAGCCAATCCTGATGAAATGGTTTTGACAGATAATTTTTGTTGGCCTGATCCCATTGAATCAAGTCGCAATCCAGATGCAAAACTAAAACTTGCAGAGTTAGTTCGGGCCTCAAAAGCTATTTATGATTTAAGTCTTTCCTATGGAATGCCATTTGTCAGTGGGAAAGACAGTATGAAAAATGATTTTGTTGGCAGAATGGAAAATGGAGAGAATGTAAAAATAAGTGTTCCTCCAACATTGCTCGTGACCGCCTTGGGAAAAATTCCTAGCTTAAAAACGGTGACAACTTCAGAGTTTAAAAATAGCGAAGCCTTAATTTACCTCGTTGGAGAAGCGCTCACTCAATATCAATCTGCTTTTGAACTTGCTCATCTTTATGATGATTATTTTGTTGAGTACCCAATTCCTAGTGTTCAGGGAAAAAAACAGCTCGATCTCTATCGGTCATTGCATAAATCTATGCGTGAAGGATTAGTTGACAGCTCTCACGACGTCTCTGATGGAGGTGTGGCCATAGCACTTTTAGAGTCAATGATAGGAACATCCCTTGGAGCTGATGTAGATTTAGCTCTTATTAAAGACTTGAATGAAAAAGAATATCTTTCCTTTTTCTTTAATGAAGGCATGGGAAGATTTATTGTTTCTGTCTTAGTAAAAGACCAAAAAGAATTTGAAGAAAATTTGTCAGGTCATCCGTTTTTAAAATTAGGAACGACAAATAAGAGTGGAGTTCTTAAAGTCTACTATGGTCATGATTTAGTTTTTTCTGTTGGTAATGAGGAATGTCTTGATGCTTACAGGATAGAAGCAAAGGAGATGGATAGATGAAAAAAAGTAATCTAATGAGAAGTCACATACGAGTCTTGATACTCACCGGAGACGGAATTAATTGTGAAACAGAAACGGCACTGGCCTTTCATGAATTAGGTGCACAGACTAAAATTATTCATATTTCAGACTTAATAGAAAATATAGATGAATTAAAAAAGGCTCATATCCTGGCTTTACCTGGTGGTTTTTCTTTTGGAGATGAAATCGGATCAGGACAGATTTTAGCTTTGAAATTAAAATACAGCCTAGGGAATGCACTTAAAGAATTTATTGATTCAAAAAAATTAATTATTGGTATTTGTAATGGTTTTCAAGCACTGGTGAGATTAGGTTTTTTGTCAGAAGAGAAAAAGCGATCATTCACTTTAACTCACAATGATCAGGGACACTTTATCAATCGTTGGGTTGATTTGGATGTTGGTAGCTCAGTTTGTGTTTGGACTCAGGGACTCCAGGGAGAAAGACTCAATTTGCCTATTAGACATGGAGAAGGAAAAATTTTTATTGGTGGAGAAAAGAGTGAGCAGTATGAAATTTATAATGATCTATTAAAAAAAGGACAAGTGGCACTCAAATACAGGGCAGATGTAAATGGTTCTTTTGAGAGGATTGCCGGGCTTTGTGATGAAAGTGGTCTTATTTTTGGGCTCATGCCACACCCGGAAGCTGCAATAAGCATGTGGCAGTATCCAAGTGGAAGTGAAAAATCAAATGAAAAAGGTCTTGGCATATTAATTTTTGAAAATGGTCTTAAGTACTGTGAAAATAATTTTTAAAGGATAAATTATGTTAGAAAAAAACATTCAAATTAAACGTGCACTTATAAGTGTTACAGATAAAACTCAACTTGATATGGTTGCTAAAATACTACATAGCCATAAGGTTGAGATGATTTCAACTGGGGGAACTCAAAGTTACTTAGAAAGTTTAGGGTATAAAGTGACCACCATAAGTTCTTTGACTGGAAATCCAGAAGCTTTTGGTGGGCGAATGAAATCCATTTCATTTCCTGTGACCAGCTCACTTTTATTTAGAAGACATCATGAAAAAGATTTAATTGAAGCAAAAGAGTTAAATATTGAGCCCATTGATTTAGTTATTTGCAATCTTTATCCATTTTCTCAAGTAGCTCAAAATGAAGATTCATCTGAAGATGTGCTGATAGAACATATAGATATTGGTGGTCCTCTTATGCTTAGAGCGGCGGCGAAAAATTATGAATCAGTGGCAGTTTTATCTGACCGACAAGATTATGAAGATTTTTGTCATGAACTTACAAAAGAAGGAACTCTTACATTTAGTTTTAGAAGAGAGCTTGCTCTTAAAACTTTCGAGCGAATAGCAGAGTACGATTTACGAATAGCTGATGAATTGAGACATCGTTTTGGAAATGATCAAACGGGTAAGCTTAATCCAGCTAAAAAGAAATGGCTTAGCATAGTGAGCAAAGATTCTCTTCGCTATGGTGAAAACCCACATCAAAAAGCTCATCTCTATCGATTTTCTAATACGGCATCAAAGGCTTCATTAGTTGATGCAGAAATTCTTCAAGGGAAAGAATTATCTTATAACAACTGGGTGGATGCTGATGCTGCCTGGAGAGTGGTTAGTGACATTGCACACATCTCGAATGGAGAAGCCGTTTGTGCCATTATTAAACATGCTAATCCTTGTGGAATTTGTGCGGCTCCCACTCTTATAGAATCCATCCAAGAAGCCTGGAATGGAGATAGTATCAGTAGCTTTGGTGGAGTCATTGCCCTATCAAAAGAAGTCGATAAAGAGACGGCACAATTTTTAAGTGAAAGATTTATTGAACTTGTTATTGCTTCAGATTTTAACCAGGATGCATTAAAGATTTTTTCAAAGAAAAAAAATGTAAGACTTCTTAAAGTTCCACTACGGAATAAAGAAGAAAAAGAAATGATCGCAAAAAGTATTTCAGGAGGACTTCTTTTACAAGAAGAAGACGATTCTCTAGGTTTACCAGAAGAGTTGAAGCTTGTGACAAAGACGAAAATGAAGGAAGGCACCTTAGAGATGGTTAATTTTGGAATCATGGCCTGTAAACATTTAAAGAGTAACGGGATTGCGCTCATTGGAAAAAATCCACATGGATATTTGACTCTCGCAGGAACAGGAATGGGGCAACCAAATCGATTGGATTCACTTCGTCTATTGGCCAAAGTTCGCGTTGAACAAAAAAATCTATCTATGAGTGAGATGCTTTTGGTTTCAGATGCGTTTTTTCCTTTTTCTGATTCCATTGAAGTTTGTCATGAACTAGGAATCAAAGCAATTGTTCAGCCAGGGGGAAGTATAAAGGATGAAGAGGTAATTTCTGCTTGCGATCGTTATGAAATCGCCATGTACATGACAGGGAAAAGACACTTTAGGCATTAATTTTTTTAAATAGTGATCAGGAGAGATTTATGGCAATCAGTTATAAAGAGAGTGGAGTAGATATTGATAAAGGCGACTTATTTGTTTCTAGAATAAAAAGCATGGTTGAGTCTACTCACAATAAACAAGTCATAAATTCGATTGGTGGATTTTGTGCACTCTATGATTTAGATGGGGAGAGATACCTGGCCTCTTCGACTGACGGTGTAGGGACTAAAATAAAGCTTGCCATTGAATTAGGTGTTCATGAGACGATTGGAATAGATTTAGTGGCGATGTGTGTGAATGATCTTATTTGTTCAGGTGCAAAGCCACTTTTCTTTCTAGATTATATGGCCTCATCACTACTCGATCTTAACGTTTCAGAATCCATTATGAAAGGAATTGTGAAGGGATGTCTTGATTCGCAAATGGCCCTTGTCGGTGGTGAGACGGCCGAGATGCCGGGAATGTATGCGCCTGGAGATTATGACCTAGCTGGTTTTAGTGTTGGTGATGTTAAAAAGCATGAACTCATTGATGGAAGTTGTATAAAAAATGGTGATTCTCTGGTGGGTTTAGCGAGCTCTGGTTTTCATTCTAATGGTTTTTCTCTCATTCGAAAAATATTAGAAACCAATCAATGTGATTTAGATTTAAAACGTGCTTGCTTAATGCCTACAAAAATTTATGTTCAAACTATAATGTCCTTACTTAAAAATCATAGAGAAAAAATCAACGGAGTTGCCAACATTACTGGTTCAGGATTTCTTAATATACCTAGAATGAATGAGTCTTTTGATTATCATGTCACTGAGGCACCAGAGTTGCCATTTTTTATGAAAGAAGTTTGTGATCTTTCTGGACTCTCTATCGAAGAATTACATAATACATTTAACATGGGAGTTGGAATGGTCATTGCCACCGATTGTCCTGATGAGATTATGAGTGAATGTGAAAAATCAGGAGAGAAAGCTTTTTTCCTAGGTCATGTGACGAAGGGGACTGGGGAACTAAAGTTTCATAAGAAAGGAAGTTCAGCCGGACACAATTCTTAATTTTGATAATCTATTTCTTTAACTTCTCTCGATTGACTTCATAAATGGCCCGAGAAATTTTTCCAGCTTGAAAGAGTTCTTTATTTTTAAGTAGCTGAGCTTCAATGCTCGCTTCTTCTTTATCATTTTTTTTGATTTCGCCCTCAAATTTACTTTTTGCAAAGTAAAATGGCCTGATGCTTGAGAGAAAAATACTGGTGAGAAAATCTACATAGGGAATGGAAAAAATACCACAAATGAGCACAGTTTCAATTAAAGAGAGTTCACGATCGACGATATCTCTTATTCTTTTAAGATCAATCATGCGAAGGGGAATATAAAAAAACCACCTAACGATCTCAAACATCCCAGCATAGCTAGGATTAAAATTTAAGTACGTGACAAATAGTGGGTAGTAAACGAATGGGGCGGCAAGTGTATTCCACATAATATTTTGAAGAATATAGGTGAGCCTATTTATTCGACCATTATAAGCGAATAAGCCGTTTTGATATTGCATTCTATAAGACTCTCTTAAAAATATGTTCAACAGAGCCAAGATAAATCTTTTTTAAACCTAAAGAATCGACTAAAGGTAATTCAACATTAATATTTTTTTCTTTCAGGTGAGATTGAATGATGTCCCTGAATAATGTTGGATTTGATTGAGCCTTTTCATCAAAGGAGGCTTTTTGAACAAGTGCATAGAGATCTTCTCTCGTTAAACTCTCACAGTTTTTTATGAGAAAGTGCAAATAGTAACTTGAAAGGTAATGAGTGTGATTTAAAACTTTTCCTTCAATGATTGCTTCATTAATTTCTAACATTGAAAGAGTGCTCGTAAAGCGGTCCAGTGCATACGTTAAAATTCCAAAGTGATCGGGCAAATAGAGTCTTTCGGCACTTGAATGTGAAATGTCTCTCTCATGCCAAAGAATAGAATTTTCTAAGGCCAATGTTAAATGAGAACGTAAAAACCTTGATAGACCAGTTAAATTTTCAGAAGCTATTGGGTTTTTCTTATGTGGCATTGTACTTGAACCTTTTTGTCCGGCCCTAAATCCTTCGGCCACTTCTTTCACATCAGAGTGGTGGAGATGACGTATTTCAACGGCCAACCTTTCAATGGCATTGGCAACAAGTGAAGTTAGAGAAATCATTTTAGCGATTCGGTCGCGGGGAATAATTTGAGTCGAAACTTCCTCAACTTTGACTCCAAGTCTAGCGGCCACACTTTCTTCGATTTCAGGAGACAAAATAGTATAATTTCCTACAGCTCCGGAGAGTTGGATAGTGAGTTCATTATCATAGAAATGTTGTAAATCATCTCGACGTCTTTTAAACTCAGCATAGTGACCTAAAAGTTTTTGTCCAAAACTCATTGGTTCAGCATACATCCCGTGAGATCTTCCCAATGTCATAAGTGACTTCGTTTCAATGGCCCTTTTTTTTAAGGCATCTAAAAAAAAATCATAGGATTTTAAAACAACATCAAGGGAAGCTTTTATTTGCAGTGTAAGAGCACTATCAATCACATCAGATGAAGTGACTCCGTAGTGAAAATATTTTCCGATTTCGGCCGGCAACTGTTCAGTAATGGAAGTGCAAAAGGCAATGACATCATGTCTAGTTGTTAATTCGATTTCATCAATTCGCTTCGTATTTATTTTTGCAGTTTTGGAAATTTCTTCTGCAATTCCATGAGGGATAATTTTATGTTCGGATAAACTTTTTAATAGTTCAATTTCAATTTTCAGAAATGTTTTAAACTTATTTTCGTCACTCCAGATTGGAGTGATGGCCAAGGCTTCATATCTAGGTATCATTAGAACCTCTTGTCAATTTAGCAAATTATAAAAATAAGCTTATATCAAATCCAACTGTCACAAAGCTCATAGTCAATGAACGAGCCGAACTAGTTTCGTTTTCATATTCTTGAGCTCTTTTTACCACTGATAAACTATAATTTAAATGAGTTCCTACACTAAAATATTCATTGAGCATTTTATAGACTGAAACTTTTGCTAAGATTCCAGGCCCAGTAAAAGACTTATTGTTGAAATCTTCTTTATAAAAGTTGTAAGTAAGATTGGCCGACATCATCTCAAAAATATTTTCAAACGGAAGTAATGTCTGGGCATACCTCGTTTCACGCCCTAGGCCAAAACCAAAAGAAGTTAAAGTATTACTTTGTTCAGATAAATCTGAACTTGATGTTCCAGTTGCCGATGCATTATTGGCAGCAAGTCGATTAAATTGTCCTTTCGTAAAAAGAATCGTTGAATCCCACCAATAGTCACTTTTCTTCTCGCTGTATGACACAGCAATATTGTTTACGTCAGTCGAATTTTTAACACTGGGATTCATGCCATACATGATTGCTAAACGATTCTCATGTTTAAATTCCATGGGGTTTAAATTATTTAAAGTGTCGTATTGGGCACCAAAAGTTTTTGAAGAGACAAGAATGAGACTTATGCAAAAAATAATTTTTTTCATGGCTGTTTCCTATTTCCCTTTAATTCGCACTGAAAGACGTTCAAAGTTTTCACCTGGAAAATCCTCAACTCCCATTAGTCTCGCCATGGTGAGTTTTTGTTTTAGATGCTCAAGTTTAGTTTCTTCGTAGAAAATTTTAGATTCTATTAAATCCTCCAGTGCCATAGAGAAGTCATAAAATTTTGCCTTATTAGACAAATAGTTTTCTAAGACAGTATCAAAAGTTTTTTGTAGGCTTGGAATTCTTGCTTCTAAAATAGCGATTTGATTTTGGAGAGAAAGAATCGTTTTATAAGTTTGACGCAAATTAGATTGAGTTGAGTGGGTATTTTTTTCATATTCTTTTGCAGTGATTTCTCTATTGAGGCGACTTTTTGCCAATTTATTGGTGTTAAATAATCCATCCTCACCATTTAAGCTCCAAGTCGTATCTATTGAGGCTACAAGATCAACTCTTCCGCTATTTGAATAAGTTTCATAGAGAGTTGAGTTCCTAGAGCCACCGAATCGTTTAGTGTAGGCACCAAGATTGACCGTAAATTTTGGAAGTGGAAGATTTTCCTTGAAGGCCACATCGTATTCACGTTCAGCATTTTCCATGAGAATTTTACCAGTCAAGAGAGTGGGATTGTTCGCATCTAGAGAGCTTAAGGCTTCGTTGTAAGTTAGTTTAATGCGTTTGTAATCGAGGGTCTCATTGACGATGTATTTTGTACCCACGGGATCAGCAATCGTAAAAGCCACATTTTCATCGGTCTGGTCCGCAGTAATTTTTGAAACATGATAAAGATTTTGTGCTTTTAAGTATTCACTTCGGGCTTGGTAATAGTCTTGTTTACTCGTTTTACCCACCGTAATTTTTTCTTTATTGAGTCGATAAATAAAAGAAGTCTGGCGCAATTGTTCTTGTCTGATTTTTTCAATATTTTTACTAGCAGCAAGCGTAAAATAGGTATTGATGAGATCGAGTTTTAATTCTCTTTTTTGTTCATTGTAAATTTCTGTGTTTCGTTCAAAAAGTTTCTTTTTATTTAAGTAGAGAGCATAGTCTTTACCCCAATTAAAAACCGTATAATCTCCAAGTGAAAGTCCGAGAGTTCCACCGGCATAGGGAGTCGTAGTTGTTCTGCTTCTGTCACCAGTTCTCAAAGTCCCAATTTTCTGAGAATTAGTTGTGAGAGTTAATTTCAGCTCTGGCATCCAAAAAGCTGACTTTACCCCTTGAAAAGTTAACTCACTAAGATTTTGTCTCTGGTCTCTTAAGCTTTGGTCGTAATTTTTTCTTAAACCTTGTTCAATAACATCATTAAGTTGAAGATTTTTGAAATTGTCTGTGACTCGATAACGATCGGCTTGTTGAATATAGAGCTCTGACTCAGTGGGTTTCACCGATTTAACTTTAGCTGGTTTTTTATTTTTGGTTTTTAAGAGCTCATCTTCAGGGATGACACCTGTTTTAGATTGAAGATCATCTTTTTTTTCTTGTTGATTGTCTTCTGGTTTAATTTCCGGTTTTTCAGTTGACTCTACACTTGGCACAGGATCAGGTTGAGCGGTTTCAGTATTTTCAGTCATTGTGTCGAGAGTTTCATTTGGCACATTTGGTGTCGTTTCAGGTATGGCTTCTGTACTTGGGAGAGGAAGGGTCTCTTTTTCACTTTCAAGTGGTGTTTCAACTGCTGGTGGGAGTGTTTGGGGTTCATCAGAAAGTTCAGTTGAAGTTTTAGTTTCTTGAGAGAACACTAAAGACGATTGTAAAAAAGAAAAAATTAACAAAAGCGTTAAGTGAGATTTTTTAATCATTATTTCAAAACCATTTTAAAGTTTATTAGATCTTAGGATAGGCAATGGTTTATGCAATGAAAAGAATTTTTATAGAGTGACGCCAGGACAACCTTTTCTGACAATATTTTCTTCTTGGTATTGGATTTGAGTGAGAGTGAGAGAGAGTTCATGTTCAAGGTGGCCCAAGTTGATTTCAAGCTTAGTTTTAATACTGACTTTGTTTTCAGGAGTAATTTTTTGAAGCCTTTTGTTTCTTTCTATCATGGCCAGGATGCGTTGTTTGTTTCCAATCTTTTCTTTTCTCGTCTCTGTGAGTAATTGACACTTGCGACTAATGCTCGGATCAGTAATGACGGTGCGCTTATAATCCTCTGCGAAGCATTGATTTACATAGCCGATAAAAATACTCAAGATAAAGACTGAAATTCTTTGGGCCATAACGAAGTGTCTCCACTATAATAATAAGCTTATTATATCTTATTATGGAGACCTTTAAAGTGAGTAAAAAAAATGTCCTCATTTTAATTCCCGCTCGTTTTGCTTCGACACGTTTTCCACGTAAACCACTTGCCCTCATTGCTGGCAAAACGATGATAAGTCACGTTTTTGAAAATTGCAGTCAGGCCAATCATCCTGATTTTCACTTTGAAAGTAGGGTTGTCACCGACAGTTTAGAAATTGAAAAGTCACTAAGCGCTTATCCCAGCAGTGTTGTCAGGGTTGATGATGATGTCATCTCTGGAACTTTGAGAATTGAGCTGGCCTACAATCGTTATTTTGCTGATAAGGCATTTGATTTAATTATCAATGTTCAAGGTGATGAACCCTTATTAAAAGGGAGCGATTTATCAAGGCTTGCTGAATTTCATTTGAAAAGCTCTTTTGATATAGCAACTCTGGTTAAAAAAATTCCTGGTTTTTATGGAGATTTTCAAAATCCTAATAAAGTCAAAGTGGCCATGAGCGAAGCCACTGGTCAAGCATTTTATTTTTCAAGAGCTCCCATTCCTTTTAAAAGAGATGAAACAAAAAATTCAGAGCTAGACTATTGGTTTCACCATATAGGTGTTTATTCTTATAGACCTAAGGCCCTCACCCAATTTTCAAAAAGTGAAGTCTCAAGACTTGAGGATTTAGAAAAGTTAGAGCAATTAAGGGCCTTAGAACTTGGTCTTACGATTGGAGCTATAGAAACAAATAGTATAATTATCGGCGTCGATCACCCAGAAGATGTAAAAAAAGTAGAAGAGGT
>Ga0213919_1000409_pt1 | contig 19204 bp, 20 predicted proteins | sample McNCre317MG_FD_161056 | JGI IMG/M metagenome (GOLD analysis project Ga0213919, IMG submission 161056) | Freshwater microbial communities from McNutts Creek, Athens, Georgia, United States - 3-17 MG | ecosystem: Environmental > Aquatic > Freshwater > Creek | place: USA: Georgia | collected... | reverse complement strand
CGGCCCCAAAAATTTCCCCGGGGGGACTTTTCTGACAAACAATTCGACACTCGACCATTGGAGACACCGTGGACCTTACAATTCCGCACGAACTTAAGGTTCGAACCGTAGTTTTAGACGAGCTCGCTAAGTCTGGCGGAGGCTCACCCAATTCCATCGCCAATGTTGGCGAGTTCAACATGCTTAATCCTCCGACTGTTCTTTCAGAAGAGGGCGTCACTAGTTATCACGTCCATTCCCCAAACCCCAGTTCACACTTTAACTTTGTGGTCAAGTGGGGTTACACCCCAAGTGATCCTGGGCAGAACCAATTCATGGTCTACTTCTTTGTTGATTCAACCGATGACGCGGCGACGATCCAGTCTCTCTTCGCGGCGCAAGTGCCTCCGCATTTGGTACCTTCTGTGTCAGGAGTCTCTACAGAAGATAGCTCCGGTCTGACTATTTCTTTTAGTGGCCACGTGTATCTTTATTGTGATGCTGCTAATGCCTCCGATCAATTTCCTGCGATTTCAATTGTTGACACCTATGGTTCTCAGCTCACTCAAAGTATTGATCTTGATTTTGGAGACGTTCCTAGTGGATCTCTTGTTGACGAAATTCTTTTTGTGGTGGAAAACGAATTTGTTTTCTCAGAAGAAGAGGTTCTTACTAATGGGAATCGCCATGTAAACATGAGTTTTCTAATTGATTCGGAAGATGATCCGTATAGAGAGACCGCTCTTTTGTGGTCTAACTCGGTTCGAAATTGGGTATCTTATGGCGTTTCTTCTCCTTATGTCGCCCCAATCATCTCGACAAAGTGGGTTAACCAAATCGCAAGCACTCCCCCGTTTCCGTTTGTTAATGATCCAGATACACAAGCTCCTCGAGTCCTAATCAAAGAGCTGTTTAATGGTTTCCCGATGGAAACGGTTTTTGAATCTGGCTCTGGTTGTTTCTTCACTAAGTACACAAACCTTTATACTTTGAGCGACGCGTTTACGCCGCTCAAGACGAGAACGTTGTTCACGAACTACGGAGACTAAGGAGGCTCGATGAGCAACACACTTACGGTTCATAAGAATCGAGCCAACACCGTACAGGTGTCCCTCAACCAAGACTTGTCTGATCCAGATCTTGAAGTTGGCGCAGAGATTCGAACAAACCCTTCTGTCGATGCCGAATTAATCGTGACGTGGGATGTCAGTTACTTTACTGATGGAACCGACGGCAAGTTAGTCCTACGATTGGACGAGGCAACGTCTGCCGCCATCACTCACTCGAGTGGTTACATGGACATCAAGATCGAAGTTGAAGGGGTCGACCAAGGCCCGGTCTTCGACAAGCCGATTGAGGTGTCCTTCATTGGGTCTGTCACTGCTGAAGTAGCACCCGTCTAGGAAGGAGGAAGATGAGCGGCGAAATCAATGTAACTCAAAGAACGCAAGTCGTTCATGTTCACCCATCTACTAACGTAGTGAATATTATCGAAGCAGGGCCGACCGGTCCCCCAGGTGCGGATGGGTCTCCAGGTTCTTCCTCAGATGGGTTTCGGAGAAGCTCGATGCGGCCGTCGGGGTCCTTCGTTGAGTCCTTTCCAAGGCAACTTTGTGGCGGAACAATTGAGTACATGGCTGAAAGTAGACTCCATCTATTTGGAATTCCACTCTTTGCGGGCGATGTAATTAGTTCCATCAGTTTTTATTCGGCCGGAGAGTACGTCACGGATCTCGAGTATACTTGGTGTGGTCTGTTTGATCTAGGTCTAAACAAGCTCGCGGTTTCAGAAGAGGATACATCTCCATCATGGGATGTTCACACGTTTAGAACTCATAATATTACAGACCCGTACAACGTTACTTCTGACGGAATGTACTATGTCAGTATTGATGTGAGAGGGGCCACAGGCGATAGCCCCAAACCCATGTTTGTGGGTTTTTACCCAGGGTTTGCTGCATCTGCGGTCGATCCTGTTCTTTCTGGGGTGCACGAATTAGTCGGTCACTCTTATGAATGCCCGGCGACTTTGGATCCGCTAGATTTTTTCTGGTTCTACCCGTATTTCTACCTTAGTTGAGGTTGACATGACTACTGAAATACGTGTCACCCAAAGAGTTCAGACCATCGTGTTGGATCCAGGAACAACTAGAGTTGCTATTTCAGATGCGGGGCCTGTTGGCCCCCCCGGTCCTCCTGGTCCTACCGGAGCTGATTCAACCGTTCCGGGACCTACCGGGCCGACTGGAGCTACTGGGCCTTCTGGACCTACTGGTGCAACTGGACCTGCTGGAGCTGATTCAACCGTTCCTGGGCCTACTGGCCCCACCGGGGCGACAGGTGCTACTGGACCAGCTGGGGCCGATGGCGCTACTTGGTCTTCTGGAACTACTGCTCCTAGTGGGGGCAACAACGGAGACTTTTATTTCGATACACTCACAGATGATGTCTATAAAAAGACAGCTGGATCGTGGGGTGTTATTGGAAACATCAAAGGCTCAACTGGCGCCACAGGTGCAACTGGAGCTACGGGTGCTACGTGGTCTTCCGGATCAGGAGCCCCAACTGGCGGTAATAACGGGGACTTTTACCTAAACGTTACAAACGATGATGTTTACAAAAAGTCTGCCGGAGTTTGGTCGGTCATTGCCAACATCAAGGGCGATACTGGCGCCACAGGTGCAACTGGAGCTACGGGTGCTACAGGGGCAACGGGTCCTACTGGTGCTACGGGAGCTGCTGGTACTAACGGTACTAACGGAACTAACGGTACTAACGGAACTAATGGCGTTGACGGAGCTACCTGGTCTTCTGGAACTACTGCGCCTAGTGGTGGTAACAATGGAGACTTTTATCTAAACACATCAACGTACGACGTTTCGAAGAAGACCGCGGGTGTTTGGTCTGTGGTGGCCAACATCAAGGGCGCTACTGGAGCTACGGGTGCAACTGGTCCTACAGGCCCAACCGGAGCGGCGGGAACTAACGGGACTAATGGCGCCGATGGAGCTACGGGTGCTACCGGACCACAAGGCCCGGCCGGTGACGTTCTTAGACAATATCTCTTTGTGAGTGGCGCTGTTGCGGAATCCTTTGACAGAAGTATGTTTTCTCCAGCAAATGCTGCGGAACTGCTAAGCGGTAGGTTGTCTCTTTATAGCATCCCTCTTGCTGTTGGCGCCGTAATCACTTCAATTACTTTCAGATCAGGAACAACCGCGTTGAGTGGTGGAAACAATCAGTGGTTTGGTTTGTTCAGCTCTGCAAGGACTATGCTTCGTCTCACAAGCGACGACACTAGTACTGCTTGGAATGCAAACACAAACAAGACCCTCAACCTGTCTTCCACTTATACCGTTACTGCTTCTGGCCTTTTCTATGTCGGGATCATGGTTCGAGCCACTACTGTTCCGACACTTTTTGCTGTTACCGGTAACGCGTCCATTGCTGGGGAAACCCCGATCCTCAGAGGAACTTCGACTACTGGTTTGGCTATCCCTGCTGCTTGTCCCGCTACAGCCGGGGCAATCACTGCAACCGCGAACCAGCCTCGCTTCTACCTGTCTTGATGCTAGAAAGGAGACCGAATGGTAGCTAAACGACAACCTCGTCGTCGTCCTTCTACAACTGTAGATGGTAGAGAAGCCCAATTGGTCTCCGCAGCCATCGATTTGGCTGAAAAGCAGATCCAAGAAGGTACGGCGTCGTCTCAAGTAATCACTCATTTTCTGAAACTTGGGTCTAGTAGAGAACAACTAGAGCAACAGAGACTCGTTCGAGAAAACGCCTTGCTTGATGCTAAGGTTGAGCAGTTGGCTTCTCAACAGCGTATGGATGAGCTTTACCGAGAAGCTCTTGACGCTATGAGCATGTATTCCGGTCGAGACACAAGTGATGATGCTGGATATGACGAATTCGACGATTAGATCATACTCCGATCTTCGTAGACTTCAAACCTTTGAAGAAAGATTTGAGTATTTGAAGCTTGGGGGACAGATTGGCCGAACGACTTTCGGGTTCGATCGCTACTTAAATCAGCAGTTTTACTCTTCTTATTTCTGGAAAAAGTCCCGAGACGAGGTCATTCTTAGGGATAACGGCTGCGATTTAGGAATTGAAGGATGGGAAGTATCATACGGTCTTCTTATTCATCATATGAACCCAATTTCAGTACAAGACATTCTTGAAGGGGAAGAGTGGATTTTTGATCCCGAATTCTTGATTACTACGACTAAATTAACGCATAACGCCATACATTACGGCACAGATTTAGTCATGCCGAAGGTGGTAATTGAACGAACCCCAAACGACACCAAACTTTGGTAAGGAGAATCATGACAGACGAACTAACAGAAACTCCCGTTGTTCCTCCGATGGACGATGCGCCCGACCCTACAGATGTTCCGACTCAGTATCCGCTTCCCGAACTCGAAACTGTGGCTCGAGAGTGTCTTGCTGGTCGATGGAGTCGTGGTCGCCGACGTAATGAAAAGCTCACTGCGGCTGGGTATGACCCCAACGAGGTTCAATCGGAGATCGATAAGATTCTCGGTCGGTAGGAGGAGTGATGGAAGAAAGCATCCTTAACAGTACCAAGAAGATCCTCGGTCTCGATGAGAGCTATGAGGCATTCGACCTGGACATCATCACTCACATCAATGCGGCTTTCTTCATTCTCAGTCAGTTGGGCGTCGGACCAACCAACGGATTCATGATCGAAGGCTCAGATGAAGAGTGGGGCGGCTTCGTTAGCGACAACAACAACATTCATCTCGTTAAGACTTATATCTTCCTTAAGGTTCGGATGTTGTTCGACCCGCCGACTACCTCTTTCCTGATCGACGCTTACAAACAACAGCTCGAACAGTACGAGTGGAGGCTCAGCATCTCCCACGAAAGCGAGGTGAATACGTGACGTTCGTAGAACACCATGGTGTTAAAGGTATGAAGTGGGGACAGCATAAGATTCGCGGCCCTGCTCATCCGGATTTTGTCGACACTAAGCATTTGCGAAATCGTCGGACAAAGGAATTGTCCAACGCAGAGATCCAAAAGATCAATAGCCGGATCGAAATGGAATCTAAGTATCGAAAGCTTAATCCAAACACCGCAGATCGTGGTCATGCTTACGTAAAGAAGCTGCTTGCGTTCACCACAACGGCGACCTCTCTAATCGCTTTGTCGCAAACCGATACTGGTAAGCGAGTAACAGAGGCTATCATCAAGAAGCTCAAGACTCAAGCCGGTAAGTAGAATTGAAAGGGGTTGATAATGCCTTTATCGAATACAGCAACCCCTATCTACTACGAAAAGTTTCGTAATGCAGTACTAGCGGGCGAGATTCCTGTTAATCGAGAAATCTCAGCTGAGATGAATCGAATTGACGATCTCATTGCCGATCCAAACATGTATTATGACCCCGGTCCAGTAGAGGGTTTCATCAAGTATTGTGAAATGGAGCTAACTCTCACTGATGGCAGCGACCTTCGTCTTCTAGACACCTTTAAAGTTTGGTCCGAGCAGATCTTTGGGTGGTACTTCTTCATCGAAAGAACCGTTTATCAGCCAACTCCGGACGGTAAAGGGTGTTTCGTCAAGAAGATGATTAAGAAGAGGCTCACCTCAAAGCAGTACTTGATCGTCGCAAGAGGCGCCGCAAAGTCGATGTACGCATACTGCCTTCAGGCATACTTTCTTAATGTCGACACCTCTACCACACATCAGATTACTACTGCTCCTACCATGAAACAGGCAGAAGAGGTAGTCTCCCCATTTAGAACGGCTATTACTAGAGCACGAGGACCACTGTTCAAGTTCTTGACCGAAGGTTCTTTGCAGAACACAACTGGGTCAAGAGCAACAAGAGTGAAACTTGCTTCAACCAAAAAGGGAATTGAGAACTTCCTTACTGGATCATTGCTTGAGATTCGCCCAATGACAATTGCAAAGCTTCAGGGTCTAAGGCCGAAGGTCTCAACGGTCGACGAGTGGTTGTCCGGCGATCTTAGAGAAGACGTTGTTGGCGCCATTGAGCAGGGCGCCTCGAAGATGGATGATTACTTGATCATTGCTATCAGCTCTGAAGGGACTGTTCGTAATGGTTCTGGTGATACCATCAAAATGGAACTCGCTAGCATCCTTCGTGGGGAGTATCATGCTCCTCACATTTCAATCTGGCACTATAAGCTAGATGAATTAGAGGAAGTTAACGATCCTCGAATGTGGCCAAAGGCTAATCCTAATCTTGGCCAAACAGTAACGTATGACGTCTATCAGCTAGACGTTGAACGAGCTGAGAAAGCACCCGCTGCTCGGAATGACATCCTCGCCAAAAGGTTTGGTATTCCGATGGAGGGTTACACGTACTTCTTCACATACGAAGAAACTCTCACGCACCCACGTCGTGACTTTTGGCAGATGCCTTGTGCTCTTGGGGCGGACCTCTCGCAAGGCGATGACTTCTGTGCGTTTACTTTCCTCTTTCCGCTGAGCAACTATGCTTTTGGGGTGAAGACTCGAAGTTACATCACAAGTCTTACTCTTATGAAGTTGCCCGGGGCGATGAGACAAAAGTACGAAGAGTTTATTCGTGAAGGCAGCTTGTGCGTTCTAGAGGGCACCGTTCTCGACATGACTGAGGTCTATGATGACCTCGATCAATTCATCGTACAAAGTGAATTCGACGTTCGTTGTTTGGGTTATGACCCATATAATGCAAAAGAATTTGTTGCTCGATGGGAGGTTGAAAACGGTCCTTATGGGATTGAAAAAGTTATTCAAGGTGCTCGGACTGAGTCCGTTCCTCTTGGGGAACTTAAGATCCTAGCAGAAGAACGTAAACTTCTCTTTGATCAGTCTCTAATGTCTTTCGCAATGGGTAATGCCATTACCTTGGAAGACACTAATGGTAACCGTAAGCTTTTGAAGAAGAGAGCAGAAGAGAAGATTGACAACGTTTCAGCCATGATGGACGCCTATGTTGCGTTCAAACTCAATAAGGAGGCATTTGAGTGATCATCGATCTTCGAGAAGATGAAGACATCGACGATTTTCTCGAACACCATGGCGTGAAGGGGATGAGGTGGGGCGTTCGCCGTAAGAGTAATGATCCTTCGGCAACCTCTGATAAGCGTTTGCAGAAGATCGATACGAAGTTGAATAAACTGAACCCAAATCGAGTTGCGGCCGGAGCGGGTCTTGTCGGTCATTATCAAAACAAACGCATTCGAGCCTCTAACCATCCTTACGCAAAAACAAAGAGCCGAATTGCTCTTCGTGGCGCCGTAGAAGCCGCCATTATTTATGGCGCAGGAACCTTCGCTGTCAAAAGGTTGTTCAATCCTTCACCTTCGCAACTAAGGGGCGCCAAGATCGCTCTTGGTCTTCTTGCGACTGGTGTCGGGGCGCAAAGTGTTAGCGAAATTCGTAGTGTGACTGCTGCTAAACGTCATGCCCAATTGCTTGCAAACCAAAAGTCTGTTCAAGTATCGCAACTAAACTCTAGGAGGTAGTTTTGGCGCTTTTTGATAAGATCAGATCCGCCTATAACGCCTTCAGAAACAACGACTCCACCGTTATCGATTATTCGACGCCCGTTATTTCTTACGGAAACTCTTCCCCGTCAAGACAAAGGCTTCACGTATATTCAGAGCGGTCGATTGTCTCAGCGATCTATACTAGAATCGCCATTGACGTTTCGGATCTCATGATTAAACACGCTTTGGTCGACCAAGGCAATCGTTATTTGGAAGATCACGATAGTCCTTTGAACGACTGTTTTACTTTCGAACCAAACCTAGACCAAGGCCCAAGAGCATTTCGACAAGACATCGCCATGACGCTCTTCGATAAGGGTGTTGCGGCCATCGTCCCCGTCGATGCCTCAAGAGACCCAAGCACCAACGAACTTTTCGACATTTATACCTTGCGTGTTGGTGAAGTTGTCACCTGGCGCCCAAAGCACGTGACGCTTTCTGTTTATAACGAAAACACCGGTAAGAGAGAAGAGATTACTCTAGAAAAGCGTTCCGTAGCCATTGTCGAAAACCCATTGTATTCCGTAATGAATGAGCCGAACTCGACTCTTCAGCGCTTGACCAGAAAACTTACTTTGCTGGACGCCGTTGATGAACAGTCTAGTTCCGGGAAGTTGGACATCATCATTCAGCTTCCTTATGTAATCAAATCTGATACCAGAAAGCAGCAGGCGGAGTCTCGTCGTGAAGACATTGAGTTCCAATTGCGGGGAAGTCAGTACGGTATCGCCTACATTGATGGCACCGAAAAGATTACCCAACTTAATCGACCTGCTGAGAACAATCTTTTACAGCAGGTAGAGTATCTTACTGGGCTACTTTATAACCAACTCGGTTTAACTGAAGAAGTAATGAACGGCACCGCATCTGAATCTGCGATGTTGAATTACTACAACAGGACTATCGAGCCTGTCATGGATGCCATCATCGAAGCAATGCAACGGGCTTTCCTTGGACCACTCAAGACTAAAGCGCAAGAGCGCATTATGTACTTCAGGGACCCCTTTAAGCTTGTTCCAGTTGGTCAGATTGCGGAGATTGCCGATAAGTTTGCCCGAAACGAGATTGTTTCGTCAAACGAAATTCGACAAGTTATCGGGTTTCCTCCCTCTAAAGACCCTAATGCTGACAAGCTTCAGAACAGCAACATGCCTCAGCCTCAAAGCAATTCTGGGCCTAACAATCCTTGAAAGGAAAGGTCAAAATGGAACCGGATTTCAGCGGTTATGCAACTAAGGCGGGCCTGCTCTGTACAGACGGTCGGACCATCATGCCTAATGCGTTCAAGCATCAGGACAAGATGAAGGTTCCTCTTGTTTGGCAGCACGGGCATCGTGACCCCGAGAATGTTCTCGGTCATGCAATTCTGGAGAATCGTGATGATGGTGTTTACACCTACGGTTACTTCAACGACTCCCCGAAGGCACAGCACGCAAAGGGCCTTCTCGAGCATGGCGACATCAACGCACTTTCGATTTGGGCCAATGAGCTCGTTGAGCGGTCGAAGCGGGTTCTTCACGGCGCCATTCGTGAGGTTAGCCTCGTTCTCTCTGGGGCAAATCCCGGTGCTCTGATTGAGAATGTCACTATTCGTCACTCGGATGGTGACGAAGATCTTCTTGAGGACGAAGCTATCATTACTACCGGTCTCGAGATCGAGCTTATGCATTCAGATGCGGGTACTTCAGGTAATTCTGACAACACCAATAACGGCAACAACGCCGACCAGGGTCCAACTGTTCAGGAAGTCTACGACTCTATGAGTGAGGAACAGCAGAACGTTCTTCATTACATGATCGGGGCAGCCCTGGAAGAGGCGGGCGCAACCATGAAGCAGAGTGGTCTCGAGGAGACCGACACTAACAACGAGGAAGGTACAATGTCCCGGAACGTTTTTGAGAGTGGTGACAGCGGTAACGGCGGTAACACTGCTACTCTCTCGCACGCTGACATCAAGGGCATCGTTGCCGACGCTACTAAGTGTGGTTCGCTTAAGGAAGCCGTCGAGAACTATGCACTTGAGCACGGCATCACCGACATCGGGGCTCTGTTCCCGGAGGCGACTCAGCTCACCAATGCCCCCGAGTGGATCACTCGTGATCTTGGGTGGGTTGACGCTTTCCTGAATGGCGCTCGTAAGACCCCGTTCAGCCGCATTAAGACTGCGACTGCCGATCTTACCTATGACGACGCTCGCGCTAAGGGTTACATCAAGGGTAACCTGAAGAAGGAGCAGTTCTTCTCGACTCTCCGTCGAGTTACGACTCCTCAGACCGTCTACAAGAAGCAGAAGCTTGACCGTGATGACATCATTGACATCACCGACTTCGACGTGGTTGCTTGGATCAAGACCGAGATGCAGTTCATGCTCAAGGAGGAAGTTGCTCGGGCGTGTCTGATCGGCGATGGTCGCGACATCGAAGACGAAGATAAGATCAGTGAGGAGAACATTCGTCCTATCGCTAAGGATGATGACTTCTACACCGTTCGAATCAACGTCAACCTTGGTGATCCCGATTCTTCGGTCCAGGAAGTCATTGACTCCATCATTCGGAGTCGTAAGTTCTACAAGGGCACCGGAAACCCGACGATGTACACCACCGAGGAGTACATTGCCGAGTTCCTTCTTCTTAGGGACACGCTTGGGCGTCGGATCTACAAGTCCCTTGATGAACTGGCTGCGGAGCTTCGTGTTTCGGCTATTATTCCGGTTGAGGTTCTCGAGGACGAGCCTGACATCGTTGCGGTTCTCGTGAACATGTCGGACTACGCGATTGGCGCCGACAAGGGTGGCCAGACCACCATGTTCGACGACTTCGACATCGACTACAACCAGTACAAGTACCTCATTGAGACCCGTATGTCGGCGGCGCTCACCAAGCCTCGTTCGGCGATGGTCGTGATGAAGACTGGCTCAGAAGACGTTCTTCTTCCTGCTCCTGGTACTCCTTCGTACGACCCGGAGACCGGTGTTGTTACTCTGCCGACCTCCACTCACTACACCTGGTTCCTTGGTGACCCGTCGAACGAGATCGATCTGAGCGATGGTGCGCAGACGGCTCTTGCGATTGGTGAGACCCAGACCTACACCGCAGTCGCTGACAATGGCTACTACTTCGCCACCAGCGAGAACGACGAGTGGACGTTTACTCGTTCTTAGTCAAAATGGGAGTGAGATGAACAGATTTTATGGAAGAGTCGGTTACGGCTCATCTGTAGAAGATCCATCTGGCTCCGGTGTGTGGGTTGACGACATCACTGAGTTTTATTACTACGGTGACGTGATTCGCAATACTCGTCGGCTCGATGCTGGTGATCATGCTAATCCTGACATTACTATCAATAATTCCATCAGTATCGTAGCTGACGAGTATGCAAATGCAAATTTCTTCAACATTAAATACGTGGAATGGAGGGGGGGTTTCTGGACCGTTACAACTGTAGAAGTTCAGGCCCCCCGTCTTATTCTAACGATTGGGGGTGTGTACAATGGCCCCACGGCTTGAGTTGCACAATCTCCTATCTAGTCTTCTTGGCAACAATCACGTTTACTTTCAACCCCCTCCATCGGTAAAGATGGAGTACCCTTGTATCGTTTACACACGATCGAGTCAGGTCTCTAGATTCGCCGATGGACGCCCATATTTCCGTAAGAAGGAATACACCGTCACGGTGATTGATCGAGACCCAGATAGTGAAATTCCAGATAAGGTCGCCGATCTGCCTTTGTGCACGTTCGAGCGGTTCTTCACCACTGAAAGCCTCAACCACGATGTTTTCAGATTGTTCTTCTAGGAGGAAGACATGGCAACGCTTACTTGGGATGCCGTCGGCGACCGTCTTTATGAGACTGGTATCGACCATGGCGTTCTTTACATTCCGGACTCGGATGGTATTTATGCCACCGGTGTTCCTTGGAATGGTCTGACTGCTGTTACTGAATCGCCTTCTGGCGCCGAGGCCAACGCAAAGTACGCCGATAACATCAAGTATCTGAACCTGATCTCCGCTGAGCAGTTCGGTGGAACCATCGAGGCGTTCACTTACCCCGATGAGTTTGCTCAGTTCGACGGTCTTGTTACCCCTCAGCCTGGGGTTACCGTCGGTCAGCAGCCCCGAAAGACGTTTGGTATTTCTTACCGAACCCTTCTTGGTAACGATGTTGACGGCGAGCAGTACGGCTACAAGCTTCACCTCGTTTATGGTTGTGTTGCCTCTCCTTCGGAGCGAGCTTACAACAGTGTGAACGACTCCCCCGAAGCGATTAACTTCAGCTGGACGATCTCGACCACTCCGGTTCCCGTGACCGGCTACAAGCCGACTTCGATCTTGACGATTGATTCGACTGTTGTCGACCCCGGGGCTTTGAGCGATCTTCTCGACCAGCTTTACGGCACCACGATCATTACGGCCAATCTCCCTATGCCGGACGACGTTATCGCCATCTTCGCCTGACAAGGACGGTAAGAATGCTCAAGCTATCACTAATCGAAGAGTACTACGACGAAACGACAGAAGAGTTTGTTGTTTCAACTAATGCAGTAATCGAGCTTGAGCATTCTTTGCTGTCAATGTCAAAATGGGAGTCCAAGTACTGTAAACCTTTTTTGAGCGATGAAGAAAAAACCAACGATGAGGTTTTTGACTACATTCTCATGATGCTTGTAGACGAAAAAGCCCCGGGGGATTTTCTGGATAATCTAAATGGGGATCACGTAAGACAAATCAACGAGTACATTGAATCCCCGCAATCGGCGACAACTTTCGGCTCAATGCCTGAACGAAAAGGCCGAGGTGAAACAATCACCTCAGAGTTGATTTACTATTGGATGGCCACATTCTCAATTCCTTTTGAGTGTGAAAAGTGGCATTTGAATAGGTTGTTTGCTCTGATCAGAATTTGCAACATTAAGAACTCCCCGCCGACAAAGGTTAGCGCTCACGAGCAAGCTCGTAGAAACAGAGAGCTGAACGAAGCTCGAAAGGCTAAGTACGGCACAAGAGGTTGATGGAGGAAATGTGTCCGCAATCGTTTGGGACGAAATTGGAAGTCGCTCCTACGAGGGCGGCGTTTCTCATGGCGTCTTGTACAAGGAAGATGGTTATGGGATTCCGTGGAACGGCATGACGGCCGTTGAAGAAACGGGGTTTAATTCTACCGAATCTGATTACTTCGACGGTGTCAAATTCAACGATGTAGTAACGATTGGCGATTACGTCGCAACCCTTAGGGCCTTTACATACCCAGATGAATTCCTTTACTTCGAGGGAGTTTTTGAGGATCAGCCCGGGTTTTACGTCACACAGCAAGAACCAAATAGTTTTGGGTTGTCGTATCGAACTCAGATTGGAGATGCGGTCAACGGGTTGGAAGCGGGATACAAGATTCATCTCGTCTATAACTTGACCGCCGTCCCCACAACAAAGTCCTACGAGACCATCTCTGATGATTTCGAGCCTTCTGAGTTTGAGTGGACAATTACTGGAGTTCCAGAAGAAATCGAGGGTTTTAGGCCGACCTGTCATGTCATTATTGACAGCCGGTATATCGACCCCTTTCTTTTGGAAGACCTAGAGGGCGTTCTTTATGGAAGTGAAGACAACGATCCGCATCTTCCTTCCCTTCGAGCACTTGGGTCCTATATCCGAAGTTGGCAACGACTGATTGTCACCGATAATGGTGATGGAACATGGACGGCCAGAACTACTGTCGACGGCGTTCTGGTAATGCTCGACGCTAACACCTTTGAGCTTAATACAGATACCGCTGCATATTTGGATGCGGATACTTACACTATCGAAAGCACCGACAAGACTGAGGGTGACCTATGGCTTCCGTAACTGGATACACAGCAGCACACATGGATGAAATTGCCGATACCTGCATCATTAGTGGCGCAGTTGTGTTGGATAACCTCATTCTAACAACTCGAGGTGGAGACGAGATTGATGCCGGTCCTGTTATTGGGCCTCCTGGAGAGGCTGGGACAGATGCTCTCTTGAACACTCTGTTTCCAATTGGTTCAGAAACGACCTGGCCAGGCACACTGGCTTCAATTCCGCCTAATTGGATGCACGAAGACGGCCGACTGCTTCTCAGGGCAGATTATCCCGATTTGTATGACGCTCTCCTCACGAGTTGGAATACCGGAGGAGAAGACAGCGATCATTTTAGGATTCCAAACTCGATTAACAAGTTTATTATTGGGGCCGGTGGGTCTTATTCTGTCGGTACTTATGGCGGGTCTAATACTCATACGTTGTCCCAACCCGAAATGCCGGTTCACAATCACACAATTACTGACCCTGGGCACTCTCATAACATTCCAGATCAACCTCTTCCTCTTGCTGGAGGCCCTTATACGTTTTATGTTCTTGGGGGCAGCGATACGTTTGCTGGCGGAGCTGTTAACCACACGACAGGAATCACCATCAACAATAAGGGTGGTACTGCGGGCGTTACCCAGCCTCACAATAACATGCCGGCTTTCGGAGCAAAGTACGTGATTATTCGAGCGTCTTAACAGCCGAAAGGTAGAACATGATCAGCGTTAAAGCGTCAGGATCATTTTCTGCCACGAGTAAGTTCTTGGCCGCTCTACAGCAGGGTAAGATGTACCAAGTTCTTGACCGTCGTGGAAAAGAAGGAGTACGTCTCCTAAAGAACGCCACACCAAAAGAAAGCGGAGAGACCGCTAACTCGTGGAGTTACAAAGTCACACACACTCCGAGTAAGCACGTATTGAGTTTTCATAATTCACACATTGAAGACGGCGTCCCTATTGCGATCATATTGCAGTACGGACACGGAACAGGGACGGGCGGCTACGTGCAAGGAGTTGATTATGTCAACCCGGCACTCAAAGACTACTTCGACAAGATTGTCGACGAAGTTTGGAGGGAGGTGAACAATGCCTAACATCGATAACCGAGTAGTTAAAATGGAGTTCGATAATGCCGCTTTCGAAAGAAACGTGGCTCAAAGTTTGGGGAGTTTGAAGAAGCTTCAAGACGCCCTCAAGTTCGATGGTGCCTCAAAGGGCCTTCAGGGCGTTAGTGACGCCGCAAGTAAGGTCGACTTTGGCCCAATGGGCGTCAATATCGAAGGGATCAGTAAGAAGTTTCTTGCTCTGAGTACTGTAGCGGTTACCGTCCTTTCTCAGATTACTTCTTCTGCTATTTCCGCCGGTGCAAATCTGATTAAGGCGTTCACCTTCCAACCGGCGATGGATGGTTTCCACGAGTACGAAACCAACCTTCAGTCGATCCAAACGATCTTGGCAAACACCGCTAGTGCGGGCACAACTCTTGACCAGGTAACTGGGGCTCTCGACCAACTGAATACATATTCAGACCAGACCATCTATAACTTTGCCGAGATGGCTAGAAACATTGGTACCTTCACGGCTGCGGGCGTTGATCTAAACACTTCGGTCGAGTCCATCAAGGGTATTGCAAACCTAGCGGCTTTGTCTGGGTCTAGTGCTGACCAGGCCTCTACGGCCATGTACCAGCTTTCCCAGGCAATCGCCAGTGGAAGCGTGAAGTTGATGGACTGGAACTCGGTCGTCAACGCCGGAATGGGCGGTCAGGTATTCCAGGAATCCTTGTTCAATGCCGGGAAGGCTCTCGGGACTCTTGTTAACGTGCCTGTTGACCAGACTTTCCAACAGTGGAAAGATGCCGGAAACACATTCCGTGACAGCCTTCAGGATGGTTGGATTACCGCTGACGTCTTGACGACGACTCTTGCTGGGTTCACTGGAGACCTTACCCAGGAGATGTTGACGGCAAAGGGCTTTACTCAGGACCAAGCTGCTCAAATCTTGAAGACGGCTCAGATTGCTAAGGGCGCTGCTACTGAAGTTAAGACTTTTACGCAGCTTCTCGGCACCGTCAAGGAAGCAGTCGGAACTGGTTGGGCCGATTCATTCCGCATCCTACTTGGTAACTTTACGGAAGCCAAGACTATTTGGACGGGGCTGAACAACGCGATTGGTGCCTTTGTTTCTAAGACTAATGATGCTCGAAACACCATCCTTGCCGGGTGGGCTTTTCTGAGTGGGCGCACAATCTTTATCGATGCGCTGAAAGAAGCATTCCACAACCTTATGGCCATCCTTGCTCCGATCAAGGAGGCGTTTAAGGAAATCTTTCCGCCGACTACGGCGAAGACTCTTCTTGATATTACTTACGCTTTTGCCAGGTTTGCCGGTCGTCTTCAGCCTTCTACCACTCTGTTGGCAGGGATTAAAGACGCTTTCAGAATCTTCTTCTCGACACTCAGCATTGGTTGGGCAGTTCTTAAGGCGGGCGTTAAGTTCTTCTACAATCTATTCCACACAATCGTGAACATATTTGGCCCTGGCGTCGGAGGAGTACTTCACCTAGTTGCCAACGCTTTTGTTGCATTGAAGGAAAAGCTGGTAGACGGTAAGGGAATTACCAACTTCTTTGACACTCTAAGTCTGTCTCTGTCTAAGCCGATTGAGTTTGTGAAGAGGCTAGTCTCGGCTTTCGTTGACTTCTTCAAGATTGTCGGAAAGACGAGCACTGACGCCGTATCCAATGGGGTTTCCGCCATTGGAGATAGACTTTCTGGTTTGTCGCCCATTGTAGAAAGACTAACTCATCTTTGGGATCTGCTCAAGTCTGGGTTCCAAAAGGCGATCAGTGCAATTTCGGATCTCTTCTCAGGACTTTGGAACGCAATCGCGAAGAGCATCCAGACTGGCGACTTCAACACCGTTCTAGATGTCATCAATGTTGGTCTTCTTGGGGGTATTGTCGCCCTTCTAGCTAAGTTCTTCAAGGACGGCATCAAGATCGACCTAACGGGCGGTTTGTTTGATAAGCTCAAGGAAGTGTTCAGCGGCCTTACTGACACTCTTGGCGCCCTTCAAACCAAGCTCAAGGCCGACGCTTTGATGTCCATTGCTAAGGCAATCGGCGTTCTGACAGCTTCCGTTGTTATCTTGTCGTTGATTGATTCGGAGTCGCTCGCAAAGGCCCTTACGGCTATGGCCGTTGGTTTCGGCGAGCTCATTGCTTCCTTTGCCGCCCTGACTAAGCTTGGTAACGGGCCTAAAGACGCCGTTAATCTTACTTCCGCCGCTGTTGGTATGACCGCTGTTGGCGGAGCCCTTCTTATCTTGGCTGGTGCCGCCGCAATATTGGCGAGTCTCGACCCCACAAAGCTTGCTCAAGGTCTTGCTGGTATGGTCGCTCTGCTTGGGGCTATGGCCGTTGCCATTAAGCCGTTGTCTGCAAACTCGAAGGGTCTTATTAGCGCCGGTCTTGGAGTCACTCTTATTGGATTCGGTCTTATTAAGCTTGCGGGCGGCGTTAAGATCATGTCGTCGATGTCTTGGGAAGACATGACCAAGGGCCTTTTGGGCATTACGGTTGGTCTTGCTGGCATCGTTGGCGCCGTCCTTCTCATTTCCAAAGTCGGAAACTTGAGGGGCGTTCGAAAGGCTATTCTTTCTGTCGCTACTTCTATGATCCTTCTTTCTGTGGCCATTAAGATTATGGCGACATTGAGTTGGGGAGAACTGGTCAGAGGTCTCTTTGGTATGGGTCTCGCTCTTGGTGGGATCGTTCTTGCCATGAGGCTTATGCCGGACTCAAAGAACATGCTTGGGGTGGGCAGCGCCCTACTCGGAATGTCTGTAGGTTTGTTGGCGATTTCTATTGCCATTAAGAATCTCGGAAAGATGAGTTGGGAAGAACTAATCAGAGGCCTGATTGGTATTGCGGCGGCTATGGCTATTCTGGTTATTTCGGCTAACACCATGGAAGGTGCGCTTCCTGGAGCCGGTGCAGTGATCATTGTAGCTGGGGCAATGCTTATTCTTGGTAAGACGATCAAGATGTTGGGATCCATGAGTTGGGGAGACCTTATTAAGGGTCTATTGGCTCTTACTGTCGGTCTCGCCTTGATCGCCGCCGCTGGTGTTCTTCTTACTCCTGTAATTCCAGAAATGCTTGCTTTGGGCGTGGCTTTGACCCTTCTTGGTGTTGGGGCGTTCCTCATTGCCGGAGCTATCTATTTGGTGGTTAAGGCGCTTGGTCTTTTGGTTGATATATCCAAGACGGCCATCTTCGCCATTCCTAAGCTAGCAAAGCTCCTTTCGGCGACAGTAGTGGCCATCATTAAGGGTATCGTCAACGGGATCATTGATTCTATTGTCACAATCGGTAAAGCTGCGCCGATCATTGCTAAGTCTTTGGGGCTACTGCTTGAGAAGGTCATTGAGACCTTGATCAAGTTGATCCCAAGAGTTGTTGTCCTTATGGAAAAGCTTATTGACGGAATCATCAAAGTCATCGTCAACGCTACCGATAAGTACATCGAAGCCGGTTGGCATATTGTTCGATCCTTCCTTAAGGGCATTGAAGATAACATCGGTAAGGTCGTTCATATCGCCTCTAAGATCATCACGAACTTCTTGGATCAGTTCGCCAAGGAGATCCCAAAGGTCGTTAGGTCTCTTGTTCGCGTTATTACTACGTGGTTTACTGAGACTGCCAGAGGTGTTGGTAAGATTGCAGGAACGATTCTCTTTGGTGTTGGAGTTGCCTTCATCGAAGGGTTCCTCGAGGGGATGACCTCTCAACTAGACGGACCTGTGTTCGAGTTCATTAGTGGCGTGTTCGGCACGATTATTGGTTGGCTTGGTGATACACTTTCTTGGTTGTGGCAGACTGGCGTTAATATTCTGACCGGTTTGTTGAACGGGCTCGTTAGCTTCCTCGGGAGTATTGGCGGGTTCTTCTTCAATCTGTTCATCACCATTGTCGGCTATTTCGGCAACGCAATCAACTGGCTGCTCGAGGTCGGCGGTAACATTATCCAAGGTCTTCTCGACGGCATGGTTGCCATCTGGGACAAGGTTACCGGATGGGCTGGTAAGTTGAAGAACTGGCTTATCAGCGCAATTAAGAGCGTTGGCGCAGGCATTGACTGGCTTGTCGATATTGGTAAGAACATCATCCACGGTCTTTGGAATGGAATGAAGGACATGTGGGATAACGTTACCGGATGGATTGGCGACGCTAAGGATGCTTTGATCGATGAGATCACTAGCGGATTCGGCATTTTCTCTCCATCTAGAGTCATGAAGCCTTACGGTAAGTACATCATGGAGGGTGTACACGTAGGGATGAAGGACGCATGGGGTAACGCCACTAAGTGGGCCGGTGACCTCCACAAGGACGACAAGATCCGATCAATTGGGAAGAACGTCTCAAAGGCAATCAGCGATGGAGCAAAACACGCCCAAGAGTTGGACGAGTTCCACCCAGTCATCACCCCAATTCTTGACTTGACTAAGGTGAGGGCAAGCGCAGGGTTGATTGGCAAATACATGCCTCACGATTCTGTGCTGTCCGTCGAGGCATCTAGACGAGCTGCGGCTGATATTTCTCGTACTCACAACAAGCGTACTAAGGACGGCCATGACGATCAGCGTAACGGTAGTGGGCACGTGAAGTTCGAACAGAACATCTTCTCCCCCAAGGCCGTTGATGCTAAGACCGTTTACAAGCAGACTAGAAATCTTATTACTGTTTCGAAGGAGGAGTTGAGCATTCCATGAGAATTACTGATCTAGAATTATACACTCCGAATTTGGAACAACCCATTCACCTGTCTTTTGGTGGAAGGACTCGCCCAAAGCCCAAGTATA
>Ga0213919_1000406_pt1 | contig 19278 bp, 32 predicted proteins | sample McNCre317MG_FD_161056 | JGI IMG/M metagenome (GOLD analysis project Ga0213919, IMG submission 161056) | Freshwater microbial communities from McNutts Creek, Athens, Georgia, United States - 3-17 MG | ecosystem: Environmental > Aquatic > Freshwater > Creek | place: USA: Georgia | collected... | reverse complement strand
CGTGGTAACACAGAGGTTATGAATTTGAAAAATACTTTTAAACAGAATGTGGATCAAAAATGAATACTTCTGATAATGGACTAGAGTTTCTAGAAGATGTTGAGGGTGTTTGTTTAAAAGCATATAAGGATGGTGGGGGTGTTTGGACTATTGGGGTCGGTCATACGTCTGACTCCTATTTTACAGTCACTCCTACCAGCACTATTACTTTTGACAAATGTAGAGAACTTTTACGATTGGATGTAGCGGAAGCCGAAAAAGCCATCGAAGAGTTAGTTATTGTTTCTTTGACACAAAACCAGTATGATGCCTTAATTTCTTTCATTTTTAATGTTGGAGTTGAACAATTTACTGGAAGCACTTTGTTAAAGAAACTTAATGCTGGAGACTATGCTGGAGCCAGTGCTCAATTCCCTAGATGGGATATGGACAATGGTAAACATGTTCCCGGACTCTACAAACGTAGACTATTAGAACAAGCCCTTTTTAACAAGGCATAAAAAAAGCCCCTTGGACGCAAATCCTTGGGGCTTTCTTTTTTACAGGGTATATATTTTGTATCCCATACCAGTGTGAGAATCATTGTTACTTGCAACTTTGATTGCTTCTTTTACAGAAGCTCCCATTGCTAATGCACCTAACGCAAATTCTGCACCACTACCGATGGCATAATAAGGACTATCTATAGCAATCCATTTTCTATAATCTTCAAACGTAAAGATACTTCCTTCTGCAGTTAGTACTGCCCCACGTAGATTATTACTAGGTCTAGGAGGTTTAATTTCATCTGGTCTAGAAAAGAACTCAGCAACATCAATTATATCCGAGGCTCTACCAGCAAACCCTACATAAAAATCAGAGTGTGGGTAACTGTTTGGATTGGCCTTAAAGTGAAATACTTTAGGCCTCCCCTTCCATTTACGAGTGTTTTCTGTGTACTGTAGATCGCTACCAATCTCAAATTTAGTTACAGCAATTGTTGTTATAGTTATACTCCACAAGAACCACCATGTCCGGTGATATCACAAATGTCATGCTCTTCAAAAACAGTACCCTTATTACTTACTGCTGTTGCGTAATCGCATTCAGTGATGGGTTGACCTCCTCGACTTCCATCTGGGTAACAAGTAAATCCCCGGAGACGTGGAGCATACTTGGCAAGCGTCGTTGCGAATTCTGAAACATTTTGTTCGCTATTACCTTTACTTCCCCAAGAGGGCAGGTTGATGGTAGAACTAATCGACATGTCAACATAATCTTGTATGTCTGCTTGGAATTTGATTCTTCGTTCATAGTCATGACTCAACTTGTACGCCGTATCAATACTGTCTGGGTTGATTCCATATTCTTTAATGAGTCGATCTGCTGTTGCATCAACGACATAGGAATATTTCCACTTTGTTCCATCTGTAAGGAAACGTCTCTTATACGCAACTGCAAAAAGTGGTTCAATTCCTGTAGTTGTCGAAGCAAGTATACCGATGGTACCAGTGGGTGCGATAGCACGGTACGCAACTGGCCTGCTAATGAAAAAGCGGTCGCAGTGTTCATCTGCTGCTCGTTTTGATTCTGATTCATATACCTTTAACCATTCATGAAGTTCTGGAGTGACTTCGTATTTTTGCCCACGTTGGAGGAGCCATTCGTGAATCCCCATGAGGCCAAGACCCAATCGCCGGTTCTTTTCCCGAACTTTATACACTTTCTCGTAGGGTAAATCTGCTCGGAGCGTTCCGCATACGAGGAACTTAGAAGCAAGGGTGACGACCTCTTTGAATTGCTCCAAAGACGAAATATTACCCATATTGATGCTACCAAGATTACATACGTCGCTGTCATCTTCTGACGTAACCTCAGTACAAGCGTTTCGTAAGGTTTCATTTTGTTTATCCCCAAAGTTAAAGGAGAAGCCGGGCTCACCTGTTTCCATAGCTTGACGAACATTCTGTAAAAAGACTGGATTCTTGGGGTCTAATTCAAATTTATACTGAATAGTTCTATCTGTTCCATCATTGTACTCTACATAGTTACCAGCAGCATCATCATAATTAACACTGATGTTAGTCATGTCCAAAGGAGCAGGAAAATTAAAGTCTTTTGCTTTCTGTTCTTTAACTACATCAGACCAGTTTTTTGCTTTAAGGAATTCGGGAATGTCTTCATGTGCCCAATTGAGGCTAGCATAAATAGCACTACGCCGGGAACCCCCTTGCATGACATTTCTTCCAATTTCGTTAATGGCAGCCATGAGAGGTAGGGGTCCGCTAGCAACTCCTCCAGTGCGGGATAAAGGTTTACCGGCTGGTCGCAGACGGGAGTAGTCAATTCCAATACCTCCACCTGTCATAAGACAGCTCATAGCTCGCCATGTAACAGCACTCCATTCTTCACGAGTATCTTCTTCTGCACGGAGAAGATAGCAGTTATTATAGGCTTTATAGGGCCTACCTGCATAATACAGATACCTACCTCCGGGAATAAAGCGCATATTCTTAATATGCTCAACTAACTCTTTGCGATCATTCTCGGACATAAGAGTAGGAAGGGTGCCCCAACGAGAGCCACAAACATCTTCTACAATACGTTCGCTAAGTGCATCCCATGTATCATTAGGGCCTTGTGCATACTTGCTTCTAAAGATGGTTTCTGCAAATTCTGTTTTAAATCTATTGATAATCAACGAGTAGAGTCCTTACTTAATTTGATTCTTTTTAATCGTTCTATATGATCTTCTAGCTTAGGAATAATATCCTCTAGCTTTCCAGTAGCTTGAACAAAGAAGTATCCTTGTTCATCCATTTCCAATACATTTTCTTTTTGAGCAATTAGTTCGGCGGCATTAACTAAATCGTTCAAATCCTCTATGAATTGTTCTTTATAGCCATAAAGCATTTTGTGGAACCTACTCAGTGGAAGCATCATCCCCTCTTTTAATCTTGGAAACTTGTTCTGCAAGATACCTACGTGCCTCTTCTTCTTCTTGTTTACGTTTGATGTAACGAAACTTTTTATCGGCGTGGTTTCTTACTTCTTGAAGAATGTCTTGGGGTTTCTTCTTAGTCGTAAATGTACGCATACATTTTTTCCAAATTATCATTAATCCTGTCTAAAAAAGCATCTACCAAATCTTCTGATGTAATCTCCAAGAGTTCCATCAAGATTGTCTCCTCTGTCTTTTTTAGAGCTTCAATCAGCGCTTCGTTATTCATTATGTGTATATTGTTGTTATTTGTACATGAAACGGGATAGTTTTTCCCGTTTTATCCAGAAGCTCTTGCTCACAAGCAGAGGCAAAGGCATCGGCATCTTCTAGATGTACAAATGCCCCTACCACAGCTTTATCTTCTCTTACTACTAAATAGATATTAGCTTTGTTCTTTGGAAACTTCACGAGTGTCACCATTACCTAGAATGGTTCCTGTGTTTTTACGCAGCAAAAGTTTAAGTGCATTCAGTTCTGCAATATCTTGTAGACAGTACCCTAATTCATGAGCAGCAGCAGTAATATACCATAGTACATCACCTAATTCTTTAGCCGCTAAAACAGTATCTAGTTCTTGTCCACGAAGATACTTCTTAATCTTTTCGGCATATTCTCCAGATTCACCACATAGCCCTAAAGCCGTATAAGACAATGCACTTTTAGTTCCTTGCCCTACATCTGGGTAAAGGGCAGTTTCTTTAATAATTTCTTCGTAGGAAGAAAAGCTCTGGATTGTTTTAGTCATTCTTGCTATTAACTTCAATCAGTTTTTCTAGAAAGTGGATAGCTTTTTGAATATCTTCCAAACCATTCTTATCTTTCCAACGAGCAATGTACTTTAAAGCAGTACCATCTAGATAACCTAGATTCCAGTCTAAAACCACATCCCAAGGTTGGTACTTGACCTTTTTGTAATGGCTTCCACCATACTGCTTCAAATTAGCAGGGGACATATCTTTGATATCTACTTCACTAATCAATTTAATAACGCCTTCCATGAGTAAGGAAATTTTTCTTGTGCTTGGGAAGAGATTATTTCAGCAATCTCTCTTGTTTCTTGTTGAGCATGTGGGTCTAGTCTAAGACGACATACCCTAGAAAAAGCAGCAACAGAACCAGACCAAATCCATTCTGTCATCGTGCTTAAGGGTAGAAGCATTCTTGCTTGTTCAGGAGCAACCCCTCGTGCCAGTAACTCATTATATGCATTAAGGGAATTGCTAACGGTTTCTGCAGGAAATATCCACCCACTACCTAAATCAATAACTCCATCGCTACCTTGTTTAGAATTTACCGGTCTGCCTCGCCATTCTTTCGGAACATAAAATTCCGGTTCGCTATCCACATATCGGCGCGATACTTCATTCCAAGCAAGGCCCACTTGATGTTTGACCAATTGCCTAGCCACGAAAATCGGAGCCTTAATACGAAAAGAGAGAAACGCATGTGCATAGGGAGTCCAGTGTCCATGCTTGGCAAGATACCCAAGAAGCTTTTGATCTTTTTCATCTAAAACCTCAGACTTTTTGTCATAGGAAACTCTAGCAGAATTGACCACAGTAAGGTCAGTACCCATATGGTCAATTAATTCTACAGATTGCGGAACATACTTAGGCATATCGAGCCTTTAGATAGTTTAAAGAAACAGGCATCAAATCAAAGGCCCCATCTTTAACTTCATGTAAAACCAAGATACCTCTCCAATGACGATTACCTTGTGGCCCCATATAGTCTTCATCATGCTCATAACAACTACCAGCAATGATGTTGGTAATCAAAGTACCATCTGCCTTATGGCCCGTGGCTATCTGCAACCCTTGCTGATGCCCCGCCACAGCGGACATATGAGTTTTGAGTAACTGTGCTCTAGCACTAGACGCAGGACGACCAGCAACGCCAGTAACAAAGTAATGAGAGTAAGCGACCCCATCAAGAATAATAACATCAAGAAAGTTAGAAACTGACCAACCAAATTCTTTGTACCCAAGATCGTTAATAGAAAGAACGCCCTCAAGTTTTGCATCGTCATTAACTGCACGATTGATTCTATTTTCATGGTTTCCTAAAGTTAGATACATTTCAGGAACATACTGCTTTTCTTTGTTCCTTTTTGCTTTGCTGTTAAACTCTTTTAGAGGGCTCAGGAGGGCTTCCATAGCCTGTTTGGATGCTTCGATATCATTGATGTAACGACGACCCTCAAAAGACTTTTTTCCTACATCATAAGAGGAAAGACTCTCCATGTCAGCAAAGTCACCTATGCAGATGATCTTTTCTGGTTTCTTTTCTACAATATACTTCCCAATAGAAGTTAAGTAGGAAAAATCATGTCCGGGTTTAGCCTGTACATCAGGAATAACTAAGTGCTTCATTGTACTGTGTTAGTGGAAGGGCTAATAGAAACAGGTTCTTCTGCTAAGAAAGGCAAAGCACCGTTTGCTAATAGATAACTTACACCCACTTCAAGAATAAAAGATGCTTCTTGCTGATTAAAGGTGCCTGCAAATACTACGTTGCCTTGCTCGTCTTTTGATGTGATTTCAAACTTCATTTAGTTCTTTTAATAGTTTAAAGTAATGTTCAGCACTTACAATGGCAAGAGGAATATCATTATCCATTTTTACGATAACTAATGGCTCATGTTTACCATGAGTTTTTGCTTGATCGTAGTAAGTGTGTATTTGTGATGTGGCTTTGTTTTTGCATTCAATTTGATAAGCCACTAATTTTCTTGCTGCAGGACTAAGCTGCACATCCTCTCCCGAGGCTCCCATAGACGTACTCTTTACATCATCAGGTTCTAATTGTGGGAATGTCTCCAAGATCAAATCCCGAACCCATTGTTGTAGGCGTCTTCCTTTAGCTTTACTACTTGCCGGTTTCAAACTTTGGAAACTCCCATATTGTATTTGGTTGTCGTTGAATCCATAGGCATTGCCCGTTCATCAACATTTCTTCATCGTTTGAGTATTGTTCTCTAACAACATCAAACATTTCCTGTTCAGTAGTACAGTCATTAAGTAACTTCTCTGCCTTTTTAGGCCCAACACCAACGCATCCTTTAATATTATCTGTAGGATCACCTTTGAGTAATTGAGTATAAAAATACTTAAGAGAAGTAAATTCGTCTGTAGTAATGAATTCTGCTAGTTTTGTCCATCGCTTCTCAGCTTTTCCACCTGAGATTTCCCAAGAGAAATGTTTTCCCGGAATCATCAACAAGTCCTTATCCAAACTACAAATAATTGTATCTGCATAACTACATTGCTGAATCCCCATTAGATCATCTGCTTCACAGTTATCTGAAACTGTAGCTAGATATTTTTCTTGAAGGAATTTCTTGGCTTCTGTAAGGTGCCTTGGACGAACTAAATTAGCTCTATTGGCCTTATACTCTGGATATATACCATATCTAAAGTTAGTGGGGCCGCTAAGGTAGATATTGAAATCACTGCTTTTCGTAAGATCAAGAATATCTTGAATTGTGTTTTCCATATAGTAAGCACAAATACCAAAATCTTCTTGTTCTGCCGCTGCAGAGCATCTATATGCTACCAGATCGCCATCAATTAGTGCTATCATCAAATTCTATGTGAGCGCTTTTAGCGCGGTGAGGGTATTCCCTACCTTCAAAGAAGCATCTAAGCTCTCCCTTTTTGTAGGATACCCAAGCAGTTTCTTTTATGTTATCTTTACAAAGGACATGTGTAGAGTTGTAATATGGCTTATCGTGCCTTTGAGCAAGGCCAATGTGATAAGAGATAAAACAGAGCAAAGTACACACATAAACCAAGTATAACCATTTAAAACTTTTAAACATATATATGGTGCCTCATAACTGAATCGAACAGTTAACTACGGATTACAAAACCGTTATTATACCATTTAACTAATAAGGCTATCTCCTAGCAAACACTAGGAGAATAATAACTAACGCTAAGAGGGTCAACCCAAACCGGTATTATCTACGAGTTCGATTTCGATCTCTCGATCTCCGAAGATACTGTCTGATTCCACCATTCGCGTAACGACTTTCTTTCCGTTCTTTTTTGCCCATTGAGATAGGGCAGAACGGACTTTTTTAGCATCTGCAGAAATCCGAACAATGTCTCCAACATTTCTTAATTTATCTCCAAACTTATACTGTTCCCGAAGACCCATCGTCTACTCCATTGTCAAAAACCCAATCAGTATATTTTTGTGCTAGCGTGAGCACGTCATCAGGATTAGGGGATACCTTATCTGTCTTAAGAGTATCAATCGCAGCAGACAAAGAACTTTGCTTTACAATCAATACTTGTCGTGCAGCACGCTCTTCACGAGTTTCAAAATCTCGATTTACCACAGTACGATTAGGCACAGCAGTATTGTTAGCAGGAGAAGAACTTCCGCCATCGACAGTGATGGAAGACCATTCAGTGTAGTTTTGGGCATTTTTGGTAATGGCTACCTCTACTTCTTTACCAACCATTTCCTGAACGGTTTTAAACACATCAGGATTTGCAAAGCTCATAATGTTTTGAGTACGGGGTTCACCATTGTAGGTGTAGGACACAGATGCCTTCCCATACTTGGACTTACCTTTGGCAATCCACTCAACATTAACATCAGTAATTTTAATCTTCAAAGACTACCTCTTTCATTTCTAATTTGTTAGGCCCATGCTGTACTTCACATGTCATAGGCAATGAGAATTTATAGTTAAATACTTGCTCACACAATTGAGGAATATCTTCAATTGATTCTTTAAGTATCTTACTAATATTATACCAGTTTTCGCTTGGAGTGTCAACTACAATCGAATCATGGATAGTTGAAATCATTTTTGCCTCTAGACCGGAGGCTTTAATTTTTTTAAATGCTTGTAGTCTAGCAAGCATTACTAAGTCTGCACCAAATCCCTGCACAGGATAGTTCTTGATAATCGTTAAAGGCCAAGGATTCCTCTTTCTCATGTCAGGAACAATAGGAAAGAACCTGCCACTAGGAATAACAAGTTTACCATTCTGTTGAGCAGAATATATCAAACGATCATGCCATGCTTTGATACCATAGTATTTTGCATAGTATTTGTCAATAACTTCCTGCCAAAATTTCTCTGATGCAGACACTCCCATAAAATCAGAATCGTGGGCATAGCTATAGGCAGAGCCACCATAAATTAACATTGTGTTAACTGCATATTCCTATGCAGATCAGACTATATCATCACCCATTATGGGGCAAGGCGCTTCGTACTGTTGTCAGTACTACTCCCTTTCGGGATAGTCGTTACACCTTCAAAGGCTTTCCAGCATTGATGCTCTATTTGATGACATTGCTTACAAAGCAATACTAGATTGTCAATACTATTATTATGTTTATTGTGGTCTTTATGATGCCCTACCCATTCATAATGAGTGGCATTCTTAATATCTTTTCCACAATGCTCACATAATCCAGTAGATTCTTTTCGTTCTTTAGCCCAACGTCTAAAGACACATCTACCATGTTTGTACATAATGTTATCTACACCAATGCCTGTAGAACTTCCAGACCCCTTACCATTTAAAATACCATGTTGATAATGCCATTTTTTTATGGAAAGTTTCTTCTTTTCTTTAGCACAACTAGTGCAATATTTAGAGTATTTACCAGTAGGTAAATATTCTATATTACATACTAAACAATTTTTTGATTTAAAATTCATTTAAGACTCCTATTAAATGTATACTTATTATTATACACTATTTTATTGAGTTTGTCAAACGAAATTTAAACACCTTTGCTTGGCTCGGTATTGTCCGTTCTGGAGGTTCACCGAATTCACCTTGTTTTACTTCCGCCTTAATTAACGGAATTTAAAAATCTTTGCAATTAATCTACCTTGCTTACCTTCACCTAAGCCAAAAGCAACTCGATTACCATCATGAATATCAACTTTGTCTATAATTTCTTGACTAAGTACTTTATCACCAGATAATTCTGCTGCTACTACTACCTCTAATCCTTTTACGTCTGCGTTGATTAAGATGAATCTTCTCCTATGATGGATACCTCGATATCAATAGTTTGTCTACTGCACCACTAAAGTTCTGCATATTGGGATTACTGGAAGAAAGACGACCAGTGGCAGCCACACATTGATTGTACTGACCATGAAGGTAAGCACCCCATTCCATCTTATCCAAAAGTTCTGGAAGTTTTCCATAATATGTATCCATAAGTTTAGCTAGTTCTGCGCGCTCTAATAAGAGTTCAATAATACGTTTGTGATTCTTGGTAGGAGTCTTTAATTGTTTAAGAACATCCTCAGAAGTCTGATAAATTGTATATTCAACTCCAGCTACAACACTTTTTAACTTTGTTTCACTACCCTTTAAAGGCTTAAAGAATTGGGGACACGGGAACACTTTGAAGTTATGAATTGTTTTTTCATACTCAGTTCCCTTTTTTTCACCACTCTTATAAATTGCCTTAACAGTTTCAGGATAATCTATCGCAAAGGCACCACCAAACAAAAGAGCGCTAAGGTGGTAACCGCTATCCAAATTAATATCTGGTGTAGGTGCGTATATGAGGAGTTCTTCATTAATCTCTTTCAGCTTTTCTGCTGTTTCATTTGCTTTTTCTTTACATAAATCCACATTAAGTAGAACGCCATTATATTCCATTTCTTGAAGCACTAGTAAATCTGCACCCATAACAAGACACAAACGCTTTTGTTCGTCAGACATTACTTCTTGCTGACGAAGATAAAGTTGGTATGTTAAAGAAACATCTTCATTATTGTAGTGTTTCAGTTCTTCTACTGGAATATCTATTGTGTCAATACCTAAAGACCAATACTCAGCTATCTTGTCATCCTTTAATGAAAAGCCATATTTAGCTAAACATTCATTTAGACTAGGGTAAGAACCTTTCTGTCCCGTAATAATAAACTCAGCTATCTGGCAATCCCAAATCCGACATTTATCAGGAACACAAACCCCTACTTTTCTAGCCCAATGAAGATCAAACTTAATGTTGAACCCAATTAAAAGTTTTAAAGTAGGGAAGATTTTTATAGCGTCTGTAAGGAAGTTGATATCTGTGTAGTAACTAAATCGTGGGGAATCATCATTACATTTCAAAGAATAGGAAACCAACTTGTTACTCGCCGTAAACGGATTTCCTTTATTCTTTGTAGTAGTCTCTACATCGAAAGTAGCTATCATTATTTATTCATATAAGACAATATCCTTGTATCTAGCAATTTCAGGTTCAATCAATACGTCAAACCTAGCGTGGCGTAAGTGAGCTATTGTGTCTTCGTCACCCACCAGCTTGTTCTTAGACAAATTGAGATACCGTATATACTGTGCACCTTCGTCATTAGTGCGGCCAATACCGAGAATGAAGTCAGCCTCAGCCTGCTTCGAGGTCTTAGCATTTGCAACGTGACCCATATGGAGCCATTTTTGGCCTTCCGCAGTGCCATCCGCTTGGCAAACTCCAATCGACGGGGCATACTTTTTCGCAAGTTCCCGTGCCCATTGATAGATTGCACCGTATACAAGGTCATCCCTATCGGCTTTGAATCCCTTAATCTTATCAATCTGATCGTAGATAATGAGCGAAGGAGTGTACCTTTGCAGAATACGTTCGACTTCCGTTTTTTCGATGCTGGCATCGTCTTTAAGGAGTAGAAACCTACCTTTCGTCTGTGCTTTAAATTCATCACGATACTTCTTTACGTTGGACATAAGCTGATCTAGACGTACCCCGAAATATGCTTGGTACATACGTAGCATTACCTTGTCACTTTGCTCTTCATTGTTAAACCATACAATAGGACGGTCATCTTTTAGTTGGGTCAACATGTGACTAACTTCCGAAACTAAAAAGGTGGTCTTTCCTGTCTCTGGTCTAGCAAACAAAAATCCGAAATCTCCTCGTCTAAGACTGCCTAGGCTTTTATTGAGGCAATTGAGTCGCCATCTTAAACCGGGAGTAGTGATTGCAGATTGTACAATCAACTCTAAATCATCAGAAACAAATAGATTTTCTGTGGGCTCTTCTAATAAAGGAGAGCCTTCTGTTAATTCTTGGTACAGACTCTCTATGTCAGAAGTCTCTTTATCCGAAGAAGCTAGTTGAAAACAAGCCTCAGACAGTTTTAAAGCCGTTTCCCGGCGTTTAATCTGTTGAAGGATACGCACTCCTACCTCGTCATCTAAAGTCGTTTCTGACAGGGTTTTGAACAGTTCTAGGTAGATCACCTTATCTGCTTGTGGGTACTGGATAAAGAACCAAGTTTGAAGATCATCAAGAGAGTAGTCGCTAGAATTCTTTTCTTGCAGACCACTAATACTTAGGTATACATAATGTAGTTCCTTGTAGTTATCCTTGATGTAGGATAGATTGATGTGTTTAAAATATTTTAAATAGTTATCCTTCTTTAGAAGGAGTATTACTAAATCTCTTTCTGGTAAATAATTCACTATTTCCTTTATATTTATATTATTACATTATTAATATAATATATTAATATTATTATATATTAATATAAATATTATATCCTAAACTAAATCTTTTGTCAAGAAGATTTTGAGTTATTTATAAAAATTCATCGGGAACTTCTACTTTTTCACCGAGCTTGGACGCCACGTAGCTGCCCCCGGTGCTGGTGGCAGGGGCATCCAGTGGGTTGGATTGCTGGCTGTCGCATAGCCTCCCAAATAATCTTGGCTGTAAACAACACACCATTCCCAATCCCGATCAACACAGTTCCAGTAAACACACATAACGCTGCCAGAAGCGTCGCCGACAGGAACTGCATTCCAAACGAGAATTTCCGTACCATCCTTCGGCGCAGTCTCAATAGGCATCCACCCGGTCGGCGCTGCCGTGAGCGCTTCCAGCCTGCGATACTTTGTTGGCGTGTCGTGGCCATCCCACTTTTTATGGTAGTTCGGCAATCCGGCAAACAGGTGCGCTTGGGCCTCGCGGAAGTGCCAGGACACTTGCCCGGTTGGCAGGTCGATGTAAACACAACCGTGCCAATCCTCTGACCAGCCTTCAATCGCAGTCTTTGCAATGCCGGAGGGGAACAGCTTGGCAAGTGCGGACACTACCTTGTTTCGCTCCTCGTATGCGCTGTCTTTGCGCTGGCGCATTTCGCCGAGGTTGGCCGTGAGCGCTTCCAGTGCGTCGCATAAGATCGTGGCGTCCGCCTTGGGCATGTTGAAGGTCGAGATGTACCCGTACTTCTTGTTATCGGCTTCCACGGCTTGCCGCGTCCGCGCTATCAGGTCTTTGTGGTAAGTCATGCTTGTCCTTTCAGTGCGGCCTCGATGGCGCGGGCGAGGTGATAATTCCAGTGATCTGCTGGCATAACCATTTGTGGTCGCCACCCTTGCTTTGAGGAGTTGTATTCTCTAAACGACCTACTTGCAGCATCGGCGCAATCCTCAATCTGCGCATCCGTCAGTCTCGCGGTCTGCGCGGCTGGGTGGGTGTAGAGCGGGATACAGTTTCCGCAAATCCCACTCACATCGTCGGCCAAGAAAAACTCGCATTCGTCCGGGTCAGGGGCTTGATGCCAGTATCCGAAGGGAGTACCTTCTGCCAACACCGATGCGCGGCCTGCGTCGTAGGCTGTGCGGCAATGGGCGCGAAGTTGAGCTTCGCTGTAGCTCCATGGCGTTTTGATCACTTCGCGCAAAAAATCGGTGTAGTACACGTCGAACTCGGGCAGCGGCAATTTGTCTGCTGGGTGTGTCATTTTAAAAATCTCCTTACAATAGATCGAACCAATCCAATTCGATAGTACCAATGTTCATATGGAAAGACTTGTGGATTCCAACAGAATACATCCACCGGAGGCCCCACCATCGAATAGTCAGCAGGACTTACTTCTCCTGTACCGGGGTCATACTGTTTACCATCAAAGAAAGTAAGGGCATGGGCAAATCCTGCTCTCCAAGTTGATCTTACATTAATACTTCCTGTAACACCATCTAAAAATTTAAAGGCGTTCCATATAGAGGAGGGAAACTCTAAAGAAGAAGTTCTTGCTTTTAAAATTTCTACCGTCTTACCATTTACAGGAGCAGGAGCCCCAATGATGTTCTCAATATCTTGTACTGTGATAGTGAGTTTTCTAAACGGGTCTGCTTTATACAGTGCCTCTTGCATTGCTACCCAATAGGCATAGACAACACAATTAGCTCCTGTTTGTAGCGGATATTGTCTGGTCATTTAATAAACTCCTTTATTTCTTCTAAGGAATATTCTTTGGGGTCTTTGTCAGTTCTAACATACCATACAGGATGCCTTAAAACCGCCTTTAAACGCCCGATCTTTTTGGAGAGAAGGGGATACTGGTCAGAATCCAGCCAAAGGCATACAGGACGTTTTGCGTCCATTAAAACTTTTAAAGCATTGTCATGTATATGTGTGCCAAACAAACAAAGACAAGGACTAACTTGGGCTACTTTATGAGCAGAGATTAAATCCTCTACTAATACGACAGGCCCTTTCTTTTCTGGACTAAGTATTTCTACGTACTCGTGTCCATCCCCCCAGAATCTCCACTTTCGTTTGTCTGGTTGCATGGCTCTTCCGATTGAGAATTTGACAGGATTCCCAAAGGTAAGAACAAGGCGGGAATGTTCTTCGGAATAGCCAACAAACGGTTTCCAATACGAATATGGTAGTCCATATTGGAGTAACCATTTCCATGCCTTAGCTGGAACTTCTCTGGAGAAGTCAGCAGGTAACACATACTTTTCTTTGTCATCTTTGGGAACTTCTCTCTTTTTGGTCGCGAAGGTAGGGAACTCGTGATGACCACAGCTAAAGCAATGCCCGCTGCCATCCGAGTACCTACCTAGATTATCTCCTGACCTATCCCTACCCTTAGATATACACTTTGGACAGGGCTCATACCCAACATGTTTGGCCATCAAAGATCACCATTCATCATCCTCACCATACTCTTTGATAGGAACCCTATCAGGAAAATACTTTTGGTATACTGTAATTTCATTATGGTCATGATTGGGATTAATAAAAGTAGCTATTGCTTCCCATCCCCGTGTTTTCAATTCTTTCTGAATGTGGGGATATTGTCCAGTACCCTCTTTGAAAACAATTGCGTTAGAGTTCGACCTATCTTCCTTTGTAGTTGAATGGTACTTAGAAACTAAGGCTATTTGAGCATAGTTATACCCATCACAGTCATCTGAAATTCTTTCTTCCGCCCTTGTTACAAAATCTTCTGCCTGTTCCTTTTCAGTTTCAAACTCTTTATACCCCCGGTTAGTCCTTGTCTTTCCACCAAAAAGGCGTTCTTCCTTTTCAGAACCATATAGTCCATGAATTACTCCTATACCACAGCAATTAGGGTATTGGTCTACACCAAAAAGAATTCTAGGAAATTGTTTCTTACTCTTCGTCATCTGGAAACTCCATAAATTGATCTGAATCTTCTACTTGCTCATAAGGTTGTAAGTCTGAGCGACTAACTAACTTTACTTCTGGAGGCAACCAACTAGTACAACTGTTGCACATATTAACATACTCCCCAGACTCTTTATATTTTCTAGTGGCCTCAAATCCATTAAGGATTTTATCACAACAATCGCATCGCATTATTTAGCCCAATCAATAATGGCATCAGAGTACTTTTCCAAAGTAGTCCCCTCCATTCCGGGAGTAGAGTTTACCTCTAATACAAACAGAAGTTTATGGTGCTCGTTATAACCAATATCAACAGCACCCAAGGTATAACCCAAGGCATCAACTGCATCCAGAGCAAGCTTCCGCAAGCCATCAGGCTCTTCAATATCTTCCCGACAAAATACATAACCATTAGCAACATTACGAATGCGAGTGTCACGATCGGAATCATCGAAGTCCTTCTTCTTTCGCTTTTCCTGCACATCAAGTACAGTTCCATTCAAAACATGTACACGAAACTCTCGTTTCTTAGGGATGTACTTTGTGTATAAAGGAGCGTCCACAAGTTGCTCTTTATTATCTGCAAGAACTATTCCACGGCCCTCACTACCACGCAGTAAGGTACGACACACCACAGCATGTTTATCTTCATCAAACCATCCAGCAGCGACAGCCTTATCCGTAGTATACCCCGGACAAGAAACTCCAGCCTCTTTAAAAGTTTTAAATTGGGTGAGTTTGTCAGTACCCGTTCTGAAATAGAAAGCTTTTCGCTTACCTACTCGATCAGGGGTTACTCGAAAAACGCGATACCCTAACTTTTCAGACAGAGTATCTGCAAGTGCCTTAGCACTACGGGAACCAAGATTGGTGGGGACAATAACAATTTTAGCAGGCATAGCAAGCTTCCTCCGTATTCATTCCAGTGTAAAGTAGCTCAGGGTCTTGAGCTTCAAAGATCAGATAACCATCCTTAGAACCGGGCTCATAGGCTGACCAAGCCTTCGTTCTCAAACTAACACGATAGACTGCTTCACATACAGCAAATTGCATCACTGTTTCCTCAGTAGTCTTGGGCAGCACCAGCCGAATAACAGGGCCGGGGTCATTAATGGGAGTCATATACAGATAGAAATCTGTTTTGCTTCCCTCCACCGGGAGATAATCACAAACCCGACAAGTGACTGTCTGGCCATAGGTATACTCATGGTGTATCTTTTGAAAGTCATCTACTGTGTAACTGGCATCCAAACCTTTAGCCACACGTTTCTCAAAATCGTTAGTCTTGAGAGGAGTTGAACTACCCATAGAACGCTCGGCAACTCGCATTGCTCCAGAAGGATTGAAAGAGTGTGCCTGTTGACGCACATGACTGGTAGCCACTTGTTTGAAAGGAGTTGTACTCGGATAGTAAGTCGATACCGGATATGAGGTAGACTTAATTTCTTTGTGGTCAACTCCCCAAGAACGATTGGAAAGAGTATAGGTAACTAACAGATCATCTTGCAAGAGTTGGGGTTTCTGAGTAACGGTTAGGTTATGCCGTGCGGCAGCAAAATCAAGGAATGCCTTCTCACTAGCCCAAATGTAAGAGTCGTTGGTTTCCATCCACCACAAAGGACGCTGAGTGTTCCGAATAAAATTGAGAGTTCCCTTTTCAAAGTTATACCAGATCAAAGCATAAGCACCATTAATAGTGTTCAATGCCTTTTCAACATCCCCATTTTCCGATAGTACGTGGGCAATGGCATGGCTATCCACTTCAACATCAGCATGTTTTTTGTGGTCACCAAACAGAGTACCATTATGCACTAGAATAATCTTGTCGTCAACAACAAACGGGTGTGCATTTTCGTCAACGATATTTCCACGAGTAGCCTTTCTATTGTGGCCCACCAAAGCAGAACCATTAGAAAAGGCTTCCTTATAGATCGTGTCGTACTCTTTGGTGGTCAAAAAGATAGGCCCCATAGAGGCTTCCTTAGCACCACGAACATCCCCTTGATTGGAAATAGAAAAGACGCCCGTTGAATCTTCTCCACGAAGAGTATCCAAAAATAACAGAGTAGAAAACACATCACGTTGATCGTTAGAAAAACCATGACCACGCTTATTGATAACACTTACAAGTCCACACATATTAATACTCCTTAAAACTCAAACCCATTTTCTTGACCAGCCGCAACATTCACTTCATCACCCCCACCTACTACTACTGGTGGGACAACACGCATTTGTACACGCCGCCCCGGATCACGTGGGATAGGCGCTCCTTCCCGCATAACACGAGCGTTGTCCACAGGGCGAATACGATTTGCAGGAACCCACTGGTTCCGCAAGAGTTCTAGCTGTGCGGGAGGCACTTCTTGTGCTGGTTGTTCAACAAAAGGCCATTGGCCGGGTACTGCAGCAGCATTTGCAGCATGTCTAGCAAGCAAGGCGGCATCCATACCTTGCTCACGAAGGAGGCCCCGAGCTTGAAGAAGCTCTTCAATGGAGCCGGGTTGGGGTTTTAGAACAGCAGACACCTTAAACTTATCCCACCCAATCAAAGAGTATTTTGCGTTTACCACCCCTTTATACAACAGAGGTTCATACACATTTGTAAAAGGCAAGTACTTACCCATCACAGATTCGTAGAACTTTTTATATGCTGAGGTATCATTTAAAACTTTTAAAGTCTCTGTCAGTTCTTGCAAAGGAGTACGTTGAGCATAAGCAACCAAACTACCTAGAGTGTTAATCCAAGTAGTAAGTTTATTCATGTCCGAGGTACCATGCATGTGACGAAACTCTACTGTGCCTTGATTACCTAACGGAACCAGATTCAACGCCGTGTATTTTTGCCAACGAGAGACAGGCTTACCAACATTGTCAATAAGTTCCTGCACCATGTTGTAGTTATACCGGCACTGTGCCCACGGGATACAGTAGATATTGGTATCACGATAATGACCCACAAACTGAAACAGAATGCTTTCAAACACACTATACACAAGGCAAAGAGTACTTAATTGCTCAGGAGTCATGTCCAGCATGTTGACATGCACATGGACAGATGTTCTGTCGGTGTAGTTTTCCTGATTAAACTGTGTGGTTTGAAAGAATCCTTGTAGCTCTGAGAGCAAATGCCCCATCATCATGGGATTTGAAATAAACTCAAATGCATTTCCACGAAGAGAACCATCTTGTTCTACACGAAACCCACGAGAAAGTTTATCTCGATACCAGTCTCCATCATGGTCACAACGCTCTACTTCTAACTCAACTCCAAGGAGAAGTTGAGGAAAAGAGCATTCCCCCAAAGGAATTTTAGGAGCATAGATTTTGGGTGTTTTCAACCCAAAGATGTTTGCAATTGTCTTAGACATTTTCCACCTTTATGTTAGCGCGTTTGAAAGCATCCAGTAACTCTACCTTGAAAAGATCAGGGATAGTTCCCTTCCACACAAAGTCATCTGTAAATTTGCCAGACGCAATCAAAGAGTCATAGCAATACAGAAAACCTTTCAAGTCAATAGCAAACATGGAATTTAAAGCAATTCCAGTCCCTTTCTTGACCATGTGTTTAAAGGCTTTGTCAATAGGTAGCTCGTCTTGGTAGATAGGAACCAGAGTAGAGAAATCTACCGGCATCTTCCTAAGAGTACCATCTAATCTAGACACAGTAGTATTTCTACTACTAAGGCCACGTTGAAACTGTCGAGCAGGAATCCGCTTGACAAACAAAGGGCCATATTGCAATGTGTTGTACCAACCAGACTCAGGAGGAATGAACTCAAACCCAATATCACCTTCGGCATCTACATTGAGGTTGTACTTGATTCCATCTTTGTCTTGGAAGTCTACTTGACGACTACTGATTCCTGTCAAGATACACAATGTCCGTTTTGTTCCATGTTTGAAGTACCCATAGGTTCCTTCATAACGCTGACGGAAATTCTCTTGCTCACCAGAAAGAAACTTCTCAAACATTTACTACCTCCAAGTTCAACTGCTTGACTAACTGATTGGCTACATCTTTGTTATTGTTATCTATAGCGTCAAGAATCTGGTCTGAATATTCCTCTACGGGGAACTGTGCAACCACAGCATCAACAGCACGATGCGTATTTTCCCAAACCCATTGACGTAGCCGAGGGTTAAAAATCCAGAAGTTACTCAACGTCCGGTACTCAACCCCATAAGGTTTAACTCGATAAGCTCCACGCTTACCGTACAACTGTTTGCGTTTTTCATCCTTGTCCATCAAAACAGACGGGACACCAAGAAATAAATCCATGCAACGAACCACGCGCTGAGGAGAATCGTCTCCAAGCTCCTTAACATTGTACCCAATATGGACGTGTCCTCCACAAGATCGGAGGTTAGGACTCGGTGCTCGAGGACGAGGATTCTTCTTACCCGTCCACGCATTGAAGTCGGGGTCACACCCAAACTCTTGCGCTGCGGGATGTTGAAGTTCTTTGTCGGGAAAGTCCGCCGAAGCCAGTTCTCCAATAGTAAAACCATAAGACTCCTTCACCCCATCATTTAAAAATTTTAAAGTCTTTCCAATGGACTCAACAAACTCTTCCACACGATTTGCAGCAGGGATGTTGAACTCCATTGCTACGTTGTCTTCCTGAACACAATACCCTTCTCCCAAAGGTAAGGGCATAGGGGCTGCTTTTGTTCCACCAATCTTTCCACATGAAGCAATCAGTTGACCATGAAGGTCGGTCAGGAAAACTTCGGGGTCACAACCAAGTTTTAGTTTCATAGCTACTCCTACATATAAGCATGTTTGTTAATCAAAGTTACAGCTTCTTCATAGGAAAGAGTCTTCCGATCAGGATGGTTAGGGTGCTGGAACACCACCAAAACCATAT
>Ga0213919_1000405_pt1 | contig 19286 bp, 16 predicted proteins | sample McNCre317MG_FD_161056 | JGI IMG/M metagenome (GOLD analysis project Ga0213919, IMG submission 161056) | Freshwater microbial communities from McNutts Creek, Athens, Georgia, United States - 3-17 MG | ecosystem: Environmental > Aquatic > Freshwater > Creek | place: USA: Georgia | collected... | reverse complement strand
ACTGGGGCAAATGAAGATGTGGCTGAAAGCCCTGGGAATAAAATTTGAATCCGAATATAAATTTCACCAAACCCGAAAATGGAGGTTTGACATCGCCATCGTTGAAAATAAAATTGCCATCGAATATGAAGGAATCTTTAGTGAAAAATCTGGACACACTACGCATAAAGGGTTTTTAAACGATGTTGAAAAATATAACACCGCAACAACTGAAGGATGGACTGTTCTGCGTTACACCGTAAAGAACTATCAGAATATTATTACTGATGTTGAAAGCCTTAACTTTGCAAAACATTCGCTATGACATTGTTGACATTAAAAAAGAAATAAGCTAAATGGCCAGGCATAGTTTAACAAATCAGAATAAGGCGTTGATGATAAAAGCTCTTGAAAAACACAAGGGGGTAATCAGCTATGCTTGTAAAACTGCAAAAATAAGCCGACAAACATTTTACACCTGGGTTGAAAAGGATCCTGAATTTAAAAAGGCTACCGATAATATACAGGATGTGGCGCTTGACTTTGTAGAGAGTAAGTTATTCAACTTAATTCAAAAAAATGATACTGCCGCGACAATTTTTTATTTGAAAACCAAAGGTAAGAAGCGTGGATATGTTGAGCGTCAGGAGATTAATTTAAGCGGCTCGAAATTCATCGTCAAGAAAAAATGAACTATGTTGAAATAGAGATTCATGACGATGTTTTTCTTCCCTGCTACAGCCATCTTCGAAATGATGAAGGAATCGATATTGATTTTATCTACGGGAGCCGGGATTCAGGAAAGTCGCGAGATACCGCAATGCGATTGGTTGAAAAATGTTTAACAAATGATTATTTCCGGCATGTGCTTGCAAGAAAAACCTTCAACACGATTAAGGATTCACAATGGCAAGTTATCAAGGATGTAGTTGAGGAATGGGGACTACAAGATTTGTTTGTTTTCAAAACATCTCCGCTTGAAATTGATTGCATTAACGGAAATAAATTTATCTCAAGGGGTTTTGATAATCCACAAAAAATTAAATCGATTCAAAACCCTTCCGGTGCATGGGTGGAGGAAGGGAACGAACTTACTTCAGAAGACTGGATCGTATTAATCACTTCGTTAAGGAGCAATAATGGCGCTACAAAAATTGATGTAACGTTTAATCCGGAATGTCCTGGTGATTTCAGGGAATTCTGGCTCTACAAGGATTATTTTTCACATACCACAGAAGAATCATTTTCGCACGTCAAAACAATTACTGTAGGTTTAGAATCCTTCGATCTTCATTATCGGGCGACACATACAACATACAATCAAAACCCTTACTGCACCCCACAGCGAAAGGCTGTATATGAAGGTCTTAAAACAGTAAGTCCTTATCACTATCGCATCTATGCATTAGGTAAATGGGGTGTCCGAGAAAACAAATCTCCTTTTGTCGTTACATTCAATCGTGATAAGCATTTAGACAGCGGAACCATCCGGAAATGTGTTAGGGATTTTAATAAGCCAATATACATATCCTTTGACTTCAACCGGAATCCGATGTGTTGTTCTGTTATACAATGGCAAGGCAACGTCGTACGCTTCCTAGAAACGATTAAGCTGCCGAATTCCACGATTTATGATATGTGCACCCAGATTAAAATCAGGTATCCTAAAGCGCTTATAATCGTTTGCGGGGACTATGCAGGAAATCAGCGTTCAGGATTAGTCCAGAATCAGGATTTAAACAATTATTGGAAAGTGATCAAGAAGGAATTAACCCTTTATGATGGCCAGATGCAATACATCGTAAATCCAAGCATTGAAGAAAATGAGGTGCTTGTAAATTTCTGTTTCGCAAACCTAGACATCTTGATAAATCCAGAGAAATGCCAAGCGTTAATTTTCGACCTTCAATTTGCTGAAAAGATGGCAAATGGAAAGCTGCGCAAAGGAGATCGTGAAGATCCAACTCAGCAGCTCGATGCCCTGGATACTGCCAGATACTTCTTTAATCGCTATTTCGCCCACCTTAATCCATTAAAACCCAAGCGTTAATAAAAAATATGAAAAACATCTTTTAAACAATTAAATCACTTATTTTTGATGCATGGCAATTCCGATAATTCTTAATACTTCAGGCTGCGATGTATGTGCAGAAATGCAATTCGAAGAATGCCAGTCGCTGACCATCGGCGTAGGAATGGATCTTGAAGTATCTACGGATTACAAATGGTCCATCACGGATAAGTTTAACAACGTTTATTTTGGCACCTCCACAACGGATACAGATAAAATATTCCTCATTGAGGCGGAACAGCTTCCTGAAGGATTGCTTACGACATTTGCCGGTAATTTCACGCTGAGAATTTATAAAGCTTCAAATGATTCCCTGGTTAGTTGGATCAGTAATACAAAAACATATTCCTGCATCAGTTTCTCGATATATCATGGCGAAACGGCAGAAGTAACCCCTTAATATTTCTGGCGATGAATAATCGCAACAAAGAATGAAGCGTGCAATCACAATTTTACAATGCAATTCAAATCTTTATGCAAAAGCAGAAACTTTTTCTTGTTTGTTTTCCTGCTGTTCAACTCCCTCTATGCATTAGCATATAACGCGAATACAAAATCGCGAAGAATCCAGATTACCAGTTTAGACAGTGCGAACATTCAGTTGTTATACATCGAGAGAGATGTTTATAACAACGCCGGTGTTTATACGGTAACTGAACGTGTTCACAATCTGAATACCTACACCAAAAGTGAATGTCGGCTATCCCTGGATACGATTACAGATATCATTTCAGTGTATGTGTCAGGAGATGTTCTTTTAGCTTATGCACAAGGATCTCTTAATACCACAAATGATACTGTTTCAGTAACGGCAGCTGCGGCGTATTCAGCCTTTCAGCCTCTGATTGTATCTCCTGTTGGTGGTGGTGGTGGAACTGGAACTGTTGAGACAATCGTAGCGGGTACCGGAATTTCTGTTGATGATACTGATCCTGCAAATCCAATAGTTACCAATACCGGTGGAGCAGGAGCTTATCTTCCCCTTGAAGGTGGAACCATGGATAATGGTGCAGTAATTTCAATGAACAATGGTGCTAAAATAAAAGAGGGCACTTCTGATCAGGGCTTAGGAGGCAACAAAGGAATAGCACTTGTTTGCTCGGTTGACTACGAATTGAAATGGGAAGCGGGTCGTTTGTATGTAATGGAGCAGAATGGTTTTACTATTCGTGAAGTTCGCTATACACATACATCCACGCCAACGGTAGATGATGATATTACTACTGGTTATATTGTTGGATCACGGTGGGTTGAAGATGATGGAACGGCTTATGTATGTACAGATAACACTGATGAGGCAGCAGTATGGAGCAGGTATTCAACTACTGGAACTTACATTGTCATCAATACCGAAGATGCTGCAATTGGTGGATTGATTGATGGAGCGCACTATGCAGTGCAAGACGTGGAAAGTTTGACCGGTGCAGTTTTTTACAGTATTGGATTGCCAGATGGAACGTTATCTAATATTGGAACGGTGCAATGGAATGGATATACATTCAAAGTTGATTACAATACATCCATTGATCGCTGTATGTGGGCTGAATCGGATTTTGGTTGGAAGTTTTTGTATTCGCCTAATGCGACTAATTCCGGAGCCTTATCCATCATTAATGATTGGTTTGGAATTACTCCTAATAAGGATTTAATGACCGGTTGTGTAATGGGAGGAATAAATTTTACAGGATTTAGCTTCACTGATGCAAATAATGGAATAATAAGATATAAAGATTTTATCATCTCCGAAATCTCCACGCTAGACTTGAGCGATGTTGGTCATGACTTAACATTGAGTGGTAAACTTCAAGACGGTGTTGTATTGGTTACGGATAACATTGTACATGATCATCCAGCAATAACTTTTCCTGCATACTTTGAAAATTATCATGGAATAAATGGATTGTGTTTACAACCACAGGAAGGCGGAGTATTATGTTCAATGCTGTACGAAGGAATCCATAAAGTTTCGGGAAAAGAGCATGGTACTTGCGAGTATAATCCTGAAACAAATTCCATAAGAAATAGTGCTTTGGAAATCAATTATGAATATATACCTCTCGGAGTACATATTATTGATTTTACCAATTATAATTTTGCTGGAATAGTAAGAGTTAGCGCGCCTGATAACAATATTAGCATTGATGAATTTGATGGTTTGAATACAGATCAATCCATCAAGATTAAAAGTATGGCAGACTTAAATACAATTGAATTTACAAATTCTTCGGTAACATTTAGTTTCATTGTAGGGTTAAGTTTCGGCGGGATTTTCACACTGGTAAAAGGTTCTTATCTTGAGGTAAGAAATACTGATATTGGTTATGTGGTCACTTATACAGATACTTATTAAAGACATATAATTAAAAATAAAAAACCATGAATGCTAAAACATTATCTCCAACACAAAAACTGATTACCACTAATACTGGAAGCCAATATATTATCAATTCAGGTGTTTACGTAACAACTCCGCAAGCACCTATTAACCCATCAACATTGGAAGATTGTTTCTTGGATACGTCAGATGTTGGTGCATTGAATGAATTAAAAAGTAATCTCGATAATTTAATTTCAAAAAAAACCGAAATTGATTTATTGACTAATTACGTGGATTCAAATCAAAGATAATATTTTCCTCAATGGACTTCCTTTCTCTGATGGTAATTGGTATGTTAGTGTGCCTTGGCGCCTTTTCCTGCTTTCAGGAAGGGAACGTTTTGTTTTTTATTCGGGCAGCAGTCGAGTATTATTTGCCAATGATAATTCGCAAGCCTTTGTGGGGTTGCTTTCATTGCATGGCAAGCATTTGGGGTACATTAACTTGGTTTATTCTCGGGCAGGAGGCATCCTTAATATGGTTGCTGTATATCATTGGAGTATCCGGATTAAATGCCCTGATCGAAATATACTTCTCTGATTATTTCACTAACAATGATAGGATTTAAAATGAGTAATACAATTACAAATCCTTCAGTTGAATTACAACTTGTTCAAAGTGGTTGGAAGATGTTTCATGAATGTACGTATTGTAACGGCCAACATGCGCGTCACTATAAGAAGAAGGAGATTCATGGTGTTGAAGTAAAAGTGGTGGAGGCTAAACCGGAAAAGACATTTGTTATCACTAAATGGAGCAAGAAATTAAACGAGGGTACCTTGGATCAATTAATGGAGGCGGTTGCTGAATTATGATTGTAACAAAGTGGTTGAAATCATTCCGTAAACCTGAATTTCAGGTAAGACCTGAGCACAAGGTGATTCCTGCATTCATCAGCAATGGTGTGCAGTATTTCATGTTCGACAAAGCTCTCGAGCTTTCGTATGAACGTGCATTGTGGGCACATTCCTTTTATGTTCAATTTGAGAATAAAGTAAGTAAGGAATACTTGAAGGAACATGTTAAGGCCATGAAGATGATTGTTTCTTCAAAGCGAATTGATATCGGAAAGATCGCCATCCTGAATAAAAATTTAGAAGAGAAATTGGAATTTATAATTGAGCCGGATCTGTTGTATCAACTAGCCTCCGTTCAATTCTTCGATGCAAGTGAAGATCCCTATAAGTTTGATCATGCCTATTCAATTAAAAAGATCGAACGATGGAAGAAGACCGCCGACATCGAGACTTTTTTTTTGTCATTGCCCGTACAAGAACTGATTCCATATTTAAAACAATCAGGAACAGATATAAAGACCTATTCGACAGCGGCACAAGTGATCATACAGCAACACCAGAAGTATCTTACATCAATATTATCCAGCAGTACTTCGATCGAAAAGAACAAGAGCGCTTAGTGCTCACCCGGTGGCTCCCGCCACAACTCAATTTGCAAAGGGTTTCGGCCCTTGATTACTATTCATATTTAGCTCAGATGCACCGGGAAGCGAATAGTAAAACTCCGGCAAAGAAAAATGTCCGTTGATACAGAACAAATCATTGTTGAATTTATTGCCGATGTAGAGAATATGAAGCCGGGAATTGATATCCTGGTTTCTTTGGGCAAACTTGATCAATCAACCGCCGATATCTTACGCAAAACCACCTCTGAATATTCTGCCAGACAAAAGGTGCTGAAAGAAACAGGAGAAAGCGTAAAATCATTTACTACCGAAAGTTCCAAAGCTGCTAATGGTATAGGCGAGCTTTCCGGAAAATTCAACAATCTTTTTAATGCCCTCACCAATGGTGGATTAGATGAGTTTGTTAAGGGCATTTCAGTAGGCCTTATAGATGCATTAAAGAATGCCGGTGTGGAGCTGGGCGATCTTCAGCAAAAACTAAACAGTAAAACCCAACTTGAAATTGGTGTTAATATTTCGGAGGCGTCTATATCAGAGCTCGGAAATGAATTAGATCTTCTTAAAGAAAAGCTACGAGACCTTAGTCCTGCAACAGAAGAGTTCGCAAATACTGCAGCGCGATTCAATGAAATAAAATCCCGGATTAATGAATTAACTACTTCGCTAGAAGGATACAATCAGACCCTCGAAAAACGCAATGAAATTTTTCTCGATGCGGACAAAGCCACAGCAAGTGTTAAAGATATTCAAGGTGCCATTGCTGTTCTTCAAAACGATTTAGCAAGCATTAATCCTGCCTCTGATCAGTTTGTTTCAGCGGCGGCGAGGCTGAAAGTATATGAGGACCGCATCCAGGCAATTGATGAAAAGATAAAAGCATTGGCCGTTGATTCATCTAAAGAAAAGGAAATAAAAATAAAAGCGGATTCAGCAACCGCAAGCATCAATCAAATTAATGGGGCAATTGCTTTTCTTAATACTAAATTAAAGGACCTTCCTGCATCATCCAAGGAGTTTATCGACACGGCAGCGGAGATAGATGTATATCGCGAAAGGCTGGATGCCATTTCTGATTCGGTAGATAATGCAACTCCAAAACAAATCACACTGCGTACGCAGCTACTTCAGTTGCGCAACGAGATGGCATTATTGGAAAGCCAAGGAAAGGAGAATACCCAACAGTTCGAGGAAGTTGCTGTTGCTGCCGCCAAGGTTCAGGACCAGATGACCAAAACGCAACAACGTGTTTCTTCTCTTGCTTCCGAAACCAAGAGCCTCGATTTTATGCTAACATCAGTTCGTGGAATCGCCGGTGCATTTGCAACTGCTGATGCTGCTGTTGGTCTATTCGGAGAAGCCAATGAGGATCTTGTAAAAAGTATTGCCAAAACACAGCAGGTGATGGAGCTCTTAGCAGGGCTCACGGAATTGGAACGGCTATCGAAAGAAAAGAATATTGTTGTTACCAATATAGAAATTCTGCAACGTAGAGCAGGCGCATTAGCAACTCAATTGCAAGCAGCTGCTGAATCGCAAAACATTATTGTAAAGACAGCCGCAACCGCCGCGCAGTGGGCTTTAAATGCAGCCATGAACGCTAATCCGGGTGTATTGTTACTTACTACTCTTGTTGCCATTGGTGGAGCCCTGGTTTATTTTACGAAATCAAATGAAGATGCTACCGAATCCCAAGGACGATTAAATGCTGCATCGAAAAAGCAAGCTGAAATTTTAAATGATTTATCAAAAGAGACCGAAGAAACCACGAAAGCAAGAATAAAGGCCACCGAAGAAGAACTTAAGATTGCAGAATCATCTAACGCACCACTTCAAAAAAAATGGGCATTAGAAAAACAAATTGCTGCAGATCGTCTTCGTGCTGCAAATATTCAGAAGGGAATCTATGCTGATGAAATTAATAATATAGGACTAAACACTGCAAAGTTGGAAGTGCTTAAAAGAGAGGTTAGTCAATTGAAAGCTGAGGAGGCGGATGAAAAGGTTCTTAAGATAAAGCAAGATGAACTTGATTTGCTTGACAAAAATATAACCAAAGCTAAACAGGTGCGCGATGCAACTATTGAGGCTAATAACGCCAAAAAGGCTGTCGACATTAAAGTGGATAATGAAGCAGACGTTCAAGCTAAAAAAAATACACAAGATTTTGTTGAAGCAAAACTTCTCCTGGTGAAAAAGGGGACCGATGAAGAACTAAGATTAAAGCTTGATGCAATTGAAAAAGAGAAAATCGCAAAACTCGCGGCCTTAAATAATGATCCATCCAAATCAGGTGAAATAGCAAAAATTGAAGCGGAAGCAAGAAAGAAGTCTCAAGAGGAGAACGCCGCATTTATTCTTCGAAAGCTGAATGATGAAAAGGCTGCTGATGAATCAAAGCTAAAAGAATTACAAAGGACCGGTCAGGATGAAGTTGCACAAAAAAAATTAATTCTTGATAAACAAAGAGCCATTGAAATTACAGCTGAACAAAATTCATTAGATAGTGAGGAAATAAAGGTTGCCAAATTAAAGATAATTGAAGAAAATTATTTGACTGACCTTCAAAAACTGTATAGTGATGCTGCTCAAAAACAAACCGATGCTGCTATTAATATACAACGAAATGATGCTGCCAGAAGACTTGCTTTAGCGCTTGCCGGAAGTGCTGAAGAAATGCAAGCTAAAAAGGATGCAATAGCCAACGAAGAGGAGGCACAAATTGCAGCACTTGCACGAGAACTTAAATTAAAAACAGACGCAGATGGTAATTTAACAGCAGATTCTTTGCAAAAACAAAAAGAATTTCAGGATGCAGTTGATGCGATTCGTTCAAAATCACGAACGGAACAGGGTGCGCTTGATAAAACGTACTTAAAATCTAATCTCGAATTTGAAACCGAGATAACGAACAAACGAATCGACCTTGAGATTCAGCGGCAAAAAGCCATTGCTGATGATCCCTCTACATCAGTTGCAGATAAGAAAGCTGCACTCGCTCAGATTACAACTCTTGAAACAAATCAGATCAAAAACAAATCTAAATTAATTGACGTAGAGTTTGAAAAAACCCTAATTAATGAAAAGGAATACCAGAGTAAATCACTTGAGTTAGAACTTGAAAAGAATCAGAAAGAAATAGCTTACAAGAAAAAACTGGCTGAAGAAAAAAAGGCATTGTTGCAACAGGAAATTCAATTTTCCATAAATGCAACGCAGCAGATTTCTGATTTTATTTTCAATCGGCAATCGCAGGACATCCAGGATGGCGAACAGCGAGCTTTAGCATCCTTAAACAAACAAAAGGAGGCGGAGCTTTCCAATAAAAAACTCACAGCAGATCAGAAAAAAAGACTGGAAGAACGATTTGCTAAAGAAGAAGCAAAAATAAAAAACGATGCTGCCAAAAAGCAACGGGAAGCAGATAAGCAACAGGCCATCATCAATGGATTGCTTGCAGTTACAAAAGTTGCTACGCAATTTCCTCCTCCAAGGCCGGAATTTTATCTTGGCGTCGCACAAGTGTTACTTACCACCGGCCTTCAGGTAGCAGCGATTAATTCAAAGCCAATTCCTCAGTATCGCTATGGTATCGAATCACTGGAAGGTAATGGCACAACTACATCCGATTCCATCCTTGCACGATTATCAAGAAAAGAAAGAGTAGTGCCGGCTGATGTCAATATGGAATACTGGCCAGCGCTCACAGCTATTCACAACAGGAAGGTTCCAGCTGCGGTTGCCAATGCATTGTTCAATCAGGTTCATTTTGATATGCCTCCACTTCCGAATGTATCAGCGTCGGTCCAAAATAAAATCTTTAAAGAATCAATCATCATCCGTAACAATGGCATGTACCTGAACATGGATGAGTTCACCAAGCGAGTAGCTGAACATTTGATTAAAGGTAATGATCAGCGATCATCAAATGATTATCAGGCATCATTACGCCACAAGCAAACGCTTGTGTATTTGGAAAAAATTGCAAAGAATGCTGAAAACAATAACACTTCATTCGACCCACGTCGGCAATGAGTTCGATTTATAAATATTACTTAGATGGCGTGCACATGCCGGATCCGATCTCCTGGGATAAATGGGAGGAGACGATTCGTGCGGACTTTGAGCAAAACGCTACCTTAGAAACTATCGACAGCTCCGCTGAGTTTACCGGAAGAGCCTACGAATGGCTATGGGCTAAATTTATTTCACCTGCCGGGCATAACAGCGAAACCACACTAGTGGTGAAAGAGCAGTATGCGGAGAACATTTATAAAACAATATTTACCGGAATAATATTTACTTCTGATATAGAATTTGACAGACGTGATACCATCGCCAGGGCAAAAATTCAAGACAATGGATTTTACGCACGTATAAATAATAACAAGTCGCTCGAAGTGCCTTTTGAGGCCACGAAAACAAAGTCCGGATTCCCATATATCATACAGAATGCACGCACCTACCTGAATGCATTTAATCCTTGCGATAACACTCGACTTGTTCCGGGTATTTCATTGGATCAATGCCCAGTAGCATTTCCGGTATGCAATGTATTGCTGCACCTTATTTCATTTATTACCGATGATGAAATGTATTGCACGGCACCTCCATTTGAACCTGGAGGAGCTTGGTATGGGTTAACTATATCAAATGGTGCAATGCTTCATCCATTGGCCGATCGTTCTCCTGATGCAGTTGCGCCTTCCTTATCATTTCAAAAGATATGGGATGAATTACGTAAGAAAATTCCGCTGTGGTATTATATCGATTATACGCTGAATGTCAAGCCTACATTAGTAATCAATTACAAGGATGAATTATACAATTCACGCAAGGCCGCTACTTATACTTCGGTTGAAAAGATAGTGACCTCATTCGATGTCAATAAATTGTATAGTGTTGTTGAAATGGGATCAGGTGATACCAAGGAGAAGAAAGATGATGATTGTGACCATACCCCGTATTATGATGAAATCGGTTGGCTTGGACCTAAGGAAGAGAAATACATTTTTGAAACGCGGGCGAACATTGACAAGAGCTTTAGTTTAAAAGGCGACTTTACTATTTCAACGAATTTGATTAAGGAAGTGATTTATGATAACCTCACGGATCATGATGAAACAATTTTCTTTATTGATGGTGGCGAAGATACTACTGAGCCCTTAAGCGATGCGCTGCTGAATGTGCATGTGTATAACAGAAGGTTATTTAACGATCAAGTTGCCTTACGTTTTAAAAAAGAATTTCCGGCTAACATCGCACAATATTACGGCCCTAAAACGTCCGGAATAAAAGCAGTAAGCACAAAAGATTCAGACCCAACTGCACTACCATACTTGGTTCGTCAAACGATAGAACCCATCCAATTTAACGATGATTATAATCTAGGATTTGATGCCTCCAATACGTATGGTAATGGCACTACCCAAGGGAATGCTGTTTCCTTGGGCAATTCCCGTTTTACAGCTCCATCACCGGGAATATATTCTCTTTATTTAGATGTAACAGTGTATGGTGATGTTCCGGAAAAACGATTTAATGAATTAGATATTGAGCTTGGATTTTCTATTTACAATTCCTCCAATGTATTCATCACTACACTTGATGAGCTATGGCAAATCTATCATGAGTTCTCAAAACGAATGAGCATTACAAAGGCAATTTATCTAAACACCGGCGATTACGTTGTGCCCACCATGAGTGCCACTTCGCTCAAGAGAGGATTTATAATTCATACTATTTTAACATTTCCATACACATCAGTTACGGAAGTAATTCCTGAAGTGTTTATCAAGGCAGGCGGGGTTTTTCAGGTTGACAATGTGTTCCAATTATCCGGTGTATTTCAGCAAGCTGATCCTGATGAATATGGAATTATAAAAACCACTGCCGCCAAGCCACTAACAATTATTGAATATGATTTTCTCAAAAAAAGCAGATTCGATTTATTCACTGTAAAAGATGCTTGGGGTAATGCTGTTATTGGACATATTGAAAACATAAAATACAGTAGAAAAACAAACATTGCAACACTATCTCTCTTGTCAACAAAAAACATGCTGAAATGAATCCCATAGATAATCAACCAATAATATTCCCGGAACTACAACCGGTTCGCTCCTTCGATGGATGTAGTGGTGCTGAAGAACCGGCTCCCTGTGTTCGATATGATTTATCGGATCGTGTTTACCTGCAATGGCGTCGTGGGCAAAGCCCTGAAAGTGTTGTATGCCCACTGATGGATCCTGCGAGAATTGGGAACATAGTGATCAATCCTGATTTCAATTCTGATGCATCCAATTGGAGCTTAGGATCCGGATGGTCATGGGATGCTGGGACACAGGCCATAATTAAGTCTCCAGGCGCAGGATCTACAGCAAGTCAGACGGGATTACCAATAGCCCATACGAAAGCTTATAGAGTAACATTTACCGTGTTGGATCGTACTGCCGGTAGTGTGGCCTTCGCATTTGGTGGTTCAACTTTTGTTTTCGGTACAAACCGTTCCTCTAATGGAACTTTTTCGGAAATCATTACGACCAACGCAACTTCGAATGGTAGTATTTATTTTACAATCGATACTGCCTTTGATGGTAAAATCGATAGCGTTGATGTTCAGGAGCAGGTTACGGGATCTTCGTGTTGGACTTTTGATGGATGGAGCTATTCTCAAAATGAGCTTTCGCATGTGCCAGGAGAAACATTACCAATCACCTTCACTCCATCGGCTGCAACGCTGGTGGAAGGCCTTCACTATAAAATTGTAATCAAGTATTCGAATTTTAATTCAGGATATTTGATCATCAAGAATGGATCTAATGTGGTAGGTTGGCTAACCAATAACCTCACAGATTATTATTTTGTTTGTGGTCCGGATGATGACTTGACCTTTACTCCTACTGAAGATTTTGATGGCGTCATCCAAAGTATTGATGTATTTAAGATGGACACCTTTGAAACAGGAAAAGTCTTATTAAAACATACTGAATTAGGAATTGAATTTGACTTAACACCCAAAATTCGCTATGAAACGGAGTGGGCAACCTTAGAATTTGGATATCAGGATGCCGACCTTTCTGAAGTAATAACGGTAAGTTGTGATTGGTTTATTTCTTACGCATTCACTACAGCTGACGATCCATTTTATATTTGGAGAAATAGCAATTGTATTGAATTTATTGAGCAATCCGAATGCTTTAAATTAGTAAAAGCATATTGTTATTGTGAAGGATTTGGATTTAATTTTAAAACATTCCGACTTGCGCACCGAATTAAATTGGCTTTCACAAACCCGGGATATAAGTACGAAGACAATAACAATATTGATTCTTCCGGAACTCATAATCGTCAATTTGCTTCAAGATCTAAAAGCTGGACCATGCAAACAATAGAGGCATTGGACGAGGTAGCGCATGATTGCATTTCGCTTCAACTTCGTTGTGATGTCCTTGAGATTGATGATGAACCGATGTTCTGCCAGGACAAGGATTATTCACCTGAATGGGAAGCCAAAGGAAGAGTAAGACTTGCGCCATCTTCATTTGAAGTCACTAAAGTTGAAGACGTTATTTATAACAGAAATGCCGGTTGTACAGCAAGTGAATTTATTCTTCGAGTGCTTGATAAATGGGAGTATGAATTTGGCGAAACGGTTCCTTCCTTCCGGGCATTGGACAATTATTATCCAGGGGATCGCTGGAACAATGCGTGGATTGTGAACATGACAAAACTGATGGTGAATGGCGTTTCATTAATCGAAACCGTGCAGCAATATAGAATTGACAAAGATGGGTTGGGAGTTGCAACGCCTGCGCTTGTGTATGCTTACGGTGTGAATTTTCCAGGACATTTATATGTTCAAAACATTAATGAGTGGGTGAATTCCTTCCTAACCAATCAGCCACTGAAATTCTATGATGACATGATCGTTTACGAAGCGGTGAAGGGAACTGAATTTGAAATTCAATTGGAAGTTAAACTATCGCTTGATTCTCCTGCCACCTATCTACATATATTTAACCATGCAAGAAAGGATGTATTGTACAACGACACCCTTCAGGCAGAAATAAATTACAACGCATGATAAATCGAAAAAGATATTATTACGAAGAAGTTAAGGACACCCTAGAAAAGCAGGAGCCCACCAGAGTGCAACATCATCCAATTGCAAGAACATGGGCTGAGCTGGATGAAGGCAATCGATGCTTGTTTTATGATGCCGCACAAGCTATTCAAAAAATAATTCCTGATGCAACATGTTACGCATTTGGTTCACGCATGTTAGGTAATTGGAATGACAACAGCGATATTGATATTCGTGTTTGTGCTTCCGAAAAAGAATTTGCAAAGCTAAAAGCCGAAAAAATTACAGTGGAAGGATTACCAGTGGAGGTTGCAATAATTGCAAATCCAAAATCAATGATAAAAATTGAAGCATGAAAACAAAAGGAATAGTAATTATTGCCCTGGGGAATTATATGTATGGAAAAATGGCGCTCACACTTGCTGTGTCGATCAAAGCAACAAGCCCGGATATTCCCATTTGCCTGATCCACGCCGGAGAAGGTCTGAAGCACATTACGGAAGAAAATCAGAAGAGGTTCTTTGATAAGTTAATTAAGGCTCCGGAAAAAAGCTATACGGTAAAGGGCGAGCAACAATTCCTGCGCGTAAAAACTTGCATTTACGATCTATCTCCTTATGATGAAACATTGTATTTGGATGCAGACATGATCTGGTCACAACACAAACCGGTAAGTGTATTATTTGATGAATTGAAAGAAGTACAATTCACGATGATCAATGAAGGTAATATTTCCATGAAAACAGGTGAAGGATCCTTGAGTAAGAGATATACATTGTGGGGAGGACAGGAAGAAATAATGAAAGCCTGGGAAACCACACCGGGATTTGTGGAAGGTAAATTATATCAGATGCGAAGTGAGTTAATTTACTTTAAAAAGTCTGATGAAAATAAAACCTACTTCAATCTAGTCAAGAAAATATATGACAATCCAAGGATTGATCTTATACAACTTGGAGAAGGAACACCGGATGAATATGCTTACAACATAGCATCGTGCATTCTCCATCAATATCCGCATGAGGATAATTACTGCCCGTTGTATTGGCACTATATGCACAAAGATCAGCGGAAAGAAATTTCACAAATCACTCGTGAATACTATGCCATCTCCATAGGCGGAAATGTAATACCAGTAAAAGTACAGGATTGGTATAATAGTCTGGCTCAGATGTTCTTTAAGCGCCTGGGCATCCAACACCCATACAAAGCAAGAGGTAAATGGGAATACCTGAATAACAGGAAAAAACTTTAATAAAAAATGCCACAATTATTAACCCCCGCATTTCTTACTCCTTACTTCAAGGATGGCAAGAAACACAAATCATATGTTGAGACTGTAAAAATCATGCGCCGGCTAAAGGTTCATGCTGATGGTGAAATTCCTGAAGATCTCATCAAGAAACAACGACCATCGGAAGAAGATGCAACGTATAAATATCGGATTTCAATTTATGAAGCGCTAACTGAAGAGGTAGTAGGGAAAATCCTTACTTCATTGGGAAAGATCCGTAAATCCAGAGACTGGCATATTAATTTCAATGATGATCAGCTGCCGTCTAAACTTAAAACAAGAACGCAGGACACCTTACGCGCATACACAGAAACAGAATTTCCATTTTTCAAAAACTTTACTACCTGGTTGTTCAATGTATGTTTAAAAAACTATGTGGTGGATCCCAACGGAATTGTAATGGTGATTCCCTTGGATATAAATGTGAAGGATGGCGAATTCATTCGTCCGTATCCTTTCATCTTTAATTCCGATTCAATTCTTGAATTTGTACAGGATAAATATGTAGTTGTTAAAAGCACTGATAATGCGACCTATTCTTATAAAGATAAAAATGGGAAGTCGCATACCGGTTATGACGGAAAAGTGTATTACGCAGCCGACACAAATGAAATTCAGCGATGGGCACAGATTGATGCTGAAGGTAACCTTGCCATGACTTGGTCCTATCAGCATAACTTAAATATGCTTCCAGCCTATAAATTGGGAGGTGTATTTTACAAAGCCTTGGATACTGATATCATTTTTAAATCTCGATGCAATCCGATTATCGGAAGACTGAATATGGCGGCCAATGAAATTTCGGACTTGCAAGCTGAGGTCACACAGCATGTTCATTCGGAAAAATATGTACATGCTACATCAGAGTGTACATCTTGCCAGGGAACAGGACTTAACGAGGCAACTATTGGATCTGAAAATGTATTACCATGTTCCACGTGTAAAGGCAGTCGGTATTTATCTGTATCACCCTACAAGCACATTATTGTTACTCCGCCACGTCCGGGGGAAGCTGCCGTGCCTAATCCACCGGTTGGATACGTTCAAAAAGACGTGCAGATTGTAAAGGTTCAGGACGAAAGAATTCAGAACCATTTCTACTACGCGTATGCGGCCATTTCAATGGAAAACCTATCGCGCTCACCTTTGAATCAAAGTGGAATTGCAAAAGAAGTGGACCGCGATGAGCAGCATGTTTTCGTACACGGTAATGCAGAAGATCTTGTAGCAATTGCGGAAAAGTTTATGAACATCGCAAATGAATACCGCTACCGGGTGTTGATTACAGATGAATCGGAAAGAAGGAAATGCCTCCCGATGATCAACGTGCCTCAGAAGTATGATATCCTTGGCTCAGCGTATTTGATTGATGAAATTGATAAGGCTACCAAGGCCGGAGCAAATCCGCTGATCATTAAAAACCTTCAAGTGGAGCTTGCAGGAAAACAATTTAGTGATAATCCTAAGCTGAAAGCAGAGCTGCAGATCACACTGGATCTGGATCCCTTATTCGGATTAACAGATGATCAGAAGATGTCGCGGTTGCAGAATAAAGGGGTTACGCAGCTGAATTATACCATCAGTTCCGGTATTGGCATGTATGTTCGCAGAGCGATGTTGGAAAAGGGAGAAGAATTTATTAAATTGCCCCCTCAAAAGCAGATGGAGGTGATCACCGACTATGCACAAGCAGACATTGATGATATGACACCATCGGCAACAGTAAAGAAAATGATAGCTACTCCTGATGCGGTTCCTGCAACTGCAGTTGCATAATTATGATCAATATTGACGAAACATTATTCCTGGACAATTTTGAAGATTTCAGCGATGTAATCCTCCCAATTGTCAACTCCGAGCGTGCGGAAAAAGGCTTACCTCCCCTAACAGAGCAGGAAGCAATGGACCGTTATCTCGACCTATTGAATGAGCATGGTCATAAGCCCGTGCCAACAAAGGATGACAAGGTCCCGGGAAATGATCCAGCGGCTACTTCAAGAGATTGATGCCGCAATAAATAATTTTAATGAGTTTGTTCCACAACATCAGCGCGATATTTTCAAAAGCGTTCAGGCATTACTACGTGATATTGAAGTTAGCAGGAGCAATGTAAAGAACTCTGTTACAAATCTGCGTTCCATTAATTCTTTCGTTACTCAATTCGACAATTTAATTTCGAATAAAAATTATCAGCGCAAAGTTGTAGATTTTACAAAAGCTTTTGATGTTGTTTCATCCTTGCAGAACCAATACTTCAGCTCTATTTCTGCTGACTATACACCAAGTAAAGTATTAGCAGAGATCCGAAAGCAAAGTATAGAAAGCACAATCAATTCCCTTACTGAATCTGGAATCAGCGCTAATGTTTCCGAAGGGGTTCGTGGGATCCTGCGCACGTCTATCACTACTGGTGGAGACATTTCAGATTTGGAAGATCAGATGCGCAATTATATTCTTTCAAATGAATCAGGACTCGGAGCTCTTGAGCGATACACGAAGCAAATAACTACCGATGCACTGAATCAATTTACTGCGCAGTATAGTGCAACAGTTACTGCAGATCTCGGGCTGGAATGGTTTGAATATGTAGGATCCTTAATTGCTACCTCACGTCCTTTCTGTGTTCACCTTACTAAAAAGCGTTGGATTCATATCTCTGAATTGGACACCATACTGCATGATAATATTGATGGGGTAAAAATTTGCAGCAAGGAAATTCCTTGCAATAAAAAGACCGGCTTGCCACAAGGAATGATACCGGGCACCAATCCGGATAATTTAAGTGTGAATCGTGGCGGATATGAATGTGGACATCAACTCATACCTGTTTCCAAGGAAATGGTACCGGCAAACATTAGGTTCAAATTTGAAAATGATACTTTGCCTTCCGATGAATCAGCTCGTGCCGCAAAGGTTGACATGAAACAAATTAAAAAGTATCCTACTAAGTTTGACGAAAGTGTTATTGATATGCTCTCTCGTCCATTGAATATTAATTTGGATGCCGGTGGAAGTGTTTCTCATTATGAATATACCTCAAACACACTTTCAATCGTGCGACACACTGCATGGCAGAAATCAAAATATAAACAGGAGCATGTAATTTATCACGAATTCGGACATGCAACCCATGCACAGAGAAATATTATAACTCTGACGCATGTAGATCCTAAGTTTAAAAAGCTGTATGAAGATGCACGAACTCTTGTGATCGGCAATGCAGATAAAATGGACGATAAATTGCGTAATCTATTTTTCAGTGATGATCACAAAAAATATGGATTCGAACACCAAGCTGATTTTAAGGAAGCAGTGATGGGAGTAGCGGATACATTATCTGCGTTGACCATGGGAAGATTCGGTGCTGGACATGATTGGGAATACTGGCGAACCCGTCCGAATGCACCATATGCAGAATTGTTCGCACATGCTTCGGAAATTTACTTTGGAAACTCTGTTATGTTTGACGAGGTAATGAAAGATGTAAAAGAATTATTGAACGAGTATTTCAGAAATGAGATAATTGAAAATTCAATCTAATCGATAAGAAAGCACATCGTTATTAAGATCAGTATCCGATTTGTAGAACCAGACAATTTTTTTATTTTTTTCCAATGCCTTTTTCATAAGATCAACAATAAAATCCCATCCGAATGCTTGTGATCCACCCATCAATTCCTGGAATGTTTGACCAGTAACTTGCATGTACTCATTTAAAATTTCTTTCTCTTCAGCTGTCATGTATTGCTGGTAATTTTTTCTGTGTTAATTCAAACATGTTCGGACCTACACTTACCTGGTTGCTCAGATCAGAATAACTTCCATCCTGCCAGCTGATCATCGGGTTGATCAGGTAAGCTTTTCCGCGTTTATCGATACTTCGGGAAAGCCAGCAGTCATAGATGTTCGGCTTATTCAAATAAAGGCTGGGCATGTTATATTCTTTATAGATCCTTGCAGGCACGCCCACATTATATGCCATGGCATGAGTGCAGACAAGTCTTTTTGCGGTAACTAAGTTACGTGATATCTTTTCACCTTGGAAATTTCCGGAGAAAA
>Ga0213919_1000404_pt1 | contig 19304 bp, 39 predicted proteins | sample McNCre317MG_FD_161056 | JGI IMG/M metagenome (GOLD analysis project Ga0213919, IMG submission 161056) | Freshwater microbial communities from McNutts Creek, Athens, Georgia, United States - 3-17 MG | ecosystem: Environmental > Aquatic > Freshwater > Creek | place: USA: Georgia | collected... | reverse complement strand
TAAAATACATAATTATATGATTTGTTAATAAATAAAACACTTATAACACTTTAAAAACACATTTTGCAACACATTTGTATATATATAACTATATATAAATCAAATAGTTATATAGTTACGCAACACTTAAACACATTGAAACGAGTTTTTTGTTAGGCATTTTATACATACTATTTTTTTACGGCAATAAGGAGGGAAACAATGTGTTTAAGTGTTGTTTAAGGTATAATAAAAAAGCCCCTATTTGGGGCTAATTAATTTACTATACTTCATTTCGCAATAATTTTATAAAATACTTCTTAGCGGAAGCCCTGGTTTTGAATGTTTTTTTTATTTCGAAATTAACTATACATTCAAAATATTTTCCGTTTTTAATAATATTTGTAGCAATACCTTTTTTGTCTAATTCCGATTGAACTATTCTAAATTGTTTGTGTGTCATGATAATAGTTTTTCTAATTTACGTTTGTTTTTTATTTCCTTAAATTTTCCGTATGCATCAGAAAATGGCTGTGTTTGACCAAGCCCTTTACACCAATAATCATTTCTAAGTAAAACCTTACACATTCTTCTCCACGAAGGTACCCAACACTTTGATTCTAAATCTTCTGGAGCCTCGTCCGGAATAACCAAGTATCCTCTGTCCTGCCAACCCTTTATGAATTTAACAAATCTCTCCCTATAATGCTGTCTTGTTTTAACTGGCATTGTAGATAAAAGAAGATTACAAAATGATTCCCAAGTATGACCATCTGGCTTATAAATTTTATTATATCCGCTTACATTTCCATTTTCTTGAATGTATAAAGCTCCACTATTAACTCCATTAACGCGTGCAATTAATTTATACCAAGTTTCAGGTTCTAGTATGTGATATAGCCACAATCCCCTTCTTTGGTCGTCTCCATATGGTTGGCAAAGTCTTTGTTGGCTTATCTTAACACCAGCCATCATCATTTTGTCATAAATATGATTATGAGCTAAATTTTTATATCTACCATGAAATACCCAAATATCTTCAGTCCTCCAGTCATAAATAGGATAAATATTGAAAAGCTTACTAGATACTTTCGTTGACCACTTCCAATTATTAAACATTAAGCCATCTTTTCTTGATGTAATTGCTCTATAACGGTGCAGTGATTCATCGGAGCGAATTCCAATAAAAGCAGCCGTATTTTTTCCTTGCGAGTACCATTCGCCAAATATTACCATAAACTCCTCGAACTCCATTTTAGGCTGATAAAAATCATATTGAGTTAAGTCGCTTGCTAGTTTTGGTTTTTGTCTAACCCAAATATCTTTTTTCTCCTCATCCCAACACACCCATCTAGGTTCATAATTACTAACTGCATTTCTCAATAGAAGTTCAGCGCAAATCCAATGCAACTCTATATTTTCTTTATAGGTTTCAATCATATGCTCTATATGACTAACGGTGTCATTATATTGAGCCTCTAGGTCGATAATTAAAAAACCCACTTTTCTATTTCTTTTTTTCGCTTCAGCTAAAACAAGATGAGACATCACACTGCTATCTTTTCCTCCTGAAAAAGAAACATAAATACGTTCAAAATTATCAAAAACTAATGATACCCTATCTCTGCTTGCTTCAAGCACAGATTTATCGTTATATACCTTTGTCGCCATGATTAATAAATATTTACTTGTCTGCCAATTGAAAGAGCTTCTTCCATTGTTAATTCAGTTCTATTATATTTTCGCATCCAAAAATTTAATGCTTCTAAAGCTAATTCGTTAGCGTGATTTTGTTGTTCATTGGTTAATAGATTAAATCCGGAGCAAAATTTAGAAGGCACTCCTGTTGCATAACACATAGCTGCCTGTCCTAGCCATGCTATTCTATTCATTGCCCTGTTAGTCAAATAGTGTTCGCATGAATTAATCCAATTGTCTAAAACACCTTGTAACGCGCCTCTAAATGATTCGTCATTAGATAAAAATTCTGCATAGGCTTTTTCGCAATCGTCTGCTTTCATTCCTTCTTTGCTTCCTGCATAGAACCCGGCTTTATGGCACTCCCATTTTTCAAACGTGTGAAATATTCTATCTGGGTCGCTAGTGTTTGTAGTCCTGTAATGCTCTACTTCTTCTTCACTTAAGTCGTCTGTTAGTACTTCGTATTCTGCAATTGAATCTGACGATTCCCATGACTTACTAAAATCGTCATCTTTGAAAATATCTTGTAGTCCGGTTATTTGACAAAGCCTTAAAATCTCTTCTTCGTCCATACCCAACTCCCTAGCTATTCTTTCGTTTTTCCAGTTTCTGTTTTTTAGCTCTAAAATAATTTCACTCATTGCATCAACTTGATGCTTACCCCTTGCTCTATTGTGCCTAATAGTTGAAGCGATACGGTCATTCTTGTCGCTTTGTTCTTTTCTAATAATAACAGTTGGAGTGTACCCCTTTACTCGCTCACGAACTATTTTAGACTCCTTACTTACTCTTGTTCTGTGGAATCCATCAACAACCTCTATTTTCCCTTCGTTTGGAAATGTTACCACAGGTTGAGTATATCCATCATTCATTATGGATATTTCGAGCAATTCCATTTCTGGAGGGGCTACCTTATTTGGGTTATAATCGTTAGCTACTACATTTTCAGCTAAAACCCATTTAACGAAATCAACAGGCTCATTCTTGAATGGAGATAATTCATGAATAAATTCACGAAGCTCGTTAATGAAATTAATTTTTTCATGTAAATCTTTATCTTTCGTTTCAGATAAGATTAATTCTTTTATGTTATTCATAATAAAAAATACCCACAACTACTACAAAGGCAATCCAGCAGTATCAGAAGATACAAAGGCAATGTAATAGCGTGGGATTTTTTTTAAATGTTTTCATGCTGTGATTGCGTGGCAAATATAATAAATATATTTTGATATACAAAAATAAAAAACCCCCTCATTTCTGAGAGGGTAACACCGGTTAAGTAACCAAACCTCCGGTTGTTTGTTATCAGAATGGCATGTCATCTACTGGCGTTACAGCCTCGCCACTACCAACAAGCGTAAGCTTCCAAACTTCAATTGTGTTGAAGTATTTAATCTCCCCTTTCGGATTAGTCCACTCTCTACCCTTTAAATTGTAGTGCGCCTCAACTGGGTCACCTACTTTAAAATTGTCTATGCTACCGCAACGGTCTTGCGTTGCTTGTAGTAATATATGTTGTGGGTATTGGCCTTCAACAGTTACTACTACGTCACGTTTCTTGAATTTCTCGGATATAACTTCTGTTTGTCCGATGTACTTGATTGTTCCTTTGATGTTCATTTTACTTGTTTGTTTTTAGTTAATAAATTTACATAATTATCCCTTATAATAACAGCCTCATCAATCCTTTTCTTCATCAATTCAATGGCTTCTTCATCCCTTTTAACTATAATTTCGTGATAAAATTCATCGCCATTATAAATGATATAATTAAAGAAGTGGCATCTTTGAGAATTAGTGCAAAGCATCTCCATTTGCATCTGATAAATATACTCTTTATCAATAGCTTCAGCACCTTTAGCTACTAAATTAAAGAACTTCAAAGGCTTTGGGCATTTTATTTCAAGTACGGCATCTTTATTTACTAACCCGTCCGGTGATGCTCCAGCGTTACGACCAAATGGAAAGAAAGAACATTTTTGTACTTCGTGAAAATCAAGAGCTTTTATTTCTGAAAACTTTTTAAACGCTAAAGGCTCTAGGTCTATCCCTCTTTGCATATCAAAAGAAACAAATTGTTCTTCTTCATTACGGCCAAATACAATTTCAACAGCTTTTTCAAATGCGTAAGTGTCGCCTGTTTGGCCAAGCCCCTTAACGCCCATTAGTTTATGAATTTCAGAGCCGGTAAACCGCCCCGACCTTGTTTCAAACCATTCATCAGTTTTTTGCATATTCCAAGTATTTAGCCTCAACTTCAGGCGTTAATGAATAAACTTCTTTTATCTTTTCTATTGTAGCCCCAGCACCTTTAGCCCTTTCAAAATTAGCTTCAGTAAATTGTGGCTTTTGTTTAGCTGTTGGTTGTATTGGTTTTATACGTACACCGCTAACTATTTCACCTTTCATCTTTACTTTCTCATCAATGTAAAGTTCAATTATTATGTTCTTCCAATCCTCTACAAATGGGCTACCACCTGAAAATGATTTTATTACTTTAGAATTAGTTGCATTAAGAACTAGCGGTTTAATAGGCTCATTGAAGTAAGCAATATTAAAATTGCCTTTTTTACCGGCAACAGCAACATTGTATTCTTGCTTTACTTCTTTAATTGTAAATATAAGCGGTGTGCCTATTTCTATTAGGTCTTCCAAGTCTGCCGAGCCTAAATGGTCTGACTTAAATACCTTTCTGAAGTGATGTTTTTCTTGACTCATGTTTAAAAAGTGGTTGATTAGTATCAATGACTATTTGTAGGCTGTCATTTATCGCCTTGTTACGGTTGTTAACGCTATCCCGGATGTGGAGTTGATGCTTAAACTCTAAAGCCTGTTTCTCTAAATCAAGTTTAGTTATTCCGTATGTTATCATAAGCATAAATAGCAATACTATTGCGCTTAGTTGGTAGATTAGTTTATCCTGCATACTCGTTAATTTTATACTGTAAATGGTTGTAAGTCTTCTTTACATTAGGGTCGGTATCTACCATGTTTTGAATATTCCTATTGGCATGAATAACACTAGCATGGTCACGATTAAACCATGTACCAATAGTTGTTTTAAACATCTTAGGGAAAGCATATTTAACAGTAAAGTGTATAGATAAATGCCTTGCAAAGCATATATCGTGCCTCCTATTCTTACCCAAAACATCGCTAACATTAATACCCAAAGCATCACATACTATGCTAGTTATTACATCAGGAGTCATTGCTGTTTGTGGTGACTTAGCCATTAAGCCGGGAATGATAAAGTAATTATACTTTGGCCTTTCCATTATTAGTTCTTTGCTCATAGTTTTTCAGGCTTTAATCCTTCCAATATATTCATTACTGAACTTGTCTGCTCTCTAATGCCTTCGCATTTAGAGTTAACACTTAGTTCTTCTATCTTATCAATGATAGTATAGTACATTCCTTGGTCGGTCATGGTTTCATCACGCCTCCACCTTAGCACCCAATCGGCAATTTGTTCTTTTGTCATGTTGTTTGGTTTTTAGGTTTATAATAAGTAGTTAGTAACTTCATTCATAGTTTACGCCCATCAACGTAGTAGACTTCCTGCATTTCTGATACCTCGTTACTAACTACATGGCAAATGTACAAAAAGATTTTATAATTACATACAATTATTTATATTATTTATTAACAATTATATTGTTAATAACTTTATTTAGTAGTTATTAGAATTATTTATATATTTGTAAAAAAAACAATATGAAAATAGACAAAAACATACCAGTACCAGCGAAGGCGAAGTACCCATTTGAGGAGCTTCAAAAGGGCGATTCATTTGTATTTGGCAAGTATTCAGCAGACCTTCAAAGAAATGCTTTCAATTTAAAGTATTATTATGAAAAGAAACATAAAGGGAGGGAGTTCTCTTGTAGAGAAGACGCTGATGGATTCCTAAGAGTTTGGAGGACAAAGTAATGGAAGAATTTAAGATACGTGATTCCGTACCGCTTCCGGAGAAGCGCAAAGGAAGAAAGGGGTTTTACCCGTTTAGGAAGTTAGAGGTAGGCCAGTCCTTTGAAGTCAATGGAAACCTTCAGCGTAATTTGGAAGTGCTTTGCCTTTATCATTCACGAAAAATGAATAAGAAGTTTGTTGTTAGGATTGATGACGATGGTGTTGTGGCGGTGTTTAGGGTGGAATAACGGTTCGGGTATTTATGTCAGTTAGGCATTTTACCTCTAAAAAATAAAAAAAGAAAATGACTAATTGCATAAATACCTTGTTATACGCTGGGCGGTAAATTATAGATGAACTTAAATTGAAACACGAAACAACTTTTAATAAATTTTTGAGCGATGGCTTTTAATAAAAAACAAAGAGAAGAAATACACCGCAAACTTGATGGACATTGCGGTTACTGTGGCAAAGAAATTACATTGAAACAAATGCAAGTTGACCACATGAACCCTAAAAGTTTGCGAACCTTAAACATGGTTTTATTTGAAGGGCAAGTTACCGACAATACAGACCATATTGATAACCTAATGCCTGCTTGCAGAAGGTGTAATCATTACAAAAGGGCTAACACAGTAGAAAGTTTTAGAAAATCAATGGCATACCTACATGATAGGTTGATGAAAATTTATATTGTGAATGTGGGGGTAGATTTTGGAATGATGGAAATAAAACCATTTGACGGTGTTTTTTATTTTGAGAGGGTGGCAAAAAATTTATTAAAAGTTGAAACGAAAACTCCAATTGAAAACGAAATGTAGCCTTGCGTATAACGTTTTGCAGCTTGGCGAGGTGCGGGATTTGAAAAACAAAACTTTAATTTAAGCACAAATGATTGATAAAATTACAAATGTTGAGGATGACACGTCAGCCCGCCTGACGCAAAACCCTTGTTATGTGCCGTTTTTATATTGGGTAGTATCTGAATTGGAAAATGACTCCAGTAGCGCAACTGGATGAAAAATGTGGGGATGTCAATTTGTGAGTTACGCTGCAAAAGGCAGGGAAGAAAATATAGTATCGAAAACTCATTAAGCAGATTGAACGAAACATTGGTGGTTCGAGTCCACTCTACCCGACTAAATTGTGTGTCTGCAAAATGGCACATAACGGTTTGCGTATAAGAGCCGTTTTTTCAATGGCTTTTATACGCTGTTAGCACCAGTTAAAGTGCGTTGAAATTAATAACTAAAAACTAATAATATGAGCAGAGAATCGCATACAAAAATACTACCAATAGATGAAAAGCTAATGGAAGAATGGCGAAAATTACCAAAGATGGAATTTTGGTTTAATTGCCAAGGTGACTGTTTAATTTACGAAAACGGAATTTTAGTAGGAAAAGAAAAAAAGGATGGTAAATATATTGATTACCGAAAACCGAGCGTTGGCTAATTGGTGCTAACGTACCGATGCTTTATTTAGGTTTAAAATTGCTAACGAAAATATAATTATGGAACACAAAAAAATGCTAATAAAATTGTTGGAAGATTACCAACCATTTATGTACAACCATTATGTGCAAGATGATGTAAAAAACTATGCTTATTTGAATGAGGTTGCTGATGCAATTTTAAACTTGAATAAAGCATTTGTTAGTGGGCAAAGCGAACAGTTCAAATGTTCGTGTGGTGAAATTTCTTGGGAGTACAATAAGTTGCATGATAGCAGAAGGTGTATGAATTGTGGATTAGTTCAAACGAACATTTGAATTGCCACTAACGGGTTCGGGCTTTGCGTTCGGTTTTGTGCGTAGGGCTTTGGGATGGCAAAACTGAACGCAAAACCCGTGTTATATGAAGGTGGGATTTCACGCACTACACTTTCATCGAAGCACGTAAAAGAAAAAAGAAAAAATCAGCGTGGGAAATTTTAAACAAAATAAACAAATGGACTTACAAACCTACTTAGACAATGCTGTAAAAGCATCAAGAGCAAAATCACTTGCTAACTCTGACCAATTAACAGTTGGAGAGATTATTTTGAAACTCGAACCGATTGTTGAAAAACAAAAGGAGCGAATGGCTGACGGTAAAACGGAAGAAGCAACTGTTTGCTATGACTTTGAATATCTTTTTCCAACAAGTATCGATAGCTGGAGAGGTATTTATGCTGAACTTGCTTTGAACTTTGTTGATAGCGACAGAGGAAGAACAGATGAAAAGCCAATGAAAGTTTCAGAGTTCTTAGAAATGATGAAAAGTGTAATTGGAAAAGAGTTTACTGGCTACAAGGGTGGAGAGTTTACAATGAACAAACACACGCCTGTTTGGGTTGCTAATTATGGGAACTCTGGAAACACCGCTGTGATTGATATTGTTGACGATGGATACCAAGTTATAATAATTACAGGTTATCGTAAATCATAATCATTCAATCATTATGAGCGTGGGCAGATTTTTTCTTTTTTCTTTCTCACAAAAGTTTAATCGAAGCACGTCTGCCCACTTTCATATAACGTTCTCGGGCTAAAAGCAGTAGGGGAATTAAACCATAAATATTGATATGAAAAACAGAACACAAATACAAAATAAAATTGGCTTAGTAGCACGGAAACCCCTATTGCTATTTAGCCCGTGTTATGTGTCTGTAATTTATATTTAAAATAAAACGCGATGGCAGAAATACTTAAATGTGGACATAAAAAACAAATTGCAGAAAGAGAATTTTACTTTAACCAAAAAGATAAATTTTCAGGTACAAGAATTATTTGTTTAACCTGTGGAGAAAATAAATTTATAAGAGATAAAAAAGCAACCATTAAAAATTAAAAAATTGGAAAATGAAAACACTAATCACAACACAAAATAACTTTACACACTATGGGAGAGTTATTAGAACACGAAACAGAAATAATATTTTATTGCTTCATTTTTTGGAATCATATTTTTTAAACGAAGCGGACGGAAAATATGATTTTCAAAAACTAAATGACTTTGTTGCTAAATATACTAACCAAGAAAAGGTAGATGCTTTTTTAAGCAAAGTTCCAATAGCTTTTGGTAAGCATATCCGAGCATTAGCAGAAAGAAGTCCAAGAACATTAGAACATTCAATGGAAGAATTATTTAAAGATTTTATGGATGAACTTTTAGTTGCACCAGATAAATGTCAGATTGATTACGATGAAGAAAAAATTGAAGAACATCGTCAATTTTGGATTAATAATGAAACTGTACGCGCTCCTGGAAGTTGTCCTTTATAGGTGCGGTGGGTTTATTTTAAATATAAATTATTGAACATAACGTTTTGCAGCTTGGCGGTCGGTTTTTGGCTTACCGAATGTTTCAAGTTACCACTAAACCAAATTGCCAAAAACTGACGCTAAGGTGCTGTTATACGCTGATTTTAAACCCCTTTTGCGAGGGCATTATTAACTATAAATAAAAATACAATGGAAGAAAACAAACAATTTAGAATCGGCTTTGGGGTATTAGTGCCACCAATTGCAAAACAATTAAAAGAACAAGGCTTCAAATTTGATGCAGAAGAAGTAAAGCACTTTGAGAAATTAAGAGAGAGTATTACTTACCTGCAATTTTCAGATTTGATAAATGACAAGGCAAGAGAAAAAGCCATTCAGAAATTGTTTACCAAAATAAGACAGCACGTTATGAAAAAGAACAAGCTAAAAATTGTGCAGAAACCGAGCGTTGGTGGGGTTTAAAATTTGCGTATAACGGTTGCGGGCTTTGTGTCCGTTGGCGACTTAAACCACAAATGTTAAAATGAAAAACAAAATTAGATATGAGTACAAATGATGAATTGAAAAACGAAACCGCCAATGGCACAAAACCCGTGTTAGGCGCAGTTACAGAGATTAGGTTTGAAGTAGAAAACAACTTCGCTAATCGTTTTGATAGACAACTTTTAATTAAAAATGGAAATATGGAACTTAGGTCAAACCAATTTGATGCACGTTCACAAGAAGCAAAACGATTAGCATTGAGCATGATTTGGGCAGCGCAAATTATTCTTTCACATCACGAATTGAAGTGGGAGGAGTAATTGCGCCTAACGGCCTCGTAATTGGCGGCAGGCCGTTAAGCACAAACCACGTGAAAAGGCTTGCGCCAATTACGTGTTACTTGGTGCGGTTGGATTTTGTGGGTAAGTACCAGTTGTATTAAATAAAAGAACAAAAAAAGGTGGCGTGCGGTGGAAAATAATTAGCTTGATTTACAATGAGTTACATGTATTTGATAAAATACTTGATAAAATGTATTGCTAATTCAAAATAAGCACTTATATTTGTATCAACAAACACAAACAACTATGAAAATAATTGATAAAGTAAACGAGCAAGTAAAACAAATATTGGGAGATAGATATGATGTATCTTATAATAATGGTGTCGTTGTTCGCTTTTCAGGTGCAAAGATTGGAAATTCTATGGCATTAGATTTAATTGGCGAAAAAGCTGGATTTGAAGTGAAAAAGCAAATCGCAAAAGAATTTTTAATGATAAATTTTGGTAGATAACATAAACTAAAAAAAACATGATAGCAAGAGTTTCATTTGAAATTAAACCCCCAATTGGGGGTATTACCAAAGAGCAATTTATCGAATGGATTAAATTTTCTTTACTGGAAGCCCATGAAATTAATGGTAATAATCCTTTATGTGATTACGATTTCGATTTACAATCGAACGGAGATTTCTTAGAAATAGACTTAAACGTACAATAAAATGAGTCCATTAGTAATAAAATATTGTGAACTGATAGATATGGACACAATAGAAGATATTTCAGTATTAAAGTACTTTTTAGATAGAATATTTGAAGAAATAATAAAAGCGAGACCTTTTATAAATGAAGCAGACAAGAAAAAATTTAAAGCAGAGATTGCTTTATTTGAAAGAGTTGAAGACACTTGGAGGCATGGCAGCGCTAAAGTAGATTCGCTGGAACGTGACAAACATTTTTTGCCAAGAAAGAAAAATGATGATGATGTTAGCGATAATGTTTGCATGACATTTTTTACATAAAACGATATGGAAAATATAAAAAAACTTCTTACATCTTTTTTGGTGAAACGAAATAGGAATTTTGATATAACATTATTTGTAAATGCACATGAATTAGCAGAAGATTTTTGCAGAGAATTATCGAAAAATATTTTACCTAAATGCCAAAACTGTAAAGGATGCGGAAACAATAAAGACGGAATAAACTTTTTGTGTGAAAAATGTTTTGATTTATAAAATATGACAGAAAATATGACATATTTTATTATGTTAATGTTAGCAGTTCCATTGTGCATTACTTTTGTATTAATAATAAATTTAATTACTATTTTATGGAGAAAAATAACCACGGAGGAAAGCGCAAAAAAGCAGGGCGCAAACCTATTAAGGACAAAAAAGTACCAGTAATACTTTACTTTAAAAAAAGTAAAATTAAAGAAATTGGATTAGCCGAATTGAAGCAACAATGCTACGAACTACTTGATGTTTACGAATAACCTTTTATGGTTTTGAAAAAACCAAAGAAGTGCGCTGGCTTTTGTTCTTTTATTTAATACAATTGCAAGTAACGGTTCGGGGCTTTGTGTCAGGTTTTTTGCGGATTAATAACTAAAATCAAAATATATGTTTACAAATGAAGAAGTAACAGCAGCAAAGGCAACAAGAGATGCCATCATAAGTGAAAATATCTCTGAACTGAAAAGCATCTATATGGCAGGCGAAATTGTTATGTGGGACGAAATGCAAGCAAAAAACTTGCACAAAGCCCCTGTTAGCGGTTCGGTTGCTTACGATAAAGTTTCCAAGCTGCTTTCAGCACTAAACGACATTAGAAATTGGGACGATGATTTAGAAGATAAATGGGAAGACCCTGGATACAGAGCAAAAGCAGCTTTAGCAGAATATTATAAAGCAACTGACCGCTAACATACAATATGTATCGCAAGTCATTAAAATGATTGAAAACTAAATACTTACATTATGGAAATTTCAACATTGATAAAAAAGTTTGAGTTTGAATTGAGGCTAAGAAAGTATCGAGAAAACTCTATTGAAAATTACGTTTCATGCGTTTCGAAATTCTTGGGAGAATATAAAACCAAAGCAAGTTTAAAGCATATTTCGGAGCAAGATATAAAAGAGTTTCTTTATAAATTTGAAGAACATAATACCCAAAGAGGCTATCATTCGGCTATTAAATCGCTTTATAAATATGTTGCCCACCAACCTAACAAATTCAGATATATTTTATATTGCAAGAAAAAGCAAAAACTACCAATCGTTTTATCCGTTGAAGAAATGCAACGGCTAATTCACGTAACTAGTAATGTAAAGCACAAGGCCATACTATGTTTAATGTACAGCACCGGTATGAGGGTTGGCGAAGTGATAAACCTGAAGATAAAAGATATTGATAGTTCTCGAATGGTTATTAATGTGCTTGATGCAAAAGGAGGTAAAGATAGACAAGTTACGCTTGACACATTGTTGTTGCAGTTGTTACGTTACTACTTTATACAATACAAGCCCACCGAATATTTATTTAACGGCCAAAATTCTCTAAAATATTCCGAGCGAAGCATTGCACAATTTTTAAAGCATTACGCACAATTAGCAAATATAAATAAGAATGTTTACCCACATTTAATTAGGCATTGCTATGCAACACACCTTCATGAGGGAGGGATTGACTTATCAATCATTCAGGGATTACTTGGTCATAGCTCAATTAAAACGACTCAAATATATTCGCATATAAGCCATAACCATATATCAAAGATAAGAACACCTTTACAAGATGTAGTTATTGTAAATTACTTAAATCAACTACCAAATAGAAGGCAATTAATGGCATGAGCTATTTACGTTTATACGCCACGTATAGCGCAATAGCCTCAAGTAATAATATAAGGTAACAAGCCCACGTACTGAATAGATAAAAGTTAGGGATATACTTTTCCGCTGGGGTTACGGTGTTGACTATTACAGGTACTTCAACAGTTGTTTTAACAGTATCACAAACACCTTTAATATAAGTGGTAGTTCCGTTATTAAAATACTTTACTGTTAGTTGATGGTCTTTAATTACAACCGTATCTTTTGTAACGGTAGTTTTAAAAACAGTATCAACACTTGCAACAGGGCTAATAACATTTATAGTTTTGTAAACAGTATCACTCTTTACGAGTTCAGGGTGTTGCTTGATTAAACGAGCTAAACGCTTTTCAGCAGAACAGCTAAACAGTAGTGGCAACAGTATTACTAAGTATTTCATCTTTCTTTTCTTTTTGTGTTTGATTTAATGAATACCCGGCATATCAAAATAAAGGTGTAATAACTATCATATTATCTGTTGCGCTGAATTTATCTTTATTATACAATATAACGAATATAGTTAAACCCACACCAACTGCACCAAATACAAATTGAGTTATGCGCTTTGCGCTAAACTTGCTTTCGCCATTACTAAATGTCAATAACCATTCAGTCAATAGCTTCTTAATATTTTCCCAACCAAAAAAGTATTTCATGTCAAATTGTGTTTGTCGTTATCGTCACTCTTAAAATAAACCCATACGCAAAATATCACGTAAACAAATGAAATAGCAAAAGCGAATTTTAAAGCTATCATGCTACCTTAATATAGTTGCGCCAGTTCTTTAGCTCGTAGTGAGGCGCATCGGAAAAACCCTTCCAACTTCCGCCCCATTCAATGTTCGGTTCAATCTTACAAATAATATCAGCGAAGTTTTTGAATAATAAATTACTCCAATCTAACTGTTTTGCGCTGTTTATAAATGCAATATCAAAGGCCAACGAAGGTAGGTAGTTGTGAGGCGACTGACCAGCCCTAGCGTTGGTTACCTTTGGTGTTTGAGCATATAAATGCTCCTGTTCTTCGTTGCTCCTAAAAGTACAAGTCCTAAACGGTTGTGGTGAGTTAGGGTATTGTAGCTTAAATTGCGCCTCCGCCTTAACGTAAGCGTCAGATAGAATGTGGTGTAAATCTTTAATATCCCTTGATGCCATGCTTAGTTAAATTTATTTTTTTGGTAGTATAAAGTCATAAGCCAATATAAAGCCCCAACTAAAGAAGCTAAACAATGCAACAGTATTAACAAATAACTGATTAAATGAATTTACTGTTTCATTTATTGTAATAATTGGTTTATAAAATACACAAGCCATTACAATCATTGAAATAAATATAATCTTTACAAAGTGCCACGCGTCTGTGAGCATTACCGGCAATAGCGTTCTTCCTTTGCTTGGGTCTCGGTCAATATATTTATTTTTCCAGCTTATTGATGCGTCCCAAAATAATGGATTAAGACTCTTCAATATTGAAGTGCCGAAGTGATGAACTAAAGTATCCATCAATCCATTTAAAAGCCCAGCAATGAATAAGAATAGACAAGTAAAATTGCCATTGTTAATTATGCCATTTACAACTGGTTTTCCAAAGAACCAACCTGTTAAAAAGATTGGTAAGAAAATACAATAAACCCAAAGCCATACGTGCTTCAATGAATTTTTATTTGCTTCTGTCATCATTTATATTTTAATAAGATGTATTTAGTTTACGTTCTACTCTACCTACCCTATCCTTTAAATCTTTATGGTCATCTTTTAGGTTGTTGTGGTCAATAGATAGCCCCTTTATTTCTACCTGTATTTGTTGCACTGCTTCAGCTATCTTCATTAATTGCTTTACCATTAAAGCACCTACAAATCCAACAATGGATAATAGGATTGATATTAGTAGTGTTGAACTCATATTGAGTAGTTGTTATTATTAAAATCTTTCTATTATTGATTCTTTAGGCTCAAAAATAATTAAATTTTTATCTTTTAAATATAAAAATAATTCATTATCGCACTGTACTATCTCTTGCTCACTTATTACCCAATTATCATTTTTATCCTTTATTGGATTAAAAGTCATTCCATCTTTATACTCTTTTCCAAGTATTTCTAAATATTCTGACTCTGTTAATATTGCTACCATTATCTTCCTAATGTTGTTTGATAAGTTGATACTAGTCCGCTAAATGTTACTATTTCAGATGCGGTTAATCCTGTTCCAATAGTAGCTAGTCTGCATTGTCTATTAGAGTAAAATCCGTCAGCTCTAGCTCCTAAGGCAATAAAGTCTGTACATAAGGCATTTGGTGCAGTTGTAGATGTTTGTAAGCTTGTTGTATTTCTATATAACATAGCTGAATTACTAGCCGTTCTAGAGTTGACAAACAACCCACTAGTATTAGCTGGAGCAGTTGCACTCATAAATGACCCACGCATTAAACCTCCATAAATAGACCCTAAATAATAAATTTCTATATCAATAATACCAGCAGTAGCTCCACCCATATCAACCGCGCTAAATGTATTATTAGTACCTGAATAATAAGATATATGATAGCTGTTTATACTTGCGGTATTTACACTTGGCTTAAATCTTGTATCTGCTATTCCGTTTGTACCATTTGGCAAAGCTCCGGTACTTGAATGAGTCCAACCACCTGAAAAAACCAATCTAAATGCAGCATCAGTATCTTGTGGGTTAATAGCATTGAATTTATGTGTAGTTGCAGTGCCTCCAAGCATTGGATATATAGCTTGGAATTTAGTGTATAATGAATTAGCTTTTAATCCTAAAACTAAAGTATTATATGCGCTTTTTTGTGTAGCATCGGTTATTCCGGCTGCATTAAAGAACGCTAAAGCGTCTAAATCATAAGAACCATATAGATACGAATTTATTATCATTATGCAATAGTATATAAAATCGTTACTTTCAATCCTTTTGCCGTACCATCACCAACCTGGTCTATATCAATAGTTACCTCAGCATCATCAGCTATACTAGCATCACTTATTACTGCTGGAGTTGCTGCGGTTGTACTTGTTTTTTCTGTATTATCAATAGTTAATTTTGTGCTTAAAATAGATGTTCCACTGTCATTTATATCTACCGTAAATATACTACCACTTGTTTGTGCTGTTGTTAACGAAGCTCTTACTCCTGTTATTGTAGCTCCGTATGGCATCCTAAATACTGCTTTTGATGTACCTGCAGTTAGTGCCGTTGTTTCATCACTACATGCTATTTGTATCTCTTTTTTTACATCACTTAATAATGCTAAAGTACCATTTGAGTTAGGTAGCGTATATGTTCTAGTCGTTCCTGTTGTAATACCACTTGCACTGAATATAGCTAACTTTGTTGCATCGATACTATTTTTTACTAAAGCACTTGCATCACTAAACGGGTTAGACGAACCACTTGTATTAGCATAAGGTAAGGAGTTCCATGCTGTTGTTCCATCTCCTATTTTAAACTTAGGGGTAGTTAATAACCCATCCGTTTCAATACCTATTTGCCCAGCATATAAGATAGGATTAGAATTAGCCCAATTAGCTATTGTATCGCGTCTATGCTTTATATATCTTGTAATTTCACTCATGTTATTGGTCTGTTATTCCGTTTGAATAAGTTGTTGAACTTCCACCCTCATCTATTCCAGCCCATTGTACTACCGTATAACTACCTCCACTAGCAACAGCTTGTATTAACGTACCATCTTGGTTAACTATTGCTACTGTTGCACATGCCTCATCATCATTATTTGCATCAACTGAACAGGTATAAACCTTACACGCTTGTAAATATCTTAAATTAATAGAATAATCTATTGAAAATAAAACATTCTCAGGTTTAATGTTAAAGTTAGTATCAGGTAATTCATCGCTAAATACCTTTTGCTTATCATACTCAACTCTCCTACATTCAATGATACAACTTTGAGCGTCTAATTCATTTAACTGTATTCTAGTTAAAACAGACTGGATAAGTCCTTTTATTTCATCAGCTATTCGATAGTTAATATCAACTAAGGTATTGTTAATCTTTTTTTGACTTCCAAATACAATCAACTTATTGTTAAATATTTCCTCCTTTAAAATATCAGTACCAAAGCCACCGTTTTTGTCATCTCTTTCATCCATAGAAATGTTACGATGGTAGCACATTAACCCATTCCTGTCGTTAAATGAAGCCACTTCGTATTCTCCATTCCCTTTATATGCAACTGGCAATAGTTCGCTGTTCTTTCTCTCTTGCCTACATAGCCCATAAAAGCGAAAGTCCTTAAAGTAAAAATCCTTTAAAGAGGTATCTATTTTTGTTATTATGTAGTTAAGTCTATCCATTAAAAACAACGTCTAAATATTCCTTTGTTATTGTATCAATTAGCTTTAACTCTGATTCCATTAATGCAAATATTTCACCCTGTTTACTTTCAAGTCCATCAACTATTTCAGAGTTTGTAGTACTTGACGCTCCGCCTTGTGGAGCTACGCGCTTTGCATCTATAAACCCTAATACTGAACTACCATTTAACCCCTCGTAATTATAAGCCCTTCTTAACTGACCGGTAAAATCAAATGGGTTTGGATGCCCGTCAGCTTCTTTAATGCTCTTAAATCCACCTGCTACTTCAAATACCCTAGCTCCGTTTTTAAGTGTAACCCAATTTAGTTTTTTTCTTTTCTCCTTACTACCAGCAAACTTATTATACCCGGCCTTTGTACTAAATGAATAATAGTTAGCTAGTATAGACTTAGTGCTATATTTCCACCTTTTGCCATCGGTCATTTTACCATCAACAAAAACGCGTCTAGCTGTTTCTATATACATTTCCCTAGCGATAGTCAATAGAAGCTTATCTGAGCTTTCAATCTTTTGCAACTCATTACTTACTTCTACTTGCACCTCTCGCATTGTGGCCATTAGTTATTAAACTTAATAGTTTCACACTTTACACCTTTTTTCTTACTTGCGTAAGGTAGTATAATGGTTACGCTACACCCTCTTTTGCCTTTACCACAGCTGTTACGTGGGTTTGAGCTAATTATTCTATCTTTATTCATGGTAATTGATATTTATATGTTCTAGTTTTATTACATTCAAAACAAATGTCATCGCCATTTGGAGTCAAGTTAGTTAATGTTGCCTCCATAATCTCATTAAACTTTCCTGAGTAATAATCCTTTAGCTTAACAACCTCTTCATTGTTGAGCGTGGTGTACTCGTTAAATCTTTGTGAAACTAATCGCTCTAACATTATTTGCTCACCTAACTTATACATCAATGGCATAGTGAATAAATCCCTGTTTGCACAAATGAAGTTATTTATACTACACTTAACTATAAAGTTTACTATCAATCCACCTGAGTTGCTATCAAAGCTCATATTACTTTCCAATACTGAACTTGAATTAGAAACACTAGCACCTCTTACAACAGCATAGTTGCTGTTATTCTCAAAGTATGGAGTATATGTAGTTTTAAAACTATTAGTTAAGTTACCATTATAAGTAATAAACAACTTCTTTCGTGAACCAAAAGCATCGTAACTTTTATTTATCTGAATAGTCTTTGTTTCTCCGGCTGTTGTAGTGTACGATATACTATCTAATAGCGTACCAGTGTTATAATCGTAAATACGGATATAATCAGTTACAGCAGAAGCGGTGTATAAATCAACGGAATTAATCACTATTTGCATATTCTTTGAGCCGAATAACTCAATTGCAATTCCTTTCTTGTAGTTAGATGAACTTTCCGTTTCTGTTGGCGATAAGAAGTACCCAGTATTTGAAGCATCCACAAGTATCTTAGTTTTAAAATACTTCTGCATCCTCACTAATACATCTCCTTCTAATTCATTAACTGAACGTCTGTAAATTTCATCATAAACACCTTGAAAAGATGTCATTTCCTCATTAGATAATGAAGATAAAGCCCTTAGGTCAACACCTGCTAAATCATTAATGTACTTACCGCTTACAGGGGTAGTATCATTGCAAGTTCCACGTAATGTAATAAAATCGTTTAGGCAAGTGAGTGCAGACATGGTGTGTAATTTTAAATAAGGGGAGAGCTTTCGCCCTCCCCTATATTAACAACTAGGTAGTTGCAGCAGTATAACGGCAAGAACCATTTGTACGGTACAATGGGTCAGCAGCGTTGAACGTGTCAACAGGCTGAATCCATAAACCGTAGTTTAAGGTTAAACGCACGTAGTATGCTTCATTACATCCATCGTAATCAATCTTCATATCGTAACGAAGACCAGTTCTAGGGTCAACAACAGTAGTGTCCATTGATGTTCCGAACATACCTTCGTTTTCACCTACGTAACGGTTGTAAGTTACTAATTGATTCATTCCCGGTGCTAATACCATAAATTGGTTTGAACCTAAAACGCTTTCGATTTGCGTATCTAAGAATGGAGCCCATCCTAGTTCAGCAGCCATAGCGTTCATGTCAACACCATCTTGGTTGCAACATCCAGTTTTTACAGTTGCCCAATATTTCATGATATTACCAGCTCCGATAATAGCAGGTGTACCAAAGTATTGGTTCTTTTCGTAATAGTCTTGGTTCAAAGCCTGAATACCAGTAGCCAAAGGCGCACCGGTAGCAGCAACCAATACGTTTACGCTCTTAGCTGATGTAGCAGACGAGTTACCTACGTTTGCACCAAAGTTAAGAGATTGGATAGTTAACAAGCGAGTGTTAATCTTACGAGCGATAGCATCGAAAGATTCGTTCATCTTGTTTGTAATAACTGAAGTATTACCTTCGTTACAGATTTTAACTACCTCACGTTTTT
>Ga0213919_1000402_pt1 | contig 19374 bp, 18 predicted proteins | sample McNCre317MG_FD_161056 | JGI IMG/M metagenome (GOLD analysis project Ga0213919, IMG submission 161056) | Freshwater microbial communities from McNutts Creek, Athens, Georgia, United States - 3-17 MG | ecosystem: Environmental > Aquatic > Freshwater > Creek | place: USA: Georgia | collected... | reverse complement strand
GTTGCAGAAGGCTTCGCCCGCCGAGAAGCCCTTCATCATTGCGGAGATCCGGCGTCTGCGGGAGGAGGATCTGCCCGCCGCCAATGCAGCCGTCGAGGAAGCCCGCGCGGCGCTCGAGCGCTGCCGCGCGCGTACCCTTCCGGTCGTCGACAATCCGGGCGGCGTGCTGACGCGCAGTTAGCGGTGACCGAGCGCCCCTAGGTTCGGTTGCGCACCCTGTCGCGCAGCCGGCGCGGCGCCGGTTTCAGCGGCGTGCGGGCGGCGGTCCAGCCGGCCTGCCGGGATGGCGCAAGGATCCGCAAACGGCTCGCCAGCCAGCTGAAGGCCCGGTAGCTCGCCGGCCGGCCGTAGATCCGCGCCCACATCCGCCAGACGAAGGTGGTGAGGCGGTCGTAAGCGGCGCCCTGACCGACCATCGCCGGATGGGCATGGGGTTCGCTCTGGGCTTCGCCGCGCAGGCGGATCAGCAGTTCGGGGATCGGAATCTTCACCGGGCAGACTTCGCCGCAGGCGCCGCACAGGGTCGACACCGTGGGCAGCAGGTGGGTCTGTTCCAGCCCCAGCATGTGCGGCGAGACGATCTTGCCGATCGGGCCGGGATAGGTGGTGCCGTAGGCGTGGCCGCCGATGCGGGTGTAGACCGGGCAGTGGTTCATGCAGGCGCCGCAGCGGATGCACTGCAGCGTCTTGCGCAACTGCGCGTCGGCATAGGCCTGCGAGCGGCCGTTGTCGAGGAGGACCAGGTGCACCTCCTCGGGGCCGTCCTGCTCGTCGGGCTTGCGCGGCCCGGAGATCATGTTGAAGTAGGTGGACACCGCCTGGCCGGTGGCCGAGCGGGTCAGGATGGAGAACAGCGGCGCGACGTGCTCCAGCTTCTCGACGACCTTCTCGATGCCGGTGACGGCGATGTGCACCTTCGGCACCGTCGTGCACATGCGGCCGTTGCCTTCGTTCTCGACGAGGCACAGCGTGCCGCTTTCGGCCACCGCGAAGTTGACGCCGGACAGGCCGATGTCGGCTTCCTCGAACTTCTCGCGCAGCACCCGGCGGCCGATCTGGATCAGCGCGTCCACGTTGTCGGTGTAATCGACACCGGGGATGTGCTCGGCGAACAGCCTGGCGATCTGCTGTTTGGTCTGGTGGATCGCCGGCATGATGATGTGGGAGGGCTTCTCGCCTGCGAGCTGGACGATGTATTCGCCCATGTCGGATTCCAGCGCGCCGATGCCGGCGGCCTCCATGGCGTGGTTGAACTCGATCTCCTCGCTGACCATCGACTTGCCCTTGACGATCAGCTTCGCGGCATGGCGGCGGGCGATGGCCAGCATGATCGCGTTGGCTTCATCCGGCGTTTCGGCCCAATGCACCTGCACCCCGTTGCGGGTGAGATTGGCTTCGAGTTGTTCGAGCAGCTCGGGCAGCTTCGACAGGCTGTACTGGCGGATCGCTTCGGACAGGCTGCGCAGCGAGGCGAGCTCGGCTTCGTCCGGAAACTGCGCGGCCCGCTTCGCCATCAGGAAATCCATCGCGCCGCGGAAGCTGGTGCGCAGCTGGGGATCGTTCACCGCCGTGTGCATGCGTTGGCGCAGGGCCTGGGCCGAGACGAAGGCGAGGGGCTTCGTTTCCGTTTCGCTGGGGGCGGCGCTCATCGCAGGTCTCCTTCGGCGTTGATGACCAGCACGACGAGTTCCTTCGGGCCGTGGGCGCCGTAGGCGAGGGTCTGCTGGATGTCGGCGGTCTTGGACGGGCCGGAGATCAGCAGCGCGTTGGTCGGCATGCCGGCGCTCCAGTTCTCGGCGCGGATCGCGTCGAAGAAGGTCGGGTGGATGCGGCGGGCGTCGAGCAGCGCGAAGTGCACCGGCGGCACCAGCGACAGGCTGCGCGGCTCGGCCTCCGACGGCCACAGGATCAGGCTGCCGGTTTCGGCGATGGCACCGCGGGCTTCGGTGAAGCCGGCGCCGACGCGATGGAACAGCTCGGATTTGAGCGCCTCGAGCTTGCCGGCCCAGGGGCGAAGCCGGGTGCCGGCGAAGCTGGCGGCCTCGAGGCGCCGGCCAGAGGGGGTGTCGGCGCCGTACATCAGCGTGCCGACGGCCTTGTCGCGGCACAGGCGGGCCAGCAGCGCGGGCCAGTCGGCGTCGGTGCCGAGGTGCACTTCGGCGTGGAAGCTTTCGATGCCGGCCTTGAAACGGGCGGCGCGCTGGGCGGTGGATTCGCCGCGGGCACGGCCCGCGTAGTGGATGGCGGCGTCGGGCAGCGGGTCGGCGGCGGCCGGCGCAGCGGCGCGCAGCCTGGCGAGGATGCGGTCGCGGGCGCTCATCGGTGGTCTCCCGCACGGCCGCCCGAAGGGAGACGGTCGCCCCCTCGAGGGGCTGCGAGCGGTGCGAGCGTGGGGGTGCTTGTATTTCCTCCGGTGCGGCGCAGCAGGAAGCTGGCGAGGTGCTCGCCGGGCAGCGAGGGCGTCGCGCAGCCGGCTTCCTGGTCCTGCTTGGCGGCGCATCCGGTGATGTTGAGCAGGCAGCCGCAGTCGGCGGTGAGCATCTGTGTGGCGCCGGTGGCCCTGATCGAGGCGACCTTGTCGCGGACCATCGCGGTGGAGATGTCCGGGTGCTTCAGCGAGAAGCTGCCGCCGAAGCCGCAGCATTCGGATTCGTGGTCGTGGATCGTCAGCGTCACCTTGTCGAGGCGGGCCAGCAGTTCGCGGCCGACCAGTAGAGTGCCCATCTCGCGGCGGGCCGAGCAGGAGGTGTGCAGCGCGACGGTGGTCGGCGCGCCTTCGTCGCGGGGCCGGAAGTCGAGCACGTGGACCAGGAATTCGGCGAATTCGAAGGTCCGCGCGGCGATCGCGGCGGCGCGGGCGGCCCGTGCCGGATCGTCGGCAAAGATTTTCTCCCAGTGCCAGCGGATCATGCCCGCGCAGGAGCCGGACGGCACGACGATGGGGTAGTCCTCCGGAAAGAGCTCGAGCTGGGAGGCGGCAACCCGCTTCGCCTCGTCGGGAAAGCCGCTGGTGAAGGCCGGCTGGCCGCAGCAGGTCTGGTTGTCCGGGAAGATCACGCGGATGCCTTCGCGCTCGAGCAGGGTGATCGCGTCCATGCCGGCCTCGGGCACGAACATATCCACCAGGCAGGTGGCGTAGAAATACACCGCCTGCGGGCGCGGGGGGTAGGTGCGCGCGGGGTGTCCGTCGCCGGTTGGGCTGGGGTTCATTCGTCTCCTCCTGTGCGGCTGCGTGGCGTCAGGGTGTTGCGCCGCCGCTGCGGCGCCTGGCCGGTTTCTACCGGTAATCGGTAAAGTGGTAAGACCAGTTTATCTCGTGGCGGAGAATTTACCTGCAGCCTGCCTTGAAGTCAATCCGTTGATAGGCCTTGCGCTTGATTGGCGCTGCAGGAGCAAGCCGGCAGGGCTTCGACCTGGCCAGCTTGTCCGCGGATGGTCTTTGCGCTTAATATTTTGGTCAGACCAATTTTCGGGGCAAGCATGAGCACCGCCAAGATCGCCGTCCAGCGCCTGTCCGACACCATTGCCCACGAACTCGAGCGGCGCATCCTCGAAGGCGCGCTGAAGCCCGGCGACCGCCTCCAGCCGGAGCGCGAACTGGCCGCCGAACTCGGCGTGTCGCGCCCGTCCCTGCGCGAGGCGATCCAGAAGCTGGTGTCGAAAGGGCTGCTGCACAGCCGTCAGGGCGGCGGCAGCTTTGTGACCGACAGGCTGGATGCCGGCTTCACCGACCCCTGGGGCGAGATGCTGCGCCAGCATCCCAACCTGCAGGCCGACCTGCTGGAGTTTCGCGGCATGCTCGAATCCGAGGCCGCGGCGATGGCTGCCCGGCGCGCGACGGATGCCGACCTCGCACGCATCGGCGAAGCCTATGCGCGGGTCGAGGCGCTGTTTACCGAGGGGCCGTCGGCGGCGGTCTTCGAGGAGCAGGTGAAGGCCGACCTGGCCTTTCACCAGGCCATCGCCGAGGCGGCCCACAACGTGATGTTCGGCCACCTGACGGCCAGCCTGTTCCGCCTGACTCACGACAACATCGACCGCAACCTGCGCCGTCTGCGACACCTCGAGGACGACTGGCTCGACCTGCGCGACCAGCATGCGGCGATCTGGGACGCGGTGCGCAATCGCAACCCGGTGGCGGCCCAGGCCGCCGTGCGCCGCCACATCGCCTTTGTCGAGGAGAGCATGCTGGCGCTTGCCCAGCACGAGGAGCGGGAGTCACGGGCGCGCGTGGTGCGCAAGTAGCCGGGAGGCAGCGATGGTGACGGCGAACTTCCGCTTCTACGCCGGCCTGAATGATTTTCTTCCCCCTGGCCGGCGCCAGCAGACCTTTACCCTCGACGCCGCCGCCGATGCGACCCTCAAGCACCGGATCGAGGCGGCCGGCGTGCCGCACCCTGAGGTGGCGTTGATCCTCGTCGATGGCATGCCGGCCGGTTTCGACGCGATGCTGCGGGGGGGCGAACGGGTGGCGGTCTATCCCCGGTTCGTGTCCCTCGACACGGCGACCTTGCCGCGCCTGCGCGACATGCCGCCGGCACCGCCACGCTTCATTGCCGATGCCCACCTGGGCGGGCTGGCCCGCCTGCTGCGCATGGCCGGTTTCGACACCCTGTATCGCAACGACTGGCCGGACGAAGAGTTGGCAGCCATCGCCGCCCGCGACGGGCGCATCGTGCTCACCCGCGACCGGGAGCTGCTCAAGCGCCGCGAGGTGGCCCACGGCGCCTACCTGCGGACCCTCAAGCCCATCGATCAACTCCGTGAGCTCCTCGCCCGCTTCGACCTTGCCGCCGCCTTCCGCCCCTTCTGCCGGTGCATGGCCTGCAATGCGCCGCTGCGGCCGGTCGACAAGGGGGCGGTCGCCGAGCGCCTGCCACCCTCGGTGCTCGTCCGGCATCAGCACTTCACTTGCTGCGATGCCTGCGGGCGGGTGTATTGGCAGGGTTCCCACTGGCGGCGGATGCGGGCGCTGCTGCAGGCCTTGACGAAGGGGGCGGACTGAGGCCCGCCCCCCGGTGATCCTCAGACCTGTTCGATCCCCGCGAGCTTCCAGGCGCCGCGGTTCTCATCGACGAAATGCCACACCTCGTCGAGGTTTTCCGGCGGTGTGTCGGGCCCTTCGACGATCATCCCGGTGTAGCGGATCGACACCAGGCGGCGGCTGCCCTGGTCGGTGATGTCCATGAGCTCGGCGCGCATCGACACGACCTGGGTGTGGCCGGGGCCGCCGCGCTGCTGGATGTCCGCCTCGATCTGCTGGTAGAGCAGGTCGTCGAGGCGGCTGCGCAGGAAGGGCAGATCACCGCGGTTGTTGGCGTCCTGCAGTTCGTTGAAGGTCTTCAGCGCGATCTGCTCGACGCCGGCATCGCTGGCCGGAGCGCCCGAGCCGAAGCCCGGCGTGCTGTCCGCCTTGAAGGACGCGCCGGATGCCGCAGGGGCGGCACGCAGCGTCGGCGCCGCCTGCTGCGCCGCGGTGTAGCGGCGGAAGGCCCAGAAGCCGGCCCCGGTGAGCAGCAGCAGGCCGAGCACCGAGCCGGCACCGAAGCCGCCGCTGTCCTGCTGTGCGGGCATGGGGGCGCCGGCCGCCGCGGCGGAGCGCTGCATGTCCGGCGAGGCCGCCGTGGCGCCGCCGGCCGGCGCCGCGCCTGCCTGGGACGGGGCCTGCTGCGGGCTGCTGTTGTGGTCGCCGAGCATGTAGCCGGCCGCGGCACCCACCGCCGCGGCGCCTGCGACGGTACCCCAGCCCGGGCCGCTGCGGGGTGTGCCGGCCGCCGGCGGAGCGGAAGGCGCACCGGAAAAACCGCCCGCCGGATTGCCGGCGAAGCCGCCGGTGCTGGGGGTTGCCGTGCCCGGCGCAGCACTGCGCGCGCGCGCCATCACGTCGGTCCGGGTCATGCCGGCGCTGCCGCCGCTGCCCAGCCGGGATGAAGGGGTGCTGACGCTCGGGGCTGCCGCCGGGCGGCTCACCGCCGTCGAGCGCGAACTGCTGCCGCCGCCGAGCTTGGCTTCCCCGGCGAGGGGCAGGCCGGCCATCGCGGTGGCCAGGACCAGGGCCGCGAGGCTGCGGGAGGGGTGCTTGGGGCGTTGTTCCATGGGGTTCCTAGCCTTTCTTGGAAGTCTGTGGTGATACGGAAAGCAGCAATTCGACCGGCGTTGCCCGTGCGGGTTCGCACCGGGCGCCGGAGCGGGGCCGAGTAGGGGCCGGATCAGTCCCGGTCGTCGCGGTCGCGTCCGCGGCCGCGCTCCCGGCCGTGTTCGCGCTCCCGGTCGCGACCCCGGTCCCACTCGCGTTCGCGGCGTCCGCGGTCTTCCTCCCAGCGACCGCCGGACTGGCGCCAGCGGTCGCCGTCGCGCTCCCAATTGCGGGGAACCCAGTTGTAGCCGGGGCGGGGGGCTTCCCAGTGGCCGGGCGCCCATTCGTGCCGGTTGCCGACCCAGTTCCAGTTGCCGCCGATCCAGATGTAGCCGGTGACCGGCGGCGGGCCGGGGTATTCCACGCGGGGCGGAGGCGGCGCAACGATCACCGGCTCGCGGTAATAGGGGCGGCCATAGGGGGCGGGCGCGACGACGCAGCCGCCGAGGACGGCTGCCGCGGCGGTGAGGCTGATCAGGAGTGCGTGTTTCATGGTGGCGGCCTTTGCCGTGATGAGTGGGCGGGAGTCCGCGAGGCTGAATGGTATAGGTGGCACCTCGGGCGCTTGGCGCGGGATTGTTACCAAATGAAAGCCCGTTCAGGGGCGCAGACGGCCTTCAGTCCGCTGCGCCGTCGGGTTCGCCGCAGTGGGCGAGGATGAAGGCGCGGGCGCCGTCGCGTAGCGCTACTGCGCCGGCGAAGGTGTCCACGGCGGTGGCCGGCGCGTGGAGCGGGGCGCCGATGCTGAGCGCCAGCGGTGTGCGCCGGGGCAGCCACTGGCCGTCGCGCAGCAGTGTGCGGGTGCCGCGGATCGCCACCGGCAGCACCGGCACGCCGGCCGCCGCCGCGGCGCTGAAGGCCCCCAGATGGAAGGGCGCCAGCGCGGCGCGGCGGGTGAAGGTGCCTTCCGGGAAGAAGGCCAGCGGGACGCCGGCGGCCACCGCTTCCGCCAGGCCGCGCGCGTCCTCGACGCTCTGCCGGGCGTCGAAGCGTTCGACGAAGCGGGCGCCGAGACGGGTCAGGTAGCGGCGCGACAGCCAGGCGCCACGCAGCTCCCGTTTGGCGACGAAGCTGAAGGGCTGGGGCAGCGCGGCCACCAGCAGCAGGCCGTCGGCATAGCTGGCGTGGTTGGCGACGAGCACGCAGCGGCCTGCGGGCAGCTGGTCGAGGCCGCGCACCGTCAGCGGAAGCCCAGCGAGACGCAGCAGGCCGCGCGCGGCGAGGCGGTTGAGGCGCCAGGCCAGGGCCGGGCGGCCCGTCAGCGCGGTGAGCAGCCAGGTCGGCGGGGCGAGCAGCGCGAACAGCAGCCAGACCCAGCTGCCCCACAGCAGCCGCACGCCGGCCGCGGCCAGCCGCCTGGCCTGGGGCAGCACCGCGCGGGCGGCCAGGCGCAGCATCTGCCAGCCGGCCATGCCGGCCATGCCGGCGCTGCGGCCGAGGCTGCCCCGTTCGTAGGCTTCCCGGCAGGCAGCGCGGCGGATCTTGCCGCTGGAGGTCTTGAGCACGGCCTGCGGCGGCGCCAGCACCACCTCGTCGGGCGGCTCGCCGAGGGCTGTCAGCGTCGCGTCGACGATGCGCGTGCGCAGCGCGTCGCGGGCGGTGGCATCGGTCTCGCGGGTTTCGGCGAGCACCACCAGGCGCTCGGTCCCGCTCGCCGGGTCGGGGCTGCCGAATGCCGCGACGCAGCCGCGACGCACCCCCGGCACCTCGCCGACGAGGTTCTCGATCTCGTGGGGATAGATGTTGCGTCCGCCGCGGATGATGATGTCCTTGACCCGGCCGGTGAGATACACCTCGCCATCGGCGACGTAGGCGCGGTCGCCGCTGTCCAGCCAGTCCCCGTCGAAGAGGCGCCGGGTCTGTTCCGGATTGTGATGGTAGCCGGCGGTCGCCGACGGGCCGCGGAACTCCAGCCGTCCCTCGATGCGCTCGCCGACCTCGCGGCCGAGGCTGTCGACGATGCGGATCTCGTGGCCGGGCAGCGGGCGGCCGCAGCACACGAAGGCGAGGGCGCCGGCCTCGTCGCCGGCGGGGCGGGCGAGGCCGTTGCGGCCGAGCGCGTCGCGGCTCACCCGGTCGATGCGCGGACCGCGGCCGACCGGTGGCGATAGCAGCCCGACCGCGCACTCGGCCAGGCCATAGACCGGCATCAGCGCGCCGGGCCGCAGCCCGTAGCGCGCAAAGCGCTCGCCGAAGCGGCGCAGGGTGTCGGGGAGTACCGGCTCCGCGCCGTTGGCGGCGACGCGCCAGCAGCTCAGGTCGAGGCCCTGCAGGTCGGCGTCGTCGATGCGCTTCACGCACAGCTCATAGGCGAAGTTCGGTGCCGCGGAGACCGTGCCGCGGTAGCGGTGGATGGCCTGCAGCCAGCGCTCCGGGCGGGCCAGGAAGGCCAGCGGCGACATCACCACCAGCGGCACGCCGTGGTACAGGCTGCTCAGCCACGCGCAGATCAGGCCCATGTCGTGGTACAGCGGCAGCCAGCTGACCGCCACGTCGCCGGGGCCGAGGCCGATCGCCCGGCCCATCGCACGGATGTTGGCAAGCAGGTTGGCGTGGCTCAGCACCACGCCCTTCGGGTCGCCGGTGCTGCCGGAGGTGTACTGGATGAAGGCGGTGTCGCCGCCGCGGATCGCCGGGCGCGCCGCTACATCGGCGGGCATGGTGGCCGGGCTGGCGAGTTCGGCGACCGTGACGACACGCCGCAGGCCGGCCACCTGCGCCTCGAGGAGCCGGGCCACCGTGCGCGCTTCCGGAACGGTGAGCAGCAGGCGGGCCTCGGCGTTGGCGAGGATGCCGGCGTGGCGGCGCACATGTTCCTCGATCTGGTTCAGCCGCGCCGGCGGGTAGATCGGCACCGGCACGCCGCCGGCCCGCAGGATGCCCAGGTAGGCGAAGAAATAGTCCGGACAGGTGGGCAGCATCAGCGCGCAGGCCTGGCCGGCTTCCAGGCCTGCGCGCTGCAGGCCGGCGGCGACGCAGTCCGCCTGTCGGGCGAGATCGTGGTAGCGGATGCGGGTTTCGCCGCGCTCGTCGAGGCAGATGATCTGTACCCGCTCCGGGTGGCAGCGCACATGCCAGTCGAGGACTTCGAGCAGGGTCGTGGCCTCGTCCGGCAGCGCTTCTTCCGTGTCGCAGCCGCCATCCGGGGGCGCCGGCAGCGGCGGCAGGGACGGCGCCGCCGCACCGCTCGGCGGGGTGAGGCGAAGGGCGTCGAGCAGGTCGCGCAGGGTCTGCGCGGCCGCCAGTGCCGGCTCCGGCAGGGCGACGCCGAAGGCGCGGCCGAGGCGCACCGCCAGTTCGACCCGGCTCAGGCTGTCGAGGCCCAGGTCGCGCTCCAGCGCGCTGTCCAGCGTGATCGCCCGGCGGCTTGCCCCGCCGGGGTGCAGGTCGGCGAGGAAGCCGCGGGTCAGCGCCAGCAGCGCAGCGGCCTGTTCGTCCGGCGATACCGCCGGAGCGTCACTGTCGCGCATCGATCCCCCCTCCCTGCTGCGCCGCGAGCGGACGCGGCTGGCGAATCATAGCGGCACTCTGCTGCGCCCATGCGGGCTTTAAACCGGTATGCTCGCCGCTTGCCGCGAGGCCCTCCAGGCCCCGGAAAGGCCCGCCCCCCAACGTTCAGGAGAAAAGGATGACCCTCAAACTGAAGGACATGTCGCTGTACCGCAACGCAGTCAAGCTCAGCAGCCTCGGCGAGGGGTTGAAGGCGCTGGTCCAGGCCATCATCGACGAGTCGAATGAAAGCATCATTCCGACGCCGGGCGGCAAGGCGGCCAAGGAAAAATTCCTCAACCACGGCTACGACAAGGATCCGGCGACCAATGGCGGGGTGCTGGGCGGAAGGGTCAAGGTGGCGATCTACTATCAGCCGTCCACCAAGCGGGAGTATGACAGCTACGAGGTGATCGACAAGGCGGTGGGCCTGCTGTCCGGGCGGCGTCGCCTGGCGGTGCGCGAGGAGGACGACACGTATTCCTTCTACACCACCAACCATCCCAGCGAGCAGCCCGGTCTGCGGACCAACGTCTACGGCGTGTTCACGCCGATCGATCCGGCGAAATAAGCCGCGGGAAGCAGGCGAACTGCGAGCAGAACTGCGGGAAGGATGGCGGCCCGCCGGCGCTTGCCGGGCGGGCCGTGCTCGGCTGGCCGCTCCGTGCCGCCCGGCCGCCCGCACGGACTGGGCGCGTGGCGGCGTTACCTCAGCCGACGATCATCCCGGCGCCGACCGTGTTGTTGGTCGATTCGTCGATCAGGATGAAGGCGCCGGTGGCGCGGGAGTCCGCGTAGTGGTCGGCGAAGACCGGTTGCGCGAGCTTCAGGCTCAGCCTGGCGATGTCGTTCATCGCCAGCGTCGTCGCGTCCTCGTTGGCGAGGGTGTTGATATCGACACGATGGGCGATGGTGGCGACCTTGGCCTTGACCTCCCGCGTGGTGTGGCGCAGCCAGTAGGTGCGGGCCGGCGACAGCGGCGTCTCGGACAACCAGCAGACGATGGCGTCGACCTGCTTGGCCTGGGCCGGCACCTCGTCGCTGTTGACGATCATGTCGCCGCGGGAGATGTCGATCTCGTCCTCGAGCAGCAGGGTCACCGACTGCTCGTGGATCGCCTTGTCGAGGGACTGGCCGTACAGCTGGATGTCCTTGATCCGGGTGGTGAGGCCCTTGGGCAGCACGGTGACGCTGTCGCCGACCTTGATCTCGCCGGATTCGACGCGGCCCATGAAGCCGCGGTAGTCGTGGAGTTCGGGGTCGTCGGAGGCCTGCGGGCGGCACACGTACTGCACCGGGAAGCGGAAGCTCTCGGCCTGTTCGGTGTGGGCGGCGGGGGCGGCTTCGAGGATGTCGATCAGCGTCGGGCCGTCGTACCAGCCGAGGCGCTCGCCGCGGTCCACGATCATGTCGCCGTTGAGGGCCGACAGCGGGATGAAGCGGACGTCGGCGAGGCCGATCTGGTCAGCAAACAGCTTGTACTCGCCGACGATGCGCTCGTAGGTGGCCTGGTCGTAGTCGACGAGGTCCATCTTGTTCACGGCGACGACCACATGCGGAATGCCCACCAGCCGGGTCAGGTAGCTGTGGCGGCGGGTCTGGGTGAGCACGCCCTTGCGCGCATCGATCAGGATGATGGCCAGGTTGGCGGTGGAGGCGGCGGTCACCATGTTGCGGGTGTACTGCTCGTGGCCCGGCGCGTCGGCAATGATGTACTTGCGGGTGCCGGTCGAGAAGTAGCGGTAGGCCACGTCGATGGTGATGCCCTGCTCGCGCTCGGCCTGCAGGCCGTCGGTGAGCAGCGACAGGTCGACAGCGGTGAGGCCGCGCTTGCTGGAGGTCTTCTCGATCGCGGTGAGGGTATCGGCGAGGATCGCCTTGGTGTCGAAGAGCAGGCGGCCGATCAGCGTGCTCTTGCCGTCATCGACGGAGCCGCAGGTGAGGAAGCGCAGCAGGCCGCGGTCTTCTACGTGGTGGGCGCTCATTTAGAAGTAACCCTCTTTCTTGCGTTGTTCCATGGAGGCTTCGCTGGTCTGGTCGTCCAGACGGGTGGCGCCGCGCTCGGTGATGGTGGTGGTCGCCGTTTCGACGACGATCTTTTCGACGCTGTCGGCGACCGATTCGACCGGCGCCGTGCACGAGATGTCGCCAACGGTGCGGAAGCGCACCTGCAGGTCGACGATGGCTTCGCCGGGCTTGGGCAGGTTGGTCAGTTCGCCGTTCATCAGCGGAACATTGACCGGGACGATGGCGCCCTGGCGCAGCACGACCTGGCGGGTGTGGGCGAAGTAGATGCTGGGCAGTTCGAGGCCTTCGCGCTCGATGTACTGCCATACGTCCATCTCGGTCCAGTTCGAGATCGGGAAGGCGCGGATGTTCTCGCCCTTGTGGCTGCGGGCGTTGTAGAGGTTCCACAGCTCGGGGCGCTGGTTCTTCGGATCCCACTGGCCGAATTCGTCGCGGAAACTCATGATCCGCTCCTTCGCGCGGGCCTTTTCCTCGTCGCGGCGGGCGCCGCCGATGCAGGCATCGAAGCCGAATTCCTCGATGGCTTCGAGCAGGGTCACCGACTGGTACTTGTTGCGCGATTCGTTCTCGTGCTTGAGCACCACGGTGCCGCGCTTCATGGAGTCCTCGACGGAACGCACGATCAGCCGCTCGCCCAGTTCGGCGGCGCGCTTGTCGCGGAAGTCGACCACTTCCTTGTAGTTGTGGCCGGTGTCGATGTGCATCAGCGGGAAGGGGAACTTGCCGGGGCGGAAGGCTTTTTCGGCGATCCGCAGCATGCAGATCGAGTCCTTGCCGCCGGAGAACAGCAGCACGGGGTTGCTGCACTGGCCGGCCACCTCGCGCATGATGTGGATGGCTTCGGATTCGAGCCAGTCCAGGTGGCTCAGGGTCTGTTTGGTGAGCGTCGACATTGCTTTACTCGGTTGATGATTCGTCGGGTCCCGTCACTTCTTGACGTGCAGGCCGCATTCCTTGGATTCCGGATTTTCCCACCACCAGCGTCCGGCCCGCACGTCCTCGCCGATGGAGATCGGGCGGGTACAGGGCGCGCAGCCGATGCTCGGGTAGAACTTGTCGTGCAGCGCGTTGTACGGAACCTTGTTTAAGCGGATGTAGGCCCAGACTTCCTTCTCGGTCCACTCGGCCAGCGGGTTGAATTTGACGAGGCCGTTGCCGGCGTCGAACTCGCGCTTGGGCAGATCGCTGCGGGTGGTGGATTGCTGGGCGCGCAGGCCGGTGATCCAGGCCTGCTTGCCGGCCAGCGCGCGGCTCAGCGGCTCGACCTTGCGGGCGTGGCAGCAGGCCTTGCGCAGCTCGACGCTGTCGTAGAAGGCGTTGATGCCGTGCTCACGGGTGAAGGCTTCGACCGCCTCGTGCCGCGGGTAGAAGAACTTCAGCTTGAGGCCGTAGTGCTGCTGCACCGCGGCCATCAGTTCGTAGGTCTCGGCGGGCAGGCGGCCGGTGTCCAGCGAGAAGATCTCGATCGGCAGCTTGCCGGTGGCGATCACATCGGTGAGCACCATGTCCTCGGCGCCGAGGCTGTTGGCCATCGTGATCGCCGGCAGTTCGGCGGCCCAGGCGGCGAGGTCGGCCTTGAGGGTGGCGACCTTGGCTTCGAGGCCGGCGAGCAGAACGGGGTCGTCGAGCTTGGGGTTCTGGTTCGGATGCATGGCGGCTCCGGGCTCAGGCGACGCGCCGGGCGCGGCGGAACAGCGGTTCCGGCTGGTCCACGGCGGCCTGGTAGGGGGCCGAGAAGTCCTGCAGGCTGGCCAGCGCCGCGTCGAGCTGGGCGTCGCTGTACTTGCCGGCCTTCGGCTGGATCGCGTCGAAGCCACAGCGCTGCATGAAGAAGAACTGGTCGCGCAGCACGTCGCCGATCGCGCGAATCTCGCCCTGGAAGCCGTGCCGGGTGCGCAGCAGCGCGGCGGCGGAGTAGGCGCGGCCGTCGGTGAACTTGGGGAAGTTGAGGGCCACCGCGGCGAGGCTGTCCAGGTCGGGGACGAGGTCGTCCACGTTCTCATGGCTGTCCAGCCACACGCCGAGGCCGGCGCGGCCGGCGAGCAGCCCCTTGTGGGCCTGCCACACCGCGAAGGGCACGAACACCGGGCCGTCCGGCAGGGCGAGCGCCTCCGGGGCCTGGGTTTCGTCGAGGACGAGGATCTCGGCGTCGTCGTCGATCACGCGGCCGTGCTTGATGAGCTTAGGCATGTTGCTTCCTTTCCTGGGCGGCGGCTTCGCCATACACGCCGAGCTTGAAGGGGTCGAGGCCGGTGCGGCGGACGGTGTCGATGAAACGCTCGCCGGCCTGGCGCTGGGCCACGTAGACGTCGATGATCCTGGCGATCACGTCGGGCATTTCGGCGGCGGCGAAGGAGCGGCCGATCACCTTGCCGAGGCGGGTGTGATTGCCCTGGCTGCCGCCGAGGCTGACCTGGTACCACTCCTCGCCGTTCTTATCGACGCCGAGGATGCCGATGTGGCCGACGTGGTGGTGGCCGCAGGAGTTCATGCAGCCGGAGATGTTGAGTTCGAGATCGCCGATGTCGTGGAGGTAGTCCAGGTCGTCGAAGCGGGCCTGGATCGCGTTGGCGATGGGGATGGACTTGGCGTTGGCCAGCGCGCAGAAATCGCCGCCAGGGCAGCAGATCATGTCGGTCAGCAGGCCGAAGGTCGGCATCGCGAGGCCGGCGGCGCGGAGCTTTTCCCAGACCGCAAACAGCTCGGACTGCTTCACGTCGGCGAGCACCAGGTTCTGCTCGTGGGTGGCGCGCACTTCGCCGAAGCTGTGGGCGTCGGCCAGGTCGGCCACCCGCTCGAGCTGGCTGTCGGTCACGTCGCCGGGCGCGCGCGTCGGATCCTTCAGGGAGACCACCACCACCGCGTAGCCCGGCACCTTGTGGGCCAGCACGTTGCGCTTTGCCCAGGTGGCGAAGGCCGGCGTGGCGGCGAGCTGGGTCGCGTAAGCGGCGTCCTCGGCGGGCAGCGTCTCGTAGGCGGGCGTCGTGAAATGGCCGGCGACGCGGGCGACCTCGGCCTCGGTGAGGGTGCTCGGGCCGTCCTTGCCGAAGGCCCATTCCTCCTCGACCTGGCGCTTGAACTCGGCGACGCCGAGGGCCTTGACGAGGATCTTGATGCGCGCCTTGTAGAGGTTGTCGCGGCGGCCGTGGCGGTTATAGACCCGCAGGATCGCTTCGCAGTAGGTGATGATGTGCTGCCACGGCACGAAGGCACTGATCTCCTCGCCGATGATCGGGGTGCGGCCCATGCCGCCGCCGACCAGCACGCGGAAGCCGGTCGCGCCCGCGGCGTCGCGCTTCAGCTCGAGGCCGATGTCATGGCACTGGATCACCGCGCGGTCCTGGTGGGCGCCATTCACGGCGATCTTGAACTTGCGCGGCAGGAAGGCGAACTCGGGATGGAAGGTGCTCCACTGGCGCAGCACCTCGCACCACGGGCGCGGGTCGATGTACTCGTCTCCGGCGACGCCGGCGAAGGGGTCGGAGGTGATGTTGCGGATGCAGGCGCCGGAGGTCTGGATCGCGTGCATCTCGACGCTGGCGAGCTCGGCGAGGATCTCGGGCACCGCTTTCAGCTCCGGCCAGTTGAACTGGAAATTCTGGCGGGTGGTGACGTGGGTATAGCCCTTGTCGTAGGTACGCGCGATGTGGGCCAACTTGCGCACCTGGCGGGTGGACAGCAGGCCGTAGGGCACGGCGACGCGCAGCATCGGTGCGTGGCGCTGGATGTACAGGCCGTTCTGCAGGCGCAGCGGGCGGAACTCGTCGTCGCTCAGCTCGCCGGCCAGGTAGCGGCGGGTCTGATCGCGGAACTGGGCGACGCGTTCGTCGACGATCTTCTGGTCGTAGGGGTCGTAACGGTACATGGTTTTCTTGTCCTGGTTGTCAGGCGCGGTCAGGCCGCAATCAGCTTGCTGCCCACCAAGACCAGCATGGTTGCCAGAATCGGACGCAGCACCCGGTCGGGGACGCGGGTGGAAACATGGCTCCCCAGCCAGATGCCGGGCAGGGAACCGATCAGCAGGCTGCCGAGCAGCGACCAATCGACGCTGCCGAGGAACCAGTGGCCGATGCCGGCCACCAGGGTCAGCGGCACCGCATGGGCGATGTCGCTGCCGACGATGCGCAGGGTCGGCAGGCGGGGGTACAGAAAGAACAGTGCGCTGACGCCCAGGGCGCCGGCACCCACCGACGAGATCGACACCAGCACGCCCAGCACGGCGCCGGTGATGACGGTGAGGGTCGCGGTGCGGCGGGGGTTTTCGACGCCTTCCGAGTGCTTCAGCGCGAAGCTCTGGATCTTCTTGCGGAAGATGATCGCCACCGCGGTGAGCAGCAGCGCGATGCCGAGGGAAAACTTGATGATGCCGGTCGCGCCGCCGATGCCGCCGGGCGCGAAGTGCCCGAGGGCCAGCAGCGTCAGCGCCGCGGCCGGTATGCTACCGCAGGCGAGGCGGCGGGTCACGGTCCAGTCGACGGTGCCCTTGAGTCCGTGGGCCAGCGTGCCGCCGGCCTTGGTGATCGCCGCGTAGAGCAGATCGGTGCCGACCGCCACCGAAGGGTGGATGCCGAACATCAGCACGAGCAGCGGGGTCATCAGCGAACCGCCGCCGACTCCGGTGAGACCGACGATGGCGCCGACGGCAAAGCCGGCAACGGTGTAAGCAATATCCATGATCCAGCCCATGTTCTTTGTGCGCCGCATCGTAACGGCTGGGGTTAGAGGGATGAAGGGTGTTTGGGTTAAACTTTAAGAATAAAAAGTTATATGAGGGGGTGAAGAGTGAAGGGCTAAGGGTGAAGGGGCTAGACCCCGCAGCTTTTGCGCTGACGATCGCCGGCGCAGGCGCCGTGAGCACAGCCCCTTAACTCTTCACCCTTCACCCTTCACTCCCCGCAGGGGATTCCCCATGAACCTCCAGCAACTGCGCTATGTCTTCGAGGTGGCCCGCCACGGCCTGAACGTGTCGGAGGCGGCCGAGGCCTTGTTCACGTCTCAGCCCGGCGTGTCGAAACAGATCCGCCTGCTGGAAGAGGAACTGGGGATCGAGATCTTCGTGCGCCACGGCAAGCGCCTGGTGGAGGTCACCGAGCCGGGGCGGCAGGTGCTGGCGATCGCCGGGCGCATGCTGCAGGACGTGGACAACCTGCGCCAGGTGGGCGCGGAGTTCAGTAACGAGGCCAGTGGCAGCCTGTCCATCGCCACCACCCACACCCAGGCGCGTTATGCGCTGCCGCCGGTGATCCGCGCCTTCGTCGCGCGCTATCCCAAGGTGCGGCTGTCGCTGCATCAGGGCAGTCCGCGCCAGGTCTGCGACTACGTGCTGTCGGGCGAGGCGGACATCGCGATCGCCACCGAGGCCATCGCCGAGGAGCACGAACTGGTGATGCTGCCCTGCTACCAGTGGAACCGCTGCGTGATCGCCCCGGTGCGCCACCCGCTGCTGGAGACCCGGCCGCTGACGCTGGAGGCGATCGCCCGCTATCCGGTGATCACCTACGACTTCGCCTTCACCGGGCGCAACCAGATCAACAAGGCCTTCGTCGGCCGCGGGCTGAAGCCCAATGTGGTGCTCACCGCGATCGACTCGGACATCATCAAGACCTACGTGGCGATGGGCCTGGGCGTCGGCATCCTGGCGAAGATGGCTTTCGATCCGGTGGCCGACAAGGAACTGGGCATGCTCGACGCGGCCCACCTGTTCGAGTCGAGCACCACGCGCATCGGCGTGCGCCGCAACGCCTGGCTGCGCGGCTACGTGTACGCCTTCATCGAACTCTTTGCGCCGCATCTGAGCCGCCATGTCGTGGATGCGGCGCTGGCCGGCGGCGGGGAGGATCCGGGTTTGTAGGCGCGGGCCGGGTCGGGCTGCACGGCGCCGACCGGCAGGCGCCGCTCAGGCGGGCCTTGCTGTCGTGCTACGCCAAGCGGCCAAGGCGGTTCCGATCAGCGGCCCACCTCTTTCCTGTGCCGCACCGCGAGGATCGTGACGGCATCCGGGTCGATGCGGTAGCGCGCCACGTAGCCGCTGTCGCCGAAGTCGATGATCCACTCGCGGAGCTCGTCGGGCGTGTCCTCGATGGGGCGGCCGAGCCGGGGTTGCAAGCCGAGCACCTGCACCGCTTTGACGATGACCTCGCCGGCACGCCTGGCGGCGACGGGGCTCCTGGGGCGCAGAAATTCGCGCAGGCGCTCCAGGTCGCGGATCGCAGCCGGTGCGAACCTTACTCGTGGCATGTCGGAGCGGGCAGCTCGTTCTCCGTGCCCCAACTCGCCAGCCAGGCCTCCACCTCTTCGGCCGTCGCGTGCAGCCCGGTGCTGCGGTACTCTTCCCAGGCTTTGAGGGTGTCCTGGCGGAAGGCCTCGCGCTTTTCTTCGCGCTCGACATACTGCGTGATCGCTTCGCGCATCAGCCAGTGCGACGTGCGATGGCGTGCATCGGCCAGCCGCTTCACGCGGGTTTTGGTGTCTTCGTCGATCTTGATCGACACGGGGCGAACGACAGCAGCAGTCATGGCGGCCTCCATAAAAGTATTACCTTACTATACCAGCCGCTATGGCACCAACCGGGGGCGGGGTGAATCCCGGGTCGTGAACAAAAAAAGCCGGAGCAGGGCTCCGGCTTTCAAGTGGCGCGAGTCCGCTCAGGAGATCAGGACTTGCGCTGACGACGGATGAGGCCGCCGCCGAGCAGGCCGAGCGCCGCGAGGGCCAGCGTGGCGGGCTCGGGAACCTGGGTCGTCATCAGCTTGCCGCCCATGATGTAGACGTCGCCGAAGCCGCCGGAATCGCACTGGGTGGTTTCGCCGGACGACAGGTAGCCCTGGCCGTTGTTCGGATCGGTGCCGCCGAAGCAGCCCATCAGCAGGCGCACGGAGATCGTGTCATACCCTTGCGCGATATAGCTTTCCAGGTTGGCGTTGAGTTCCGGGAAGAAGGCTGCGAACTCGGTGGCGTTGGTGCCCTGGGCGTTGTCGATGGTCTGCAGCAGCGGGCCGGTCGTGATGGTCGCCGCCGGGCAGGAGCCACCGGGGTTCGGGAAGGTCGTGTTCTTGTAGATACAGATCGTGCCCGACACGGTCTCGAAGTCGGAGGCGGCCGGCTTGTCGAAGAAGGACTTGCCGCTGGTGAAGCTGTTGTACGGCGTGTTATTGGTTTCGGTGAACTCGAAATTTTTGTCGGAGGCGTGGGTGGCATCCGTGCTCTTGCGCACGGTGATCAGGCCCCAGATGTTCATCGAGGTCGTCGCGCTCTGCGGCTGGTTGTAGTCGAACATCACCATCAGTTCGTGACGTCCGTTGGCATCGGTCAGCGCGTCGCGCAGCCAGGTGGTGCTCACGTCCCAGGTGCCGATGTTGTCCTGCGCGGCGGTCAGGTTGTTGTTGACCGGGTCGGCCATGTTGCCGGCCGTCATCGTCGTGCCGTCGGCCTTGCCGGTGGCCAGATACCTGTCGTTGCCGGCGTTCGACTTGAAGCCGTCCTCGACGCTGGCCGGGGTCGGGCTGGTATCGGAGTTAACGAGGGCCGCGTCACCGCCGGCCTGGACGACGATGGACTCCTTCAGCAGACCCTGGGAGGAGGCCTGCACGTAGCCGGCGGGGTTGTCGGTCGTCTTGGTGGATTCGGCCTGGCCGGCCAGCACGTTCAGCCAGGGCAGCGAGCAGCTCACCGCGTCGCCGAAGTTGCCGCAGGCGATGGTGCTGTCCCAGTTGATGGACGGG
>Ga0213919_1000401_pt1 | contig 19631 bp, 22 predicted proteins | sample McNCre317MG_FD_161056 | JGI IMG/M metagenome (GOLD analysis project Ga0213919, IMG submission 161056) | Freshwater microbial communities from McNutts Creek, Athens, Georgia, United States - 3-17 MG | ecosystem: Environmental > Aquatic > Freshwater > Creek | place: USA: Georgia | collected... | reverse complement strand
GAGGTGCGTGCCTTCCGCCTGAGCTAGGGACGTGAACTGCTCGCGCGTCAGTCCGTCCACTCCGCCAATCACGACGGTGCCGGAAGGCCATGCCTCGGCGGCCACTGCGTCGCCCACAAGTGCAACGCCTTCGGGGCCAGGGATGCTGCATTCGGGAAACACGGTGAAGTGCGTCTTGGCAGCACCATGTGCGGCCGCCCTAGAAACGCGGAGCGTTGCCGCAACGGCGTCCAGCTGCCGTTGCTTCGTGGCTGGGGTGCAGGTGAACGGTTCGTGCTCGGTGAATTCCACAAACGGCTGCGCCACCACCATGCCGACACCGGCATGCGGAAACACTAGGTCTCGTGCGGCGAGGTTGACCTCGACTATGTGGATCACTTATCTCTCCCTGACGATATTTGTAACACACGCGTGATCGCGGAGCGATACCTCCAGCGTGGGGAGAGCGGCTGCGGCTGGTCCGATGCCGATCTGCAGTAGAGCCTTGGCCGCCGAAACGGCGCTGTTCTGTGTGCTTTTCACCGTCGTCTGCGGAGTTCGAGTCCGTAGCATCCCGGCCATGTGCAAGTCATGGTCATTCCTTCCGCTCTTTCTCCTCGTATCCGTCGCCGCCAATGCGGCGTGCTTTGAGGAAGCTGCCGCCCATTACGGGCTTCCGTCGTCGCTGCTGAAGGCGATATCGCGGGTGGAATCGTCCGGCCACCCGGGCGCGATCAACCACAACGCCGATGGCAGCCACGACATCGGTCACATGCAGATCAACAGCCGGTGGCTTCCTGCTCTCCGGCAGTACGGCATCGACGCGCGTTCGCTCATCGAGCCTTGCACCAATACCTACGTGGGCGCCTGGATTCTGGCGCAAAACGTTCGTCGCCTCGGCTACGACTGGTTGGCGATCGGTGCCTATAACGCGACCAGCGAGCGCAAGCGGATGGCTTACGCGCGCAAGGTCGCCGCGATCCTTCAACGCGAGGCGCAGCTTTGACTCGCGCGATTCGCGCGACGGCAGCGGTCGGGCTGCTGCTGGCCGGCTGTGCCGGCACTCGGCCGATCGAAACGCAAGATCCGCCCTCGCGGCGGCTCAGCGTCGGCTGGATCAGACAGGACTGGCGGACATGCAGCGAGGACGATTCGTGCCCGCGTCCGACGCCCAAGACTATCGTGCCGGCGGCGCCGATCCCGACGGCCGGACTACCCCCAACACCTGAGAAGCCGCGGCCGACAACGACCACTGAGCGCAAGCCCGTGATCGTGCCTTTCGTGTTCGCGCAGGCGACGCCGACCCAGGCCGGCGCTGCGCTGCTCGACGGGCTGCTGTCCCAGATCCGCGAGCACGACGCGAGTCGCATCGCTGGCCATACCGACGACATCGGCAGCCTGGCCGTCAATGAGCGGCTGGCCCACCGACGAGCCGAGTTTGTCGCCAAGTGGCTCAAGCGTCGCGGCGTCAGGAATCCGACGGATGTCGAGGCCCGCGGCAAGTGCTGCTACGTGGCGGCGAACGATTCTGAAGAGGGCCGTGCCGCCAACCGCCGCGTGGAGATCCATTTCACAACCAACCAGAAGGAGATCGTCAGGTGATTCCACGCTCGAAAGAAGCAGTCCGGGACACGCTGATCGCCGGAGCCTTCATCGCGATGGGAGCGCTGCTTCCCGGATCGCTGCTCGACAAGGGCTTCGAGGCCCATGTTGGCGGCATCGCGCTTGGCATCGGCATCGGCTGGCTCATCAAATCCATTATCGACCATGCAAAAGGAGTTCAACGTGAATCGTAGGACACAAGTCGTTTTCGTCGCCGTCGCGCTTTCCCTGATCGCGGGAAGCGCACTCGCCGGTACAACCGGAACGGAGTTCCAGAACCTCTACACGTGGATAAACAACGTCGTCACCGGCTACTTCGGTCGCGCCGTATCGGTGGCGGCGGTCGGCATCGGGGCGATCCTGTCGATCGCGCGCGTCAATCCGCTGCCGATCCTCGCCGGTGTCGGCTTCGCGATCTTTCTCCAGTACACGCCGACGATCATCACCGGCATCTTGAGCGCGACGGTCTGAGGGGCTGGCGTGGGCGGCGACGAAACAGGCTACATCCCGAAGTCCCTCGACGCCCAGGAACGGTTTCTGTGGTGGGAGATGGACCAGGCGGTCATCGCGATCATGCTGATCGGCATGGGCGTCATCGCAGGTTCCATGCTCCTCGGAATCGTCCTCGGGTCGCTGGCGGCGTGGCAATACGGCCGGCTTAAGGCCGGGAAGCATCCCAAGTTCGCTGTCCATGCCCTCTACTGGTGGCTACCGAGCGGCTTGTTCGTGAAGCCGCATGCGACGCCCCCCTCGGATCAACGCTACTTCCTTGGATAGGTAAATGCTGTTCAAGAGGTATGTCTCGGAGCGGGACAACGCCATCGACGAAATCCGTTTCATGCGGCTCCTCGTGGTCGGGCTGGTCTTGGTGATCGCCATCGAAGCGGGGCTCGTGTTCCGGCTCGTCGCGGCCGAGAAGACGGTGCTGGTACCCCCCGAGATCAAGCGCTCGTTCTGGCTGTCCGGGAACGCCGTCTCCAAGGAATACCTCGAGGAGATGGCCTACTGGTATGCCGGGTTGGCGCTGAACATCACGCCGGCCGTCTCGGAATACCAGAACGACCTGTTCCTCAAGTTCGCGGCGCCGTCCGAGCGTGGGCGGCTGCAAGCGGAAATGGGCACCCGGGCCGAGTTTCTGAAGAAGAACAACGTCGCGACGGAGTTCTCCATTCGCGGCGTGGCCACGGATGAGCGGAATCTGCGGGTCGCCCTGACTGGGACCCTCTACACCTGGGCGAGCGACAAGAAGGCAGGCGAGCGGAATACCACGTACCTCGTCGGATTCAAGTTCATCAATGGAAGGCTCCATGTTTCGGATCTCAAGGAAACCAGTGACCAGAATCCTTTCGGCACTCCTGCTGCTGGCCAGTCTTGACGCGGGCGCGGTCCAGCAGCTGCAAGGGCGTCCCGACGACACGCTGGCGGCTGGTCTGTCGCGTTCCGAGCCGACACTGATCCGGATCGAAGGGCATCGCATTCGGCGCGTGTTCGGCGCCGAGGGCGACTTCGAGGTGAAGGCGGACAAGGATGCCGGCACGGCGTTCGTGAAGCCCTCGACGGACAAGCCCGCTTTCAGCGCCTACGTCGCGGACGACACCGGGCGCACCTGGAAGCTGCTCCTGTCGGTGACCGACGGCCCGGCCGACTCGATCGTCATCCGGGGCAAAGGGCAAGAGTCGTCCAGCAAGCGCAGCGGCAAGCGCAGTGGCGACGATTCGGCCCGGATTCAGGCGATCAAGCGTGTCGTCGTGGCTCTCGATAGCGACGACGAGCGGGAGATGGAATCGCAGACGGCGAATGACCTGGTGCCGCTCTGGAAGGAGGCGATGTTCGTCCGGGTGAAGGTCGTGCAGGGGCCGCTCAGAGGCGAGAAGTACCAGCTGACGAACACTTCGGACAAGCCCATGGTGATCGATGAACGCGAGCTGTATCGCCGTGGGGTCGTCGCCGTGTCGATCGGCACGCCCGAGCTCAAGCCGGCCGAAACGACGGCGGTCTACGTGATCTCCGAGAGCGGCGAATGAGCGGCGAGCCAAAAACGACGCTCGCCGAGCGTGCCAGGAATCTGTCGCCGAAGGCCAAGCAATACCTGGTGCTGGGTACCTTGGGGACGGTCTTCCTGGGTCTCGTGCTGGGCAGCGTCTCCTTGTGGGACAACCAGCCGGTCACGGCTCCCCAGAGCGGAAACGAGGATCACAAGACCAAGAACATTGCGGCGCCGGGTACCCAGGTCGATCCACGCGATATCTGGATGGCCCAGTCCTCCCAGCAGCTCAAGGAGATGGATACGGTCATCCAGGGACTGAAGCAGAAGCTTGCCGACGTTGAACAGAAGCAGACGCTGCCGCAGCCTGCGGCCAAGCCGATGGGCGTTCTCCCGCCATTGCCGCCCGTGCCGCCGCCGCTCTCGACCCTCCCGCAACCCGTGGGTGGCATTGCGGACGGTGCGCGGCAAGGACCGCCGCCGCCATCGCCGCAGCCGCCTCAGCCGAAGGAGCCGGGCATCGCAGCTTTCGAGGTCAGCGAGGCAGCGAGCGCGAAGGCGAGCGAGCCCGATGCGGAGAAACAGCCGAAGACCTATGTCCCCTCGGGCGCCTTCATGCGAGTGGCACTTTTGGGGGGACTCGATGCGCCCACCGGCGGCCAGGCGCAGAACAACCCGTGGCCGGTCCTGCTGCGGGTGCAGGACAACGCCTTCCTGCCCAACCGCTACCGAGCCAGGGTCAAGGAGTGCTTTCTGCTGGGTTCCGGCTATGGCGACATCAGCTCCGAGCGCGCTTATCTGCGGCTCGAATCCCTTTCCTGCGTGCTCGACAACGGAGAGGTCGTCGATACCCCGGCAAAGGGTTACGTCGTCGGGGAGGACGGCAAGGCGGGCATGCGCGGCCGGCTGGTCAGCAAGCAGGGCCAGGTCCTGGCCAATGCCCTCATGACCGGAATCATCTCGGGCATCGGGCAGGGTTTCCAGCAGAACGCGATGACCTACAACAGCACGGCTTTCGGCACCGTGGGCACGCCTCAGTCCGGCAAACAGTTCGAGGCCGGCATCGGGGCCGGCATCGGCAAGGCGCTCGACCGACTCTCGCAGTACTACATCACGCTGGCCGAGAAGATGTTTCCCATCATCGAGGTCGATGCCGGCCGTGTGGTCGATGTGGTCCTGACCAAAGGCGTGACGCTCGGGCTCGGGCCAAGCATCGACGAGGGCGACTACAGCGACATCTGGAAGCGCGGTCGCCAGATCATGCGCAAATCTCTAAACCCAATGGAATAAGGAAGTAACACGATGCGGAAAACGGTTCTCGCTGCCCTCGCCATGGCCGGTATCACCAGTGCCGTCGCGGGTGTCCCGGATGTGGAGCGCAAGCTCAACGAACAGTATCCGTCCACGCGCTTCACCCAGGTTCGGGAAAGCCAGGTCAAGGGCCTCTACGAGGTTGTCATGGGACGCAACGTGGCCTATACGGACGAGTCGGGCCGGTACATGGTTTTCGGCCGCCTCTTTGACATGAAGGAACAGAAGGATCTGACCGCGGCGGTCCTCGACGGACTCAACCAGGTCGACATCGCGGCGCTGCCGGTTGCCGATGCCATCAAGATCGTGCGCGGCAAGGGCGAGCGGAAGCTCTTCGTGTTTTCCGACCCGGACTGTCCGTACTGCAAACGGTTGGAGCCGGAACTCGCCAAGCTGGACAACGTGACGATCTATACCTTCCTGTATCCGCTCGACGGCTTGCATCCGGAAGCGAGAAGGAAGGCCGAGGCGATCTGGTGCGCCAAGGATCGAGCGAAGGCGTGGGCGGAGTTCATGGTGTCCGGGAAGCTGCCGGACGGCGCTGCCTGCGCCAGCCCGGTCGAACGGAACATTCGCTTGGGCGGAAGTCTGGCGATCAACGGAACCCCGACGATTATTTTCGAGAACGGGGCGATGGCTCCGGGCCTGCTGTCGGCGGCGGAGATCGAGCGACGCCTCGTCGGGCGTCAAGCGGCGGCGAGCGCCGTGCAACGGACAAGAACGTCCGCAGGGGACTGAGATGCAAAGGCTCATCATCGCGTCGTCCGTCGCCGTCGTTCTGGGCGGATGCGCCGGCACGATGTCCGGCCTGGATGGGGGAAGCCGGTTCGCCTGCAAGGCCCCGGATGGCGTGACCTGTTCGTCCTTGTCCGGGACTTACGCCAACGCAGTCGCCAACAACCTGCCTGCGCTCCGCCGGGAGAGGAAGGGTGACATCCAAGGCAATCCAGACGGCAAATCTCCCGAGATTGTCGGCCGCGCACAGTCTTCCGGTGACCCGATCCGAAGCCAACCGAAAGTCCTGCGCATCTGGATTGCACCGTGGGAGGACGCCGACGGCGACCTTCACGACCAGTCCTACATCTACGTCATGGCCGATCCCGGTCGCTGGACGATCGAGCACAACCAGCGGCGCATCGTCGACCGCTATCGGCCGACCTTCCTTCCAGTCGGTCAGGGAAGCCAGGCGCAGAAACCGGGCACACCTTCGCCTCCGCCGGCGCCGCCGACCGGAGGCGTCGTGCTGCCGGGCGCCCAGGCCTATGGGCCGGCGCGGCAACAGCAGGCGGGAGAACCGGAGTGAGCCTTCTGGAGCCCTTGCGGGCGGTCTTCCATGGGGAGCGATTCGCGCCGGCCGACGCCGTGCCGCGGGCTTTGGTGGACCAGCTCGCCCGGATTCCGCGCCTCACCGGGATCCTGCCGTATCTGGGCTGGCTGCCCGACGAGAAACTCTTCGTGCTCGACCAGGGCGCCTTCGGCGGGAAGGCCGAGCAAAGTCTGGGCTTCTGCATCGAAACCATGCCGCAGACCGGCTCGAACGAGGAAATGGAGCGCGTGCTGGCCAGTCTGTTCCTGTCGTCCCAGCCCGGCACGGGCATCCAGATCTCGCTCTATGCAAGTCCGGGCATCATGCCCGTCCTGCAGAAACAGGCCAACATGCTGCCCGTCGATGACGACGATGCCACCTCGACCACGAACGGCGAGAACCGGCGCAATCGCAACATTTTCCGCGCCCTGGCACGTCGCCGCATCGATCATTACCTCAAAGGGACCGGCAGGTCGCTGTTCTCCCACCAAGCCTATCTGCTGCGCAACTACCGTTGCGTGATCTCGATCACCACGCCGCTCGATCCGAAGATCCCGGCGGACGTCGAAGAGGCGATTCGCGTCCGGGAGAGCGTCCATGCGACCTTGCGTTCCGCCCATCTTCCGGGATGGGATTGGCAGCCGGATGACCTGCTCAACTTCGTCGCGGACTTCTTCGATCACGAGCGGGTTTTCGGGAGGGCAGCCGACAAGCCGATCGAATACGACGAAACGAGGCCGCTGCGTTCTCAGCTTTCGAATCTCGAGATCGCATCTGCCATGGCGGACAGCTTCATCAAATTCCGCAAGGCCGGCGCCGCGGAGACGGCGTTGCAGTCCTTCTCCGTGCGGCAGTACCCCAAGTATTACCGCCTGGCCAACATGGGGGCCTTGATCGGCGACTACTACCAGATGGCCCTTTCGATGCCGTGCCCGTTCCTGATCACCCTGGGCGCCACCATTCTCGACGACGAGTCGGCGCGGGCGAAGGCCCAGATGAAGGCGGCACGGGCGACGCAAGCGGCCGGATCGTACATGGCCCATTTTCAGCCCGACCTGCAGGATCGCAAGCGCGATTGGGACATGGTGCTGCGCGCCTTCGACAATGGCCGGAACGTCGTCCAGATGTACCACCAGATCGTTCTGCTCTCCCGCCTGGAAGATGTGGCGAGAGTCGAGCACGCGGTGCGTGCCGTGTGGCGCGCGCGGGGCTTCGATCTGGCAAAGGATGTCTATCTGACGCACCAGGCGCTCATGGCGGCCATGCCGTGCACGCTGACGCCGGCGCTACAGAAAGACCTGCGGCTGTTCGGACGGGTCGGCACCAAGACCGCTGACAACGCCGTCATGACGGCCCCGCTGATCGCCGAGTGGAAGGGCACGGAGACGCCGGTTCTGACGCTGTTCGGGCGGCGGGGCCAGATCCTGACCTTCGATCTCTTCGACAACAAGGGCGGCAACTTCAACTTCGCCGTGGCCGCGCTCTCCGGGTCCGGCAAGTCGGTCTTCGTCAACGAAGTTGCTTTCCGCTACCTCGGTTGCGGGACCAAGGTCTGGATCATCGACGTGGGCCGCTCGTACCGGAAGCTCTGCTCGCTCGTGGACGGGGAGTTCATCGAGTTCTCGGACGAGCGCAACAACACGATCTGCCTGAATCCGTTCTCGATGGTCGTGGACGTCAACAACGACATGGAGATGCTGCTGCCGCTGCTCGCGCAGATGGCGAGCCCGCGGGAACCGCTGGATAACTTCGGCTACTCGGCCCTGGCGGGCGCGATCAAGCGCGTGTGGGATCAGAAGGGGAAGCGCGCCACGATCTCGGATGTGTACGACCTGCTCAGGACGGGCCGGCTCTCCGACGACGGCGACCATGAGCGGGATCTTTCGCGCCTGGCGACCGCGCTGGAGCCCTACACCCGGCATGGCGTGTATGCGAGCTATTTCGAGGGCGAGGCCAATATCGGGTTTCACAAGGACCTGGTGGTCCTGGAACTCGAGGAACTCAAGAGCAAGAAAGACCTCCAGGCCGTCGTCATGCAGCTCATGATGTACCGCATCACCCAGGAAATGTACCTCGATCGCTCCAAGCGGAAGCTGGTCATCATCGACGAGGCCTGGGACTTGATGAGCAGCGCGTCCAGCGCCTCGTTCATCGAGGCGGGGTATCGCCGCGCCCGCAAGTACGGCGGGCCGCTTGGCACCACCACGCAGTCGGTGGAGGACTACTACAAGAGCGAGGCGACAAAGGCGGCGATCCAGAATGCGGACTGGCTGTTCCTGCTGCGCCAGAAGCCGGAATCGATCGAGCGGCTCGGCAAGGAGGGGAAGCTCCACATCGACGAATGGATGAAGCGCCAGCTCTCGAGCGTGAGCACCGAGGGCGGTGCCTACTCCGAAGTCTTCGTTCACGGGCCGATGGGATCGGGTGTCGGGAGGCTCATCCTCGACCCGTTTTCCATGCTGCTGTATTCCACCACGGCCGAGGACTTCCAGGCGATCAAGCGCCTGACCGATCAGGGCATGTCGGTGGCCGACGCCATCGAGCTGATCATGAAGCAACGAGGTGTCGATTGAAGGCCCACATCCTCACCTGGGCGCTATCGGTTCTGTCCGCGTGCATCGTCGGCGCCGCATGGGTTCATACGCATCCCTCGCCCCGGCTGGCGCGTGTCGACATGGGCAGCCTCTTCGAAGAGCAGAAGAAGGCCCTGGGCGACCGCATCAAGCCCGGAATGTCCGAGCCGGAGCAGAAGGCGCTGTTGCAGTCGGCCACGGATTATGCGGGTCGGTTGGAGGGGGCCGTGACGGCGCTCGCCAAGGAGTGCGGTTGCGCCCTCGTGAATTCGGCGGCCATCTTGCGCGTCCCGGAATCCGCGATGGCGGGCATCCCGGACTTGACCGCTCGGCTACGGGAACTGGTCGCCGGGCCGAAATGATGCGGCTGACCACCACGCTCGTCGCTCTTGCTCTTGTCATCATGGCGCCGGGCAGGGTGCTCGCGGATGTCGGCACGAGTGACCCAGGGATCGACTACCCGTCGGTCTGGGCGTGCGACCGGTCGAAGTTCAACTGGTATTGCGATAACGGCCCCGACACACCCGAGCGTCCGACCAATCCCGAAGAACCGAAGAAAGCCAAGACCCGGGAGGAACAGGCTCTCGAACGGATCGAAGCGCTGCAACAGGAGTTGAAGGCGAAAAGGGCGCTGGCCATCGTGGATCCAACTCCGGACAACGTAAAGGCGTACATCGAAGCGCAAGAGGCCACGATGAACATGGGCTCCGTGTTTTCGGACGTGTGGCGGCGCGTGGTCTGGCAGAACCCGGATCTCAACTATGAGCTGAAACGCCCGGTCAACAACGCGGCGATCGCCGCCTACACGAGCGCGCGCAAGACCGCGGAGAAACGCACGCTGGACGATATCAACAAGGAATGGGGCCTGTTCTTCTTCTTCCGCTCGGACTGTCCGTATTGTCATCGGCTGGCGCCGACGCTCAAGTTCCTGACCGACACCTATGGAATCACCGTATTCCCGGTCAGCGTCGACGGCGGCGGCCTGCCTGAATACCCAAATCCCCGGCGCGACAACGGCCTGGTGGAGAAGCTGGGAATCCGGCAGGTGCCGATGCTGGTGCTCGGGAACGTCAAGGACAAGCGCCTGGTGCCGCTCGGCTCGGGAGTGATTTCCGCGCAGGATGTGATCGAGAGGATCTACGTCCTGACCAGCACCCAGCCGGGTGAGCTTTATTGAGAGAGGGATCGCCGATGCTCGCCAAACGACTGCTTGCCTCCGTCCTCGTGGTCACCTTCAGTGGGTCGGCCACGGCCAGCATCCAGTCGGAGATGCAGTCCTGGTTCAACCAGATGGGGGGCTACGGAAACGTGACCGGCGCGCAGGTCGTCCAAGGGCAGACCACGACCGTCTATACCGGCGGCAGCATGTACATGCGGACACCGATCCGTAACTACCAGCTCGCCTCGATCGCCCCACCGAGTATCCGCGCGGGATGCGGCGGTATCGACCTCTTCGCCGGCTCTTTCTCGTTCATCAACTCGGAGCAGCTCACCGCGCTGCTGCGGAACATTGCCAACAATGCAGTCGGCTACGCTTTCATGATGGCGGTCAAGTCGATCTCGCCCGACCTCGCGGACCTGCTCCAGTACCTCCAGGATCAGTCGTCCAAGATCAACGGCATGAACCTCAATTCGTGTCAGCTGGCCGAGGGCATCACAACCGCCACGTTGGGGCCGCTGATGTCCGACAAGAAGGAACAGGCAAACGCCCAGGGCACCGGCTCCCTGCTGTCGAATCTGTGGCCGGACAGCTTCCAATCCTTCGACCAGTGGCGCCAGGATAAGAACGCCAAGAAACAGGCCCGCCAGCAGGCCGCGAACGCCGATGCAAACCTCAAGGAAATCCTCGAGCCGGGGAACGTCGTTTGGAAGGCTCTCCAGAAAACCGACACGCCCGACGAGCTGAAGGAGCTGATGATGAGTCTGGTCGGCACCATCATCATCATCCCGCCCGGCGACACCGGCAACGAGAACGGCGACAAACCTCTCTGGCGCTATATCGGGCCGACCGGAGTCAAGTTTGCCGATTTCGTTGGCTATCCCGAATCCGCGACCAAGGGCGACATCACCTTGCTGAGGTGCGGTGGCGACCCCGATTGCATGAATCCGAGCGCGGTACCGAACCAATCGGTGGCTTCGCTCTCGTGGCATGTCCGTCAGACGATGGAAAAGGCGACGGACAAGATCATGAACCGCCAGAGTCAGAGCTTCGCCGGAATCGACAACGCCGTGTACATGAATTCGTCTATCCCCGTGTGGCGGCTTGCGAACATCGCCGCGATGAGCCGCGGCGGTCCGGCGCTGCTCACCAACAACTACGCGCAGACCGTGGCGGTGGAGCTCGCCTACAACTGGTTCACCGAAATGGTGCGGAACCTGCAGAAGGCCCTTGCCAACAATTCGGCGGCGCAATCGCAAGACATCGTCCAAGCCAGTGCGAGCTTGAACGAGCAGATCGCGAACGTGCGGAAGCTCGCGGCGGCCGAGTTTACGGCCCAGTATCAGAAGGCGGTTTCCATGGCCGAGCTGCAAAAGACCATGCAGTGGCTGCACGAGACCATGCTGCGGTCGATGCCGGTGGACGTCCAGAAGTCATTGCTGACCTTCAATCGGTAGGCCGGAAAGCGTGAATTTCGAGGTCTATGCCTACTGGAACACGGTCGAGTTGGCCGCCGTCTTCAATGCGATCGCGGCCATCACGGGCAGCGGCGACTTCAACGGCCTGCTGCAAACGCTCGCGCTCGTTGCCGTCCTGTCGCTGTCGATCGCGGTGCTCGCCGGTCGGGGCCGTCTCGACGATTTCTGGCGGTGGGTGGTCATGCTGGGCGTCTTTCACGGGATGTTGCTCGTCCCCAAGAGCAACATCGTCATCGTCGACCGGACCGGGACGAGCCCGGCGCAGACCGTCGCGAATGTGCCGATCGGCCTCGCTTCCCTGGCGCATGGCACGAGCAAGATCGGCGACTGGTTGACGACCGCTTTCGAGACCGTCTTCGCCCTGCCCGATGATGTTCAGCTTCGCAAGAGCGGAACGCTGTTCGGCCATCGGGTCATGCGCGAAAGGCTGGCGGCAGGGGCGGTCAATCCCATCGTCTTGCACAACCTGATGGAGTTTTATCGAGAATGCGTGTGGCCGGACATGGCGATCGGCTACATCAGCAGCCGGGATGTCAGCGAAACTTCCGACATCTGGGCGTTGTTCAACAACACCAACCCGGGGCTGCTGGTGACGATCCTGGATTACACCACCCCCGCGTCGAGCAGCACGGTGAGCTGTCCCGGCGCCTACTCGACCCTGACCAGCCAGCTCGGGCTCGATATCAATCAACAGCTGGGCGCGATCGGGTCCAAGCTCTATCCCGGAATGAGCGCCGCCGCGGCCAAGACGGCTTTCACGGGCGCGCTGGCGACGACGACGAACTATCTGCTCGGGGTGTCGCAATCGGCACAGGACATCCTCAAGCAGTCGATCGTCGGGAACACCATCATCGATGCGGAGTACACGATCCCATCGCAACTCGGCGACACCGCTCAATCGCAGGTGAAGCTGGCCCAGGCGCAGGCGATCCGGTCGTTCAATACGTCGTACGGCACCATGATGGCTCTGGCTGACGACACGATGCCGAAGCTGCGTAATGCCGTGGAGATCCTGACCTACGCGCTTTTCCCGATCGTCGTGCTGATCATCGTCGTATCGGGGCAATTCGCCGTCACGTTCCTCAAGGCCTTTCTCGGGTCGCTTCTGTGGGTGCAGTTATGGCCACCCTTGTACGCCGTGACGAACTTCATCATGAACACCAAGGCGGCGACCGGGTTGAGCGGTGCGACGGCAGGCAATGGTCTCGCGCTGAAGTACTACAACTATCTCGGTTCGGCAGTAGCCAGCGATCAGGCAGTGGCGGGCGTCCTCGCGGTGGCCATACCCGTGATCGCATATGGGATCGTGCAAGCGACGATGGCGGCGGCCAATTCGGTGGTCTCGTCGGTGACAACTGGCGGTGCATATGGCGCGAGCGCGTCGCAAGGCAACATCAGCATGGGCAACGCAACGCTGGACACGGCGAAAGCCGGACTCCATTCGGCCGGTCAGTACAACATGGCGCCGACGATGCGTTCTGGCATGCCGGTCGAGACTCATGTGGGCGCCGGCGTCAACACGTCGACGTTCGCGGACGGCACCACAGCAGTTGACGCCGCGGGCATGCAGCACAAGATGAATGTGCGCCTGAACGCCGGGAGCCGCATGTCCGCTTCGCTCCAGCACCAGTCCGAACAGGCCGAGACGGCGGCGATCAGTAACCTGGTGTCGGCGGCGGCTACGACAGCTGCGGCGTTGCAGCAGTCCGCGGATTTCGTCCGGACGCATGCGAAAGGCGAGCGGGCTGGCCATCGCTACGGCTTGGGTGACCAAGCTGGGTTCAGCCAGGCGGTCAGCCAAACTCAGAAGGCGATCGACAGCTTCGCCAAGAAGCACGGGCTCGATCAATCGCAGTCGGCCGAATTGCTTGGCATGGCCGCTGCCTCGATGCACAACCCGAAAGCCCTCGACTTGGTATCGCCCGTGAGCGTCCAGGCGGCAGCCCAAGTGACCGGAAAGTCTGCCGCGACGGCGAAGCAGCTTCTGGAGGAGGCACGCAACTTCGCCAGAGAGACCGGCTTCTCCGAGGCCGTCGACAAGGTGCGCCGCGCCTCGCGCGAGGCCACCTTCGACACCAACAACGACTCAAGCCGCCGGGCGATGGCAGGGATTCGCGCGGGTCTTGACCAGTCGCAGCAGCATGTGGACCAGGCATCGGCCAGCCATCAACAGTCGCTGGCTTACAAGGAAGCGGCAAGCCGGACGAGGGAGAATTCAGGTGCCTGGGAATCCGGACTACTGCGCCAATTCACGGACTGGATGGGAACCCAGTACAACGCCTATTCGGGTCGCAACTTCGATGGTGTGACGGTTGCCCAGATGGCGGAAAAGAACCCCGAACTGCTCGCGCCATTTGTGGAACGTTTCTTCAAGGAGCGCGTGGAACCCACCCTCTCCACTAGCGTAGGTGAAGTCAAGACGGCAGGGGATGTGCAGACATTTTTCGAGCGTGGTAAGGCCGGTGTGCCAAGCGCGGGCGATGTCGGTAAGCAGGGCGGCCAATGGCTGGCCGATGTGAAAGGGGCTGCCGTGCGTGCCGGTGTTGATCCCGCCAAGATTGTCGACAGCGGCCTGCCGCGGCAGGTGGCTGCAGAGCAGGGAAGGGCGCAGAAGGCAATTGCTGCCGGAAAGGGCAATATCGAGACGCAGGGTAAGCCAGTGGAGCAGAAAGTACGCGATCAAACAGCGCCGGGCACGCAGCCGCTGCTGGGGATCGCTGCGACCAATGCCGTCGGGCAAGTAACGCCTGATGGCATATCGCGGGTGATGATGGAGAAACTGCCAGGCGTGAACATGAGCGTCGGGGCGACAGGTTCTGCCGTCGCGGAAGCCGCTGCCGAGCGGTCACGCAAGGGACAGCCGCGCGATCCGGTCTGGCAATCGGTCAAGACTGCAGGGGCCGCGCTCGGGGATGCCGCATTCAATGTCAAGGACGGCATTGTTCGTTCCTGGCGAGGCGAAGAGCCTTACATTACGAACACGCTTGGCCTGGGCGATGGGCAGGGCTCTCTGCCCCCTCAACCGCAAGGCATTGACCAGCGCCAACCGCATCCCGGTGGGGAGTCCGGTCTGCTCCAGCGGACGTGGGACGCTGGCGAACGTGTGGTCAGGGAGACGATCGGGACACAGCAAGCAGAAGCGCTTGAACCGCCCCCCGCCAGCGGCCTGCCGCAGCAGGTGGGTACTGAGCAGGGAAATCTCCCGGCTGGTTCCTCTAGTCGATCGAATCTCGGGAAGGTGCTTGGCGAGCGGTCATCGATACAAAACCAGGCGCCCCAAGGGAATGAGGGAAGGGAGCGACGGGCTGCCAGCGACGCGCCGCCAGCAGGTAATAGATAGTCAGGCTACTTGTGGCCGCGCGTCCAACCCAACGTCCAGAGGGAATCGCCCGAATCATTTCGGTGCCAGACGAATGGATCCTCGATCCGCTGCAGCTGCACATTCTGCGAAAGCGCTGTCGGCGACGCTCGCGGAACCAACGTCCGTCCCACGATCCATGCCCACAGCTTAACTCCGGAAACCACGAAGGGCGTCAAAAGGCAGATCAACAGCGCAACTTTGCCGATTACCTGCTCTCCGGAGAGCAGCGTCCACGGAAGCAGTACCGTGAGTCCGGCAAGGACGCTTGCCGCCGATGCCTTGCACAGAGCCCCGAACCGGTCGCCACTCCGTCCGAGCCCAGTCGCCCGGAAACCGACCTTGATCGTGTAGTAGAACAGGATCAGGTTGCCAAACACCGCAAGACCGAACAGCAGTTTTTCAGTCGTCATGATCGTGCCATTCCTCTTGCTCGCACCAAGTCCGACCTCAGCCCTTGGCCGTTTTCAGAGCCCTCTTGAAGGTCTTCAACTGGGGCACGGCGAACATCTGATTGCGACCGACCGTCGAGCTTGGATTGAGCCTACCGCTAGCGACGAGGCGCCGGAACGTCGACATCGAAACTTCGAGGTATTCGGCTGCCTCATTCGCTGTGAATTGATCACCGCTGAGATGCCCGAACAATTCCTCGTGGCTCAGATCCTCGCCACGGAAAACGTTCGCGGAGAGCAGTGCAAAAAACCGCTGCCGCTCCGTTGCCGGCATGTGCTGGAGACCCTGGAACAGATCCTCCGCAGTCATCGTGCGTGCCATTTCGCTATCCTTCCGATTTCACGTACCTTTTGAGTTCGTCATAGAAATTCTCGTGCGAACCCACCTGGTAGAAATCGATTATCAGCAACTCCACCTCGACTCCCTGACGGCGTGCCTCCGGTGTCGGAGGGCGATAGGCGATCAGGTATTCCTGGCGATTGAACTTGAACTTGTAGACCCAGATCCCGGCCAAGTCGCCGGTTTTGGCCTCCCCGATTTCGGGATCGTCACAAACTTCCTCCACAGCGTCTTCGATGGCGAGCTGCAGGGGCTTGTGGGCCTTCTTCACGAAGCGACTGAAGGGCGGCTTGTAGTTCGGCTTCATCGCCTTGGTTGCACATTATATCAAAATAGATGCGATATCAACTCATGGCCTCGGGTGCGAATCGGGCGAGCCGATGAGCTTAGCCCACTCGTTGCGCTAGGTCTCGAACGAGTTGCTCGAGATCAGCTACTCGTTTCGCTTCTTGAACGCGAGAGAAAATTTCGTTCAGGACGGCCTGCCGTTTTTCCGGGTCCAGGCCGTTCAGAAGGCCCTCGATCGCCGCCAAGCGCTGAGCAAGCTCGGCCGCGGCGGCCGATGGCTCGCCTGACGGCACGCAGCCCTCTGCAGGCGCACGCGTGTCGCCCTCGCCGGTCAACAGCCAGTGTAGGTTGATCCCGGTGCCTGCGATCGCGAGCAGCGATTCGCCGCTCGGGAGGCTAGACCGGCTCTCGTATTTTCTGATCGCACTGAGGTGGATGCCGGTCCGTTGCGCGAACTGCTCCTGGGTCATCCCTAGCACCTTCTTCCGCCAATAGCGGAGGCGATCACCAATCTCATTGTCTAGCTTCGAGTTCAAAAAGCGCCCTATTTCGGTTTGTTTTGCCATTGACGCCATACCGAACGATATATATATTGCGGATCATACGCAGTTTTCGGAAAAGCGTCATGAATGACATCATTTCGATCAACCGGCAGTTTCTCACTATGGCCAGGGAGGCGGCAAAGTCCAAGGCAGGTGAGATCGTGACCGGCCTGTCGCGGCCCGTTCTGGACAGGCTTGCGAACATGAGCCTCGACCAGATCGAGGGCATCGCTCAGGAGACTGGCGTCTGCCTCATCAGTTTCAGATTGACCGAGGCTGAGCTGAATCGGTTGCTATCGCTTCAAAAAGGGCAGCAAGCGGCCTATTCACTGGCAGTCATGGCATCGTCGGAACGCTGATGGTCGCGCTATGCGACCTCGAAAACCTGCGCCTTGCCAATGATCTGATCCGCGCCGGCCTCCGGCTATCGATCGTCCGCAGTCTGACCAACATCGGGACGCGCGCATTGCGCCAGTGGTGGAAAGACATCCATGGTGTCAAACCGTCGAACGGAAAACTGCCCGAGACCGTGCTGTCCTTCATCAAGGACAAGGACTCGGCGGCCGTGCTCTCCGCTTTCGGCGCATTTCACAAGCGCCTGCATGGGACGGCGCTGACCGCGGAAAACCTGCTGACCGTTTGGCAAGAGTTCCAGCGAATCTGCGGTCCCCTCGACATCAATGCCGCATATTTCACGGTGCGCGACATCAGAGCCCGGATCGTGATGCTGTCCCATTGCGACACGTGCCACGCCGACTTCATCTATGACGCTGGCAGCAAGCACACGGACCACTGCCCCTTTTGCGGCACGAAGGTGGTCGGGTAGCACGGGGCATCCAAACAAGACTCATAGAGACGCATTTCGGGCGTGGATGAATGCGCCTGCTGTGTAGCATCGGCGTATGCTCGATGCCATCTATTCCCATGTCGCGCGCCGCGCGGCGATTTATCTTTGGCTGCTCGTCGCATTCGCGGCCTTCGGGCGATGGTTTGCGCTGACCATCAACGTTTCGGACTCTCTGCCCGGGATGGTCTTCCTCGTGCAGAAGGGCTCGAAGCCCGACCAAGGAGATCTGGTGGCCTTTCGCTACGCCGGCGGCGGCCCATACGAGCGCGGGGCGCTGTTCCTGAAGCAGATGCGGGGCGTACCGGGCTCATTGGTAGTGGGTAAGGAAGTCGGCGGCGGATACCGTGATTACTTCGTCGATGGCCAGTTCGTAGGCCGTGCCAAGCCCACCTCAAAGACCGGCACGCCTCTCGCTCCCGGGCCATCAGGGGTTATCCCCCGTGGCCGCTACTACATGGCCGCGCCCAATCCCGACAGCCTGGATTCGCGTTATGCCATGGTGGGATGGGTCGGGGAAGAACTGATCGTCGGCCGCGCATTCCGCATGTTTTGAGGCGCGCGGATGTGGTCCTGGTTAAAGAGGAAAACGTCTTCAGCGCAACCACCGCCAGTCCGGGAAGCGATCTACCGGTGGGCTCCTGACGAGATCCCGCGCTATCCGCCATTCATGAAGGGGCTGCCGAGCGTGGCGCCGGACAAGTTGCTGGAAACCCAGGGCGAAATGCTCGAAGGCATTGTCAACACGGCAATTGCCACGCCGCAAATCTTCGAGCGCTTGTACCTCCCGACGATCGAGAGGTTTGCGTCCTTCGCGCATCTTCTGCCGGCATCCCAGTCGCACCATCATCGCGGCGCCGGCGGCCTGCTTCGGCATTCCATCGAAGTGGGCCTGTGGGCGCTTCAATCCGCGGACAAGGTCTTGCTCGATGCAGCGAGGACACCTTCCCAACGACGCGAGATGGAACCGCGCTGGCAGCTCGCCGTGTTCCTGGCCGCGCTCTGCCATGACGCAGGCAAGCCGGTGACCGACCTCACCGTCACCGATAGGGATCGCACGGCAATCTGGAAACCCATCAAGGAAGACCTCTACACTTGGGCCAGCCGGTGCGGGATCGATGCCTATTTTCTCGATTGGCGGGAGGGAAGGTCGCGCCAGCATACGGCGCTGGCCAACCTCATCGCCGATCGCATGATCGGCACCGAGGCGCTCGAATGGATAGGGGAGGGCGACACCGAACTCATCGTCTGGCTGATGGAGTCGCTCAACTGCAATCCGGGTCCCACGAACCCAATCTACGATCTCGTCCTCAAGGCCGATCAAACGAGCGTCGAGCGCGATCTGAAGACGCTCGGTGTGGCAATGGCGGGATACGATCTGGGTGTTCCTGTCGAGCGCCATCTGACCGATATCATGCGCCGTTTCATCAAGGAGGGGGCTTGGCTGGTCAATCAGCCCGGCGCACGACTGTGGAACATCGACGGAAATCTCTACCTGGTGTGGCCCGCGGCCGGAGAGGAAATCGCCAAGCAGGTTCGCGAAGATGGCATTCCCGGAATCCCGAGGACACCGGATGGAATCCTCGACATGCTGGTGGAGCGGCAGATCGCATTCGTGCGGGATAATGCGGCGCCAGGGGACCGGTTGTGGAAGATCGCGCCAGCATGCCTCGCCGAGAAGATTCCGGACATCAGGCTTCCGGCCATCAGGCTGCGGGATGAGGCGATGGTGTCGTCCATCCCGATTCCTCCGATCGATGGCAGGATCGTCGACGACGGAGAGAGCAGACCTCAGACGGTGGCCGTGAAGGAGGCGCCCCAATCGGTCGACCGGCAACAAGGCTCGCACATCGCGCCTGCCGTCGAAGCCGGCCTCGTGCAGAGGCAGCAGGATTCACAGACCATTGTGGAAGCACTCGAGGAGCCGTCGACAGGGCAGACAGCGGCGCTTGCAGATCCACATCCGCGCTCAGCCATCAAGCGGAAGGTGCCGGCGATCATGCTGGACGGACCCGTTGGGGAGGCTCTGAAGGCACTGGCCCAGGATCTCAGGGCTGGCGACAAGCGGTGGGGAGTCGACGCCATGCTGGATGCGGGTGGGCAGGTAATCCTGCGGTGGCCTGAAGCCTTCAACGGATATGGCCTCACGGCCAAGGGGATCCTGGACGAACTCGTCGGCCGGGATTGGTTGTGGATCGACCCGATGACACCGCTGAAGAAGATCTTGGACGCGGAGATCGGTGGCCGGCAGGTAAAAGTCATCCGCTTGGAACACGAGATCGGCGACGCCCTGATCGGTGAGGTCGGCGAGATCGCACGTTCCGATCCAAATCAGGGCGAGACGCCACCCCCGCTCATGCGGCCGCGGGACTCAGGTGCGGAAAAGATCGTAGACGACCGCGACGAGGGATACCA
>Ga0213919_1000400_pt1 | contig 19647 bp, 37 predicted proteins | sample McNCre317MG_FD_161056 | JGI IMG/M metagenome (GOLD analysis project Ga0213919, IMG submission 161056) | Freshwater microbial communities from McNutts Creek, Athens, Georgia, United States - 3-17 MG | ecosystem: Environmental > Aquatic > Freshwater > Creek | place: USA: Georgia | collected... | reverse complement strand
CATCATCATTTCGATCACGCAAACATCATCCGCCTAGCAAATAGGCCTTTCTCTTCTGTTGAAGAGATGAATGAGACGATCATCGAGCGACACAACGCGGTCGTTAGGGACGAAGATACGGCTTACTTTCTGGGAGACTTCTGCTGGGCAGATGGTTTTCAACACTTCCGTCGCATGCGGGGTAAGAAGGTTCTCATTCTCGGAAATCACGATCAGAACAGTCTCCAGCTTGGTTGGGAGTACATTGCGACTGAGAAGACTCTTCCAATCGGCAAGAAGAAGATTCTTCTTTACCACTATCCAATTGAAGACTGGAATGGACGTTTTAAGGGTGTAATCCATCTACATGGTCATATACACTCTTTGCAATGGAAGACCACTGCTCCCTCTGTCACGGCACAAATCGCTGCCAATCACCCTTTGCAGGTCGATCCTTCTATGCTCAAAATAACAAATAAGAAGAATCGCTTCGACGTTGGCGTCGAGGGTATCGACTATACGCCAGTCTCAGTTGAAGATGTATTGAAGAGGTCATCGTGAACTGGTTGCAAGAGATTGTTGACTGGCTGGTGAAGCATGTCTTTAAAATCTGGTAAATACGACTCGATGCCTGAATGGCTCCGCGACATCTGGAAAGATTCCACGGGTCCGGTTGACGACAATCAGGTGTGGGCAGCTTACAGTCAGCTCAAAAGGACTCTTCCGACAGAAACAGCGATCTGCCGACAGATAGTGTCTAACTACTTGAAAATAGAGAGTAATTTAATGAGTAGGGGAGATGTAAATCAGACTCTACCTATTGGTTGTTTGCAGACTTTTCTTTCCAAGAAATACAGCGGACTTCAAAAGCCGGTTGATGTTCTGCGCGAATACGGATTGGTTGATTAACCACGCCGAATATTGCGATTGACATTCTGCTATGTTGCGTGTAAATTACGACAATCAACAGGAGAAACATAATGCCTTGCGTATCAGACTACATGGAACCAAACACAAAAGAGAAGTCACTTTCAAAAGTTGCCGCTCTGCTTGACGAACTTGCGACTGGTCATCTTGACAGCAGACATTATAAAGGAATGCACCCGGATGTCTACGGCAAGAACCCGGACGCTAATGTCATGGTTCGACGTTTGTGTGAGGCGCTTACAAAGCGTGGCGGTGCCGAAGGTCTCAGCCTAGAAATGCAAATTTGGTGGCGCGACCATCAAGCTGAAGATGTTAAGCGGGAACGCGAGAAAATGACTAATTCCGACTTTGTATTTAAGGTCGAGAACGCAAAAATTATTGTCTTCGAAAGAGGTACGGTAGTGGCGTCTTTTCCTCTTACTAGACTTGGTGTAAGTCACTTTAAGCACTGGTGGGACGGTATCATGCCTAAGTGGGGTAAGGGTATTCTGTGTTTCCAAAACAACAACCTGTATCGTGAATTTCCAGCGGAGTTGTTCAAGTGATGAGGCTTACAATCAAATCGGCAACTGAGCTTGAGGATACTGCAAACATGTATCGCGGCTTTCTGAAGTCTTGGAAAGCCATTTCCATGTTTCTGACACTTGACAGTAAGCTCACAGAAAAGTGGACACGGGAAGACTTGGACCGATACATCAAGAGATGCCTCACCATGGAGGGATTCTCGAATCAGTCGTGCGAGCTGATCTGCGACCGGATTGCAAAATTCGATTAACCGTGTTTCCGTTGATTGTTGACATCCTATCTAGCATAGTATAGGATGTCTTCATCAACAGGAGAACAAAATGTCTAACATCGCAGCAAAAATCAAAGCCCTTCTCGCAAAGTCGGAAGACAAGTCGATCTCGCCGGAAGAGGCGATGCTCTTCGCAGAGAAGGCCCGCGAGCTTCTCGAAAAGAATGGACTCAGCCGCAGCGAAGTTGAATTCGCCGCCGAGCCTTGGGTTGAACACAAGATTGAAGAAGCTGGAACCAAGCTTTACACTATTTCCAAGATTGCTATGGCTGTGTCGAAGTATGCTGGCGTCACTGCCTATCTCAGTGGTGAATGGAAATACGCCAAGCGCAGTGGTAAGGCCCGCGCAGAGTATACGCCAGTATTTTTCGGCAAGGAAGGCGACACTGCCTTTGCAGTGTGGCTCTGCGGAATGATTGGCGACACAGTTGACCGGGCGGCGAAGAAGTACGTCAAGGAACATCTGTACGGCTACTCGAAGCAATCGCTGAAGACGGCTCTTCGCAATTCCTTTGTCAAAGGAATGATCAGTCAAATCAACGCCCTGCTGTACGCAGCAGCAAAGGAAAATGCTGCTACTGGCGGTGGTTCTGGTCTCGTCGTCTTGAACAAAAATCAGCTGGCGGTGGATGAATTGAGCCGCAGGAAGGACAATTTACGGGAGCGGTCGCCACGGGCAACGAAGGTATACACCAACGCCCACGGTATGGGCAAGGCGGCGGCAGCAGGCGTTTCTCTCAATCGCCCTGTAAATGGAGGAAATGGTGTCCTCGCCATCGGAAACTAAGAAGGCTACGCTGGGAGACAAACGGTGGCGCAAACGCATGCGCCTCTTTGTCGAGCAGGACGGAAAATGCTGCTACTGTCAAGAATATATGATCCTCTTCAGAGACGTTGACTGCCAGCTGCAAGGGAAGCAGCCTGATCTATATGCTACATTCGAGCATCTTGATCACCGCTTCTCCAATCTCAGGGGCGCATTCCAGAACACCAACATTCGCCGGATTGCGCTCGCCTGCTACAAGTGCAACTCGAAGAAGGGGAAAGAAGATTTCATTAACCATAAAAAAGGCTTGACAATCGAAAACAATACGTCTATAAATGGGAACATGAAAGTAGAAATTGACGGAATTCAGGTTGACGTGTTTCCAGTAGAGGGAGAAAAAACTCTCTTTCGGCTGGAGGCACCAGACGGTTACAGGTTTGCTTCCGATCTTTCGAATACGGAGTACACCGACAGTCTTCACGACCTGTCAAATGTCAAGCTTCTGAAGGTTAATTTGGTGGAGAACGTGGATCGTGAGGAACGTAAAGTCAGTCAAGTTTGAAATTCTGCCTCTGTCTATCAGGGCAGATGTAACCTACGTGGCATCAAAGCTTTTTTGGCTATGGGAAGTGTTCCCTGAGACAAGTGAGGTATTCTTCTTGACTTCCGCCGGGTGGTGTGATGAAGGGGGAAATCCTTGCGGCCCAATCTATTCCAGTATGCTAAATCACTATATGGGGCAGGTGTACAGTGACCTCAACAGAACAAAACATTGACGTGACAGTCAGAAGCATCGCAAGAAGTCGTCGTTTCTGCCGCAATGTGAAGGGTAAACCTTTCGACAAGTCTGCCCGTTTTCAACACTTCAAGAGGAAAACTGTCTATAAAGTAATTTTGACAGGGATTGAAGGTATTGAAGGCGTAAGAGATGGCGATCCGATCACCGTTCAGGCTGGTCTATGGTACTATCACACAAGGGCGCAGGTTTCAAATACTGTTAACCAAGGCGACACCTTTGTCTTGTACAAGGACGTTAACAGTGGTAGTTTCTATCTTAGGCCGGAGAAAGAGTTCTTCGACATGAATAGATTTATCAGGATCAGATGAAGTACGATCTTCCAAAGACCCTTATTGACCTTCTCGACTTCCTAAACACGGAAGTTGGCACCGCACGGATCGCTGGTGGCGCTGTGCGCGACATTCTGCGTGGAGAGACGCCAAACGATTTTGACATTGCCATTGCAGCGAAGCCTGATCTCGTCAAAAAGATACTTGGCAACATAGATGGTATCAAAGTCATTGATACTGGTGTCGATCATGGTACCTTGACTGTTCTCTTTGAGAAAGATGGCTCCAGCTACGAAGTGACTTCACTTCGAAGAGACGTTTCGACAGACGGTCGCCGTGCTTCCGTTGAATTCACAGATTCATTTGAAGAAGACGCAAAGCGTCGAGACTTCACAATGAACGGACTATTTATGGATGCTGACGGCAGGATTCACGATTATGTGGGCGGTGTCGATGACATTAAATCAAACGAAATCCGCTTTATTGGAGATGCAAACGAAAGAATTGAAGAAGACTACCTTCGAATTCTGCGATATTTCCGATTTGCTGTCAGGTTTGATCAGTATATGTATTTCTCCGATCTGGAAACTATCAAGCAGCATGCTCCAGAAATTCGCAAATTTGTGTCTCGTGAACGTATATGGATGGAGCTGAAGAAAATACTCAGCTGCCCAAAAATTTATGGGGTCATGAATAAGATGGAGCATTGCGGAGTGCTGAAGGCAATCATGCCAGAGGGGTACAGGAAGGCTTTCAAGCCTCTAGACCTCTGCCAGAAGCCTTTGGTGCGCCTGCACTACCTTTATCTTGGTAAGCCGGGTATCGGATTCGTCAATTACGACATGAAGGTCAACGCTTCAGTTCTCAAGGAAAGCTTCGCATTATCCAACATCGAAGCAAAGAACCTTACAAATGTTCCCATGATGTGGCATGTGTGCAATGGGGAAGGGGAGACTGGATACAGATTGAACAATATGCACATCTGGTTTATCATGAAGAGGGGAGATGTAAATTCTGTCATCCACTACATCGATGTCTTCAATACGAAGCAGCGCAGGAAAACGCGACCTTCTGAAGAAGAAATCAGAGACCGTGTAAATTGGGTTCTTTCAAATCCGCCGCCAGTGGCAGCTGAAGACTTCATTGCTGCTGGTGTCGAAAAAAGGAAGCTTTCTATTCTTCTTGACAGTGCGGCGGAGCATTGGTTCGCTCGCGGTACAAGGGACACAAAAGAGACGATTATGTCTTGTGCGATTGATTCGATAGCCTGACCAACACGTCTCCGTGGCACTTCTGAGGGTGGCAGAAGCATAAAAGATTCTTTCCTCGTAGTTGGTGAATATAAGGCATTAGATTTGCCTTTGCATAGTCTTCAAACTTTGCAATCACTTCATCTCTGTTTCCATCATATCCAAGGCGAAATGGGTTGCCCCATTTGCTAGGCCTGCCAATGTAAACAGCGCCTCTCTTTTGCTCGGGAGACGCTGTTTTAATGTTGAGAACGCGTGGGGTTACACTACTTCCCATTCGCCGTCCAAGAAGTCGTGGTGATATAGTTCGATCTCTTTGCATGGTCCATTCTCATTCCATTGCTTGAGACGACCAGCATCAGCATCGAATTCAATTCCCCATTTTGCATCATAGTCGATGCGCCGGAATTTTGATCCGCGATTTGCAGCTTCATATTCAAGTACCTGTTGAAAGTTCATTCTGTCATCCTTTCTGTATGTTGACGTAATGAGGGTAACAGAATCGCAAGAAGTGTCAATACTTGGTCTCAGAAATATTTGTGAATCCCGATCCATGATCAAACAAGTCGTTGTCAGGTTCGTCGGAAATTCCTTCGATGATGTAGTTGACACTCTTGACAAGGTTCGGAACGCTGAGTCCAACAGGAATGAGAATTGGGTCTCCGTACACTTTAGCAGCCTTCTGAATCATCTCAACAATAGCTAAAACAGCTTCATCAGTATCGGCGGCATAGACTGTTACGTTTCCATAAGAATTCCAGACGAACACGCGCGTCACTTGAACACCATCCAAATTCCATCGACATATTGCATAACGTCACAATGAATCTGTTCATATCGATCTGTATTGTAGTCTCTGATGTCGCCATTGATCGACGTGTCTTTGATAACGCGAATGCTTGCGTACTCATTCAAGAATCCGCTTATGCGCCCAACAAACATGAGATGATGATCATTCGCCATGCATCCTCGGCAGTCGAATACCATCACAATATCTTGCCACTTGGGCTGTGGTGGAGATGGTTTAAATGCCTTCAGTAGGTTCATTTACTGTAGTCCTTGTATTGATCGAAATCTTGATAGCACACTCTTCCATGTCCCTCTACGTGGACGCAGTGGACAACAGACATGTGACTACATAGGACTCTCTTTCCTTTAATAAAAGACTCCCATGCACTATATTTGCTGAGATGCTCTACTATCGTATCAACCTGCTTCATTAGTACAACACCATGAATGTGCCAGTCATAGGCTCAGAAAATTCCATAGTACACGACTCCCAATCCATAGACATAAAAATAAGTCTCTTCAAGAATAGAGATTCGTCTTCAAAGGTCACAAGGATTTCATTACTCCTGATCTTGTGGTGGAGAGTCACCTTCTTCTGGTTTTCCACCTTGAACGTCTTTCTTTTTGCCATCATTTCTCTTCGCCTTCTTCTCTGTGATAATTGTGAGGGTATCGACACCGCCGCCTGTACTCGAATCGACGCGCATTGCAAACTTGACAGCCTGTGCAGCTGTAGCTCCAAACGCCATGGCTCCAAGAGCTGCTGCCCTTCCTGAGCCAAGTGCATAGTACTTTTCGGGTTTGTGTGGCGGTTCCATCTTCCCATTCTCAATGAATGAGACTGTGCCATCCTTGGCGATGATCATGATCGAAAAGTCAACTTCATGCATTTCGTCAACTGGAGAAGAGCTAGTCCTGTCTGACTGAAGCCACTTGATGTATTCGAAGGCGGCGGCTGCATCTCCAGCCAATGCGGCAATACTCCCGTCATTCAGCTTGAAAATCTTCTGTGTCGAATCTGACATGATCTTCCCTTCATATGTCAGGCGGCGATCTGAGGCCAGAATTCCGTCTTTGTAGGCGATTGTTGTCATTTATGGATTCCTAGTAGCTGGAGGATTCGAAGGATCAGAAAACATGCGCAGATGCCGAAGCGGCGTTGCTTTTGGGTGCAGCGGCAGTATGAATAGCAGGAAGCGGGGCATTTATTTGACATGTCTACACCTTGTATGTGAAATTGTTTCTCTTCAGCCACCGGAAGTAGGCTTTAGATGTGATGTTCCCTTTCATACTATCTGGAGCATGATCGAAATTTGTGTGAGGCAGGAGGGCGAACGTCACTTCCCTCGTCTCAGTGTCAGGGTTTGCGTCAAGCCACTCTTTGATGGCGGCACATTGGGCGTCTCTGTTTTTCTGGGTGCTATTCAAAATCTTTTCGCCGCGCATACGGCGCAGCATGGAGGTAAATGCCTGATAATTTTTGTCGTAGTTGAAAGATTTTTGACACGCACGATATAGTTGAGAAGCCTTATAGACTTCGCCATAGTGGGGGGCGTGGAGGTTGTCTGGTCGCTCGTCTCTTGTTTTAGTCAAGTCGTCGCCAAAGGTAAAAAGCATAACTTCAAGGAAGCGTTGCAATGGAGCATCCGCTACAACCTTCAGTTTATTCTGCTTCATCTTAGCAAAGAAGCGCTTTATCTCAGGCAGCGTCACGTCGATTTTGCGGTGTTCTACAGCCTCTTTGAAAGTAGGCATACCGAACCTACCCCAGACCTTCTCGCATGCTTTAAAAACGTCTAGAAGCTCTTCCTGAGCCAAGATAGAGGAAGTCCTTTTCCTCTTATTCTTCCAAGCCACAAATTGCTCGAAGCTCATTGCATACGGAAGTTTATCTTTTAAAGCCTCGTACCTCTCTCGGTTGTACTCCTCGTCGGTCGAATATTGCAGGCCGTAGTAGCGCGGGGAGTAGAGGAAGGGGCGATTTCCTGTCCCAAACATCTCATCGAGAAATGGCTTATGCTTCTTCACGAATGAGGCATATTGAAGGTGCTGGGTTGACGTGTGATCCTTCATCCGCGACTTCTTGAAAAAGTCTAGGCGGCTGGTGAATTGGTATCCTCCCAACTGCTGAGAGGCGGCGTTCCACACCTGATGTATGGTCTCATTTCTCATAACCCCTACGATAACACAAAAACGCGCAGTTGTCAACAAAATATTTTTACGGTTGAGGCATGTTCCAAAATAGGCTCCCTCATTTACATAAATCTGACAATGTGGATTACACATCTTTTTTCGTATCACTTTACCACACTACCTCACTATTTTACGATCTTTTTACCTCTACAACAATAATATGTTAAGTTTACATTTCTCTCTCTCTCTAATATAGAAGTAGAAAATTAGAAGATACTACTAACGTAATTTTTTGGAGAGACCCACCGCCATCAAGTGGAGGAAGAAAAAGCTTGACAAGGTTAACGAGATGTGATACACCTGTCTGCAAATAGGTAGAGAAGAAGTTTGGCAGTGGGGGAGCGTCTGGAAGTTATGGCGTCTGGAAGGATGGCAGTGAAGGCGTCTGGAAGGATGGCAGTGGGGTAAGAACGATCTGAGGTAGTTTGGCAGTGGGGACCCTAAAACTTTAACCCCAACCAGCGGCGCTGGAGGATTTCGTGAGTAGCCTACTACAAGTTGAATTTGTGGATCGTACTACTGGAAGTAAAGTGAAGCTCCATCTGTCTGAGGTTCAGGCGTTGCGGCAGCTGTCACCATTCGTTTTGTGTATCGAAACAACTTCCGGTGTGTTCTACAAAGAAGACACTATCCAAGATTTTCTAGACCTTATGGCAGAGCTTGGCTACCCGGTTTTCAAAAGCGGCTTCAAAATTGGACACACGCCAGCAGTGTTGGCAGTTCAGGAAATACGGAGACGCAACTATGGAAACTAAGAGCCTGACCAGAGGACACATGATCATCGAATTTAGAAATAGGTTGGATGCTTTGGAAGCCAGAGTCAAAGAGCTTGAAGAAGAGAATAGGCAGCTTCGGAATGAGCGCAAGCCACTTGGACCTGCCATCTCACAACATCCTTTTATACCGGACATCGCTTTCAAGTGACTAAGATCATCGGCATAGACCCCGGCAAGCTAGGTGCGATTGTAAAAATCGACCCTGACACGCATACAATTTCCCTACACCGCATGCCAACAGTTCAAATTCGTCCCGGCGAAAAAACGAAGGTGTTGGTTGACCCGAACGGTGTGGGAAACATTTTGTACGATCACGACATCGCGCGATTGTACCTTGAAGAAGTCAACGCTCGTCCCGGTGAAGGTGTAGTCAGCACGTTCTCGCTCGGTCGCGCATTCGGAGTTATCCTCGGAGTCTGCGGCGGTTTGAACATTCCGCTCCAGTTGGTTCGACCTGCGGTATGGAAACACCGATTGAAGGTTCCAGCTGACAAAGATGCTGCGCGGTATCGTGCGTCTCAGCTTTTTCCTGAGTGTTCCAAATACTGGAGTAAAAAGAATCAAGATGGTATCGCTGAAGCGACTCTCATTGCGTTTTATGGGATGTGCGAAATGGGATACCAAGTGAAACAGAAATTCGTTGTCGGAGAGACAGACCTATGAGATTTTTGAAAGTTCTATCAGAGAAGTTGTTTGCAACGCGGTCAACCGAATCTGAAGCTCTTGATTTGTGTTACTTGTATAGACCGACTCCAGCGTCAAAAGATACATACACCCACAAACCAACAACTGTCGAAGCATATCAATTCGCCTACACAACATACGATATTGATGAAGCCGTATGGCCCGATTGGATGCTTGCAGCTATTCGTACTAAAAAATTACAGTACCTATCTGCGAATGGAATCTGGGTTTTGGAGCAATCTGGATACTGGACAGCTATTGATCACGGAAGTTTTCTTGTCAGAAAAGATAACGGGCAGCTATTTGCTATGACGCCAAAAGATTTCCACAACACATACGAAAAGTTTTCCGACACGGAGTAACATCATGGAATCTCTACATCTTGAAATTTGTAATGCTCTCATGGGACCCAAAGAATCTTCTCAGGATTTTTTACCAGTGCCAATTCAAGCTTACCGCGATAAAGACAAGAATGTCATCATTCGCACGTTCTGGAAACCGTCGCCAGAAGAGCTTATCGCTCTGAACAAAGGTATGCCAATCATGCTATCGATCATGGACAACAAACTTCCTCCAGTGAAAATGGAAATACTCAACGCGGAGATTATTGAAGGTGATTGAGGTCTGCTCCTTCTGCGGAAAGAGATTTGTCAGTTCTTTCGGTGCGGCAGTGTCAAATTTATGCTCTAGCAGAACGGTAGTGAAACCACCAGAATGTAATTCAGAAAAATACAATGGCACCAATTCCAAACCTACGCCTTGATCAGTTCGCACGGAACCTCGCCAAAGGAATTCCGATTGCGAAAGCTTTCACTATGGCTGGATACGCTGACAATCCAAACATAGCGAATGCGAAAGCCAAGGACCCGATGATCCAAGCGCGAGTCGCTGAGCTTGTCGCAGAAAAAGGCGGAAACGAAAGCGGAATTGATTTTGATGATCTTGTTACATCAGACAAGCTCGACAAGGATTGGGTTCTGCACCAGATGCAGAGACTATTTCAAGATGCCAAGAAAGAAAACAATTTCAAAATAGCCCGCGATGTCTTGAACGATATTGCAGAAGTAGTAGGCGTGAAAGGAAACAGAGTAGCGCCAGTCGGAGACAACACAAATGCACTTCCCCCTCCACCAGCGATCAATCTTTCGATCCTCATTGAGAAACTTGGAAAAGATGGAGACAGCATTGATAGTCTCCTTGAAGACGCAATCGACATTACCCCCGAAGATGAAGAGCTTGTTAGAACAACTAACTTCCTCACAGGACCCGACGACGCAGTTGAAAGCGATCCAGTCAGTGATACAGTCGATGTCTCTTCAGTTTCGGACGAAACTCCGCGAAGCGTCAGCTGATGATCTAACTGCATTCGCAGAGTACATCAATCCAGAATACGTTGTAGCTGAGCCTCACATCTATCTTTGTGATAGACTGATGGATGCTGAGAGAGGCGATCTGATGCGCGTCATCATCTCGTTGCCACCGGGCGCTGCTAAGTCAACTTATTGCTCCAACGTGTTTCCTGCATGGTACCTTGGAAAAAATCCGCGCAACAGATTCATCCAAGCTGGACACACCCAATCGTTTGTCGAATCACAGTTCGGAAAGAAGGTCCGCGACATCGTAGCCTCACAAGAATTTATGGATGTATTCCCTGAAGTGAAGATGGCTATTGATTCTCGATCCTCCGGTCGATGGAACCTGAATAATCCTGTTGGTGGGTACATCGCCAAAGGTGTTGGTCAAGGTATCGCTGGTTTTCGCGGTAATATTGGCGTTGTAGATGATCCCTTCAAATCCAGAGAAGACGCAGAATCGGAAACGATACGTGAGAAGACTTACACTTGGTACCACGCGGATTTTAGCACCCGTATGCTTCCAAACTCACCAATTTTCGTTGTGGCAACTCGCTGGCACTCCGACGATCTCTGTGGAAGGCTTGAAAGAGATTCCAAAGAAGGAAAAGGCATTCCATACGAAGTGGTCAACATCCCTGCGCTTTGCATCGATCCTGAGACGGATGTGCTGAAACGTCAGGAAGGCGAGTCACTGTGGCCAAATTACTACAGTCAAGCTTTTTATTTAGATAAGAAAAGTTCCCTATCCGCGAGAGACTGGAATTCCTTGTATCAAGGCGAGCCTATGGATACTACAGGTAGTGTGGTTAACGCAGAATGGTTTCGACGCTACAAGATGGACCCTCGCAAGGACCCCGAAATCAAGATAAAACGCATTGCTTTGTCGCTCGATACGGCAAACAAGGCTGATCAACGCAATGACTATTCAGTCCTGAGCGTCTGGGCTGAAGATGTCTTGCGTAACCACTACTTGATCGACGTGATCCGCAAGAAAATGGAGTTCAACGAGCTTTGCACAACCATGCTTAGCACTGCGGAGCGTTACAACGTCTCGATCATTTTGGTCGAAGATAAAGGCTCCGGGACCCAGCTGCTCCAGTCATTACGCGGCAAGTCCCGTGCGCCAATGATTCCGATTCAACCCGGCACCGACTCAAAGGAATTCCGTTTCGATTCCTGTACCCCAATGTTTGAATCTGGGCGAGTGTTCCTTCCTGAGCATGCTCTGTGGCTCCCAGACTATGAAAAAGAGCTGCTAGCATTCCCTGTGGGTAAGCACGACGACCAAGTGGATAGTACCTCTCAATATTTGAATTGGGCTGCTTCCAAGCGCACCGCAGGTGGCACCAAGAAGGTAGCAACTACCGCAGGCACACCGCACTCGTCAAGAGTCGCAGCTGTCGAGAAGGCTCTTGAGAAGATGATCCAAGAGCGTGAAGCGAAGAGGCTTAACTTATCGTCTTGACTTGTCCAGTGGGGCTATTGGAATAGGCCAATCCCGTCACCGGATAAGTGGCTGGAGCAACATTTGCTTCCATCAGAGCATCGCCAATAGAATCGGAATAGCACCTAGCCGATTCGGTTGGACTACCGCTAATACGGTTTGTTATTTGACGAAGAAAACTCGCTTCCTCCGCCGTGAGTGTAAGAACCACATCGCGCCTGTCTGTGAAACCGATGTCTATTCGCTTAGCCTTTGCCATACTGGTACCTTTCAAATTTCTTTCTGGGCGGTGAGCGCTGTGCCGTTGCACCACTCACCGCCGTTTTCATAAAGCCACACTACCCCAAAGCCATCCAACAGTCAAGCCCAATCTGAAACGCGGTTAACACATCCCAACCTGACATTCTGATCATTAGGTCAGGTGCGCTTCATTGATATCGCTCGATGTTTTTTAGACCTGACTTTTCGGGATATGACATTTTGGCAACAGTATGGTTAAAATCGCGTTAGGGACCCTATGGATTTCTAAATTCAGAAATTCCCGTTCGGGATTTTTCCGGGGACCCTGAAGATTTTTCCCTCCAGAAAGTCCCGTTCGGGAATTTTTGCCGGGGACCCTGAAAATTTTAACTATAGGTTTTGTTAAGGTGAAAAATTAGGGTTAAAGTTGTGTTCTGGAAAAAACCGGAAACCATGTTTGAGTTCCTGTGCTTTTTCTTCTTGACATCCCGGCGCTCAGGTGCTAGATTGAGGACACTGAAAGAAGACATGTTGTGGTGCTTCAGCATTTACCCCAGCAAAAGCGCGGGGAGAGAAAAACTCCTTAGTATGGGTCGTCAAGACTCGAACGGGATTTAGTATGCCAGTCAAATCTCCCCAACGGATGCTAGGGGAAGAGGGTTAAAAAAGCGTCTTGGTTGATAGGGCGTGGGATTGGAGTACGGCGATGACCCGGTAAAGCTTCAGTTTCGATCCTGTCGTTGTAGGCTCGCATGTTAAGCGGGCCTTAACCATTTTTAAGGACACCCGAACTTTTGTGTTGACTTTCTGTCGGAACGGGAGTAGGGTGTTCATATAGATAGAAACTCTAGCCGATCAATCTGAAACTGAATTGAGGACAAGATGTAACACTGTCACGGCGTTCCCCATTAGCCGATAGGGATTGTAATTTTGACGTTTTAGAGAAAAGTACTATAGAGAAACAAAACCGTTTCGGTTTATGGCTCGCCTTCGTGGCGGGCCTTTTTGTTTTGGCGTACCAGTCAACGCTCCGACTTACCCCGACGCTCCGACGCGGGCGCTCCGACCAGCGCTCTGACTCACTCCAACGCTCCGACGAAGATACTCCAACGAGCGCTCCAGCTAATTTTTTGTCAAGAGAAAAATTTCATTAACCATAAAAATTAAGGTTAACGCTCCATTAAGGTTACTAATTAAGGTTAACAAGGTATTAACGTTTACTTTTTGTTAAGGTTACGAATTAAGGTTAACGCCGAGTAAACGGAAAGGATTTGTTAAGGTTAATATTCACTGAACAGTGAATATTGGCAATTCACCGAATATTAACCGACAGCTAAACTGCCCCTCGCACGTTCAAGCAAACCTGCTATTCTATAATCATCAGCAATGACGCTGAAAACAAAACGGAGCTAAACAAAATGAACGCAGTAGCTAATCCAGTCCGCCCGATTTACGATATCGCCCGCGAAATTCGCCGCGATTGGGGCGCAAAGGTGAACTATGCTGCAAAACCTTACCTTGAGGCAATGTCAAGCCTTGAACTGATTACCGACAACTACATTCAGGACAGCGGCAAGTCAGTTGTTCTCTATTTTCTTGCCAATGCCGGAACGTGGCGTGGTGAAGTTGCCAAGCGCGTCAAGGCCGAACTGAAAGCCATGTGCAAGGCGGCATGATTTTTTTTGAGGCTGATATGAAAAGTTTCTCTATAAGGTCAAGAGCTACTAAACAATCAGCCTCAAATCTTCACACTTTTGTAATATGCAGCGATTTTTCTTGGCTTGTTATTAACGAAACATACTTTTGGAAAAGTTGCGACTACATGACAAAGAAACAAGCCCGCAAGATTTTAAACTCGCTTAAGAAGCGTAAACTCAAATACTGATTAGGAGCATTTCGAATGAACAAATTTGTTGCAAAGGTTAATTCATCCGTTCTTGAAGAGATTAGCGATTACGGCTTTACCGCTTTGCCGATGTCGCCCGTGCTGAAAGGTGAAAGGCTTGAGTGTGACGGCTCAATTGAGACCGTCACCGCTTTTTATGGCGACTACATTGCAAAGGTTCGCGCCACTGGCAAGCCCGCCGTTATTTGCTTCTATCTGGAGCGAATCGTCAAGGGCGCAAGGTTTCCAAAAGACGCAGAATTGAACGTTGCGCGTTACAATCGTTTCAAGCGCTTTGTGAATGAAGACCGCTTGCCCGTCGAAAAGAATTCGCGCTTGCGTGAAAAGGCTGCAATCGAAGCGGAGATTATGGCTTAGGATGTGGAAAAGCGATAACGAATATCGCCGCATGCCGACTGACAAATTGCGCAAAGAATATGCCCTTGCGGCGAGAATGTATCAGCTGGCAAACACTTCAACGGCAAAGGCACATGGCAGCAACGCAATGTTTTCCATTGCAGAGATTTTGGCGGAAAGGGGAGTTGTTCTTTAGAAAGAGTTAACCATAGCAATATGGTTAATTTCTTTTGTCGTTTTGTTAACCTCAATAATTAAGGTTAACTACTGACAAACGTTAACTGGTCATTAACCTTAACGCTCGTTAACGGTTGATCATGCCCCACAATTTTGATACTCTACACACATCAACAACAACGGAGCAAACAAATGGAACTTTTTATGCGTCGCGGCCTCGAAAACTTTATCATTGATAAGGCGGTCGAACGCGCCCTTGAACTCGGCTTTTGCATTTCTGTTAACGATGGCGAGGAAACTGTTTTGAAACGGTCTCGCAGCGTCGAAGACATCCGCAGCGCCATGTTTTCGACCGATGAGGACTATTTCTATTTTTATGCATCTGACGATGCGAAAAGCCCGCGCGTCGGCTGGGTTCGGTTCATTTACGGCAATTCGGGTTATGACGTGATTTCCGACTACAGCGACAACCCCACGACCGAAGACATTCTGGCAACCGCCAATTCCGTCTATGACGCGTATCATGACGGCAAGCTCGAAGTGAAGTTTTCATTCAAAGAGGAGGTAAAGAAAGATTAACAAGCGCCGTCCCTCGGCACTGGAAGTTAACCATAGTCTCCAGCTATGGTTAATTTCTTTGGTTACTATATTAACCTTACTAATTAAGGTTAACGTGTCGTATGTTGCCCATTAACTCGCAATTAACCATATAGCAGATACTATGTTGCACGTCACATCGTTTTGATGTATGGTCTAATCATAGGAGCAAAACAAATGAAGACGATCAAGAAATTCATCAAGAGCATTTTCCACGATCCAGAACTGGAAGCGCGTTTGAAGCAAATCGAAATCGATTGCGCCGATGGTATCGAAAAGATGAAAGCCGAAGCCGCGCGAATTGCGAGTGCTAGTTATGCTCGGTAAGCTTGGCATCTATCACCCATGGCAAACCCTCGCAGTGTTTGAATTGCGTGACGTTGGCGACAACCTTCACCACTTGTTTTTGCGAGCCGATGAACAAGGGATAGGAGTGGAATACCGCTTCAGCTTTGAAGGCAAGAGCCACTTATTGCCTTGGAACAACGCGCAAGAGGCGTTCGATATGTTGCGCAGCAAATACAAAGAGAAGATTTTCGGATTGCTGAAAATTGATCACAACCACATTGAGGTAGCTTCTTAGCTTCCTGTTAACCATGGTTGCTCCCCGTGGTTAACAAAACCGCAGCGCGTGTTAACCTTAATTTGTAACGTTAACAAACTACCACTGGAAACTTATCGTTAACCACGATCCACTATCTGCCGAGAATTAACTTGTCTTTAATACTTGCCTGCTATACTCTTAGACATAGGAGCAAACGAAATGAAAAAACTTTCAGAAATGACGCTAGCAGAAATTCGCCGTTCGTGGGCTAACGATTTCTTAACCACACTCGGCTTCGCTTCATACTATGGAATTTCCGTTGAAGATGCGGAAGCTTTGATTAACTTAGCCCGCAAGGTGTCATGATGAAACAGTTTCAAGACATTGATTGCAATGCGCCAAACTATAACAAGTTTGCTAGCTTCATTGCAATGGGAATTGATACGGTCTCAAAAGCTGTTGCTTGCCCTGAAAATTGCGACAATGGTTATTATGAGGCGCTTAAACCCGGCGAACCTGATGACGGCTTTACGCAATCCTATCGTTGCGAGTGCTGCAATGGTGAAGGCGAGGTTACTGAGAAAACTTTCATTGATTTGGAAACGGGCGAAATCGTTGACACGGAGTTAATGTGATGCGCTTCTATCGTGTCAAATATTCGGTCAAAGGTTTCCATTCGTCAACCAAATGGGAAGCCCAGATCGAGGCAGATGATATTTACAAAGCGGAGGAAATTTTCAAGAAACATCATCCTAACTATTCAGGATTTGTTATCTTTAATCCAGATCACTGATTTTGTTAACCTCTTGTTAAGACATTCGTGCTAGTATGTCTATATCAAGAGGAGCAAACAAAATGAAGTACACCCTGCCAGCCGAAAAAACCGAAACGTTTGGCGAAAAAGAAAGCGCCGAGATGGTTAAGATGATTTACCAGTTTCGTGTCGCCATGTTGAGAAAGAATTAACCATGAGCATACAGGGTGAAGCGATGCGGAGACATAGTAAACTTTCCATGAATGAATTTCACGCGTTTTGCGGCACTGTTGCAAGCATTGCTGAAATAGCAATTGCCACAAATGATAGCGCTGAAATTAGAAGAGCTTGCCAGATGGCGGCATTGATCAAGAAGGCGTTAAACATGACGCCAGCGGAATTGGTTAAAACTGTAGGAGCTTTGAAATGAAGACTATCATCAATTTCCTTAAGCGCTTCTTTACCTTTGAGCGCAAGACTTCCGAATGGACCGAATTCACAATGGAAGAAATTGAATAAAACGCAGCCAGAATTGGGAAGCGTTCGTTAACCATGAGTTGCTCCCTCGTGGTTAACGTTTTGACCACTTTCGTTAACCTTAATTATTCAGGTTAATAATATGTGACCGTTAACCTCTCATTAACCATGTTTGCGATTGCCCCACAAATTAACTTGTTGTTAAGATGTGTCTGTTATAGTCTCAGTTACAGGCAATCAAGCCCATAGGAGCAAACAAAATGAACAAGTCAAATGAAGGCGGAATTCAGGGTTTCAGCAAGCCGAGTGACGAATTGGTTATTTTTTCGTCACGTATCGCCTATCCAAACATTGTCACCGATTTGTTGAAGAATTCGGGAAAGTTTTACATGTGTTTGGCTGGCGCTTACAACGGCAAGCCGGAAACTTCGTGGGTTGTTAAGAAAGATGATTTCTACAATCACTTTGCGAATTTGGCCGATGGTGAAGAAAGCATTTTGCTTTTGGGTAAAATTTCCAATTCGCTGTCTCAGCGTCGTGCTGTTTTGGTTTTTCTTGACGAAAAGTCACCTGATATTGATTTGGGATATTGGCAACAGGTTGACCGTGAAACCGCATTGCGGCAAGCGGGCTATTCAATCGCTTTCATGCATGGCGATTATGTGAAAATCACGCCGCACTATTTCATCTGCTGCCACAATGACAAATTCGGAAACCCGATTTTGGATTAACGTTTCAGTAACCATGAAAGCTACTAGCGAGGGATGTTAACCCCTCGTTAGTAATTGCATGCTATACTGTTTTCATAGACGGAGCAAACACTATGAAAACCTATTTCGTAAAAGCCAAAAACGCAATCGAAGCCGAAGTTTTGGCAATTCGTAAATTTAACTCAAATGCCGAACGTAACACGGCAACTGCTTTGCAGCATAGCACGACTAAAGGCAATGTTTACAAATGCGTTTTAGTTGGCGATGATGTCGAAGTTTTTCCTTGGGAGGGTTAATCAATGTTTAACAATCATCAGCCTCTCATTGGTAAATTCGCCGTTAAGAATGAGAACAACTTTTTTCAGGTTTTGCAATTTGTCTTGCTGACAATTCAGCAACCACTTTTCCGAGCCGTCGAAGATATGCAAGTTGTTAACGATAAAGGCCTAGATGCGCCTTGCTTGTGGGGTGTTAAGGCGCAAGCATGGCGCAAGCTAGGCGATATACGCGGCAAGGTGTTTGAGCATGCTATGCTATTGAATGACGTACACCCAAACCCAGACCATGCCGCAAGTGAGCTTTTGGCATACTTTGCCAGCTTGCCCGGTCTAGGCCTTGTTAAAGGCGGTTTTGTTGCGCAATTGGCATTTGGTCTAGTTGGCTGTTTGGATACACATAACATTAACCGTTATGGGCTTAAGCAAAGCGCATTTAGCGCACATAGTTACAAAGGCGCTAAGACCATACAGACAAAGCAACGCAAAGTTAATCATTATCTTGAACTATGCGCTAACCTTGGCGGATGTGAAGGCCTTTGGGATAGTTGGTGCGAATATGTTCACACTTCGTCAATGTTTGGTAACACGTATGAAAACGCTGATCATGTTAGCGCCATGCATTGCCATGCATTCGGTATTAACCCTTAGTTAACCATAGGAGGACACACAATATTAATCATACTCAACCTAGCTAAGCTGATGGCTGCTCTTCTATTTGTAGTCATTGTGTTTAGTATCTGATAACCATAAGGCCTTGCGCGTATGACCTATGCGCAAGGTCAATTGTTAATGATATGTTAATACATATCAATACGCATTCGTGATATGTATTGATATATCATTAGTCGTTTGTTAACTATGTTGTGTTCGTCCGTCTAGCACAAGTCAGACGCAAAGTCAAGCGGAAATAACTTCACAGGGGACCCAAGCCGGGTATATGGTTAACAAACTGTAAACGGGCCATCAAGTGTCACAGACATCAATTTTAGAAAAAAAGAGGTACAGGGGACCCAACGCCAAAACGCACCCACGCCTTTTCGCCACACTACCCACACCTAAAAATCTACTTGACAACAAATCCAACCTATGATATTTGGAAACCATGATTGACAGAGACGGCAGACTGTGGATTTGCGAGGCTTCGTATCCTAACAGGAAACCATTTCTGTTTGGACACATCGCTGCGCCAAAAGAGGCAAAGGAAATGGAAGTCGAGCGGATGTTTCATGCCGCGATACCAGAGTATCTGCCGGAAGGATTCCGCATCACGAAGCTAATCCCCGGTCAACTTATTTTCCTCGAAGAATCTGCTTGACAACCATTCCCACCTATGCTATCTTCTAGACATGAAAATTGAACTTAACAAAAACTGGTATGTAGGAAAGACGTATTTATACGATTCGATACGTCATTCGTATGGTTTCTTTTCCGTAGAGACGGCAAGAGGCTCACTAATCAGTCTTATCGAGGTTATCTTTTGGAGCGTCCTGATCACTTCTCCTCTGATAATCGAAGTGATCAAGCATGTCCAATTTTGAACACCTAGCAAAAGCCGCAAAAGATGCGGAGGAAAAGTTCTTCAATCGCCGCGCCAAGATTTT
>Ga0213919_1000399_pt1 | contig 19711 bp, 23 predicted proteins | sample McNCre317MG_FD_161056 | JGI IMG/M metagenome (GOLD analysis project Ga0213919, IMG submission 161056) | Freshwater microbial communities from McNutts Creek, Athens, Georgia, United States - 3-17 MG | ecosystem: Environmental > Aquatic > Freshwater > Creek | place: USA: Georgia | collected... | reverse complement strand
CTCATTTTCCGCTCATCGGGTCGATCTTTTTTGAAAATGAAGATCAACCCGCTGAATTCGTGAAAATTGAGGTGAAATATTTGCTTTTTTGCTATTATTTTATATACTTAAATTAAAAATTGCAGATATATAAAACATTGATTGTCAGAGAGAAAAAGCAATTTAATCGGGTGTAAATATTTGGAAGCGTTTAATATTATTTCTATCTTTACTATGTAATAAAAAAAGAGTGCCGAAATGATCTTGGCGGACCTTCGACACTCTCACGTTAACCCTAATTACTTAGAGCATGGGCAAAGATATTAAATCTTTCCGTAGGCTGACAGTTTCTTCTGTAGTTCAGCCCCGTTTTCGCAGTTTGGCGGAATTTCCAAAAATTAACATTCAGGGTGCATGGGTCGAAAAGGCAGGTTTTCGCATTGGCGAATCTGTGGCGGTTTTCGTTTCAAAGGGTAGCATCTGTATTCGTACCGTAGGGGAGGGCGGAGGCAATGGTTGAGCAACTGTACGCCGATTTTGTCGCTTTCCTTGATTCGATTTTTTACGAAGGATACGCCGAGCAACTGGCGAAGGAAAACCCCGAATATTTCACGATTGAATTTAACAACTACTTAGACCAATACCTCCCACGATGAAACAGAAATTTTGCATTGAGTGCAATGAGCCGATGAACGGCGGACGCTCTGACAAAAAATTTTGTTGTGAAGCCTGCCGAAACGCCTACAATAATGGGATCATTGCCCAGGAAGATAAGGCGATGAACGAAATTTTAAAGAAGTTGAGGTATAACCGCAGGGTGTTGGAGCAAGCTGCGAAGATAGAACGCCCCACGGTGATCGAACTTGCCCGCATGGGCTTGGATTTTGACCACTTTACCCACACTAAAAAGGGCGATTTTGGAACTATATACTGCTGTTTTGATTATGCCTATTCCTTATCCGATGGCTTGACGGTGCAAGTTTTTGCGCTGTAGGTTTCACTTTTTCGGATGGTGCCGGGTCGCTCCCGGCGCCACTTTTCTTTGGTAAAGAAAAGTGGACAAAAGAAACCCCGCACATAGGCCGTATTCCGCCTGTCCTTTTTTCAGCGGTAGCTGTTCGCCATTTTTGATTCATGCTGATGCTGGAAAACGCGCTTTCGAAGATGGAAGATGTAGGTGCTCGAAACCTGCGTGTTCCATTCGATGTTGTTTTTTGTACGGCGAACAGGGACAATTGGCGGAAATACAAGCTCCTGAAGGCTCGGGCTGCTCATTTTGCAGATAATTCACCTGAGAAGGCCGATTTGTTGCGGCAAATGGATGCACTTGACCTCGGTGGTGACATCGTAGCGTTGAATAAAGTCACCATATCGGGGCCTCCTCCGGGTAAATCATCCGCAAAGGTTATTTCGGATGAGCCTGTGAAAAGGGCATATTCTCCGAATCACTTCAGGAATAAGACGCGGAATTTTCGCATCTCTTCCAATGGCATGATTCGTAAGGCTCATATTCGTCTCATTTTAAAGTTTAACGGGCAGGAAGTTGCATACTGATGAACACTCAAGAACAGTTATCGGAACTCGGCATTGTTTATCTTCCTGATCATCGGATGGCGCTCTCTATTGAAAAAGAGAAGAAGCGCCCCGTTGATACTGTCGTTATTCCTACCATGGGATCAACTACTGTTGATTACCATTTTTGGGGTGATGGCAATGAGTATCCGCAGACCATTATCGAGGCATGCAAAATCAACTCGATCATTCCTTCTGCAATTGCCTGGAAGGCAAATCAGATTGCAAGCGGTGGCCTGCGCCCGGGTTATATGAAGGTTGATGAAGCAACGGGTGAGGAAACTTTCATTCCGTACTACAAGAACGAAGAAATCAAGTCGTTCATGCGGATGAATAACATGTTCCTGTACTCGATTGAGACGCTTCGAGATATGTACTGGTGGAACATGTCGGCTGTAGATTTTGGACTGGATGCGTCCAGAAAGAAAATCGTTTCGGTAGTTGTTCAGGACATGAGCGAAGTTCGCTTCGGTCGTCAGAACCCGAAAACAGGGTTGAAGGATAAGGTTTATCTGAATGCCAACTGGCCGATCAATTCAGCTGAGTATATCACGCCGATGCCGTTGATTGATCCGTACTATGATGTGCTGGGTCAGGTGAAGAATGGATCTGCTTTCCGCTATATCTACCCGCTGTTTCTTTCTGTGCCTAAGGAGAAGTATGAACAGAATGCTCCTTGGCATTCTGTGATCGAGTCTAAATGGCTCGATGTTGCTGCGAAGATCCCTAAACTGAAGGCAGCTCTGATGGATAATCAGATGATGCTGAAGTACGTGATTCACGTCCCCATTTCTTGGTGGAAGTGGAAGTTTGCTGAATGGGATAAGCTTTCGCAAAAGGAGCGTGATGAGAAGCAGAATACCGTGCTGAAGACGTTCAACGACCTGCTCACCGGTGTTGAGCGTGCCGGAAAAACCCTGATGCTTACTTTCCGCGACGATCAGGCGAAGCAAGAGTTCTCTAAATGGGAAATCAAGGCGCTTGAAAGCCGCATGGAATCCAATGTTTGGATCGAAGATTCTGAAGAAGCTACGCGCCACATCCTTTTTGCACTGGGCTTGGATGGTACCCTGATCGGTACGGCCCCCGGCAAAGGGATGGGCGCCGGCTCCGGATCTGATAAACGCTCTGCGTTCAACATCTTCATCCAGACGAATAAGGTTTACCAGGAGACTGTTTGCGCTCCGCTCAATTTCATTTCGCAATACAATGAATGGAAAGGTCCAGGTGGTGAGGATATCATTTGGAAGTTCCGCAACGAGTTCATTTCTACTCAAGATACCCAGTCACCGCAAAACCGCATCTGATGCTGATCCGCAATATTCAAGAACTCAAACGCTATGTGACCGTATCGGATCAGATCAATGTTGATGATCTGCAGCCGATCATGGAGAATTTTGCTGAGCCCAAGTACCTGGCCGATATTCTCGGTACGGAACTGCTGGCTCTGCTGAATGAAAAAGTGAATAGCAGCGAAGCTTCTGTTACCGGTAAACTCAAGGATGTGCTGAATTTGTCGCGAAATGTGGTGGCTCAGTACACTATGGGGTATTATATCCCTTCCGGACGGGTTAAGTTGTCGAATAATGGCATTACCGTTCAGATTGATGAGAATACACGGTCGGCATCGGCTGAGCAGGTGGCAATGCTGCGTCGTCAGTATGAGTACAGCCTGAATGTGGCTACTGAGACGCTGTATGCGTACTTGGAAGCCAATAAGGACGATTCAGGGCTCGTTTTATGGAAGAATTCGGCTGCTTACACGCTTTTGCGCTCGAATTTCATCAACTCCGCCACAGAGTTCAACAATTACGTGTATATCAACAGCAGTCGACTGCTGTTTAATCGCCTTCGCCCACTCATTGATGAGGTTGAGAAGAAGTGCATCAAGCCAGTTTTGGGCACTGCGCTGTTCGACGATCTGAAAACGAAGGTGCTGAATGGCACCGCACTCTCTGCAAAAGAGAAATCGGCGATGGGCTTCATCTGCCGGGCTGTTGCAAAGGGTGCCATTGCTGATAGTATTCCTGAAATTGATCTGCAGCTCACACCTACGGGTATCCAGCTGAAGTATTTCACGCAGGAAACTGACAAGACTCAAACAGATACACCAGCAGATATGACTCGTTTGATGGCTTACAAGCGCAAGCTTGAAGAGGATCGCGATTCATACCTCGATTCACTGTTCAAATACATTGAGGCAAATGCTTCTGATTTTACGGGGTATACTGCCGTTGGAGTTTCTGAAGAACCTGTAAAATCTCAAGGAGGAATCGTAAGCATCTAATATGGATACAACGGTAATGACAGTTATTCTGTTCATTGGGGGCATTGTGTTCTCCATCATTGGATACTTCCTTCGTTCAACTATGACAGAGCTGAAGGAGGTAAAATCAATCACAGTAAACACTGCGCAGGATCTGGCGGTTCACAAAGCCCAGATGAAGGGAGAAATTGATGTGATTGCTACACGTTTCGAGTCGGCAATTGATCGACTTGGCGATAAGCTTCAAAATATGGCAGAAACATATCGAAATGGCTGAGTTTAAGATCTCATTCAGTAAGACCATGGCTGCCGAAGGCGGTTATGCCAACGCTCCGAGCGATCGTGGTAAGGAAACTTACCGCGGAATCTCTCGTGCCATGAATCCGCAGTGGAAAGGCTGGGCTATTGTTGATGCTCTACGCAAAGAACCTGGATTCCCTAAAAATCTGGCATCACATCCGGAGTTGGATGAGCTTGTACTCGATTTCTACAAAGAGATGTTCTGGAACCCGATCAAAGGTGATCAGATTGCTTCGCAGGAGGTAGCTGACGAGCTTTTCGATACCGGAGTGAATATGGGTGCCACAATTCCTGTGAAGTTTGCCCAGCAGGCTTTAAATCTGCTGAATAGAAATGGGAAATTGTACGCGGATATTGCCGATGATGGGATCATGGGCAATGGTACCCTCAAAATGCTCAATGCATTTACTGAAACAAATGTACTGGTGCGCACGCTGAACGCTCTGCAAGCCTGCCGGTACATCAAGATTTGTGAAATTGACCACACGCAGGAAGAGAATTTTCGCGGGTGGTTGCTAAAACGTGCATCATGATCGCCGGTGAATCAAAACAAATCATTCTCACTTTCGCTACCGGTATTATATCCGATTTGAGTGTTGCGGGTGTGAAGCTTAAGGGTAAGGTGTATGTTGATCAGCAGCCATTCTTTTCGTTTTCGCTGGATTCAGCTGATAATCCGGACATCGTTGCTACAGTGCACTCCGACATTAAGAATGTTGCGCTGATTCAGATCTCAAAGGATCTTTCTGCAAAGCTTCCTGCATATAAGGGTAACCTGTACGTGAGTTATGAGTTGGTTGATTACTCAAACATGCAGTATTCCGGCCGTATTCAATTTGACACTTTAGAAACAGCGACTCCTCCTCATGCCTGGTGATGCTATTGTAACGGTAACAGTTTCTTCGGATGTGGCTCTTGCTGCAGCTGAGGAGAATCAGAATGCCTCAATTGAAGTAGGCAATCCTGATATTTTGCCGTCTATCCCGGGTCCGCAAGGTCCACAGGGTCCGCAAGGTCCTGCCGGTCCTACTGGTCCTCAAGGTTTGCAGGGCCCCAAGGGAGATACTGGTAATACTGGTCCACAAGGTCCCGCTGGTCCACAGGGTCCTACTGGACCACAAGGTTTACAAGGTCCCGCTGGTCCAACTGGTCCGCAAGGATTGAAAGGAGATACAGGTGATACAGGTCCGCAAGGTCCAGCTGGTCCAACTGGAGCAACCGGTCCGCAAGGTCCTGCTGGTCCTACTGGTCCGCAAGGTTTGCAAGGTCTGAAGGGAGATACCGGTGATACGGGTCCGCAGGGTCCAGCTGGTCCTACTGGAGCAACAGGTGCTACAGGTCCACAAGGTCCTACCGGACTAACAGGTGCTACAGGTCCGCAGGGTCCCGCTGGTCCTACTGGTCCACAAGGTCCTGCTGCTGATACTTCTTTGCTGCTTCAAAAAGCAAACAACCTGAGCGACCTCGCCAATGCTTCCACGGCAAGAACAAACCTTGGCTTGGGCGATTCTGCTACAAAGAATACGGGTACTGCTGCAGGAACAGTTGCTGCAGGTGACGACTCGCGCATTACCGGAGCTGCACAGAAATCAAGTAACCTGAGCGACCTTGCCAATGCTGCTTCGGCAAGAACAAACCTTGGCTTGGGCGATTCTGCCACAAAGAATACGGGTACTGCTGCCGGAACAGTTGCTGCAGGTGATGACTCGCGCATTACCGGAGCTGCGCAGAAGGCAAGTAACCTAGGCGACCTTACCAATGCTAAAACTGCCCGTACTAATTTGGGGGTTGTCGGTATTGCAAATTATCGCCGATCTGCATATTACTACCCATTGGGGCAAACCAACTCTGTTGCTTTTTCAACAGTAGCATCGGCCGGTAATACGATTTACTATGTGCCTTTCCTCGTAACAGAAACAATTACATTGACAGATTTAGCCTGTAACGTTACTGCAACAAGTACCGGTACTTCGGCGCGCATGGGCTTATACAATGCTGATGCATCAACGTTGTTGCCATCATCATTGATTGTTGACTCAGGTATTGTTTCTCTTTCAACTACAGGCGTTAAAAACGTAACACTTGCATCGTCGGTAACACTCACCCCCGGACTGTATTATACAGCATTCTTTGCCAATGGTGCCTGCACTTTTGTAGCGCTCAACGTGGTAACAATCCTTTATGTACCAGGATTCACTACGCCTGCCAGTACGTTGAATGCTGCTATAACGCAATCTCTCACATTTGCCGCATTACCATCTACCGCAACTGGTGTAGCTGGTAACGGAGCTAACCAAATTGCTGTTTTTGGAAAAATATCATGACGCCTACGCTCGAAAATTACAAGCAGAATGAAGATGGCTCTACTACTTTGGAGAGTACAACGAACATTCCTGATACGCCCGAAGTTCCTTTAGACGGGTACGCAGATTTGATTCCTACTACCGGCGGATCTCGCGTTACTGTTCTTACTGAACATGCCGGTAAGGCAGTACCTATCATTACCCGTATTCAGGATAATACAACAGCTGTTGGGTCGGTATATATCTACGATCCGGCAACAGTACCCGGCGAAAGCTTTCAGATCCGCTCAACAAATGCTTCCGACAGCGGTACAGTGTACTGGTCATACAAAGGTCAACTCTAAACTCTCAATACATGAAGCCTCTCAAAGACACAAAAGTTGGAAAGTTCCTTGCCTCAAAGGGATTCACCAACGTGATGAATATTGCCGGTTCTGCCATTCCGCTGGTAGGTACGCTCAATCAAATTAAGGATGCCGTTTTGGGCGATTCGCCTGAAGTGCCTCTTACCCCTGAAGAGAAGCAGCAGTTCATTGAACTGTATGAGGAGCAGATGAAGGAGCTGGATATGCACCTGAAAGATGTTGCCAATGCTCGTGAGCGTGAAGTACGCATGAATGAGTCGGAACATGCCAGCTGGCTTAGCCGAAATGTAACCAGCATACTGGCATTACTCATAGCTACCTTCTTCATCATTCTGAATGTGCTCGTATTGCTGGGAAACATCAAAACCAGCGACAATATCACATTCCTTGTTATGGGTAACGTGGCAACTGTTTCAGGTGCTGTTTTTGGATACTACTTCGGCAGTTCACGCAGCTCAAGCGAAAAAGATCGTACTATCCAGAAGCTTTCCAGTCAGGGATGATCAAGCTGGAATTCACCATTGGGAGAAAACGCTATGAGCGTTCTCTCCCTTCGGGCTTTCACGAGTTTTCAGAGAAGAACCTGCTCACGTATTGCTACTTCCTGTACTCTGGTGTAAGCTTCGATCGAGTTACAAAGGGGATGATGTTCCGGATGCTCGATCTTCCGGCTCGTATCTTCTTCCGGCTGCGTATGTATCAGCTCGTGGAGATTCTTAACCACATGCTGTATCTGGAAAAGGATTCGGTAAAAATGGAGAATTGGCTGGTGAAGGAGCTGCGCCCTGGGTGGTTCAAGCCCATTTACATTGGTCCGTACGGAACGCTTGAAGACATTGAGATGCTGCAGATGGCCGATGCTGAATCACAGTACAGAATGTACCATGAAACAAAGTCGGTTGATCATCTGGCTGAAATGGCTGCGGTGCTGTACTATCCCGTGTCACGCTTCCAGTACTGGAAGATCAAGATGGGATTTTCATTCCCAATGCGACCTGCATACAGTAGAAGGGATGTTGATCGGCATAAGAAGCACCTTTTGGGTATGGAGAGGTACCAGTTAGAGGCTGTCAGGCTGAATTTTGAGGGTTGCCTGCGCTTCTTTGCCGATCAATTCCCGAACATTCCTCAGTCGGATGATGAAGGATCCGGCTACGGGTGGATTGGATTGATGCATGAGCTTGCAGGCGATAAGCTTGGAACGCTCGACCAGGTTGAACGCTCCAACGCCTTCAAGTCCTTCATCGTTCTCGATAAAATTTGCTTTGACAATAAAAAACAGTCGGCATGAACCTCGAACAATATAACTCAGACTTTCAGGCACTTGTAGAATCACTGTGCCAAAAACATAAGGCGCTCAAGCACTCAGCAAATCACCGTCGATTTTACAACAGCGTGGAAGAGTTCAAGGGAAACTCGCTGCAGTCGCCATCGGTCATTTGCGTGCCGGCCATTTCAAATTTTGAGGGCAAGAACGCCGATACGGCGGTGCAGCGGTACGAATTTGACGTGATGATTGTACTGAGCCCGCGTGAAAAGTCGGATGCTGCCATCCGTGAAGCCCATACACGGGCTGAAATCATTGCCATCGACTTCATTTCTGCATTTGAGAAGCTGGCATCATCGTACGATGGTCCGGAAAATCGAAAGGTGTTTGCCTTCGATGTTTCGAAATGCAGGGTCGATTTGATTGGTCCTTTTAAAACCGATTGGTACGGTGCAATTTTGACTATACAGCCCGGATCAATGCGTGATATCAGCTACAAACTTGAAAACTGGACGGAGGCAATCTAATGGCAATTACTGACGTATACTTACCAACAGATCCGATACTTCTTTCGAAGAATCAGATTCAGGTTATTGTGGTTTCTGATTTGGGGTCAGGTAGTTATCCTAACTTACAAATGGCATTGAGAGTTGAAACATGGACCGATGCCTATGAATTTGTTCAGCCTCATTCAGATGCCGGTGGTGTCATTTTTGACATCACTGATATTGTTGGAAGGCTGATGAGTAAAGGAAATTGCCTTGATACTGATCTCTCCGACTCTGTAGCTGTAATAGGGGCTGATCCAATCAGGTCATTGTCCGTATTTACTTTGTTCGCGTATGAAATTTATGGAGATCCACCTGCTCCAGCTGGCATTCCTGGCTATTTAGGACAGATATACGTAATAAATGGTGGTATCAATTGGGTTGCAAAAAAATATAGTTCTTTCAGTTCGCTGATTGGGGCTATTGGAACCCGTAAGTTCCTTAGCTGGTACCCAACGGTAAAGCGTGTGAATCCTGATCAGCCAGAGTACTTGTGCTGGCTGGCAGAATATGATTCAGCTTACATTGATACCTTAACAGATCTGTATACTGGTGCTCACCTGAATGTAAAGATCTATGAGCACGAACTGCCGTCTACCTCATTGCCTTTACTTGAAGTAACCAAGCACGCTGCAGACTTTGGGTATCCGGTTATTGTTCGATATCCTGTAGGTTGGACTCAACTTGGATTGCAGGCTGAACTGGATGCTGAATCAATTACACGACCAGCTCGCCGTTATGAAGTATGTGTAATGCGCGGAACTACTCAGCTTTCTGAAAAGCGTGTTTTCCTGCTCGATCCATATCAGCACATCGATACTGTTTATCTGTACTTCCAAAACTCAATAGGAGGTAGCGATACTGTACGCTTTACCGGAGAGGTTTCTGAAACTCTTGAATCAGATAAGAAGTTCTATACAGGTTTCCGTATGGAAAATGATCCGATGGATCCATTTGGCATCCTTGTTAACGCCGTAAATCCGGTAGTGGAATCATTCAAGGCAAATACCGGTTGGATTACCAAGAAGGAGTATGATTGGCTGAAGGAGCTGATGTATGCTGAACTGGTGGGTGATGTAACAAGTGGCAAGTATATTCCTGTAAAAATCACATCGAAAAAGATGGAGTTTAACAGGAACACTGACCTCTACCGACTCATTATTGAGTACCGCTATGCGTTTGACGATGTAGTTTATACCCCTGCTGTTTGATATGAAACTAGGCTTTGAATCAAACGGTAAAGTACTGCCCTTTGTTGATGGGCAGAAGATTCCTCTGGTATTCAACTCAAACATTTTTTCGTTTGGTGAAATTGTAGGCGATTTCTCTTACCCGGTAATGCTACCCCCTACAAAAGAGGTATCTGAGTTCTTCGGATTCGTTGACTTGCCAATCAGCCCTGTTTCAATCCGCAAGGAGTATGAGGGTAAAATTGTTGGCGATACCTCATTTATTCAAACTGTAAAGCTGATTGTTCGCAAAGCCTCTAAATCGGGCTTCGAAGCCGATCTTCAGTCAGGGGTGAGTTATATATCAGCATGGAAAGACAAGAAGATTAGTACCATTCTGACTGAAAATGTAATTGATATCAGATCGGTTCAACAATCGATTGTACTGAGACGTGAAACAAGTTATTGGGCAGGAGCATATCAGGAAGTCTATATCAATAACATTGTATTTCGTGAAAACTATGCGAGCAGTGATTTTCTGACAATGGTAAATCTTGCCGCTCAGATTAATGCTTATACATGGCCTGCCGTATTGGTAATTACAGCGCATGTAACTTTTCCTGATCTCGAGATTAAAGTCACCAATTATGGGTTTAATTGGGCGTTTGATGTAAGGTTTATTACATTTTCAGGAGGAGTGCCGCAACCATGGACCATTCTAAGCTCTACGTATCCAACACAAGGAAGTGTTGAGGAGTGGGTTACGCATATCAATGCACATTTAGGGGAATTTTACCCAACAAGAAACCATGTATTTTTCCCGGTTCTTAACACTGGTGCGCAAACAAAATCAAACCTTCCTTCTGGTACCGCAACACAAATAAATGCTTTCAAGTTGTCGACAGAAAGCTTTGATTTGACTACGGGATCATTAAGTACTTACAGGTGCCCGTACATTGTTGCGTTTCCGTTCTTGTATTATGTACTTACTCAGATTGCAAAGACAATTGGTGCATCAATTGACGGACATGTATCTGTCGATGACATGTTCAAGAAGATAGTTTGCTACAATAACTATTCGATGGATGCAAAGTACTGGATTCGTCAGCAAGAGGATGTATACAACCTTCTGCACAATCTTCCGGATATGACCATTCAGGAGTTCTTCCTGAATGTAGTAAGTGCTTTTAACTTACAAACAAGCCTTACCAATGGTAAGCTGTTCCTCAATTACACACGCGACATTATTGAGAACAATTCTTTTGTACTTGATCTTACCTTGTGCCTGGTTGGTGAAATGACTGTAGAAGATGCTGGATTTACCGGGTTCGACATGTTTTGGGAAGAGGCAGATGATCCCTATTTGAAGTACTCGAAATATGTAGTTGATAAGTCGCTTGTAACTACAACTGTACCTACTGTTTCAGATTTGTCGAGCATCAGCATGTCGATGCTTGGAAAAACTGTTTACGTTTCTGAAACAGACACGTACTACGAGTCGCAAATGACTGGTACAGGTGTAGTATGGATTCCTGTTGTTGAGCGATTTGAAGAGGCTATATCCGGCGATGGATCAAAATCAGTACGTCCGGCAGTTAATTCGCTTGCCATGACTACTGATGCAGGTATGCGAATGCCCGTTACCAGCCATGAAATGAATTCGTCTGATCCGAGTATTAAAGCCACTCCGCTTGGTTTGCGCTTCTTGTTTTATCACGGATTCTTGTCGTCGGCTTCCGGAAACCGATATGAGTATGGCAGCAGCGATAATATTGATCCGACCGGATCCATTATCCCGAATGCCTGGAACTTGCTGAAGTGGAACGGACCGGACAACCATTACGACAAGTTCTGGAAAACAACGGTTGAATACTTGATGCGCGCGAAGCGCTACAAGGCGCCCATGATGCTGGATGCTGTTGTATTCAACAAGCTGATGATGTACCGATCTGAACACGGTTATTTTCCAAAAATTCAGGTGAATAACGTGGTATACATTGTAGAAACGATTGAAACATCGATTCCGCTTACAGATGTGAGCAGATTCACTTTAATCCGTTCAACATGGCTACAGAGCTGATGCAGGAGGAGATTGTTCGGGAGTGGGCGAACATTGTGGTTGACCGGTGGCGAAAGCGGCTGAGAAAGCTCCGCATTGGGGTTTCTGACGATCTGTATGATTCCTTCCAGCTGGCCATTCATCAACTCAGCCTGGGCGAAGTTGATCGGGTTGATTTTTCCTTCCTTCAGTACGGTCGTTTCCGCGATATGGGTGTTGGAAAGGGAACCCCGCTGGGCATGGTGAAGGAGAATGCCATTGCATTGAACCGTACCAGGGCAGCAGTAGGGCGCAGACCCGGTAAATGGTACACCAAAACGCTACGGGCTGAAACGCGCACACTGAGCGATCTGCTGGCGGATTTCTATCAGCTGAAGGGTAGTGAACTTGCATTAAATCTGACTGAACGCATAAACATCGAAATCTGATGAGTTTACAAAACGATACAGCGACCACTACGGTCAACATAAATACGAATCAGGCTCGGGCTGAAATGCTCGAGTTGGAGAAGTCGATTGCCAAAGCGAGGGAAGAACTCAAGCTAATGGCAAAGACCGACGCCGGCTACAAGGAAAAGCGTGCGGAGGTAAAAGCCCTTTCTGATCAGCATAAAGAGCTGAAGAAGCAGTTTGAAAACCGGATTGACCTGGTGATTAACGGACAGGCAGCCGATGTTACCATGAAGGAACTGCGCATGGCTGCACGTCAGCTGGATGCGGAGCTCAAGAACCTAAGCGTATCTAGTACAGAGTTCTCAGTAAAATCGGAGCAGCTAAGAAATGTAAATACACGCATTTCAGAGTTGAATGCTTCGCTGAAACCTACTCAGAGCCTTTTCAGCACCATCAAGGATGAGCTGAAAGCTTTCGGGGTGCTGGCCATCAGTTACCTTGGATTTCAGGAGATCACCGGTCAGATCAACAACATTGTGAATCGGAACGCTAAGCTGAGCGATTCTCTGGCTGATATTCGCCGCGTTGCCGGGCTTACCGAGATTGAAGTGCGTGCACTCAATGCGGAACTCAGTTCGATGAATACCCGTACCAGCACCGACGGCCTGCGCGAAATCGCAATCATTGCCGGTAAGCTGGGTGTTGCAAAGGGCGACATTGCCGGGTTTACACGTGAAGTAGACAAGCTGGTTGTTACCCTTGGCGATGAATTGGGAAATGCCGACCAGGTAACTACCAACTTGGGTAAGATCCTGAACGTGTACGATGGTAAAATATCGGCTGAGAATATCAGCACACTGGGTAACGCCATTGTGAAGCTCGCAAACGACGGTGTTGCCACCGGTGGATTCATCAGCGATTTCACTCAGCGCGTATCGGGTATTGCTACGAGCGCGAATCTGAGCCTTCCGGCCACACTGGGTTTGGCTGCCGGGTTCGAGGAACTTGGTCAGCGTTCAGAATCCAGTTCTACGGCACTGCAAAAGCTGATTGTTCACATTGGTCAGGATGTTCCGGCAGCTGCTCGACTGGCAGGTGCCAAAACGAAGGAAGAGATTGACCAGTTTGTGAAGGACTTTGCAGAACGTCCGCAGGAAGCACTGATCAAATTCGCCGAAGGATTGACGAAGAACAAATCGAGCTTCCAAGAGGTAGCTGCTGCGTTCAAGGATGCCGGTGAGGATGGCAAGGCGGTGATTGGCGTTCTGACCCAGATGGGGCAGAAGGGCGATTTCCTGCGCGAGAAAATCACCGCCGCCGGCGAAGCCATCAAGAGTACCGATCAGATCAATCAGGCATTTGCCCTGAAGAATGAAACTTTCGGTGCAAACCTCGAGAAGTTAGGTAAGCGCCTGAATCAGTTGTTTGTTACCAATGGCATTTCCGACGCATTCAAAGGCATCGTAAAATCATTGCTGGATCTGACTGAGCCAACAGATAACTTCCTCGAAAAATCGGCGGCTATTATCGAATCAAACCGTCAGCAAGCTACCAGCGCGCAGCGCCTGATGGATGAGTACTCTCTCCTGACCCGCGAGGGCATAAAGCCTACCGCCCAGGAGAAAGAACGCCTGAAAATTGTTACCCTGCAGCTGCGCGATGCGCTGGGCGATTCTGTTGTGCAGATTGACAAGGAAACAGGCGCCATGACTCTGAACGTGGAGAAGGCGAAGGATATGATCAAGCAGAAGATCCTGCTTGCAAACTCTGAAGCTTCTACCCTGGCGCTGAAAGCCGATAACCTGAAGCAGGATGCCGACGGCCAACAGAAATCGATTGATCAGCTGCGCGAAGAAATCCGCCTGCGCAAGGAGATTCTGGAAAGCCTGGGCATGAACGCCAAGGAAGCAGATAATATGTACTCCATCTACCTTGAAGGAGGAAACAAAGCGAAAGCCGTTGAGGCTGATCTGGGCAAAGAAAAGCTCAATGCGGTATTCAACTACGAACGTGGATTGAATTCGCTCAACAAAGCCACCGGAGCACTCAAGGAAACCGAAGAGAAACGCGCTGAGATTCTGGGTAAATTGAAAGAGCTAGGGTTCAAAGAGGCAGATGTTCAGCAGCTGTTCAACACGGCCACAGCGGCAAATCAGCAGGTAAAATCGGAATCGATTGATACCATCAACGCGGTTGACGAAGCAGCCAAGAAACTGGACAAGTTGCGCGAGAAGCTGCGCGATCTTGCCCATGATTTGGCAGAGAACGAGAAGGGGCAGTATGCGCAAGAGGTAGATGCCATCAAGGATAAGTACGCAAAACTGCGCGAAGAGGCTGCCGGAGATAAGCAATCGATTGCTAAGATCAACGAACTCGAACGTACAGAGCTTGCTCAGAAAGAGGAGCAACTGAACGACGTTGTAAATGGGATCCGCGAAAACCTACTGGAAAGCCGGAAGGATCGCAATCAGCGCGAACTGGATGAGATCGCAAAGAAGTACGACGCTGAAATTGAAAAGTTCAAAGGCTTCACTGAAAAGCAGGCAGAAATTGAAGCCATGCGCGATGCTGCGCTGAATGATAAGCGCAAGGAACAGGCAGTAAAAGAAGCCGAGGACCGTGCTGCGGTGCAGGATAAAATTTTCGAAACCCTGCAATCGAGCGACGACCGTGAAGTGAGTGCCGCCGCTGATAAGTGGGACAAGCTGATCATGCAAGCCGATAAATACGGACTGGATGCTACAGCATTGTACAAAGCGAAGCAGACTGAAATCGAGCTGCTCACCGCCAAGCACCAGAAGAAGGAATTGGATGCTACCAAGAAGCACAATGCCGAACTGATTGCTGCAGACAAAAAGCGATTCGCTGCCGCTCGATCTCTGCTGAGTGATTACGGTACCTTCATGAGTAGTTTGCTTACGATTATGGGCGCCGACGCATCGGCTCACGGCACGTTCAGCAAAGAACTGGCGCTGGCGCAGATTGCCATTAACGAAGCGGAAGCAATTTCGAGCCTCATCAAAATGTCGCAAGCAAACCCGGCAAACTCGGTAACGAGCGGAGCTGCAGGTGCTGCTCAATTCCTTGCAGGGATGGCGCAGATTACAGCTGGTATTGCAAACGCCCTGAATATCATCAACGGGAAAGAAGTTCCTTCCTACGGTGGATCAGGAGCCGGGAAAGTAGAAAGCGGAAGTGGCGACGTACCACAGGCTGCATCAGGTGCCTTGATTTTGCAAGGCCCGAGCCACAACGACGGCGGAATTGGACTGTACGACAGATCGGGACGTAAGATTTTGGAAGCGGAGGGCGGAGAACCAGCCATGATCCTTTCGAAAAACACCATGGCCAACAACGGCGACCTGATCAGACGACTGCTGGACTCATCGCTGAACAGAAACGGCGCACCGGTGATGTCGGCCGGCGGACTGGTAGAATTTGGACGCAACGTATCGGCCAGCGTTCCTTCCTTCTTCAATACTCCGCTCAGCTCGTTCAGCACTACAGGAATGACGCAGGCGGTGCGTGAATCGAAAATTGAAGTGAAGGTTACAACTGAAACACCTCAGTTCGATACATCACTCGATGCCCGCAGCTTGGTGAACAAGCAGCTGCAGCAAATGGAGCAAATGGTGCAGGTAGTTGATCGGATGGCTGCCGCTGTAGGTCAGCTTAATACACACTTGTCGAACCCGAAACCAGTACCGGCTCAACTCAACTACCAGAACTTCATGATCGATCTTGATCGTTTGCAGACAATCAAGAGTGAAGTGACCATGAAGGCGTAAAATATTGCCTGACCTCAACTGGCATACTTTGGATTTGTAATCAGCCCCGTCCACAACGGGGCTTTTTCATTTCATCTGCGCCATCTGCTCGTGCATCGTTGAGCTATCAACATGCACATACACCATGGTAGTTTCAATTTTTCGGTGGCCGAGAATTTTCTGCAGCACCTCAACCTGTCCGCCGGCACGCAGGAATCCGGATGCGAACGTATGACGCGCAACGTGGAAGGTAGCAGACGGATCTGCGCCTATCAGCTTCATCAGTTCCTTTACCGTGCGGTTGATGTACTGTGTAGTGAACGATTCAAATACCCGGGTTCGGTGTCCACGGTCGGGGAGATACGTGAGCGCCGAAGCATTCAGGGGCACTACCAGGAGCATCGGATTCACGTTCTTGGTTTTCTGAGGTATGAAACGCAGTTCCTTTTCGGCAATGTCATCCCATGTAAGCGCAGAAATATCGCTGATGCGTAACCCCGTGAAGCAGGAGAAGAGAAAAGCACGCAGGATAGATTGGTAGCCATGCTGCAGCACTTTGCTGCTGTAGAGGCTCTGTAAAGCTTTCACTTCATCGTCGGAAAGCGAGAATCGGTTACCGGTGATTCGCTTCACTCGAAATCCTTTGTACGGGTTGGTAATGCGGATGCCGCGCTTGATGGCAAGGTTGATCAGCATCTTCAAAGTTTTGTGATGCTTAGAAACGGTATTGAGTGATACCTGCCTGCGGAGCCATCCATCAAACGCCTGAACGAACTCGAATGTAAGTTCACCGAATCGCAGCTGCGCTCGAAACCGTCGGAGCGTATTGACGGTTGCCATCTGGCTTCGGATGGTAGAAGATTCACGGGCACCATCGGTTTCCAATCGGCGCAGTTCCTTCACTGAAAAATCGAAGAAATCATTCTTCCGATTCTCGTTGGTGAACTCTTCTCGGAATGCTTCAGCAGTGATAAACTGATCCGTCATCTCGAAAAAGTGCCGGATATCGTTCACGCGATCGGAAGCACGCACAACAATGTCGTTGAGCTGTGACACCTGAATCTTTGATAGAGTAGAAGAGGGAGCAAACTGAATGCGCTCTCGAGGTTGATCCCAATTATCGGGACTCAACATAATAGAGAGAGGAAGCACAAGCCTCCTACCATTCACGAAAATTTGCATGCACAGCGGGCACTTACCTGCCGCATTCATTGCCTCCTTGCGAAGGATTACTTTACTGGTTAACCGGTTCACGACAAAAGTGTGTGTAGTGGACATATCGGTGTGTGTAGTATGTGTGAAGTACAACACAACGGCCGCGGATTAACCCTAATCAGAATACTCTAGAAAATCAGAACTTTACGACAGAGGGGTTCATTTCTGAACCCCTCTTAGTGATCCCGCTGGTAACTGAACCTTTTTGGGGATGTATTGATTTTCAGGCAATTTGAATGGGTGCCGGTTGGTTGTGTGTAGTTTATGTGTCGAGAGCGGCGGTAAGGTCGTTTTCGAGCTCATCGATTGACTTACGCAGCTTGTCGATTTTGAGCCTGATTTTGGCCATCTGTTTCACATTGTATACAGTTTCGGGCTCCGAAATGATCAGGTTTTTATGTGATGCCAGGAATTCGTAGATGGGCCATTTATACGATTTGCAGATCGTTTCCAGCTGTTCTACGGTGAGCGTTTTTTTCTCGATTGCTCGCTTCAGTGTAGAGTGAGGAATGCCCGTTTTCGCGGCAAGGTTTCGCCATGAAATTTCATCGCGATTGAGGTAGGATTGGAGCAGGTCGTAATTCACAATTGCGTGTTAATAAACTGTACAACATATTGAACAGTCCGTGTGCAACATATTGTACGTTTGTTCCGACAATATACGGAGCATCCGACAAAATGCGGAAAGAAATCGTTAAAAAACAGCAAAAAATGAGGGAGTACACCTTCTGGCAATGGTACAGCATGCAACCAGTTGCAAAAATCAGGGAGATCCGTAACCAGATCATTGAGAAATGTGAGCTGAAACGGACGGAAGACGGCCGGTGCCCGGTTTTCGAAACATGGCGCTCAGGTAGGACTTCGATTCCTCCCCTAGCTCAAAAGGTAATCAATGAGATTGCAGGACAAGAATTAAGCTACAGCTACTCGGCGGAAGTACAGTTTGTAGCCTGAAATAAACACGTTAACACCTACTTACATGAACAACAACATTGCACAAACAGCTCCGGTATTCCCGGTATTCTTCGCGAATCAGGACGAATCGCGCGCTATCAAGTTTGAAAATGAGTATACGGCTACGATCATTCGTATCGACCGGAACTCTGATGGCATATTCACTTCGTTGCAGCGCAGGTTTGTGCTGTCAACTTTTTTCGTTTCCTGCAAGGTGAGTATGCTTGAAATTACCATGTCTCAGTTTTACGCTATTTCTGCATGTGCACTTAATGCTTCATCAGACATTTTAGAACCTCAAGTTAAGAAAGACAATGGCCAACAGAACTAAAATCATGTTGATAGGATGCATTGACGGCATCGATTTCAATATACAGGAATATGAGGATATGGCTCAGTTTGCCTTGGAGCACGGGTATTCCCCTGTCATTCCAACAAAACTGTTTCCAGTTAAAACAACTGTACAGGAATATAACTGGGTGCGTATTGTTGGTTCTGAACTTTTGAAGTGTGATGAGATTGTTACCCTGCATGATTGGGAACAAGCACCTGTAAATACTAAGCTGATTCAAATGGCGAATATGGCAGCGATTCCTGTAACCCATTTCACACGGTTTTTGCAAAGGGAATCAACCCATAAACAAGAGAATTTATAGTGTCGTTCTTTATTCCCGGCCTGACGATGAGCCGGGATTTCCGGAGGGGTGGCGAAATGGTAGACGCTAAGTGCAATGGTAAGAGCGCTTAAATCCAAAGTACAGGTTGGTACGAGGCAAAGACCGATGACTATAACAACCAGTGAGAGTTCGATTCTCTCTCCCTCCGCAAACCCAAAGAAGGGCAATGATCGAGTACCGATGGTATGCCTACCTGTTTGTCCTGAGAGTAGTGGAACAGGTGATTGCAAGGAACGACTCTACGGATGATCGCCCACCGACGCAGCCTCGATAGATGAGGATAGGGTGCCCCCGCCGAATCAGGGGGCTTTATGAAAGACCCTTATCAGAATTCCTGTGTGTGACGGGATGACAGCCGGGAAAGACCGGCTTTATACCTAAACCCTTATGAAAGATAAACTGTTCACCCCTGACTATAACAAGAAACGATTTACGATAACTATTACAGTTTGCGAAAACTGCAATTTGTTGAATGTTGAAGGGTACAAACCAGATGAAAAAATTACCTATCAAGAACTGGTTGGAGCAATTGAAATTGTCAAGCTCAACTTAATCAATGTGCAGTCTGAGGAAAATCGAAAACAATTCAATAATTCGATCACGTGCCAAGATTGCGGGCTACCAACTACAGAAGTTCGACCCGGTAAACATCAATGCATTAATCCTGATTGCAAATCTTCCAACTCATGAAACTTAACCAAGCCAAACAAATTGCAGCAGGCATAAAATCGCTCTTAGAGCCGCACTGCCAGCTGATTGAAATTGCAGGTAGCATACGGCGTGAATGTGCGTTGGTGAATGATATTGAGATTGTGTGTGTACCGAATGCTGTGAAGCAAAGCGACCTGTTTGATTCTTCAAGAATATGGGTACGATCA
>Ga0213919_1000398_pt1 | contig 19731 bp, 14 predicted proteins | sample McNCre317MG_FD_161056 | JGI IMG/M metagenome (GOLD analysis project Ga0213919, IMG submission 161056) | Freshwater microbial communities from McNutts Creek, Athens, Georgia, United States - 3-17 MG | ecosystem: Environmental > Aquatic > Freshwater > Creek | place: USA: Georgia | collected... | reverse complement strand
TATTGATGTTGAAACTTCCGGAGCAGATCCAAGTTATGACCAAGTCATCGATTTAGGTTTTCTTTTATTTGATGGAACTAAACTTCAAAAAAAATATTCTAGTCTTGTTCAATGCCCGAATGAATTATCCTCTTTTATTCAAAAACTTACGGGGATCACTCCCAAAATGCTATCTTCTGCTCCCACTTGGAGAGAAGTTGAAAAAGATCTTCAAGAGCTCTATGGTGTAAAGCTCATTGCTCACAATGCTGATTTTGAAGAAGGTTTTTTAAAACGCAGTTTTGATAAAATTGACGATGGGAGTGCGAGAGAAGAATACTGCGACACGCTTTTATTTTTAGGCTTACTTTTTCCAGAATTCTCTTCACTAAAACTAGAGCATTTTATCCAAGATTGGAAAATTGCTGAAACTGAAACTCATAGAGGATTTGAAGACTCTCTTGATCTATTAAAAGTGATCTTAGTAGCGGCCAAACTCACAAAGTTGGATAAAGCGCTCACTTCATTTTTTCAGATTCAACTTTTAGAAAAGAAGATACTGCAAACTGATTTTTGGCTGATGAATTTTTTAAAACTGACTTCGGAAGAGCTCAATGACATTGCTCTCCAAATTGATTTTAATTTGGATCATCATGTAGAGATTGCGAAGGCTCAAATTTGGGCCCGAAGATTTCCAGAAATTTCTAAACCGAAGGCCCACAAAAAAAATTTCTCATTGGAATTTAGTGGTTCAAATATTAAAGAGATTTTTAATGACGAAGAAAAAATTAAAACGCTCTTTCCTCTCTATAAAAAAAGACAAGCGCAAATTGACTTGGCCTTAAAAGCGGGGCAGGCCTTAAAAAATAATATCCACAGTCTCATTCAAGCTCCAACTGGAACGGGAAAGACTTTTGGTTATTTAATTCCCTCCGTTCTTTTTTCTCTTGAAGAAAAAAAGCCAGTCCTGGTGGCGACTGGAACAAAAACGCTTCAGCATCAAGCTTTTAATAAAGACGTTCCTCAGGTGAAAGAATTTTTAGGTTTATCAGACGAGGAAGTAAAAATAAAACTACTAGTTGGTTCAAATAATCATTTATGTGAATCACTTTTTCGCCAGGAAGAAAATGAAAATTCTCTTTTAGGTTACGCTCAAGAATTTAATGAAGCCTTCACTTCACTTTATTTCGAAATGGTCTTTTTTCATAATTCTCGCATGAAAAGTGACGAAAAACTTATTCGCGATGATTTGCCATACGTCCTCAAAAGAAAAATAGATGCTCTCATGAAACGCGAAAGAGAAATTGCGGTGGATTTCAGGTCATGTTCTGGACAAAATTGTCCATTTAAAAATCACTGTAGTTATATAACAGGGTTAAGAGAGGCAAGAGAGGCCAATATCATTATTGGCAATCATTCACTTATGTTTTCATGGCCTAAGGGCATGCCGAGACCACTTCATATTGTGGTTGATGAGGCCCATAAAATTGAGGATGAAGCGACCAAAGCCTTCTCACTTGAAATTGATCAAAAAACATTTGAAATCTTTATTTCAAACCTTCAACATCTTCAAGGGATAGGATCTCTTTTTTATTTGTTGGCCCAAAATGAAACAACTCCCGGCGAGTCAAGTGAGGTCATTAAAACCTTAAGAGAAGAAACTTTAAGGGCCCATCAAATGCTCATGGATCACCTCACGCCACTTGCTGAAAAAGTCTCACTTTATTTTAAGCGCATGCCAAAATACACTGAAATTTTTTGGAACGAGCTCCCTATGATTGGTCGAGACACTCATAAAGAGTCGCTTGCCCAAGCGATATTAAATTCTCTTGAAAGTGTGAGTTATATTTTACAAACTTATATGAGTCATTTACTTCCTTATAGCGGCAGATTTGATGTTAAAAACTTAAAAAGTGAAAATGAAGTTATTGCCTTTACCCGGTTTGAATCTTTTTTCTCCCAGCTTTCTGATTATGTGATGACATTTGATATACTTTTAAAGGAATCCGCTAACTCTTGTCGTTCGATGAAGTATCTTGAGGGCGATGGATATCTTTTTTCATCTTCGCCAGTCGATGTGGGGAGAATTGTCAGTGATCAACTTTTAAAAACGTCGGCATCGGTGATTTTTACCAGTGCCACTCTCGCCAATGGAACCGGAGACACTGGTGCCAAAGGAATTGAATGGGCCACAGGATATGCTTACCTTGAGCCAGAAAAACGATTTAAGAGTGGAACTTATTTGCCTTTTACTTTTGATTACAAAAAAAATACCAAGGTTTTTCTTTGTGATGATGGGCCTAGTTTATATCAAGCAAACTTTGTCGAGCACCACTTAAAAATTATAAAGCCCCTCATTCAAAAGTTGGGTGGAAGAACACTTCTTTTATTTTCGGCCAAATCGCGCTTTGAAATCGCCAGGGAGATATTGCTTAAAGAATTTGAAGGTCAAATTCCACTTTTTATTCAGGGAATGGGGACGAGTGTTGTAGAAGATTTTAAGCGCTCGGGATCAGGCATACTTCTTGGCATGGAATCTTTTGGCGAGGGGATAGATATTCCTGGAGATGCCTTGCAATTTATTTTCATTGATAAAGTTCCCGATTTGCGAATGGATCTAGTCATTAACGAAAGGCGAGATTTTTTTGAAGCAGAACTGGGTAATGAATTTACCGATTATTACCTGGCCCATAGAACGAGATCACTTCATCAAAAATTGGGAAGGTTACTGAGAACTGAACAAGATTATGGAGGAGTGATTATTGTCGATAACAGAGTGAAGAGTTGGAAAGGAAAGACCATGGAAAAACTCGTGAAACTCATGGAGCCTTACTCACTAGAGAGAGCGACAACTCTGGAAGCTTGCCAGGCCATAGAAGATTTTATTCTTTCTCATTCAAGTCATTAAAGTACTTAATTTGAATTTTTGTGCCGTCTTCAGTCTTTATGAGATAGGGAATACCTCCATGTTGACTCAAAAAGATTTTAATATGTGGAGGCTCTTTTAAATTTTTAAAATCAGCATCTTCATCAAACATGCGGTACTGGGTGGCCTGAACGTTTTGACCGTCGATATTCATTTTTTCTGCCGTAATGGCCGCTCTTTCTAAAATGACATTTTTAAAATAGGGAGCTTCTTTATAGTCCCATTGGTTGAAACCAACCAGGACGTTGAAAGAATTTTTTCCGGTGGCATCAAATTTCTTTGAGCGCATAAAGAGCATGGAACTTGCCGCTGTGGGAGTGGCAATATGATATTTTGGAGCAGTGGCAATTTCATCAGTTCGCGATTCATTCTTAGAATTGGTGAAGGTATAAGCCAGGTGATTTCTTTTTTGATTATACTCGTAAGTTTCCCTGGTCGTTTCTTTACCCATGAGTTTTTCAACAAGCACAAAGACGGGGATATACTCTTTATTAATCGAATACTCAGTGTGGATGTTTAGAATCTCTCCGGTCGTGACCTTAACTACAGCTTCAGAGATGTAGTGATAGGTTTGATCTTTTTTGTCGCGGTAAACGTCGAAAATTTCTTCAGCGTAAATATTTTCGTTTCTTATGTAATTAAAGGCTCCGCGATAAATCTTATCATCTTTGCGGTAAGCTTTGGTGGTCCAAGTCTGTGGTTGTTGCATGGATCTATTCTAATTAAGAATTTGATAATATCAAAGGCAAAAGATATAATACCTTCCTACTCAACTTTAAGGTCATAAAACGCTGGAGACTAGTGATGATTAGTTATAATGTTTATAAAATTTTGCATTTAATGACTCTCTTTTCTCTTTTTTTTGTCGTGGGATTTTTTGTGAGTGACAAAGAGGCTACGAAGAAAAAATCGTTGAGAATCGTTTTTGGCATTATTAGTTTCCTAGTGTTTGTTGCAGGGATGGGACTCATTGCTAGACTGGGCTTTAAGCATGGCGAGCCTTTTCCCGTTTGGATACTTGTTAAGATGGGAGCGTGGATAGTTTTAAATATCCTTGTGGTGGTCATTATTAAAGTTCAAGATGTAAAAATCAGATACACGGCAGCTTTTTTAATTTTATTAAATGTGTTTTTTGCTGTTTATGCGGCCATCACAAAATTAATGGCCTAAATGAAAAAGAATTCTCATCGCCCTCTATTAGGCTCTCAAGGTTTTGACAAAAAATATTGGGATGTAAATTACGAAAGTCCAGAAGAAATGGATAATATCGTTAATGCTAAAGAACATGCCGACTATATGCGGGCCATTTTTAGTTTGGAGTCCGTCGACATTAGTTCTGTGGTCGATTTAGGTTTTGGCCTGGGAGTTTTGTTTAAAGAAGTCTTAAAAACGTTTAAGCCTTATCGAGCATTAGGAATCGAGCCATCCGCTTATCCTTTTGAGTTAGTATCTCAAAAAAAACTCACAACAAGTGAGAGCACCAAGCTTAAGTTAATGAATTGCGATCTTGTCACCTGGGCCTTAAGTGAACCAAAAAAAGAGCAAACTTTCGACTTGGGCATATGCACTTCAGTCTTTCAGTATTTGAGTGATGAAGAAATTAAAATTGTCATCCCTATTTTGGCAAAAAGAATACGCTACCTTTACTTTTCTGTACCTACGGACCTGGAGCTTAAAAGACAAATTAGCGAACTTGAATTTAAAGATGAATACGCCATTCATCGCAGTCGCGAAAAATATGTGAAACTCGTCAAGCCTCATTTTACATTTATTTCTAGCAGGCTTTTAGAAAGTAAGTTTCATTTTGATGAAGAGAAGAGCCATTTTACAGATTTATTATTTAGATTTTAAGATTAATAGTGAGTGAATAATTATTTGGAGAGAAAAAATGAAAGCATGTCCATGTGGATCGGGGAAAAATTTAACAGACTGTTGCGAACCCTATTTAAAAGGGACAAAAAAAGCTCCGACAGCTGAAAGTTTAATGCGTTCTCGCTATACAGCATTTGCCCTTGGGGAACTTGATTATGTTGAAAAAACTCATCATGAATCAACGCGTGGTGAACTTGATATGGAAGGTGTGCGTTCATGGGCCACCAACTCTGAGTGGTTAGGTTTAGAGATTCTGAATGTTGAAAAGGGATCTGAAAAAGACACAGAAGGAAAAGTTGAGTTTAAGTGTAAGTTTATTTTCAATGAAAAACCCCAAACTCATCATGAATTAAGTACATTTACGAAAGTAAACGATCAGTGGTTTTTTGTAGATGGTGTCATGAGAAATGCAACCGTAAGAAGAGCAGAGCCCAAAATAGGGCGCAATGATCCTTGTCCATGTGGGTCAGGAAAAAAAGCGAAAAAATGCTGTCATCAGTAAGAATTTGGGCGTGATTGCTTCTGAAAAAGTGGTAAAGCGCCCTTTGAATTTAATTTCATTTAGTCACTAAGACTTTTCTTCCTCATAAGAAATAAAGCTTAAAATTTTGATATCTTAGAGCTATATTAGGTGGACTTCATTTTAACCGAGTAAATTACTTTTTGTTCTTTAGTAGTTTACTTTTATTTCGAGGCTAAACATGTCTAAAACTTTCGACTTCACTCATTTATCTAGCTCTGACATTACCTTTATTGATTCACTTTATGAAAATTTTAAAACAAACCCGGATTCAGTAGATGAGTCTTGGCAAAGATTTTTTCAGGGCTTTGAATTTTCAAACGTTGGTTTCGGAACTTCTGGAACAAGTGGTGCAGGAATTAACGACGAAAAACTTCGCAGTGAATTTAATGTCTTTAGACTCATTCAATCTTTTAGAACCAGAGGGCATTTACTTTCTGACACAAATCCCATCCGACCAAGAAGAGATAGAAAAGCAAGAATCAGCTTAGAAGAATACGGTCTCAGCGAAGCCGACAGACAAACGGTTTTTCAATGTGGAGAATTTGTAGGTCTTGGCCCGGCGACGCTCGATCAAATCTTAGATCATTTAAAGTCAATTTACTGTGGGAAAATTGGCTTCCAGTACATGCATTCAAATAACACCGACGTACGTCGCTTCATGAGAGAGAGAATTGAAAGCACGGCCAAGAAAATTGAAATGCCCATTGAAAAGAAAAAAAGAATTCTGCAAAAACTAAACGAAGCCAATGTGTTTGAAAATTTTCTTCAGACAAAATATGTTGGGCAAAAAAGATTTTCTCTTGAAGGTGGAGAGACGACTATTCCAGCTCTTGATGCCATTATCAATAAAGGGGCTGATCTCGGAGTCAAAGAATTTGTTATCGGTATGGCCCACAGAGGTCGCTTAAATATTTTAGCAAATACAGTGGGAAAAACCTACGAGTATATTTTTACTGAATTTGAAGGGGGCTCTAAAGAAGAACTCGCAGGGCACACGGGAGATGTCAAATACCACATGGGATTTACATCAACTTTAAAAACTCAATCAGAAAAAGAAGTGCACGTAAAATTGCTTCCAAATCCGTCTCACCTAGAGACGGTGGCTCCTGTGGCCATTGGATATTGCCGAGCTCTTGAAGATCTTCACTATGAAGGGGATCAATCAAAAGTTATTCCTATCATCATTCATGGAGATGCCGCGGTCGCGGGCCAAGGTGTTGTCTACGAAACTCTGCAAATGAGTAAACTTAAAGGCTACTCAGTTGGAGGAGCCATCCATTTTGTGATCAACAATCAAATTGGTTTTACGACTGATATTGAAGATGCTCGTTCATCTCATTATTGCGTCTCTGTTGCAAAAACAGTGGAAGCTCCTATTATTCAAGTGAATGGAGATGATCCTGAGGCAGTGGTTTACGCAGTTGAATTGGCCGTTGAATTTAGACAAAAATTTAAAGAAGATATTTTCATCGATATGGTTTGCTATAGAAAGCATGGCCATAACGAAGGGGATGAGCCTCGTTACACGCAGCCGACTCTTTATGGATTAATCACAAAACATAAAAATCCTCGCGAGCTTTACCTTGATCAATTGCTTTCCAATGGAAAAATTGAAGCAGCACTTGCAAACGAAATGATTGAATCTTATAAGCAGCTTCTTTCAGATCGATTTAACAATGTCAGACAAAAAGAAATTCCAGAAAGAGCAAGAGGTCCTCATAAAGATTGGGAAGGCATGGAGTATTCAAAAGAAAATTCTTTTGATTCTTCACCGGACACAAAAGTGAGTTTAGCGAATTTAGAAAAAGTTGCGAAGGCCATCACGGCGGTTCCATCTGGAATGGAAATTGTTAAAAAAGCCCAAAAAGTTTTAGAGGATAGAATTCAAGCATTTTCAACAGATAAACTTGATTGGGCACTAGGTGAATTATTAGCTTACGGAACATTACTCAATGAAGGACATCCTTTAAGATTTTCTGGTCAAGATGTAATCCGAGGGACTTTTTCTCATAGGCAAGCCAAAGTATTTGATGAAAGAACCAATGAAGCTTTTTGTGGACTAGAAACGATTTCTCCTAACCAAGGAAAAGTAAGTATCTATAATTCACTTCTTTCTGAATATGCTGTTTTAGGTTTTGAATTTGGTTACTCATGGGCCACGCCAAAAAGTTTAACCATTTGGGAAGCTCAATTTGGAGACTTCTCTAACGGTGCTCAAATCATGATTGATCAATATATCACTTCAAGTGAAGTGAAGTGGCAAAGAATGAGTGGACTTGTGATGCTTCTTCCTCACGGACATGAAGGGGCAGGGCCAGAGCATTCAAGTGCTCGTCCTGAAAGATATTTACAATTAGCTGCTGATAACAACATCATCGTTGCTAATGCGACAACGCCAGCAAATATGTTTCACTTGTTAAGAAGACAAATAAAGTGGAATTTTAGAAAGCCAGCGATAGTTATGACTCCTAAGTCACTTCTTCGCGATCCTCGTTGCACGTCGACGAGAGATGAACTCGTGAATGGAAAGTTTCAAGAATTAATCGATGATCCAAATACAGCGAAAAAACCGACGAGAGTGATTTTTTGTACTGGAAAAATTTATTACGAGCTTTACGATAAAAAAATTGCCGACAAAAGAGATGATGTGGCCATCGTAAGACTAGAGCAGCTTCATCCATTGCCAGAAAAACAAGTAATGAAAGTTTTAGAAAAATATAAAGGCGCTGAGCTTTATTGGTTACAAGAAGAACCAAAAAACCAAGGCTATTGGACTTACTTATTAAGGTTTGATGTCTTTAGAGACTTTAAGCTCATTTCAAGAAAATCATCAGCAAGTCCGGCCACAGGTTTTTCTAATGTTCATAAAAAAGAGCAAGCAGAAATTATAACGAAAGCATTTTCAAAATAAGGATTAAGTCATGAGCATTGAATTAAAAATTCCCGTTATTGGTGAATCAGTGACCGAGGTCACGCTTTCATCATGGTTAAAAAAAGATGGTGAATACGTCGCCGAAGGTGAAGCCGTCTGCGAAATTGAATCGGATAAAGCATCGATGGAATTACCGGCGCCGAGTGCTGGGGTTTTAAAAATTTTAGCTCAAGCGGGAAGTGAATTAAAAATTGGAGCGAAAATTGGTGAGCTTGATACGAATGCCTCTAAGCCAGCTGGAAATGCGACGGCAGCAGTAGCGACTGCTAAAGTTGAAGCACCGGTGGCACAGACTAGTTCGAAGGAAGTAAATGTGCCAAGTCCTGCTGCCAGAAAAATTCTTGAAGAAAAAGGTGTCGATTCTGGCGCAGTGAAGGGTTCTGGAAAAGATGGGCGTATCACTAAAGAAGACGCGATGAATGCTCAAGCGGCTTCATCAAAAGCTGTAAGTCCTGCAGCCTCAGCAGCACCAGCGAGAGCTGCTGTAGCTCCTGGCTCTAGAAACTCTCGACCAGAAAAAATGACAAGATTACGTAAAACGATTGCTTCGAAACTCGTTGAAGCAAAAAATACGACAGCGATGCTCACGACATTTAACGAAGTCGACATGTATGAGCTTATGAATTTAAGAAAAAAATACAAAGAAGCTTTCACTAAAAAGCATGGTGTGGGTTTAGGCTTTATGTCTTTATTCACGAAAGCCGTCACCGTAGCCCTTAAAGATTGGCCAGCAGTAAATGCTCAAATCAATGGCGATGAAATTATTTATCATGACTATGCCGATGTTGGAATTGCGGTTTCAACTCCTAAGGGACTAGTTGTTCCGGTGGTGAGAAATGCTGAGAGCATGAGTCTGGCTGAAATTGAAAAAGAAATTTTAGCACTTGCCACAAAAGCTCGCGATGGAAAAATTACGATTGAAGAAATGTCTGGTGGAACCTTTTCAATAACAAACGGTGGGGTGTTTGGATCGATGCTTTCAACACCAATTTTAAATATTCCCCAATCAGCAATTTTAGGAATGCATAATATTATTGAAAGACCAGTGGCGATTAATGGACAAGTCGTGATTCGTCCTATGATGTATCTGGCCCTTTCTTATGACCATAGAATTATCGATGGACGAGAATCAGTGAGCTTTTTAAAACAAGTAAAAGAACTTCTTGAAGATCCTTCAAGACTTCTATTGGATGTGTAATTTATGAAAGAGTATGATGTTGTTGTCATTGGTTCTGGACCTGGCGGATATATTTGTGCCATAAGATGTGCCCAATTGGGAATGAAAGTGGCCATTATCGAAAGATACAAGACCCTTGGGGGAACGTGCCTAAATGTCGGGTGTATTCCTTCAAAAGCTTGGCTAGATTCCAGCGAAAAATATCATGAACTCACTCATAGTTTTGCTGATCATGGGATTGCCGCCTCAGGTGTTAAATTAGATTTTACAAAAATGAGCGATAGAGTCAAAAAAGTTGTCAGTGATGTATCTGGTGGTGTGGCTTTCTTGATGAAAAAAAATAAGATTGATGTCTTTTATGGGCATGGAGCATTTAAAGATGCTCACACTGTGACGATCAAAGGTGAAAAAGAAAACACAGATATCATTGGTAAAAAAATTGTTATAGCGACAGGATCAAAGCCTTCGACTCTTCCAGGAGTCACCATTGATAAAGAAAGAATTATCACGAGTACGGAAGCTTTAGTTTTAAAAGAGCTTCCTAAAAAACTTATCGTCATTGGAGGAGGAGTTATTGGTCTTGAACTCACTTCCGTCTTTAGACGATTAGGAACCGAAGTCAGTGTGATTGAATATGCTGATTCTATTATTGCCACAATGGATGCTGGCCTTGGAAAAGAACTTCACAAAGTTTTAAAGCGAGATGGAGTTGAATTTTTCTTAGGTCATGGTGTGACCGAAGTAAAATCAAATGGAAAACAAGTCACTGTTAAAGCAAAAGATAAAGCTACACAAAAAGAAGTATCTTTTGAAGGAGACTACTGTTTAGTGGCCGTCGGAAGAAAGCCTTATACAAATGACTTGGGCCTAGAGAAAGCAGGAGTGAAATTAGATGAGAGAGGACGCGTAGATGTGAACTCTCATCTTCAAACCAATGTTTCTCACATCTATGCTATTGGAGATGTGGTTAAAGGGGCGATGCTTGCTCATAAAGCGGAAGAAGAAGGAGTTTTAGTGGCCGAACTCATGGCCGGACAAAAACCTCATATCGATTACAACTTAATTCCCGGTGTTGTTTACACTTGGCCTGAAGTGGCGGCCGTGGGAAAAACAGAAGAGCAATTAAAAGCTGAGGGACGAGAGTACAAAGCGGGAAGTTTTTTAACCAAGGCAAGTGGGCGAGCTCGTGCTTCTAATGAGTCTGACGGATTTGTTAAAGTATTAGCAGATAAAAAGACGGATGAAATTTTAGGCGTTCATATGATTGGGCCTAGATGTGCTGATCTCATTGGGGAGGCAGTGCTTGCTATGGAGTATAGAGCTTCGGCAGAAGATGTGGCAAGAACAAGTCATGCCCATCCAACTTATTCCGAGTCATTGAAAGAAGCTTGCTTAAATGCCACTGATAAGAGGTCTTTAAATTCTTAAAAAATGCAAAACAGAAATAGTCGGCTTTAGTAAGAATGATATATATCATGCTTAATTTTAACCCGAAGTGTTTATACTAATTAAATGAATTTAAGAAATAAACTCATCTCAGCCCTTTTTGTTTTCACAGTCCTATTTGTTACTTCAATTTATCTTTTGTCATCTTCAATTATTTTAAATGGATTTAGCAATATTGAAGATGAAATTAATCAAAAAACAATAGAACGCTTTAAAAAAGTTATTGAAGATGAGTTATCAACTCTCACCATCACATCTGTTGGTTGGTCAAGTTGGGATGATTCTTACGCTTATGCTACGGCCAAAGTTAGGAATGATCATTATGTAAAAAACAATTTTGAAATTGAAACGATGTTTGATTCAAAATTTACAAGAGTTTCATTTTTCGACTTAAACTTAAACACACTTTTTGCCAAAGAGTATTTGCATGCTGAAAGAAAAATTTTAAATACTGATAGCAAAATTCTCAACGAATTTCATGAAAAAGTTTTAATTAATGCAACTCGAGTTGATTTAAAAACACCAATGGCGGGTATTTTTGTTCATGATAAGCAGGCAGAATTTTTTACTTTAAATCCCGTCTATCCTGGAAGTGGGAAAGGTCATCCCGTTGGATATATGGGCTTTTTTAGGGCGATAGATCAAGAAAGACTTGAGAAATTAAGTAGTATCATGAATTTTACAATTCACTTAAATATCATTCCCAAAGTTTTAAAAAATTCAAATCAAATCCAATTAATAAACAATCAAGAAAATACTTTAGCCAAGATTAATTTAGATAGTTTTGATAAAAAGATGGAAATTCATTTTGATTTTAAAATTCCAAGGAGCATTTATAATTATGGTACAAATGTTAATACAAAATTTTTAGTTGTACTCCTTTTGGTGACTGTCCTACTTTGTTTTTTAGTTTACCGGTTTTTTGATAAATATATTATAAAAAAAATCCTAATCATCAATAATGAACTTTTAGAAATATCTTCCAGTAAATTTGAAAAAAGCAGTGTGAGTGCTTTTAGCGATGATGAAATTGGACAACTTTCAAAAAGTATTAATTTATCACTTGAAACAATTAGTAATAATAATGTTATTATTAATAGAGCTTCAAAATTTTCTGCGCTTGGTGAAATCGCAGCTTCACTGGCACACGAAATTAATAATCCAATAACGGCCATATCACTGCAAGCCTCAAGTATAACTAAATTATTAGAAGAGCCTGTTAGTTTAGATAAGAATGAAATTAAAGATAAAATTGAAAAAATAAAAAATCAAACACTACGAATTGAAAAAATTATAAAATCCTTGCGATTTATTTCCAGGGATGGAGATCTTGATCCTTTTGAACTAATAACACTTGAAAAATTATTTGAAGAAATTCATGCCCTCTTTATTGAAACTCTTAAACATAAAAATATACAATTTGACACAAAAAGTTTTAATGTCACATTTTCTATTAGATGCAGGCCTGTTCAAATTGTCCAAATTCTGATCAATCTCATAAATAATGCCATTGATGCAATCGAAAATTCAGAATCTCCTTGGATCAAATTGTCCTCTTACGAAGACGATAGAAATGTTTACATTTGTCTTACGGACAGTGGTATTATACATGATGACGCCGTTATTAAAAAAATGATGGAACCATTTTTCACCACGAAATCTTCAGGGAAAGGCACGGGATTAGGTTTGAGTATAACTAAAAAGATCATGGAATCTCATCAAGGGAGTATCCATTTTGAATCTACTCCCCATACTTCTTTTGTCTTAGCTTTTTCTAAGTTAAAACTGAGCTGAATTAAGCATGAAGTACTTTTTTTTATTTTCCTTTTCCAATAAAATATCAGGACTTACTAAACTTATAGGAGAATCAAAATGATTAAAGCATTAATGTTATCTTTTTTTATGCTAAGTGTCGCGCAAGCGAAAATTCAAACTCAAAAAGTAGAGTACAAGTCGGGAGATCTAACTTTCGAGGGATTTTTAGCTTATGACTCTAATCTTAAAGGAAAAAAACCTGGAGTTATGATTGTTCACAACTGGATGGGCGTGACGAGTGAAACAGAATCTAAGGCCATCGAAGTGGCAAAGCTTGGATACGTGGCCTTTGCCGGAGATATTTATGGCAAGGGAATCAGACCGACTGATGCCAAAGGAGCAGGGGAACTGGCCACAAAATATAAAAGTGACATTAAACTCTTAAGAGAAAGAGCACTTCTTGCAGTGGAAGAACTAAAAAAACAAAAAAATGTTGATGCTGCAAAAATTTTCGTTACAGGGTACTGCTTTGGTGGGACGACTGCCATTGAAGTCGCTAGATCAGGGGCTGATGTAAAGGGAGTTGTTTCATTTCATGGAGGATTAACTCCATCAAGTGATGATAAAAATATTAAGGGATCAGTTTTAGTTCTTCATGGAGCAGTTGATCCTTATGTCCCACAAAAAGACATTGATGGTTTCTTAAAAGGAATGAATGATTCAAAAGTAGATTATGAAATGATTTCTTATGCTAACTCTGTTCATAGCTTTACTGAAAAAGCAGCAGGAAATGATAATTCCAAAGGCGCAGCTTACAATGAACTAGCTGATAAACGTTCATGGATTGCTATGAAAAATTTCCTAATGGAACATGCAAAATAATTATTAAAGTTTTTAAATTAGTTGCCACCAATTATGCTTTGTAAAAAAAGCATAATTGGATTGGCAATTTAAAAGTCTAATCTTTTCTTCATTCATCATTTTTTCAAGTTCTAAGATTTTTTCATCAAAGTTTTCACAGTCATTACTAACATTCATCGGCCTTCCATATGAAATGAAGATGAGACTAAATGGTTTCGGTAGTCTAAACTTATCCCAACTTTTAAATTCCCAATAATGTCTAGGTAAAACAATATAGGGAATGATGACTGCGTTTGATTTTTTTGCCATGTCAATAATTCCCGGTTTCACTTTTTCTGCTGGACCTCTAGGTCCATCAACGGTCACGGCACCAGGAAAACCTTTTTTGAGCGACAAAATCATCTCTTCTTTAGCCACACTACCATTTTTATCAACATTACCTTTTTTAGAACTTCCACGGCACACAATATGTCCAAACCTCGAGCATGTGAAAGCGACAGGCTCAGCGTCTTTTGATTTTGAAACAATTACAACATGAGGATGACCAGATTGAGCGAGAATGCCTGGAAATAAATTCTGATGATAGATGGAAAAAATATAATTTTGTTTTTGATGTATAAGTTCGTTCATATTTTTTGTCGATTCACTTAAAAATCGATAGCGATAAGTTAAGTGCATCGCTCGGACAAAAAGATAAATAAAAAATGAGAGTGTATTTAATAAAATTTTTTTCATGGACCTCATTCTATACTTGATTGTCTCGTTGGGGAAATTTTTTACCAATCTTATTTGTCTTCTTTTAATAATTTAGAATTGAAATTCTAGGGCGATAAGACTTCCATAAGGAGTTTTTATGTTTAAAGTTAGAATCATCAGTGGTGTCATTATCCTATGTTGTTGGACAAATCTTTGGGCCAATGACCCTCTTGATCTAGATCGTTTTGACTTCAATGAACCCCTAAAATCTGATTTAGGGACAAACTTAAAACTTTGGGCCACTTATTATTATTTGCCAGAAATTGCAGAAGACACTGGAACAGTTCCCTTAAGAGATATGAAAGGACAAGAATTAGGACCGAGACTCACGCTTAAACATTGGTGTGATACAGCGATGGAGGGATCAGTAAAAATTAATTCAGCCAGCGGGGAAGCCAAAACATTTAATTATCACGGTGTCACAAATGACTATTTTGTTGATTGTAAATCCATATATCCAAAGCACACAGGCATAGGAAAAACAAAATTTCGAGAGGCAAATGGTGTTTATGGAGATGGCCTTGATGATTATATTTTATCACCTTATAGAACTCTCGCCACGGATTCAAGTGTGATTAAGCCAGGAACAGCGCTTTATATTCCTAGAGCTCGTGGAGCAAAAATTGTTCTCCCAAATGGAAGAGTGATTTTACATGATGGATATTTTTTTGCAGCAGATAAGGGGGGAGCGATCAAAGGAACTCATGTTGATGTTTATATAGGAGTTTCTAAAAATGCGAGCTTTTTTCCTTGGATAACAAGCAACGAAAACAAGACCTTTGATGCCTACGTTGTCAAAGACCAAAAAATTATTCAAGAATTACTTGTTCTCCATACAATTAAATAATGAAAGATGAACGTATAAAGCTTTTAGTCTACAGGGAAAAACGATCCTATTTGTTTGCCTCGTTATGTAGTGCCATGGCCGCTTTATCTATGTTTTATAAACTTTTTCAAAATGATCTCTACGTGAAGATTTTAAAATTTCCCTGGTTTGCTTCTGTCGTTTTACTTCTTATATTAGGCAATATGATTCATGGATTTTTTGCTTTCAAAAGTTACAATGAACTTCACGAGTCTAGTGATTTAATGCAGGTAAAAGACATTAAAAGAATTTACTACAAATCTTTTCTAATAAACTTTCTGACTCCATATATTGTCTTAATCATTCTTTTTATTACAATCAAAGAATTCTTTATTGCCCTTATTGCCATGATTCTTTTTTGTTTTATGGCCCTTGGTTGCTATTTCTTAGATTTAAAGCCGACAATGAATTTAAAGTAAGGTATTTTTTACACAATTTGCATTTGTGTTGTTCTGTCGCAGGATCCCTGCAGGTATAGTTTAGCCCGCTATGATAAGATTCTTGAAATCGACCATCATCTTTTCTCTTTTGCTTGCGACTCAATTAATTTGGGCTGAGACCCTATGTCCAAATAATAGGCCAGACTTGTTTTGTCTCACTCCAGAAATGGCACCAGAGAGTCCAGTGAAGATCTTTGAGTTTTATGCAATTCCGTCAAATCTCATTGGGCTTTTTCATGAGGAGTTAAAGTCGGCACCAGCACCATTATACTTAGATGCAAAATGGGAAAGCCCTTTTTTTGGAGCCGGAGTTTCTCTCTATCAAGATCAATTTTCTCTTATGGTTTTAGGGGGCACAACGAGGGTGCCTGGTTTTAGTTTGGAGGCCTATGCCGCTTTAATTTGTCATGAATTAGGCCACATTCTAGGAGGCCATCCAAAGCAAACAATTCCAGGGGCAGAGTGGGCATCGGCCGAGGGGCAAGCTGATTTTTTTGCCGCTTCAATCTGCTTACCTCGCTACTTTAAATCACTGGGTGTAAAAGAAAGCTTAATTCCAAAGGCGATAGAAAATGCCGGGTTTGAGATGATGTGGGCATTTAGAAATTTTGATTCCAGTCACACTCGCCTAATTTTAGTAAGAGATGCTGTTAATTTAGAAGTTGTGGGAAAAACTTTAAAAAATGAATATCCAACGATTCAATGTCGATATGAAACTTTTAGAAATCCAAAATCTAGATCTAGCTGTTGGTTTAAAGACTAGATCTTTACAATGTCATTTCAATATTAAGCCTTCTTATAAATCCTTTGAGGTCTACTAAGTATATTGAGTCACCCTCAATGCTTGCACTGGCCATGGTTTTTTTCCAAGGTGATGTAGAGTTTTTTTCTGGAAACCAATGAAGTAATATTTTTCCAGAGGAAGGTGAAAGAGCATAAAGACCATTGTCAAAAGAGGCATACCAAAGGACGTTTCTTTTTGGATCATAACTAAAGCTATTGAGTGCATAATTTGTTTTTTTTGTTCCCGTCTCGTGGCACCACAATTTATTTTTAGTTGTGATGTTGATGGCACAAATTTCACCAAGCATACCAGAGACGAAAGCATACTCAAATTGATTTGATTTTATGTAAAGAGGTTTTCCTACTAAAGGTGAATTGAAGGGAATTGAAAAAGAGGCTTCGCCATTATTTTTATTAAGGCAGTAAAAAAAACCAACGTCACTTTCAGTATAGATTTCACCAAGGACATAACAAACATCTTGAGTTGAGAGAATTGGATGCATCCAATTTGAAAGTGGGAGTTCTTTTTTCCATAATGTGTTTCCAGTATTTAAATCATATGCACTGGCGTAGGAGCGATCAAAAGGAAGACCTTTTTCTTTCCCTGTTCCCGCAAAAACTTTTTCACCTTCAACACTGACGGTAGCATCAAGATGTCCATCATTAACATGCCAAAGTGGCTTCATTGTTTGAGCATCAACGGCATAAAGCCCATCTTTTCCTGCAGTGACTAACAAAGTGTCTGTGCTTTTATTGACGAGGGCAATTGGTTGACCTTCAGTGTGACCAATGGTTTCAAAAGCATTAATAAAATGTCCGTTTAATAAATCAAAGGCATAAATGCGTGCATGATGTGTTTCGTGATTTCCTTCGCCGACGTATAACTTATTTTTTAAAATCACAGGCCTCGTTGTCACTTGAGTCCCGACATAAAAAGTGCGATTAATTTTTCCACTGGATGAACTTAACTCATACACGAACCCATCATCGGCTCCTAAAAAGAGCGATTGAGAGCTAGGAGTTATGGAGCGAAAAGCTCCCTTGGGAATTTTTTCAACCCAGACTTCTTTTAGTGAAAGAGTAAGTGAATCATTATCTTTTTCTAAGTTAGGATTGTTATAGGAATGTATTCTCGTTAAATTATCTTCAAACTGTTTCTCTGCTGATATTTTTTTCAGCTGACCTGATTTGTATTCAATATAAAAAAGAGGAACGGCACTCGTTTTCACATAGTGATACGCTTTTGTTGCACCAAAAAAAGCGAGATTTAAAATGATGGCAGAAAGGATTACTTTTTTAGTTAAGAGAACTTCTAAAAGTTGTTTTGGGCCTTCAGTCTTTAATTTAATTCCAAACCAGCTGGCGACGACTGTTGCAATTGAACTAGCAATTACGGCAAGTCCGGTTAAAGGAATAAGAACAGTCGGAATAATCGCCAGGCTTGTATGAGCGTAATTTAATTCATGATTAAAGGCTTGAAGTAATAAGTCCATTGTTTCCATCTACCCATAATAAATCACCATCTTTATAACGGAGGTGACATTGTTTAATTTCACTGACCGCCGGCAAATTCATCTCTCTGGCAACTATCGCGCAATGGGAGAGAACGCCTCCTTTTTCAACGATAATGGCGACTGATTTTAAAAATAGTCCTGTCCATCCTGGATCAGTACTTTCGGCTACAAGAATAACATTCTCAGGCCATAAGTCTGTATTCACATTTTCAGGATCGTTTACGACTCTTACTTCACCAAAAACGACTCCAGAGGAAAGAGGTGTTCCTTGAATTGATTGGCTTAATTTTTTTTGCTGATCACTATTGTTAGTATTGTTATTATTATTTAAAAAAATGGATTCTAAGTCATTGAGGCTTAAAATCCCAGGCAATGAAATAGATTTTAATTGCAAGACCTTCTCTTTTCTTGTTCTTGCTAAGTTTATATCCATTTGATCATTGATAATTTCATCTAACGAACACCAAAAGATGTGCTCATTTTCCCATTGTTTTCTTTTGGCAATTTCTAAACTTAATAGACGAATGTCATTATAAGGAAGAAGGAGAGTCATTTTCCAACTCTCTCTTAATTCTAGCATCTCTTTTAAAAGTTCCCATTCTTTTAGGATAGCTAGTTTTTTATAAGTTTTTAAGCTCAAGATATCGGTTTTAATATCATAGGAATCTTGAACTTTTGATGAACTTTTATTTTTAATTGAATAAAATATTTTTTCACCTAGCTCTCCCCATCGAGGATGAGAGAGTTCTAATTCCCCTGGGCCACGATGCCCGTAATGCTTTAAAAAAGATTCTCTTTTATTCTGATTAAGGGAAGCCTCTAGGTAATCCTCGTTCATTTGCATCGTTTGAGTATGGAGTCCTTTAGACATCCATTTTTTTAATATTAATTCGATCTCTTTCTCACTGAGAACACCACTCAGTAATGATCTTAAACTTTGTAAGGTCGATTCAATGAGGACGATGAGAGTCAGTGGACTCACCAGTAAGTCCTTGGAAAAAAAATGAGCTTTTACTTTGAGTAAATTTAAAATTTCAGCGTCAGACATTTGCATTAAGTGTTGAGAGCTAAGATGATTAGTTAATTTAGCATTTACTTCAATCAAGTTTTTTTGACAGCTATTTAATATCTCTCTTCTTTCTGTGGAGAGTTTCCATCCGATTGAGATCATTTTCCAAAGAGTCAGGGGTGTTTCTAAAAAATTTTTAAACGTCATCTTATGGAAATCAAATTTCAAGTGAGGTTTTGGATCTGCAATCATTTTGTAGGGAATAGATCCAAAGTAAAGTGGGGCCATGAGCGATAAATTGATATAGCCGCGACCTAAGACTCTTTCTAAGAGAGAATGAGAATCATTTTGTAGTTCATTTTTAATTCCCACGTAACCTAAGCTTTCTAAAGCTTTTGAAAAAGCAGAATCTTTTGAAAATGCTTTTTTCCAAAGACTAAAAGTGAGCTCAGTAGGAGGGCCACTCCACTCAGCAAAAGTTTGTCCATCCCAAAGTGATTCGTGGGGATGTTCTTTTTTTAATTTTAAAATTTCTTCATAAATGATTTTCTTTTCAAAGCTTTTCCCATTTATGGCAGTGATTGGCCTCGCCTGAAGAACTTTAAATTCTCCTTTTGTGTTAATGGCCCACTCCATATCAATTTCAAAGCCAAAATAATCTCTTACGGCAAGCCCAGTATTTACAACGAGTGCTAGGTTAAATTGCTCGCATTCCTTTTGATTTTCTTCATTAAAATGAAGGGGAGTTTTTTTCCCCGAAACTAAATCTTCACCGTAACCAGTAATTGCCTCACAGATCCATGATTTTTCACTATGTCTAGGATCGAGACTAAAAAAAACACCTGAATAGAGGGGATCAACCATTTCTTGAAGAACGACATTCATTTTTACTA
>Ga0213919_1000396_pt1 | contig 19751 bp, 18 predicted proteins | sample McNCre317MG_FD_161056 | JGI IMG/M metagenome (GOLD analysis project Ga0213919, IMG submission 161056) | Freshwater microbial communities from McNutts Creek, Athens, Georgia, United States - 3-17 MG | ecosystem: Environmental > Aquatic > Freshwater > Creek | place: USA: Georgia | collected... | reverse complement strand
GGGACGTAGTCAAATCAGACTGCGGCCTGCTCGAGACCAAAAGCGCGATGCAGCACGCGGACCGCGAGTTCCAGGTATTTTTCGTCGATGACGACGGAAATCTTGATTTCCGAAGTGGAGATCATCTGGATGTTGATGCCCTCTTCCGCGAGGGTGCGGAACATGCGGGAGGCGACGCCCGGATGGGAGCGCATGCCTACGCCGACGATGGACACCTTGGCCATCGTCCGGTCGCCGTGGATCTGGCGGGCGCCGATGTGAGTCTGCACACCCTCGAGAAGCTTCACCGTCTTGTCGTAGTCGGCACGGCTCACCGTGAAGGAGAAGTCGGTGGAACCGTCGTGACCGACGTTCTGGATGATCATGTCCACATCGACATTGGCATCGGCCACCGGCCCGAGGATCTGGTAGGCGATACCCGGCTTGTCGGGAACACCCAGCACGGTGATCTTGGCTTCGTCGCGATTGAAAGCAATGCCGGAGATGATCGGCTGTTCCATGTTCTTGTCTTCCTCAACGGTAATCAGGGTGCCCTCGCCTTCCTCCTGGAAGCTCGAGAGAACCCGCAGCTTGACTTTGTACTTGCCGGCAAACTCCACCGAGCGGATCTGCAGCACCTTGGAACCGAGGCTGGCCATTTCCAGCATCTCCTCGAAGGTGATGGTGTCCAGCTTGCGGGCTTCCGGTACGACGCGGGGATCGGTCGTGTAGACGCCATCCACGTCGGTGTAGATCTGGCATTCGTCCGCGCTGATCGCCGCAGCGAGCGCGACGCCCGTGGTGTCGGAACCGCCACGGCCGAGGGTGGTGATGTTGCCGGCCTCGTCGACCCCCTGGAATCCTGCAACGACGACGACCGAACCGGCGTCGAGGTCGCGGCGGATGTTGTCGCCGTCGATGTCGAGAATGCGCGCCTTCGTGAAGGAATCGTCGGTGAGGATGCGCACCTGGCCGCCGGTGTAACTGCGGGCGTTGATGCCGAGCTCCTGCAGGGCCATGCACAGCAGACCGATGGTGACCTGCTCGCCGGTGGAGATCACCACGTCGAGTTCGCGCGGACTGGGATTTGCGCTGACTTCCTTGGCCAGAGCGATCAGTCGGTTGGTCTCGCCGCTCATCGCGGACAGGACGACCACCATCTGATGCCCCTGGGCGTGGAACTTCGCGACCCGCCTGGCCACGTTCTTGATCCGCTCGGGGTTGCCGACGGAAGTGCCGCCATATTTCTGAACTATGAGCGCCATCTTGACTTCTAAAGCGATGAGGGTTTTGGAAACCCGTGATCTTAGCGGATTACATGAATTAATGCAGCTTCACGATTTTTCTTCCTGGCTGTGCATATCGTCACACAAAGCGGCTGTGGAAAACCCTAAGCGATACGGATACGGGATTGTATGTCTTGCGGATAGTGATCTATACTCATCGACATATAACGAAAGTTATAAATTTCGTATGCAGCGACCCTGCAATAACGAACAGAGTCAGACCCTTGAGGATTGGAAAATGAAAACTACCGAAAAAGTCGATGTCCGTGAGATCCGCCGCAAGCTCGGTATGAACCAGTCGCAGTTCTGGTCAAAGATCGGCGTGACCCAGAGCGGCGGCTCCCGCTACGAAAGCGGTCGCAACATTCCCCGCCCGGTGCAGGCCTTGCTCCGCCTGGTGCACATCGAGCAGGTGGATATCACCAAGATCAAGAAGGATGACGTGGAAGTGGTCGAGTACCTGAAGGCCAGCAACCCGGAGCTGTTCAAGACCTTGAAGAAGGAAGCCCGCGCAAAGCGCAAGGAGCGCGTCGCGCACTGAGTTGCCGACGAGGTCCGGATTCAGGGGCTGGCCGTGACGGTCAGCCCTTGTTGTTTGAGGCCCGTCCTCACGACGTCTGCCAGCGACTCCAGTTCCTCCGGTGTCAGCGGTTTCAGATGGATCGCCTCCGGCTGCAGCGATGGCCGCGCGACACCATAGAGCAGCACCCCTCGCGGTAGTCTTCCGCCGTCCTCGCGCGCGCACGCCAGCGCGTAATCCAGTATTTGCAGGTAATGGGTCAGCTGTTCGGCGGACGGCAATTCACCATCCCAGCGGAACAGGCAGGTCTGCACCCAGGTCGGGCACAACGCCGCGCAGCGTGCCAGGCGCCGCGCGTGGGTGCGCGGATCGATGTCGACCCCGTTGATCCGCGCGATGTCGGCCGCCGTGCCGGCGTCGAACTTGAACCACACTTCACCCCCGCCTGCCGCGAGCAGCGCCAGCGCCGCCTGCACGTAATCACGGTCGATCAGGCTCCCATTGGTAATCACCCGGACCGGCACCTCCGCGAGGCCTGCCGCATCACGCGCCGCCAGCACCCGCGCGACGATCTCCTCGAAGGCCCTGGCACTGGTCGGCTCGCCGTTGCCGGAAAAGGCGATGTCGCGGATCACCCGCGCCTCCGGCGGCACCCGCTCCTCCATGAAGCGCCCGTGGAGCAATTCGTCGAGGAAGCCGCGCAGTTCGGCCTCGAGCGTGTCCATATCGATCTCCGGCGAGGCGCCGCGCACCAGATCTGGCACCTGACAGTAGGCGCAATGCCAGTTGCAGGCATTGTTCGGATTCAGGTTGATGCCCACCGACACCCCTCCGGCGCGGCGCGACACCACCGGATAGACATAGGTCATCGCGCAGAAGCTGCGGTTGTGATCGGTGACGGTAAGCATGGGCCGCGTGGTTTCCATTGCGCCTGTCGAGCTCCAAAAAGCGGGATGCGTATAATACGTGACCTTATTTTGCGAACCGGTGCCCCCATGCGTATCACCCGCCGCCTGGAATTCGACGCGGGCCACCGCATTCCCGACCACGCCAGCCAGTGCCGCCACCTGCATGGCCATCGCTACGCGCTGGAAGTCACCCTGTCCGGCGAGATCATCCAGGCCGACGGTCTGCCGGCCAACGGCATGGTCGTGGACTTCGGCGAAGTGAAAGCCATCGCCAAGCGCCACATCGTCGACATCTGGGACCACGCCTTCCTCGCCTACCGGGGTGACACGGCCATCGTCACTTTCCTGCAGGGCCTCCCCGGCCACAAGACCGTCGTCCTCGACCTCGTGCCCACCGCCGAGAACCTCGCCGTCGAAGCCTTCCGCATCCTCGATCCGCTCTACACCGGCGTGTTCAGGAACCAGGTCCGGCTCGAGCAGGTGCGACTCTATGAAACACCCAACTGCTGGGCCGACGCCTGGCGCTCCGACCTCGGCTGACTTCGCCGCAGCATCGATCCCGCCCGGATGCCCGCCGCAGGTCAGCATCCCTCCGCCCGAGAGAGAAAACCCATGATCGACTTCTACTACTGGACCACCCCCAACGGCCACAAGGTCACCCTCTTCCTCGAGGAGGCCGGCCTGGCCTACGAAGTGCGCCCGATCAACATCGGCAAGGGCGAGCAGTTCCAGCCCGACTTCCTGCGCATCGCGCCGAACAACCGCATTCCGGCCATCGTCGACACCGCCCCGGCCGACGGCGGGGCCCCCGTTTCGATCTTCGAATCCGGCGCCATCCTGCTCTACCTGGCGGAAAAAACCGGTCGCTTCCTGTCCGCCGACCCGCGGGTGCGCATCGACACCCTGCAGTGGCTGTTCTGGCAGATGGCAGGCCTCGGGCCGATGGCCGGCCAGAACCACCACTTCGTGCAGTACGCTCCCGAAGCGCTTCCCTACGCGATCAACCGCTACGTCAAGGAAACCTCGCGCCTCTACGCAGTGCTCGACAAGCGGCTCGCCGACCGGGATTTCATCGCCGGCGCCGACTACTCCATCGCCGACATGGCCTGCTACCCGTGGATCGTCCCGCATGAAAAGCAGCAACAGACGCTCGACGACTTCCCCCACCTCAAGCGCTGGTTCGAAGCCATCCGGCAGCGCCCGGCCACCGTCCGCGCCTACGCTCTGGCCGGCCGCATCAACCCGGCCCCGGCCCCGATGAGCGACGACGCCAAGCAACTACTGTTCGGCCAGGACGCGGACACCGTAAGCAAGCGCTGAAGGCCCCGGCGGACGCGCGCCCGCGGGACGGCGGGACGGCGGCGCGCGCTTCCGGTAAAATTACCGCCCTTCCCGTTGAAGCCGCCTTAACTCCCGGGCCCAAGACCGCTTCACCCTCCACCCGGCCCGCGTGCCCTCATTCCGCCATGACCGCCCCCATCGAACGCTTCGACCAGCTCGACCTGCAGGCGCCCATTCTTGCCGCCCTCGCCGAAATCGGCTACGAAACCCCCTCGCCCATCCAGGCCGCCTGCATCCCGCATCTGCTCGCCGGCCACGACATCCTCGGCGAGGCCCAGACCGGCACCGGCAAGACCGCCGCCTTCGCCCTGCCCGCGCTGGACCGGGTCGACCTGGCCCAGCGCAATCCGCAGGTGCTCGTGCTCGCCCCCACGCGGGAACTCGCGATCCAGGTGGCCGAAGCCTTCCAGCGCTACGCCAGCAAGATGCCGGGCTTCCATGTGCTGCCGATCTACGGCGGACAGAGCATGGTCGTGCAGTTGCGTCAGTTGCAGCGTGGCGCCCACGTGGTGGTCGGCACCCCCGGCCGGGTGATGGACCACATCGAGCGCAAAAGCCTCAACCTCGACGGCCTCACCACGCTGATCCTCGACGAAGCCGACGAGATGCTGCGCATGGGCTTCATCGACGACGTCGAGTGGATCCTCGAACACACGCCCACCACCCGCCAGACCGCGCTGTTCTCGGCGACGATGCCCGAGGCGATCCGCCGGGTCGCCCACCGTTACCTGCGCGAACCGAGGGAGGTCAAGATCAAGGCCGCCACGGCGACCGTATCGACGATCCGCCAGCGCTTCCTGCAGATCGCCGGCGCCCACAAGCTCGACGCCCTGACCCGCATCCTCGAGGTCGAGGATGATTTCGACGCCGCGATCGTCTTCGTGCGCACCAAGACCGCCACCGTCGAACTGGCCGAGAAGCTCGAAGCCCGCGGCTACGCGGCCGCCTGCCTCAACGGTGACATGACCCAGCAACTGCGCGAGCGGGTCATCGAGCAGTTGAAGAACGAGACGCTCGACATCGTGGTCGCCACCGACGTGGCCGCCCGCGGTATCGACGTGCCCCGCGTCAGCCACGTGATCAACTACGACATTCCCTACGACACCGAAGCCTACGTGCATCGAATCGGCCGCACCGGCCGCGCTGGGCGCTCCGGCAATGCGATCCTCTTCGTCGCCCCGCGGGAGAACCACCTGCTGCGCCAGATCGAGCGCGCCACCCGGCAGCCCATCGAACTGCTCAAGCTGCCCAGCCGAGAAGCCGTCGCCAACCGCCGCGTGGCCACCTTCCGCCAGCAGGTCGCCGAGGTGCTCGAATCCGAGGATCTCGGCTTCTTCCTCGACGTGGTCGCCGCGATGGAAGAAAAGCACGATACCGAGATCCACGAGATCGCCGCTGCCCTCGCCTTCCTCGCCCAGAAGGACCGCCCGCTGCGCATGCCCGACAGCGACAAGCCGGACATCGCCCAACTCGTCGGCGGCAAACCCGAGCGCCCCGCCCCGCGGGAGCCGCGCGAGAATCGCGGCGAGATCCTCGAACGCCGCCGCGACTACGCCGAAGGCCGCCTCGCCCGCTACCGCATCGACGTCGGCCGCGAGCACATGGCCAGCCCCAAGGACATCGTCGGCGCCATCGCCAACGAAGCCGGCATCGAAAGCCGCTTCATCGGCCAGATCAACCTGTTCGAGGACTACAGCACCGTCGAACTGCCGGCCGACCTGCCCAACGACATCCTGCAGATCCTGCGCCGCGCCCGCGTCCGCCAGCAGACGCTGAACATCCGTCTCGCCAGCCCCGAGGAGGCCGGCCGCGAGCGGGGCCGGCCGGGGCCCGGCGGCCGTGGCCCGGCACCCAAGAAGCCCTTCCGCAAGGAAGGCGGTTTCGATCGTCCGGCCGGCGGTTTCAAGGGGCCGCGCAAGCCGAAGCCCTGATCTCCCGACCGGGGGCGCGGACGATTCGCGGCTGCGCGGCACGGCAGCGGACATCCTTCGCCAGGACGGCACGCAGCGCCCGCCCGAGGCGGGCGCCACCCTTCCTTCGCGGGCCGGCATGCTCTGATAAACTTCACGTTACAGAAATCTTCCGGTAACAAAACCCATGTTTGGACGCCTGCTGCCCACTGAGGGCCGTTTTTTTGACTACTTCAACGAGCACGCGGAACAAATCGTTCTCGGTGCCCAGGCCCTGGTTGCACTGATGGACGATCTTCCGAGCGCGGAGCGCTATATCGGGGAGATCGAAAAAATCGAGCAGGCGGCCGACCGGATCACTCACGAAACCGTCGCCCAGGCCCACAAGAGTTTCATCACCCCCCTCGACCGCGACGAGATTCACGGTCTCATCAACGCGATGGACGACATCCTCGACACCGTCCAGGACGTGGCCGAGTGCACCACCCTCTACCATATCCAGCGCATCACCCCCGAGGCCAAGCAACTGGCCAATGTGAGCCTGTCGTGCTGCACCCGCGTGAAACTCGTCGTCGGGCTGATCTCCAACATGGACCATGCCGCCGCGATCCTGCAGACTTGCCAGGAGATCGACCGGCTCGAAAGCGACGCCGACCGGATCATGCGCGGGGCGATGTCCAAGCTCTTCCGCGACGAGCGCGACGCGCTGGAGGTCATGAAGCTCAAGGCCATCTACGAACAGCTCGAGTCGATCACCGACCGCTGCGAGGATGTCGCCAAGATCGTCGAAGGCATCGTGCTGGAAAACGCCTGAGCATCGTCATGGAAACCCTGCAGATCGGTTTCTGGGTCATTGCCGGCCTCGTCGTCGTCGCCCTCGTCTTCGACTTCATGAACGGCTTTCACGACGCCGCGAACGCCATTGCCACCGTCGTGTCCACCGGCGTGCTCAAGCCCCACCAGGCCGTCGCCTGGGCCGCCTTCTTCAACTTCGTCGCGCTGTTCATTTTTCAGCTGAAGGTTGCCAGCACGGTGGGCAAGGGGATCGTCGACCCGAGTGTCGTGGACCACTACCTCGTCTTCGGGGCACTCCTCGGCGCCATCGCCTGGAACGTGGTCACCTGGTACTACGGCATCCCGTCCAGTTCGTCCCACGCCCTGATCGGCGGCATCGTCGGCGCGGCGATCGCCAAGGCCGGGACCGACCCGCTGATCGGCGCCGGCATCGGCAAGACAGTCGCCTTCATCATCATCTCGCCGCTGTTCGGCTACCTGCTCGGTTCGCTGATCCTCGTCCTCGTCGCCTGGATCTGCCGTCACCGGACCCAGCGCCGGGTGGACAAATGGTTCCGCCGCCTGCAGCTCATTTCCGCCGCCCTCTACAGCCTCGGCCACGGCGGCAACGACGCACAGAAGACGGTCGGCATCATCTGGATGCTGCTGCTCGCCGCCGGCGTCACCGCCCACGGCGATCCGGTGCCCATGTGGGTGGTCGTGCTGTGTTACATGGCCATCGGCCTGGGCACCCTGTTCGGTGGCTGGCGGATCGTCAAGACCATGGGCCAGCGCATCACCAAGCTCAAGCCGGTGGGGGGCTTCTGCGCCGAAACCGGCGGCGCGATCACCCTCTTTCTCGCCACGGCGATGGGTATTCCGGTGTCCACCACCCACACCATCACCGGTGCAATCGTCGGTGTCGGCTCGGTCCGCCGCACCGCTGCCGTGCGCTGGGGCATTGCCGGCAGCATCGTGTGGGCCTGGGTGCTGACCATTCCCTGTTCGGCGCTGATCGCCGCAGCCGGCTACTGGGTCGGCCGTGGCCTGTTCTGACGGATCCGCTCCGAACTTGACGCGCGGGGTCGGAAGCCCGATCCTCGCGCGCAACGGTTCTTACGCGCACCACGCCCCCATGGTCACCCCCAGCCCAAGCCTCAAACAACAGAAAACCTTCGCGGCGATCCGCATCGCGGGCGGCCTTGTCGCCGCCATCGTCCTCGGCTACTCCTTCATCGCCAACGTGCTGGCCGGCCAGCCGGCCGAGGGCCCGGTCTTGATGAGCGGCATCATGGCGCTGGCCGGCCTCGGCTATGCCGCCTACTACACGCAGCGACTGGGCCGCATCGCCGCTGCGGAAAAAGACGCGGACCAGCCTTGACGCGCGCGGCGCTCGCCGGCCTGATCGCCGGCGCCCTCGCGCTGGGTGGCTGCGCTTCGTCTTCCGGGCCCGTCGAGTCCCGCCCCTCTCCCCGGCTGCCACCCGCCCCGGTCCGCACGCCGGCGCCGCTCACCCTGCCCCCGCCAACGGATACGCCGCGGGGCCTTGCGCCGCCTCCAACCCCCTCCGCCCCGCCTGCGCCGAGGCCAGCGGTCACCCCCTATCCCGGCGAGCGCGAGGGCCGCGCGCTGGTGGCCGGCTTCCTGCCCCCCACGGTCAAGGACCGCGAGGGCTGGGCCGCCGACATCTTTGCCGCCTTGGCCGCGCTGCGCATCGCCCCCACGCCGGAGAATGTCTGCGCCGCCGTGGCGGTCATCGAGCAGGAGTCCAGCTTCCAGGCCGACCCTCCTGTGCCCGGTCTGTCGCAGATCGTCTGGAAGGAAATCGATACCCGCCGGGAGCGCCTCCATCTGCCCCGTCTGCTGCTCGACGCCGCGCTGCTGAAGACCAGCCCTGACGGCCGCAGCTACAAGACACGGATCGACGCGCTGCGTACCGAGAAACAGATGAACGAGTTGTTCGAGGACATGATCTCGGAACTGCCCAACGGCAAGGCCTTGCTCGGCGGCTACAATCCGGTGCGCACCGGCGGCCCGATGCAGGTCAGCGTCGCCTTCGCCGAGGAACAGGTGAAGGAAAAGGCCTACCCCTACCCACGCCGCGGCAGCATCCGCAACGAGGTGTTCACCCGCCGCGGCGGCGTTTATTTCGGGGTCGCGATCCTGCTCGATTACCCGGCCCCTTACAGCCGCGTGCTCTACCGTTTCGCCGATTTCAACGCCGGGCGCTACAGCAGCCGCAATGCCGCCTTCCAGGCCGCGGTCGCGCGGCTGAGCGGCCAGCCGCTGGCCGTCGACGGCGACCTGCTGCGCTACGTGGACGGCGCACCATCCGCCGAACCGAGCGCCACGCTCGCCGCGCTGCAGTCCCTCGCCGGCCGCCTCGGCCTGTCGCGCGCCGAGATGACCCGCGACCTGCGCCTCGAAAAGACCGCCCAGTTCGCGCAGACGACGCTGTACGTCCGGCTCTTCGCGCTGGCCGACGCCTCGGCGGGCGGCCCGGTAAGCCGCGAGACGCTGCCGCGGATCGACCTCAAGAGCCCCAAGATCCAGCGCAAGCTCACCACTGCGTGGTTTGCCGAACGGGTGGACAGCCGCCATCGCACCTGCCTGGGTCGCGACCGCTCGGCCCTCCCCTGAACCGCCCGGACCCCGCCCACTCCGGGCGGTTGCCCCTGGCCTGCGCACTACAATCGAGTACAAGACTCGGCGCAGGTGCGTGGTTTAATGCTCCGCGACAACCATGACCACGGGGGAAGACCAGATGACCGTCCAGGCACAGTACGCCGCCAGGCGCGTGAGCGCCGCCGAAGCCATCCGCAACGTCCACAATGGGGACACCATCGTCGTGCCGACCGCTGTGGCCGAACCACCGGCGCTGCTCAACGCGCTGTCCGAGCACCGCCGCGACTTCCGCGACGTGAAGGTGTCGCAGATCCTCGCGATACGCAAATTCGGCTACCTCGACCCGGCCACCGCCGAACACGTGCGTCATGTCGCCTACTTCTTCAGCGGCGCCACCCGCCCCGGCTTCAAGGAGGGCGTCGGCGACTTCACCCCGAGTTACTTCTCCGAGATGCCGATGCTGATCGAGCGCGGCCTGATGCCTGCCGAAGTGGTGTTCACCCAGGCTTCGCCGATGGACGAGCACGGCTATTTCTCCCTCGGCCTCGCCCCGGACTACACGATGGCGGCAATCAGGAAAGCCCGCGCCGTCGTCATCGAAGTCAACCCCAACGTACCCTTCGCCTTCGGCAACTGTCACCTCCACATCTCCCAGGTCACCGCCCTGGTCGAGAACGACGAACCGGTGCTCGAAGTCGGCCTGCCGACCATCGGCCCGGTGCAGGAAGCCATCGGCAAATACGTTGCCGACATGATCGACGACGGCTCGACTTTGCAGATCGGCTACGGCGGCATTCCGGATGCCGTGGTGATGCAGCTGACCCACAAGCACGACCTCGGCATCCACACCGAGATGGTCGGCGACGGCATCCTGACCCTGCTCGAAGCCGGCGCGGTGACCAACCGCCGCAAGAATTTCATGCCGGGCAAGATGGTCGCCACCTTCGCCCTCGGTTCCAGGAAGCTGTACCGCTTCCTGCACCGCAATCCGATGGTCGAGATGCATCCGGTGGAATTCACCAACGATCCTTACATCGCCAGCCAGAACGACAATCTCATGTGCATCAACGCGACCCTGGAGATCGACTTCCTCGGCCAGTGCGGCTCCGAGAGCCTCGGCCCGATCCCCTACTCCGGCACCGGTGGCCAGGCCGACTTCGTGCGCGCCGCCAACCGCTCGAAGGGTGGCAAGGCCTTCATCGTGCTGCCCTCCACCGCCAAGGACGGCACCCTCTCACGCATCGCGCCGACCCTGACGCCCGGCACCCATGTGTCGACCAGCAAGAATGACGTCAACTACGTGGTGACCGAATACGGCGTCGCGCAACTGCGCGGCAAGACCGCCAAGCAACGCACCCAGGCGCTGATCAGCATCGCCCACCCCGATTTCCGTGGCGAACTCACCGAGTCGGCGAAGCGGATGAATCTGCTGTGACCCCCGGTGCAGGGTGAAGGGGAAAGCGTAAAGAGGCCGGACTACACGGCCGCTTTACGCCTCCTTCGTTCTCCAACCCGGACGCTTCGCCGTCACGGAATTTCCGATTCCAGTTCGAAGCTGGCGCCATCGTCCAGGCCCAGCACCTCGACCAGGTAGGGCATCACCTTCTTGAGCGTGGCAGGCAACGTCCACGGCGGGTTGACGACGAAGAGCCCGCTGCCGTGCATCCCGAAGCCATCTTCCGAAGGCGCGCGGACATCCAGACTCACGTGCAGCCAGCTGGTGATCGGCAGGCGCTTGAGCTTTTCCGGCAACTCCCTCGACACCATGCTGTGCAGTTTCGGATACCACACCACATAAGTGCCGGTCGGGAAGCGGCGCAGGCTTTCCTTCATCATCGCGACCACCGTGCGGTAGTCGGTCTTCACCTCGTAAGGCGGGTCGATCAGCACAAGTGCACGGCGGGTCGGCGGCGGGAGGAAGGCATTGATGCCGCTGAAGCCGTCCTGCTCAAGGATGATCGCCTTGCTGCCTGCCTCCGCGAAGGTCTTGTCGAGCAGGCGCTTGTCCGCCGGATGCAGTTCGAACAGCCGCATCCGGTCGTCGGCGCGCAGCAGCGGCGCCGCGCAGCACGGGGAACCCGGGTAGATCCGCAGCTTGCCGCCCGGATTGAGCTCGCGCACCAGCCGGAGGTAGCTCTTCAGTTCCGCCGGCACGTCCTTGCGGCCGAGCAGCCGCCCGACGCCGTCCTCGTATTCCGCGTTCTTGCGTGCGAAGGCCTCGTCCAGCGCATAGCAGCCGGCACCCGCGTGGGTGTCGATGTACCAGTAGGGCTTGTCCTTCTGGTTGAAGTATTCGAGCAACTGGACGAGAACGAAGTGCTTGAGCACATCGGCGTGATTGCCGGCGTGGAAGGCGTGGCGGTAGCTCAGCATGGCGGAAGGGCCGGGAGGGCGGGAGCGAGGATCAGGGGCGCGATGCTATCACCTCCGGCCCGCGGCCGCCCTGCCTCGGTTGGCACGAGTTGGCAAGCTCAGTTAACACGCTCAGCCGGCCGCATCGTACTTGCGACGCGAGCCGCGGAAGCGCTCGACCGGGTACTTGGCCTCGTTCTTCGCGAGCTTGGCGCGCGTCGCGGCCTCCAGGTCGATGCCCGCCCGCTCGGCGATCAGCAGCAGGTAGAGCAGCACATCGGCGCATTCGTCTTCGAGGGCTTCCCGTCCGTGGAAATCGTCGGGAAGGCCGGCAATCTCGGCGTCGGACTTCCACTGGGTCAACTCCAGCAATTCGCCGGCCTCGAGGTTCAGGGACACGATCAGGTTGCGCAGCGAGTGGAACTGGGCCCACTCCCGTGCATCCCGGAAGGCCGTCACCCGGCGCGTCAGTTCTTCGAGTTGCCCCGCCATCACCGCAGCCTCCGCCTTTGCAAGATATTACGAACTCCGCCGGACGAATCCGGAAAAATTCGGTAAGCCCTTATTTCATCGAATGAAAATTCCGTGACGACGCCGTTTTTCCTTGCACTCGACGGTCACCCTGATATTATTGCGCGCTCTTCTTCCGGCCATTCGGCGGCACGGGAGAAATTCAACTGAAACAGGAACAAATAATGCCGATTTATCGCCTCGGAGAGCATACCCCCCAAATGCAGGACGGCGTCTGGATCGCCGAAACGGCCACCGTGATCGGCGACGTGCACCTCGCCCGCCACGTGAACGTCTGGTTCGGTGCCATCCTGCGCGGCGACAACGATCCGATTGCGATCGGGGAAAACACCAACGTGCAGGACGGCGCAGTGCTGCACACCGACGATGGCGTGCCGCTGGTCATCGGCCGTGACGTGACCATCGGCCACAAGGTGATGCTGCATGGCTGCACCGTCGGCGATGGTTCGCTGATCGGCATCAACGCCGTGGTCCTCAACGGTGCGGTGATCGGCAGGAACTGCCTGATCGGCGCCAACTCGCTGATTCCCGAGGGCAAGACGATTCCCGACCGCTCCCTGGTATGCGGCTCGCCCGGGCGCATCATCCGCGAACTCACCGATCACGAGGTCGCCAAGCTGCAGGCCAGCGCCGCCAACTACGTGCACAACGCGCTGCGCTACCAGAGCACGCTGGTCAAGCTCTGACGCGGATCGGGCAGCCCGCGAGGGCGCGCCCCGTCCCCGTCCTGCCCGCGTCACCCCAGGGTGAGGAGATGGGCTGATGGTCGGACGCGGCGGTCACCTGATCCACCGTCACCGCCTCGACCCGGTCCACCAAGTCGGTGCTCACGAAGAAAAAATCGCAACAATAGGGCCGGTCCGGCCACTCGGCGCCGTTCAGACCCACCGTGCTCAAATGCGGCACGTCGCCGTAGCAGGCACGCCAGGCATCCTCCCAGCCGGACACGTCGGCGGCGATCGGCGCGGTCATGCGGTAATACTCGGGGCTGCCCGGCTCACAGTTGAAGTCACCACAGATGACGGCCGAGGCCGGCCGCGGCCACACCGCGAAGGGCGAATCCTGGTCCTCGTCCGGATCGCCCGCGGCCGGGCCGGCCGCCTCCAGGCGCATGGCCTCGCACTGCAGCGTGTGCAAGGAGGTGACCTGGGTCATGCGCTGCAGCCGTGAGTAATACTCCAGATGCGTGGTCAGCACCCGCAGCGGGCCACGCGGCCCTTCGACGACCACTTCAAGGCAGGCCCGCGGCATGCTCGTGACCCCCTCGTCCGGTGGACGTGGCAGGCTGTGGCGGAATACCTGACCGACCGGCAGCCGGGACAGGATCAGGTTGCCAAACATGCTGCGCCCGCCCGTACCGTCCGGCAGATCGACGCCGGCGACGAAATGCGCGCTGTAGCCGGGGAAGGCCTCGGCCAGGCGGGCCACGCCATCCACCGCCTGCCCCCCCTGCAACGCGGCAAAACCGACAGCGACCTCCTGCAGGCAGATCACGTCGAACTCTCCCAGCGTGCGGATCGCCGAGATCGTGCGCTGCAGGTTCACGACCCCGTCGGCACCCCGTCCCCACTGAATGTTCCAGCTCAGTATCTTCATCGAAACAGACTCCTTCATCGGCGCCCGGGCCACCCTCGGGTGCCGGAACCACCATTAAGCAGGATAGCAAGCCTGTCCGACTTCCTCTTCCCCGAAGCGGTCGGCACCGTGCACAATTGCCGGCCGGGCTCCGGCCAGCGCTTAAAGGACTGCCGCCGACAGCCGTAAACCTTCGATGCCTCGACGGCCTTCCCCCCACGTCGCCACAACGCCCATGACTACGCCCCAGGAATTCGTCGCCTGCGTCGAAAAGCTTGCCAGCCTGCCTGCCGTCTACCACCGCATCCGCACGCTGATCGATGATCCGGACAGTTCGGTCCATGAACTCGCCACGGCGGTCTCCAGCGATCCGGGCATCACCGCCCGCATCCTTCGTATCGTGAACAGTGTGTTCTACGGCTTCCCGGGGAAGATCGAAACGGTCGGCCGGGCGGTCAACCTGATGGGCATGCAGCAGGTCCACGACCTCGTGTTGAGCACCTCGATCATCGGCACCTTCGCCGGCATCCGTCCGGCCCGGATGCACATGACGCGCTTCTGGCAGGCCTGCGTGTTCCGTGGACTGAGCGCGCGCGCAGCCGCCCGCCTGCTCGGCAAGGCCGATCCGGAGCGCATGTTCGTCGAAGGGCTGCTCGCCGACATCGGCCATCTGGTGATGTTCCAGGTCGACCCGGAACAGGCCGGCGCAGCGCTGGAAGCCGCCCGTCAGCAGCAGATTCCGGTTCATGAGGCCGAAGCCGCGCTGATTGGCTGCAACTTCGCCGAAGTCGGCGCCGCGCTGGCCGCCGCCTGGCACCTTCCGGGCGGGTTCGCCACCGCGATTGGCGCGCAACTGATGCCCGCCCTCGGCGGCGCCCATGCCAACGAGGCCGCGCTGCTCCACCTGGCCAACCAGCTCCTGCTCAGCGAGGACGCCGAGAACCCGGACGAGGCGGCACTGGCCAGCCTGGATCCGCTGAGCGCAACGATGCTCGAGGTCGGGCTCGAGCAGATCGCCGCAATCCGCAGCACCGCCCAGGACGAGAAGGCCGCCGTGGTCGCGCTGTTCTTCCCCGCCGCCGGCTGAACCTGCACAGGCGCTCATGAGACGCCGGGCCGCCCCAAGTGTTCTTGACCCCTTGGGGGGCGGAAACGTCAAGGATGTTTGCTGGGGGCCCTCAGATGCGCCGGAACACCGTTTCCACCTCGGCACCGGCGCCCAGCCGGCCGCGCCACACCACCGTGGTGCTCGGCACACGCTGATCGTAGGCGCGGGACACCCAGCCCGCCAGCGGTGACTCCGAACCGCGCAGGATGCTCACCTCTCCGCCCTCGGGCAGGGTCATCACCAGGCGTACCGGCCCGTTGGCGATGTACAAGCCCCCGGGCGTGCCGGTCACGCTGCAGTCCTCGCTGAAATGCCAGTTCAAGGTGATCAACTGAGCCTTCGGTGACAATAGTTGGTCGCGGACCTGCAGGCGCGCGCCCGGCTTGTCCAGCTCCCAGCTGCGGCGATGCAGGGGCCGGCCGGGGAGGCGCCGGTAGCCGTCGTGCTCGGCGACCAGGCGTTCAGTGAGCGAATCGCTGCTCCGCTCGAGCACGCCGGTCTTGTACTTCCGTGCCCACATGAACTTGCCCGCGGAAACAGCCTGATCGGCGCCGCCAACGCACAAGGTGTTGTGCATCGCCGTTCCACGGAAGGCATCGCGCCAGGCCCGCGGACCGTGGTAAGTACCGGTGCCGGGATCGACAAGGAACTCCCGGCCGGCCACCGACAGGGTGAAGGACAAGGCGTCCGCGTGCCCATGGGCCGCCGTCCCGCCGAGGCCCAGCGGGCCCGCATCGGCAACCACGCGGAACTCGTCGGGCGTATCGAGCCTGGCGCCCAGCACATACATCCCGCCCTCCGGGAAATCGGTGCGCGGGGTCGCCGGTGCCGCCTTCAGCAGCAGCCCGTCGAAAGTCTGGCAGGCCTCGCGGCCAAGCAGCCAGCGGGTCCGCGCGTCCACCACACCCGCCTTGCGCGCCAGCGAGGGATTCCCGAACAACAGCGCGCCGGTCGCCAGCTGGCTCTGGAAATTGCAGCCGCCGGCCCCCAGCGACAGGCCGCAGACGCGCCCGTCATCGGCGTCGCCGATCATCGGCACCCGTCCTCCCGCGTCCATCACCGCCGCCACGTACTCGAGCATCGCCTCCATGCGCTGCCAGTAGGCGGCCGACATCGGCTTGCCGGTCGCCCGTGCCGCAAGTCCGCCGATCAGCAGCAAGTCCCACACGAACTGCTGGCAGGAGGTGGCCTGCTCGCGGTTGACGCCATCCGGGGCGTTCTGCACGAGCGCTTCCCGCTCGAGCCCGGCCCGGCCGGTCCGCCGCCAGCCGCTCGCCTCCTCCCAGAATGGCCAGGTTGCACCCGCGACGAGCAGCCCCGTGAGCTCACCGATCAGGTGGTTGTTCGCCGACGAATGGCGCGACAGATGAGCATGGATGAACTCCGCATGGCGCCATATGCTGTTGAGCCAGTCGGTGCGCAGCACCTTGCCGACCGGATGATCGAACAGCGGCGATTCCAGGCCACCGATCAGTTGCCAGACGATGGCCCAGTTGACCAGGCGGATGCCGGCCTCGAGGGCGCTCGACCAGTTCGCGCCCAGGGGATAGGGGCACTGCGCGAACCAGCTACCGAGCAGCGTGCTGATGGCGTCCAGATAGGTCTCGTCGCCGGTGCTCTGCCAGGCCTGGGCCAGACACACCAGTTCGAGGTGGCGGTTGGGCCCCCACAGATACTTGATGTCGCCGCCCTGCGCTGCATCGCGGAAGCTCATGACCTTGCCGTAGCGCATCGGCAGCTGCGCGCCACTCGCCGGATTGCGGTTCCACTCGGGGGGAAAGCCAAGCTTCACCGCCTCGCCGGAAAACAGCCGCCAGTAGCCGGCCATCACCTCGTTGGCCAGCTGGATGGCACCGCCGGCCTGCCCCGGAATCTCCCGCGGCAGCCAGCGCGCGCCAAGGCGGTCGAGCTGACCCTGCGGCACGCTTGCGGGTGCCCGCCGGCGCGCCACGATCAGGCTTGCCTGGGTGCCAGCCCGCCCCACCATCTCCGCGACGGACAGGCTGCGCAGCCGGCTCCAGTACCCCGCTGCGCGGGTCAGCTTAGCCTTCGGATTCATCGATTCCACAATTCTCGCTACTGCTTTTGTCCGCCCGAATTATCCCCGCCGGCCCGGCCGACGATCGTGGCGTCCGCCACAGCCCGCGGACGAGAGACGGACGCGGAGCGTGACGGCCTCATCGGAGAATCCAAAGAAGTTGTACCCGCGTACCGACAACGGGCCGGCACCACGGCATCCTCGCGCCGGCGGGTGCGCAAGGATGTGAGGGCTGCGGATCGGCCGCTGGCTGGCGGGTGCCAGTCCCTACAGCTCGACGCTTTCCCCTTGCCGCGGCAGCAACACCTCGTCCCAGCCGAACCGGTCGCGGATGGCCTGGGCGAAGGCGGCCGAGGCCGCCGCTTCACCGTGCACCACCCAGGTGTGGTGAGGCGGCGTGTGGAAGCCACCGAGCCAGTCGAGCAGCCCGGCCTGGTCGGCATGGGCCGACAGGCCGCCCACCGTGTAGATACGTGCCCGCACCGGCACCGGCTCGCCAAACAGATGCACCAGCCGGGCGCCGTCGACGAGGCGTCGGCCGAGGGTTCCGGCGGCCTGGAAACCGGCGATCAGCACGCTGCATTCGCTGCGCGGCAGGTTTTCGCGCAGGTGGTACTTGATCCGCCCCGCCTCGCACATCCCGCTCGCCGAGATGATCACCGCGCCGCTGCGCACCGCGTTCAGCGCGCGCGAGCGTTCCACATCGGCGACGAACTCGACGCTGAAGCGGTGCGGGCATTGCCGCATCCAGTCGATCAGCTCGCGGGTCTGGCCGTCGAGCAGCGCCGGATGGGCCAGGGTGATGCTCGTCGCCTGGACCGCCATCGGCGAGTCGACGAACACCTTCAGCGGCGCCAGGCGTTCGCGGCGCACCAGATCCGCCAGGATGTAGAGGATTTCCTGGGTCCGGCCGACGGCGAAAGACGGGATCAGCAGATTGCCGTGACAGGCCTGCGTGCGTTCGAAGGCGGCCACGATCTCGTCTTCCGTCTCCGCGAAAGACCGGTGCAGGCGGTCGCCGTAGGTGGACTCGACCAGCAGCACGTCGGCGGCCGGAATGACCTTTTCCGGATCCTTGAGCACCGGCCGGTCGCGCATGCCGATGTCGCCCGAGAACACCATCCTGCGCGGCCGCCCCTCGCCGCTGACGCTCAGCTCCAGCCACGCCGAGCCGAGGATGTGGCCGGCATCGTGGAAACGCACCGCCACCCCCTCCGCCGGCGCAATCGTCGCCCCGTAGGCCACCGGCCGCAGCAGGCCGAGGGCCGACTGGGCCTCGGCCACCGTGTACAGCGGCGAAGGCACGCCGCGGCCCCCACGACCGCGCCGGTGCTGGTGACGCAGTTGCCACTCCACCTCCTTCTCCTGGATGTGGGCGCTGTCCGGCAACAGCACTTCGAGCAGGTCGATGGTGGCCGGCGTCGCATATATCGGCCCGCGAAACCCGAGCACCGCCAGGCGCGGCAGCAGCCCCGAATGGTCGATATGGGCATGGGTCAGCAGCACGAAGTCGATGCCGCGCACGTCGAAGCCGAAGTTGAGGGCCCGCTGGTTCTTCGCGCGCGCCTCTGCGCCCCCCTGGAACATGCCGCAATCCACCAGGAAGCGGATGTCGCCGGTTTCGACGAGAGTGCACGAACCCGTCACCTCGCCAGCCGCCCCAAAAAAGCTGATGCGCATCCGCAACCCCTCCTTCGCCGACCGCCAGGCACGCCCGGACGGACTGCCGGCAGCCCGACCCGAACCCCGCGCGAGTGCCTGAACACGACACCGTAAGACGCCGGGCATGAAAACGCCCCGCTGGGAACTCTGCCGTCCTACTCCAGTACCGAGGCACTTCAGACAGTTCAACCAACCACGGGGCGCAGTCTCAGTTTAGACGAACTGCGGGGCCGCGCTAGGAGCGCGAAACGAAAAAGCAGCCGCCCGCAGAAAAAAAATACGGCATCGCAGAAATAAAAACACGCCTACACCGGGCGGCGTACATCGCCCCTAAGCCTTGCGTTGCGGATCTAGCGGGATTTTTGGCACAGACATGGCGCGGCGCGTTACCTGCCGCACAGAGAAGCCCTGCCTGCTGAAGGCTGTAACGCTCACTTGTCGACTAGAAACGCCCCGCTGGGAACACTGCCGAACTTTTCCGCAGGGGCGGAACTGGGGACGGCTCAACCAACCACGGGGCGCCTGATCAGTATATCCGCGGGGACCGGCAAGCGAGCGAACGATTATCGACTGCTTCTGCCGGCCTCTTCCAATACCCTCAGCAAGGCATCCGCCGAAGTCTGGTCGGGGGCATACACGGTGGCGTTCCGGCTACCGGCACCGAGATCGATCTTGATGGCTTTCCCACTGAAGGGGTATCCCGCGCTCTCTGAACCCCCTGCCCTTACGGAGGAATTGGACCGGCGCTGCACCTCCGCGGCGGTCGCGCTGGCGGCGGCCTCTTCCGCGGCGCGGGAGTCGAAACCGCTGGTACTCGACGTGAATTGCGGGTCGGCTTTGAGCTTCGTGTAGAAATAGCCGTAGAGTTGCTCGAACATCTGCGCCTGTTCGGGGCTGGCGGTGCGCTGCGCGGCCAGACTGCGTACGTCCGTCCCGACGGTAACGACATTGCCGGCCGCATCGCGCGCCCAGCCGTCGCGCACCGCGGCCGCCTCGGAGGCCACCCGCGACAGGGATGCGGAAGCCGAGTCCATGCTGTCGGTGATCGCCTGCCCCACGGCACGGCCGGCATCGGCAACCTTGTACATCTCCTCCTGCAGGCGCAGCACATCGGGCAGGATGCCGCCGTTGGCGGCCTTGGC
>Ga0213919_1000395_pt1 | contig 19771 bp, 14 predicted proteins | sample McNCre317MG_FD_161056 | JGI IMG/M metagenome (GOLD analysis project Ga0213919, IMG submission 161056) | Freshwater microbial communities from McNutts Creek, Athens, Georgia, United States - 3-17 MG | ecosystem: Environmental > Aquatic > Freshwater > Creek | place: USA: Georgia | collected... | reverse complement strand
TGGGGAATGATGAGTTCGCACAGTGCGAGGAGCATCTCCTCCGACGCCAGTTCGTCGCCACGCCCCGACGCCACGACCGGATCGACGACGACCGGGATATGAGGATAGTCGGAGATGATCTCGGCGATGACCACAACGTTCTCGACGCTGCCCAGCACGCCGAGCTTGAAGGCCTGCACCTGCATGTCCTCAAGCACCGCGCGAGCCTGCCTGGCGACGAAATCACTATCGACGGCCAGGATTTCGTCGACCCCGGCGGTATCCTGAACAGTCAGTGCGGTGACAACGGTGAGGGCATGGCACCCCATGCCCGACAGCGTCATGATGTCGGCCTGGATGCCTGCGCCACCGGTCGGATCGGACGCGGCGAACACCAGGACGAGGGGCGGGTTGAGATCGTTGCGCTTGTTGGTCATTCCCGGAAACGTGTGCACACAAATTTAACGGCGACTGCGCTAACATTCACGATCCAAGCGATTCTAGCCGAAATCACCGCACCGCACCCAAATGGCAAGCCCCCCGTACAAGACCTGGATGTGCCTGATCTGCGGCTATATCTACGATGAAGAGGCCGGCTCCACTGACGAAGGCATCGCCCCCGGAACACGCTGGGAGGACGTGCCCCCCAACTGGACCTGCCCCGAATGCGGGGCGCGCAAGGACGATTTCGAAATGATCGCGATCTGACGGCGTGGTGCCTCAATCGCGTTAAAGTAACGACATCTGCACGAAGTCCGGAGGGCCCAGGTGAATCTCAGCGGAATCAAGGTCATGGTCATCGATGACAGCAACACCATCCGCCGCAGTGCCGAGATATTCCTCGCCCAGGCCGGCTGCCAGGTGGTCCTCGCCGAAGACGGTTTCGATGCGCTGGCGAAGATCGCCGACCACTCTCCCGACCTGATCTTCGTCGACATCATGATGCCGCGCCTCGACGGCTATCAGACCTGCACGCTGATCAAGAAGAACCCCCGCCTCAAATCCACGCCGGTCGTCATGCTGTCCTCGAAGGACGGGCTGTTCGACCGCGCCCGCGGCCGTCTGGCCGGCTCGGACGAATACCTCACCAAGCCCTTCACGAAGGAAAGCCTGCTGCGCTCGGTGGCCAGCCACACGCAGGCACGCCAGCTTTCCGCCCAAGACTGAAACCCGGGATCTAGCGCCCATGCCGATCAAGAAAATCCTCGTCGTCGACGACTCACCGCTGGAGCGGCTTGCCCTGTCGGAGGTCCTCATCAAAAACGGTTATCAGGTCGTCACGGCAGAAAGCGGCGACGAAGCGGTCGTCAAGAGCAAGAGCGAACATCCCGACCTGATCCTGATGGATGTGGTCATGCCCGGCACCAATGGTTACCAGGCGACCCGGACCATCGTCCGCGACGAGGCGACCCGCGACATCCCGGTGATCATCTGCACCAGCAAGGGCCTCGAGACCGACAAGATCTGGGGCATGCGTCAGGGCGCTTTCGACTACATGGTCAAGCCGCTCGACCACGCGGCCCTGCTCGAGAAGATCCGGGCCCTGGGCTGACCCACACGATGGCCAAACGGATCAGTCTCCACGAATTCCAGGCCGGTCTCGCGCGACGCCTGGCCGAAGCCCGCGACAGCCGCGCCTCGGCCCTTCTCGGCGTCCAGGCCGGCAAACGTAACTGGCTCATCGATCTGGGCGAAGCCGGCGAGATCCTCACCGTCCCCCCCCTCGCCCCCGTTCCCCTGTCGAAACCCTGGTTCCGCGGCCTTGCCAGCGTCCGCGGCAACCTTTTCGGCGTGATCGATTTTGCGGCCTTCCACGGCGACCCGCCGATCGCGCCGCTCGGCCAGGCCCGCCTGCTGCTGGTCGGCGCCCGCCACAACCTCAACTGCGCGCTGCTCGTGAGCCGCGCGCTCGGCCTGCGCTCCGCCGAGGATTTCGACAGCGTGTCCGCCCCTGCCGACGCCGAGCAGCCCTGGATCGGCGCCCCCCTGCAGGACGCCCACGGCACCCCCTGGAGCCGGTTGAAGGTCACGGCGCTGCTGAATCACCCGCGTTTTCTGGACGCCGCCCAATCGTGAAAACACTTTCTGGAGGAGCAGCGGGCCGCACCCGCTGAAAGAAGACAACATGGCATTCAAGCTACCGGGACTGTCGCTGGGCAAGACAAAGGCCAGCTCGACCAACGTGGATACCATCATCGATTCCGGGGATGGGTCACCCCGCAACACGACGCTCCCCTTCCTTGCCGGCAAGAGCGCCTCCGAACAGCTCCGCGTGCTGCGCATCCCCTTCCTGATCTTCGCGGTGCTCACCGCGGCACTGGTCCTCTACCAGATCCGTGTGAGCAGCTTCGGCACCGCCTACGTGACCGCGGCCGGACAGATGCGCACACTGTCCCAGCAACTCGCCAAGGCCAGCCAGCTGGCCCTCCAGGGGGATGCCAAAGCCTTCGGCGAACTCAAACAGAGCCGCGAGCAGTTCAATGCGCTACTGGCTGCCGTCACCGACGGTGGTGACGTCAACGGCACCAGCGTTCCTGGCGGCAGCGGCGCCGTCGCCGGGCAACTGGCCGCGGTCACCGAAATCTGGACGAAGACCGACGCCAACGCCGACAAGCTGCTGAAGGAGGAAAAGAACCTCACCAATCTGGGCAAGTCGGTCGCCACCATCAATGGCAAGAACCCCCAGCTTCTCGAACTCTCCGAGCAGGTCGCGGCACTCAAGCTTCAGGGTGGCGCCTCGGCCCGCGAGATCGCCACGGCCAACCAGGTCGTGATGCTGACCCAGCGCATCGCCAAGAACGCCAACGCACTGCTGATCGCCAACGCCATCGACCCGGAAGTGGCCTTCCTGCTCGGCAAGGACACCAACACCTTCCGCGAGCAGATCGAGCAGCTGCAGAAGATGACCGCGGACGGCAGCGACACCAAGGCCAAGCTCGCCGAACTCGAAACGGTCGGCAAGGAAAACCTGACCGCCGTCGCCACCATCCTCGGCAGCATCCAGCTCCTCGTGAAGGCCAAGGAAGCCGGCAGCCAGATCTTCCAGGACTCCGGCCCGCTGCTCGACAAGACCTCCGCGCTGGCCGAGGGCTACTCCGGCGCCTACACCGGCTTCTTCACCTGGGTCAGTCTGGCGATCATCATCGTCGCGGTGCTGACGCTGGCCTGCCTGGCCCTGATGGCCAAGACCTACAACGACGACATCGCCCGTCGCCGGCACGCCTCCGAAAAGCTCCGCGAAGCCGCCGAGACCGAACGCAACTCAACCCAGCAGGCCATCCTGCGCCTGATGAACGAAATGGGCGACCTGGCCGACGGCGACCTCACCGTGCGCGCCACCGTCACCGAGGACATCACCGGCGCCATCGCCGACTCAGTCAACTACACCATCGAAGAACTCTCGGTGCTGGTGCGCCGCATCAACGACGCCGCCCACCGCGTGACCAACGCCACCGAATCCGCCCAACGCACCTCCGACGAACTGCTCTCCGCGACCGAGCGTCAGGCCCAGGAACTGCGACTCGCCGGCGAGACCGCCCAGAAGATGGCCGGCTCGATGAGCGCCGCGTCCGAGGACGCCCTGCAGTCCGCACAGGTTGCCCGCCGCTCGCTCCAGGCCGCCCAGAAGGGCGCCGCGGCCGTGGAGGACACCATCAAGGGCATGAACGACATCCGCGAGAAGATCCAGGAGACCTCCAAGCGCATCAAGCGCCTCGGCGAGTCCTCCCAGGAGATCGGCGAGATCGTCGAACTGATTTCCGACATTACCGAGCAGACCAACGTGCTGGCCCTCAACGCGGCGATCCAGGCCGCCTCCGCCGGTGAGGCGGGCCGCGGCTTCTCGGTGGTTGCCGAGGAAGTGCAGCGTCTCGCCGAACGTTCCGCCGAAGCCACCAAGCAGATCGGCGCGATCGTGAAGACCATCCAGACCGACACCGGCGATGCGGTGGCGGCAATGGAAAACGCCACCCGCGACGTGGTGGACGGCGCCCGTCTGTCCGAAACCGCGGGTCAGGAGCTGGCCGAGATCGAGCGCGTGTCCGCCGAAACGGCCGAACTGATCGAACGCATTTCGGCCAGTACCGAAGTGCAGGCCAAGGCGGCCACCCAGGTGGCCGAAAAGATGAAGGGCATTCTCGCCATCACCGACCGCACGACCACCGGCACCCAGCAGACCGCCGTCTCCATCGGCGAGCTGGCGGACCTGGCCGTCGAACTCAAGGGCTCGGTCTCCGGCTTCAAGGTCTGACCCTCCGGACACTGCGCACCCCGACCAGGAACGGACTCGGACCACGAATCACCGATGAGCTCAGCACATGAACTCGACCTGGGTCCGCTGACCTGGGTCAAAGGCGAAATTGACCTGGCCCTCGAACGGGCCACGTCAGCCCTTGGCGAAGCCCTTGGCGCGGCTGACCGCTCCGGCCGGATCAAATTTGCGCAGACCCATCTGCACCAGGCCCACGGCGCGCTGTCCATCGTCGGCCTGGACGGCCTGACCCAGTTCTCCGAGCAGCTCGACCGCCTGCTCGGCGAGATGGCCGCCCAGCAGCTGCCCGCCGCCCCCGAAACGATTCAACTGGCAACCCGCTGCATCGCCGCCATCGGCAACTATCTGGACGAACTCACCCGCGGCCTGCCCGACCAGGCCCTGCGCCTCTTCGGCCTCTACGCCGAACTGGCGAAAGCGCGCGGCCACGAAGCGCCAACGCCGGGCGAACTGTTCTTCCCCGACCTCTCCCAGCGCCCGGTCTTCGCCACCCCGGCCGAAAGCGGCGATGACCCCAAACGTCTGCGCGTGCTGCGCGGGCGATTTGAACGCGGGCTGCTCAAGTGGTTCCGCAATGCCGACGACCCTGGCGGCCCGCAGGAGATGCGCGAGTCCGTGGCCGGTATCGAGAGCCTGCAGGGCGTCCCCGCCTCGCGCGCCTTCTGGTACGCGGCGACCGCCTTCTTCGACGCCCTCAGCCAGCGCGCCATTCCGGTCGATGCCACCACCAAGCGCATGTGTGGCCGCATCGACGCACAGATGCGGCGGGTCATGGAAGGCTCCAGCATCGTCGCCGAGCGCCTGATGCGCGACGTGCTCTACCACGTCGCCACGGCCAGCGCCGGCACGCCGATCATCAACGCCGTGCGGACCGCCTACCGTCTCGACGAGTTGATCCCCACCGCGGATCGTCCGATCAGCGACACCCCCCTCGGCCCCTTGCTGCGCTCGCTGCGCGACCAGCTCACCGACGCGCGGGAAGCCTGGGACCAGTTTGCCCGGGGCGGAGCGATCGGACTGCCACGCTTCCAGGACAGCATCGTTGCGGTGATCGAGCAGGCCGCCGCCCTCGGCCAGCCCGAGGTTGCCAGGCTGGCCTCGGCACTCGGCGACACCGCACGCTGGCTGCGCCAGGATCCGCTGCGCCTCACCGACGCGCTGTCGATGGACATCGCCACCGCGATGCTGCTGCTCGATTCCCGTCTCGACGCCCACACCCGCGCCGACATTCAGGACGACACGCAGGTCTCGGTGCTGCTCGAACGCCTGCAGGCCCACCAGCGCGGCGAACGCCTTGCCCCGCTGACCCTTTCCGGGCCCGACGCCCAGACGCGCCAGGTCAATCGCCAGCTCGCCCACGAGATCCTCGGCAGCCTCGCCGAAGTCGAACAAAGCCTCGACGGCTTCTTCCGTGCCCCCTCCCAGACCGACATCCTCGCCAGCGTCCGCGCACCGCTCAAGCAGGTGGAAGGCGCGCTGTCGATGATGAACGAGGACGGCGCGGTACGCCTCGTCCAGGATGCGGCAGCGCGCATCGGTGCGCTGTCGGCCCGCGGCGCCGAGCCCGGCACCCAGGCCTTCGAGGAGATCGCCCACCGCCTGTCGGCTCTCGGCGTCTACATCGAAGCCCTGCAACACGGCCCGGCAGACCTCGGGCGCATCCTGAACCCCGAAGCCGCTGTCGAAGCGACCGAAAGTGTCGAGGCCGAGCTGGCCCAGCAGAAGCGCGAGACGGCCGCCCTCACCGCCGCCCTGAAGGACAACCCGGACGACCTCGGGCTGCGCACCGAGTTGCAGCTCAACCTCGAAACCCTGCGCCAGGATGCCTCCCTGACCGCCGACACGGAGCTCGAGCAGCAGGCCCGCCAGGCCCTCACGATGCTCGACGCGGGCGAACTCTTCAGTGCCACGGCACCCATCGCCGCCGTTCCCGAAACGCCCGCCCTGTCCGCCCAGGCCAGCCGTCTGCTCGATGCCAGCGAAGAAGAGATCGATGCCGAACTCCTGGCCATCTTCATCGAAGAGGCGATGGATGTCCGCGCGACCATCGCCAGCAATCTGGCCGAGCTCGCCCAGCATCCCGGCGACGTGGACGTGCTCACGACGATCCGGCGCAGCTTTCACACCCTCAAGGGCAGCGGTCGGATGGTCGGGCTCAAGGAGTTCGGCGCAGCGGCCTGGAGCCTGGAGCAGACTCTCAACCACTGGCTTCGCCTCGAACTGCCGGTGAGCGCCGCGCTGCAGCAGCTCATCGGCGACGCCCAGACGGCGTTCTCCGCGTGGATCGACCAACTCGCGGCCGGGGCCGGCACTCACAGGGACGTCAGTGCGCTGCTGGCCTTCGCCGAGCGCCTGCGCAGCGAAGGCGAAGCGCTGCCGGCCACCAGCGCCGCAGTGCCCCCAGCAACCGAGGAGTTCGATCTCGAATCGACGCTGGTCATGCCCGAAGTCGATCTCACCGAGACGGAACTGGGTATTTCCCTGGAGCCCTCCTTTGGCGAGGAAGCCCCGGCCGAGCCGCTCGAACTGAATTTCCCGGACCTCAGCTTCACCGAACTCGAGGAGCCGCCGCTGCTCGAGGCCCCCTCCCCCCCGCCGCAGCCCGAAGCCGCGCAGCCCGCCGAAGCGGCCGTGACCGAAGCACTCGAGCTTCCGCCGGTCCCGACTGGCACCGAAGCAGCGCTGAGCTTCGACTTCGAGCTGCCCCGCGAGGAGGGCGCGATCGAAGCGGCAGCCATTGCCGAGGAGCAGCCCCTGGAGCCCGGGCCAGCGCTCCCGAAGATCGCGCCGCCGGCCCCTCCCGTCGTCGAGACGCCGGAAAGCCTGGCCTTCATCGAACTGCCGGTCGAGGCCGCGAACCTTCCGGAACTTCCCGCCGGAATGCTGACCGTCGAGGAAGCCCTCGCCGAACTCGAAGAAGAAATCGAACCGCCGGAGGCGACCGAGTTCGCCTCCGCGGTGTTCGAAGAGCCCGCCACACTTCGCGCAGTGGAGGAACTCGAGGAACTGTCGATCGAAGGCCTCAGCGAGACACTCGACGAATGGCCGCTCGACACCCTCCCGGAAGCTCCTGAAGCCGAGCCTGCGGCACCCGTCCTGCCGGCCGCCGCAGCCCCGGACGAACGGCGGCCCACCGTCGAAGAACACCTAGACATTTCGACCCTGTCCGAGGAGCTGGAGGAGATCCTGGTCGAGGAGATCGCGTCATCCGGCGGTCAAGCCGAACAGGACGAAGTGCGGCTTGGCGAGGTCACCCTGTCCCGCCCGCTGTTCGACCTCTACCTTGTCGAGGCCCGCCAGCACGTCGCCACGCTGCGTCACGAACTGGCCCGCCTGTCGGTGAATCCCAGCCTGGTCCCGCCGGTCAGCGCAGTCCGTGCGGCGCATACGCTGTCCGGCATCTCCGGCACCGCCCACTTCGCCGCCCCCCAACAGCTCTCCAAGGCCCTGGAGCTCGCGCTGCAGCGCCTCGCCGACCACGACCGCGCGCCGGTGGCCGACCAGGTCGCCGTGCTCAATGCCGCCGCCACGGCGCTGGAAGGCATGCTGGTCCAGGTCAGCGCCCGCAGGCTGCCCGATGCCACGCCTGAACTGGCCGATGAGCTGGATGGCATCCTGACTTCCCACCTCGCCGAGGTCATCAGCCTGCGCCCGCTCGCGCCGGCCGGCGCGGCCGCTGCGCCAGCCCCCGCCCGCCCGGTCGAGGCGCCGGCCGCCGCACCGGCGCTGCGCGATGAGATCGACGCCGACCTGCTGCCGATCTTCCTCGACGAGGGCAATGAGCTCCTCGATCAGCTCGGCTTCGCGCTGCGCACCTGGCGCGACACACCCACCGACCCGGCCCACGCCCCTGGCGTCGCGCGCCTGCTCCACACCCTGAAGGGCAGCGCCCGGATGGTCGGCGCGATGACCCTCGGGCAGAGCCTGCACGATCTCGAATCGCGGCTCGAGCGCGCCCGCAGCGAGGACCCTACCGGCACCGCCATTCTCGACGAACTCGAGACGACGCTTGACCAGGCCCGGCACACCCTGGAAACCCTCGAGTCCCCGGAAACCGGCCGCATCGCGCCGGCCCCGCCCGAAGCAGCCCCGCCTGGCGAGGCCGCCGTCCAACCCGGCGAAGTGGCCGCCCAGGCCTCCCGCACCCAGTTGCGGATCGAATCCACCCGCATCGACCAGTTCGTCAACGAGGCCGGCGAGATTTCCATCGCCCGCACCCGTATCGAAGGGGAACTGCGCACGCTGCGCCGCTCCCTGCTCGACCTGACCGAGAACGTCATCCGCCTGCGCAACCAGCTTCGCGAAGTGGAGATCCAGGCCGACACCCAGATGCAGTCGCGCCTGTCCCAGGTCGAGACCCAGCACACCGAGTTCGACCCCCTGGAGATGGACCGCTACACCCGCCTCCAGGAACTCACCCGGATGATGGCCGAGAGCGTCGGCGACGTGACCACGGTCCAGCAGAACCTGCTGAAGAACCTCGACGGCGCCGAAGTCGCGCTGCACGCCCAGTCGCGCATGGCCCGCGAACTGCAGCAGTCGCTGATGTACGTGCGCATGGTGCCCTTCGACAGCCTCGCCGAGCGGCTCTACCGCCTGGTCCGCCAGACCGCCAAGGAGCTCGGCCGGCGCGCCAACCTCGACATCGTCGGCGGCCAGATCGAAATCGACCGAAGCGTGCTCGAAGCGATGACCGGCCCCCTCGGCCACCTGGTCCGCAACGCGGTGGCCCACGGCATCGAACCGCCGGAGGTCCGCCGCGCCGCCGGCAAGCCGGAGATCGGGCAGATCACCGTCCGGGTCACCCACCAAGGCAATGAGGTGGTGATCGAGTTCCGGGACGATGGCGCCGGCCTCGACTTCTCGCGCATCCGCGCCCAGGCCCACGCCGCCGGCCTGCTCGGCCCCGACGAGGACGCCGACGACAAGCGCCTGACCAACCTGATCTTCGTCCCCGGCTTCACCACCGCCAGCCTGTCCAGCCTGGCCGGCCGCGGCGTCGGCATGGACGTGGTGAAGAGCGAGACGGCCGCCGTCGGCGGGCGCATCAGCGTCAGTACCGAACCCGGTCAGGGCACCACCTTCCGCATCCACCTGCCGCTGACGCTGGCGGTCACCCAGGCCCTGCTCGTGCGCGCCGGCGGACGCAGCTTCGCGATCCCGTCCTCGATGGTCGCACAGGTGCTCGAGCTCAAACCGCCGGCGCTTGAGGCGATCCGCAGCAACCGGGGCACCGACTGGCTCGGCGAACGCTTCCATTACCGCTACCTGCCCCGCCTGCTCGGCGACCGCCAGTCGGCGCCCCAGGTCGAGCGCTTCAACTGGGTGCTGCTGTTGCGGGCCGGCAGCGAAACCCTGGCGCTGCATGTTGACGCCCTGCGCGGCAACCAGGAAATCGTCGTCAAGAACGCCGGTCCACAGTATGCCCGGATGGTCGGCTTCTCCGGCGCCACCGTACTCGGCGACGGCGAGATTGTGCTGATCCTCAACCCCGTCGCGCTGGCCGGACGTACGCCCGCCGGACGGGACGAGGACATTACCGAGCAGACCGAGGCCGCCGCGGCACCGAGCCAGCCGACGGTGATGGTCGTCGATGACTCCCTCACCGTACGCAAGATCACCGGGCGCCTGCTCGAGCGGGAAGGCTACCGCGTCGTCACCGCCAAGGACGGCGTCGACGCGCTGGAGCAACTCCTCACCGCGACGCCGGACGTGATCATCGCCGACATCGAGATGCCGCGCATGGACGGCTTCGACCTGACCCGCAACATCCGTGCCGACGCAAGGCTGAAGGCCGTGCCCATCATCATGATCACCTCGCGCACCGCCGAGAAGCACAAGCGTTACGCGGAAGAGATCGGCGTCAACCACTACCTCGGCAAGCCTTACGACGAGGACGTGCTGCTTGGTCTGATCCGGGATTACGTCACACCCGACACCCCCTGACCCGGAACAAGCCCCGCTTTCATCCGGCTAGGGGGCCGGCTTGGCTATAATCGGCTGTTTTCCCGCCTGGCCACCCCATGAACCTGCTCTTCGAAGAGGACGGTGCCTTCAAGACCGGCACCATCCTGACCGACAACGACGCCTCCCTGCAGGTGGAAACACCCCACGGCAAGCGCCTCAAGCTGAAGAGCAACCACGTTCTGATGCGTTTCGCCCAGCCCGGCGCCGGCGAGTTGCTTGACCGCGCCGAAGCCGAAGCCGAGGGCCTCGACACCGAATTCCTCTGGGAAGTCTGCGGCGACGACGAATTCGGCTTCGCCGAGCTCGCGCGCGACTACTACGGCCATGCGCCGAGCCCGGTCGAATCCGCCGCGCTGCTGCTGCGCCTGCACGCGGCGCCGATCTGGTTCCACCGCAAGGGCCGCGGTCGCTTCCGCAAGGCGCCGGCCGACATCCTGCAGGCCGCGCTCGCCGGCCTCGAGAAGAAGCGCCAGCAGGCCGCCGCGATCGACCGGATGCGCGACGAACTGCTCGCCGGCCTGCTGCCCGAAGAACTCCGGCCACTGCTCCGCCAGCTGCTCTACAAACCCGATCGCAACCGCCTCGAGACCAAGGCCCTCGAGGCCGCCTGCGCCGAGAACGGCAAGTCGGCGGCCCGCCTGCTGCTCGACTGCGGCGCACTGGCTTCGTCCCATGAACTGCACTTCGACCGCTTCCTGTTCGAATACTTCCCGGACGGCACGGGCTTCCCTGCCATCGAGCCGCCGCTCGATCCGGCCGGGCTGCCGCTGGCGGCGGTCCGCGCGTTCTCCATCGACGACGCCGCCACCACCGAGATCGACGACGCCTTCTCGGTGACGCCGACCGGCACGGGCTGGCGCATCGGCATCCACATCGCCGCGCCCGGCCTCGGCTTCGGGCGCGACTCGGCCCTCGACGCCATCGCCCGCCGGCGCCTGTCCACCGTCTACATGCCGGGCAACAAGATCACGATGCTGCCCGACGAGGTCGTCGAACGCTTCACGCTGGCCGAAGGCCGCGACTGCCCGGCCCTGTCCCTCTACCTGGAAGTCGGCCGCGACCTGGTGGTCACCGGCAACGCATCCCGCATCGAACGTGTGCCGGTGGCCGCCAACCTGCGCCACCACGACATCGAGCCGGTGTTCAACGAGACCACCCTCGCCGACGGCGGCCCGGACTTCCCCTGGAAGACCGAGTTGACCCTGCTGTGGGAGCTCGCCACCGTCCTCGAAGCCGGCCGTGGCAAACCGGCCGCCAACCAGAACCTCGTCGATTACAACTTCAGCGTCGACTGGAGCGAGACCACCGCAGACGGTCCCGGCCGCATCGAGATCGGCCGCCGGCCGCGCGGCTCGCCGCTGGACAAGCTGGTGGCGGAACTGATGATCATGGCCAACAGCACCTGGGGCAAGGCGCTGGCCGACGCCGGCATCCCGGCCCTGTACCGCGCGCAGACCGGTGGCAAGGTGCGCATGACCACCGCCGCCGCGCCCCACGAAGGCCTCGGCGTCGATTGCTACGCATGGTCCAGCTCACCGCTGCGGCGCTACGTGGATCTGGTCAACCAGTGGCAGCTGATCGGCTGGCTGCAGCAAACCGCCCCGGCCTTCCCGCCGAAATCGCCCGAACTCATCGCCGCGATGCGCGACTTCGAACTCACCTACGCCGCGTACGCAGACTTTCAGCGCGGCATGGAGCGCTACTGGTGCCTGCGCTGGCTGCGCCAGACCGGCAATCCGGTGATGAGCGCCCGCGTGCTGCGCGAAAGCCTGGTGCGACTGGAAAGCATCCCGCTGAGCTTCAAGCTGCCGTCGATGCCGACGCTGCCGCCGGGCACCCGCGTACAGCTCGCCATCGAGGCCACCGACCTGATCGACGTGGAGGTTCGCGCCACTTACATCGAAACCCTGCCCGCGACGGGCGGTGGGGCACCGGAACTCGATGACGAAGCCCTCGCCGACGAGACCGGGGAGAACGCTGCGCCCCCCGCTGAAGTCCCGTCGGACAGCCCCGTGGCGCCCCCCGCCACCGCCTGACCGGCCATGCAGCCAGTCCGCCGCCCCGCCGTTCCGCCGGCCCGGCCGCCCGTACGGGCCGGGGCCGGCGCACTGCGCCCGGACACCCGTGCGCGTGGCGACTCGCGCGCGCTGGAATGGGGCGTCGGCCTGTCGCTGCTGCTGCACGGCCTGTTGCTATCCATCCACTTCGTGATGCCCGACGCCCGGCGCTTCAAACGCGACGACCGCGGGCTGGAGATCGTGCTGGTCAATGCCCGTCACGCCCAGCGCCCCGACCACGCCGACATCCTCGCCCAGACCAACCTGGACGCTGGCGGCAACACCGAGCGGGACGCACGCCCGGCCACGCCGCTCCCGCCCCAGGCGCAGAGCCGCGTCGGCACCGGTCTGGTGGAAGCCGAGCGCCGCAGCGAGGCTCGGGCTGTGCCCGAGACCCAGGCCATGACCCACAGCGCGGGGAAAACCGCGCTCGCCACCGACACGCGGCAGCTCAGCCCGACCGACGCCCCGAAACCCGTCTCCGGCTACGACCTGCTCGACAGTTCGGCGGCCGTCGCCCGCATCGAGGCGCAGATCGACAAGGATCTGATCGACTACGCGTCCCGCCCGCGCAAGAAGTTCATCGGCGCCCGCGCCCACGAATATCGCTTCGCCCAGTACGCGGAGGACTGGCGCCAGAAGATCGAACGGGTCGGCACCCTCAACTACCCGGAGGCTGCCCGCGGCAAGCTCTACGGCAGCCTGCTGCTGTCCGTCACGATCCGCGCCGACGGCAACGTCGACAGCGTGGAAATCCTCCGCTCCTCCGGTCACAAGGTGCTCGACGAGGCTGCACGCCGCATCGTCCAGCAGGCCGCCCCGTACGCGGCCTTTCCGCCGGATATCCGCCGGGACACCGATGTGATCGACATCACCCGCACCTGGACCTTCACCAACGCCGACATCCTGCAGACCTCGGCCAAGAAAGAGTGAGACCACGATGGATCGTTACGCCGTGATCGGCAACCCGATCGCCCACAGCAAGTCGCCCCGCATCCACGCCGCCTTCGCCGCCCAGACCGGCCAGGCCCTCCGCTACGAGGCTCTGCTCGCGCCGCTGGACGGCTTCGCTGCGACCGTCCTGGCCTTCCGTGCGGCCGGCGGCCGCGGCATGAACGTGACGGTCCCGTTCAAGCTCGAGGCCTTCGCGCTGGCCGAACGCCTCAGCCCCCGCGCCCGGGCCGCCGGCGCGGTGAATACGCTGGCCTTCGGCGCGGACGGCATCTTCGGCGACAACACCGACGGTGCCGGCATCCTGCGCGACATCACCGTCAACCTGGGCTGCCCGCTGGGCGGTCGCCGCGTGCTGCTGCTCGGCGCCGGCGGGGCCGCCCGCGGCGCGCTGCTGCCCCTCCTCGACGCAGCCCCGGCCAGCCTGACCATCGCCAACCGCAGCGCCGCCAAGGCCGCTGCACTGGCCGCCGAGTTCGCCGGCGCCGGTCCGCTCAAGCCGACGGGCGGCGGCTTCGGCGAACTCGCCGGGCTGCACTTCGACGTAGTCATCAACGCGACCAGCGCCAGCCTGTCCGATGCCGCGCCGGAACTGCCCCCGGGGCTCTATGCGCCGGGCAGCCTCGCCTACGACATGATGTACGGCCGGGGCGACACCCCCTTCCTCGCCGCCGCCCGCCGGCAGGGCGCGGCGGTGCTCGCCGACGGCCTCGGCATGCTCGTCGAGCAGGCGGCCGAAAGCTTCGCGCTGTGGCGCGGCGTGCGTCCCGACACCGCGCCGGTGCTCACCGAGCTGCGCGCCGCCCTCTGAGCCCGGCCGGCCCCGGAGATCCGATGCAGACCGTCTGGCACTGGGCGCGGCGAGCCCTCCTTGCCCTCGTGCTGGCCTTCGTCGCCTACCAGCTGTGGCTGCTCGGCCACGTGCTGTGGTGGAAGTGGAACCCGCCCTCGGCGACCAGCTTCATGAACCTGCGCCTCGACGAACTCGCCGCCGCCCGGCCCGATGCCGAACTGCACTACCGCTGGGTGCCGTACGAAAGAATCTCGACCCACCTGAAGCGGGCGGTGATCGCCGCGGAGGACGACAAGTTCGTCGACCACGAGGGTTTCGACTGGGACGGCATTCAGAAGGCCATCGAGAAGAACCAGAAGAAGGGCCGGGCCGTCGCCGGTGGCTCGACGATCAGCCAGCAGCTCGCCAAGAACCTCTTCCTGTCGCCGTCCAGGAGCTACTTCCGCAAGCTCGAGGAAGCCCTCATCACCGTGATGATCGAGACCCTGTGGGACAAACGGCGCATCCTCGAGGTCTATCTCAACGTCGTCGAATGGGGCAACGGCATCTTCGGCTGCGAGGCCGCCGCGCAGCGCTACTATCGCGCCTCCGCAGCTCAGCTCACGCCTGCCCAGGCGGCCCGGCTGGCCGTCATGCTGCCCAACCCGCGCAAGTACGAAAAAAATTTCGGTCCCCGCCTGGCCGCCCATGCCGTGCGCATCCAGAACCGCATGCATTACTCGGAAGTACCCTGAATCCGTCACCAGCCCGGCATTGCGTCAATACCTTGCGGGACTTCAGCCCCTGCCCTGCAGCAGCCCCTTCGGGTAGAATCTCGAGTTTCCCCAGTCCTGCCTCCCCCGATGCAATTCGCCGGATTCACCTTGCGAAACAATCTCTTCGTCGCGCCGATGGCTGGCGTCACGGACCGTCCTTTCCGCCAGCTCTGCAAGAAGATGGGGGCCGGTGTTGCGGTGTCGGAGATGGTCACGTCCAACTCGCTGCTCTATGGCAGCGCCAAGACGCAGCGACGCGCCAACCACGACGGGGAGGCGGACCCCATCTCCGTACAGATTGCCGGGGCCGACCCGGCCATGATGGCCGAGGCCGCCCGCCACAACATCGACCGGGGCGCCCAGATCATCGACATCAACATGGGCTGTCCGGCCAAGAAGGTCTGCAACGTGATGGCCGGCTCGGCGCTGATGCAGGACGAGCCGCTGGTCGCCCGCATCCTCGAGGCCGTGGTCGGCGCAGCCGGCAGCACGCCCGTCACCCTGAAGTTCCGCACCGGCTGGAACAAGGCCAACAAGAACGCCGCCACGGTTGCCCGCATCGCCGAGGAGTCCGGCATCCAGTTGATCGCCATCCACGGTCGCACCCGCGCGTGCATGTACACCGGCAACGCCGAGTACGACACCATCGCCGACGTGAAGACCCGCGTGCGCATTCCGCTGATCGCCAACGGCGACATCACGACGCCGCAGAAGGCCAAGTTCGTGCTCGACTACACCGGGGCCGACGGGGTGATGATCGGCCGCGCCGCCCAGGGCCGGCCGTGGATCTTCCGCGAGATCGAGCACTTCCTGAAGACCGGTGAGGAACTCCCCCCGCCGCTGGTCTCCGAGATCCTGCAGGTGTGCAGGGAACACCTCGCCGACCTGTACGCCTTCTACGGCGAGGATACCGGCGTCAAGATCGCCCGCAAGCACATCAGCTGGTACACCAAGGGCCTGGTCGGATCGGCGCAGTTCCGCCGCGTCATGAACACCCTGCCCACCGTACAAGAGCAGCTTGCCGCCATTGATGAGTTCTTCGGCCGGCTCGCCGACAGAGACAGCCGACTGGTCTACGCCGACCCCGAAGAATTCCCCCAGGAGCTTGCAGCATGAGCAGCACCAGCAATGACATCGCCGATTCAGTCTGCCGCGCGCTGGACACCTATTTCCGCGATCTCGACGGCGAGAAACCCAGCGCCCTCTACGCGATGGTGATCAAGAACGTCGAGCGACCGATGCTCGAATTCGTCCTCAAGCAGGCCGGCGGTAACCAGACCCTGTGCGCGGAGATGCTCGGCATCAACCGCAATACCCTGCGCCGCAAGCTGTCCGAGCACGCGTTGCTGTAAGCCGCGCAGCTCCGCAAGCGTCTTTCCGTCATTCCGCAACGCGGCCCACCGCGGCCATCCAGAGAAGCCCCATGAAAGTCACCCAAGCCCTGCTCAGCGTTTCCGACAAGACCGGCGTCGTCGACTTCGCCCGTGAACTGTCTGCCCTCGGCATCCAGCTGCTGTCCACCGGCGGCACCGCCAAGTCGCTCCGCGACGCCGGCCTGCCGGTCACCGACGTGTCCGACTACACCGGCTTCCCGGAGATGCTCGACGGTCGCGTCAAGACCCTGCATCCCAAGGTGCACGGCGGCATCCTGGCCCGCCGCGACCTGCCCGAGCATCTGGCCAAGCTCGAAGAACACGCCATCCCGCGCATCGATCTGGTGGTGGTCAACCTTTACCCGTTCCAGGCCACCGTCGCCAGGCCCGACTGCACCCTCGAAGACGCCATCGAGAACATCGACATCGGCGGCCCGACCATGGTCCGCGCGGCCGCCAAGAATCATGGCAACGAAGCCGGCGGTGTCGGCATCGTGACCGACCCGGCGGACTACGCGGCGATCGTCGCCGAACTCCAGGCCAACGCCGGCTCGCTCAGCTACAAGACCCGCTTCGACCTGGCCCGCAAGGCCTTCACCCACACCGCCCGCTATGACTCAGCGATCTCCAACCACCTGACGGCCCTGGCCGACGATGGCAGCCGGATGGCCTACCCGGAGCGCTTCCAGCTGGCCTTCGACAAGGTGCAGGATCTGCGCTACGGCGAGAACCCCCATCAGACCGCCGCTTTCTACCGTGAGTCCGATGCCCCCGCCGGCGCCATCGCCGCCTACACCCAGGTGCAGGGCAAGGAACTCTCCTACAACAACATCGCCGACTCCGACGCCGCCTGGGAATGCGTGAAGGCCTTCGACGGCGTGGCTTGCGTGATCGTCAAACACGCCAACCCCTGCGGTGTGGCCGTCGCGGCCAACCCGCTGGACGCCTACAAGAAGGCCTTCTCGACCGACCCGACCTCGGCCTTCGGCGGCATCATCGCCTTCAACACCACCGTCGACCGCGCCGCCGCCGAAGCCGTCAGCGCGCAGTTCCTCGAAGTGCTGATCGCCCCCGCCTACACCGACGAAGCCCTCGAACTCCTGAAGGCCAAGCAGAACGTCCGCGTACTGATCGTGCCGCTGGGCGCCGTCCGGCAGCCCGACTACAAGCGCGTCGGCGGTGGCCTGCTGGTGCAGAGCGCCGACTTTGCGCCGATCACCGCCGCCGACCTCAAGGTCGTCACCCGGCGCGCACCCACCGAACAGGAGCTCTCCGACCTGCTGTTCGCGTGGCGCGTGGCCAAGTACGTCAAGTCCAACGCCATCGTCTACTGCAAGGATGGCATGACCATCGGCGTCGGCGCCGGCCAGATGAGCCGAGTCGACTCTGCCCGGATCGCCAGGATCAAGGCCGAGAACGCCGGCCTCGCGATTCCTGGCTGCGTGGTCGCTTCCGACGCCTTCTTCCCCTTCCGTGACGGCCTCGACGTGCTGGCCCAGGCGGGCGCCACCGCCGTCATCCAGCCCGGCGGTTCGGTGCGCGACGCCGAGGTCATCGCCGCCGCCGACGAACAGGGCATCGCGATGGTGCTGACCGGCTTCCGCCACTTCCGCCACTGATCCGGAACCCCTCCATGAAGATTCTCGTCATCGGCTCGGGCGGACGCGAACACGCGCTGGCCTGGAAACTCTCCCGCTCGCCCCGCGTGCACAAGGTGCTGGTCGCCCCAGGCAACCCCGGCACCGCCCGTGAGCCCGGCATCGAGAACGTCGCCGTCAGCGCAATCCCCGAGCTGGTCGATCTCGTCCGCCGCGAGCAGATCGCGCTGACCGTCGTCGGCCCCGAGGCCCCGCTGGCGGCGGGCATCGTCGACGCCTTCCGCGCCGCCGGCCTGCCGATCTTCGGGCCGACCCGGCTCGCCGCCCAGCTCGAAAGCTCGAAGGACTTCGCCAAGCAGTTCCTGATCCGCCACAAGATCCCGACCGCCCGTTACCAGACCTTCGCCGACCCCGCCGCAGCCCATGCCTATGTGGACGCCGAGGGCGCGCCCATCGTCATCAAGGCCGACGGCCTCGCCGCCGGCAAGGGCGTGGTGGTCGCAATGAGCCTCGACGAAGCCCACGCCGCCATCGACGCGATGCTCACCCACAACACCCTGGGCGTGCAGTACGACGAACGCGGCCCGCGGGTGGTCATCGAGGAATTCATGGACGGCGAGGAAGCCAGCTTCATCGTGATGGCCGACGGCCGTCACGCGCTGCCGCTGGCCACCTCCCAGGATCACAAGCGCCTCAGGGACGCCGACCAGGGCCCCAACACCGGCGGCATGGGCGCCTACTCCCCGGCGCCGGTGGTCACGCCCGAGGTGCACGCCCGCGCGATGCGCGAGATCATCATGCCGACCCTCGCCGGCATGGCCGCCGAAGGGCTGCCCTACACCGGCTTCCTGTACGCCGGCCTGATGATCGACGCCAGGGGCGCCCCCCGCGTCGTCGAATTCAACTGCCGCATGGGCGACCCGGAAACCCAGCCGATCATGATGCGGCTCAAGTCCGACCTGGTCGATCTCGTCGAAGCCGCCATCGCCGGCAGGCTCGACAAGACCGAGGCCGAGTGGGATCGCCGCTTTGCCCTCGGCGTGGTGATGGCCGCAGCCGGCTACCCCGACAGCCCGCGGAAGGGTGACCCGATCCACGGCCTGCCCGCCAGCGCATCTGAAGACGTACACGTCTTCCATGCAGGCACCACCGAGAAGGACGGCCAGGTCGTCACCAGCGGCGGTCGCGTGCTGTGCGTCACCGCGCTCGGCGACAACGTGCGGAGTGCCCAGAAGCGGGCCTACGAGCAGGTGGACCAGATCCACTTCGATGGCATGCAGTGCCGCCGCGACATCGGCTACCGGGCCATCGCCCGCAAGCCCTGACGGCCGACCCCAAACCGATACAGAAACAAGCGCCGGCCCCGTGCCGGCGTTTCATTTTCCCGCGGAGAAAGCCCCCATGCCCGATCGCCACGCCGTCAAAGCCTATCTCCTGGACCTGCAGGCGCGCATCGTCACCGCCCTCCAAGCCTTCGACGGCAAGCCCTTCGTCACCGACAGCTGGACGCGCCCGGCCGGCGGCGGGGGCATCACCCGGCTGATCGAGGAGGGCAACTTCTTCGAGCGCGGCGGCTGCAACTTCTCCCATGTGATGGGCGAAGGCCTGCCGCCATCGGCCACCGCCGCGCGCCCCGAACTCGCCGGCCGCCGCTACGAGGCGATGGGCGTGTCCCTGGTCCTCCATCCGCGCAATCCGTACTGCCCGACCGTGCATATGAATGTGCGCTTCTTCATCGCGTCCGCACCGGGCAAGGACGACGTATGGTGGTTTGGCGGCGGCATGGACCTGACGCCCTACTACGCCTTCGAAGAAGACGTCCGTCACTTCCACACCGTCTGCAAGGCCGCCGTGCTGCCCTGGGGTGAGGCGGAGTACCGGCGCCTGAAAGACTGGTGCGACAGCTATTTCTTCCTCAAGCATCGCAACGAACCCCGCGGCGTCGGCGGCCTGTTCTTCGACGACCACGGAGCCGACGGCAAGATCGACTTCGACGCCGCCTTCGCAATGACCCGAAGCGTCGGCGAC